>Ga0302191_10000011_pt1 | contig 158882 bp, 258 predicted proteins | sample II_Bog_E3_1_FD_198775 | JGI IMG/M metagenome (GOLD analysis project Ga0302191, IMG submission 198775) | Peat permafrost microbial communities from Stordalen Mire near Abisko, Sweden - II_Bog_E3_1 | ecosystem: Environmental > Terrestrial > Soil > Wetlands > Peat | place: Sweden: Abisko...
TATTTGTATCACTATCAATTATTGGATTACGACTTTCATAACCATGACGAAGAATCTTTCCAATAACTTGCTGTGCTTCGCCCAACTCTTCAGATAGAATTGCTAGGCGTTCTAATTCTTCTGGAGATAACTTATTAAAATATTGTATCATATCCACTTACTATTCTCCCATTTGTCATAGTTCCACGGATCACGAACAAGCTTTTGTTCCCAAATGGAATAATAACAACTTGTCTATCAGGAAAAATGTTATTACTCACATGAATATAACCATATTTCATTGGATCTGTCGAATTACTTCTTAAAGAAAGTGTCGTATGGTTTTCATTATGAGTTGTCCATACTTTATTAAGAATACTCATTCATCCTCCATCGCACTTTCGTAGCCTTCCCAGTTATCTACACCAGCAGCAACTAATTTATTAAAAGAATCTGCATCTTGTTGAATAGAATTAAATTCATCTTCACGAATCATAATAAAACTACCTAAGTCTTTATCATCTTTTCTACATCTTACTTTAGTAATATATATATAAACATCTTCAACATAGAAATTTTTCCATAATCCATCTTTTTGCATTTTTTCAAATAAAAATTCTTCGAAGTTATCCATTATATTCCTTTATTTCTATTTCTGCATTTTCTGGAAAGAAGTTATAAATTATTGTATTATCAATAATAATATATTCTCCAGATTTAATTCCAAATAATTCTTCTGCTTTTATTTTAAACATACAATTCTAATTCCAAAATGTTTACAAATTTTATCTCTTTCATCTTTTTCGCGCTGAGGCATTGAATTATATGGATTTTTAAAACAAATCCACTTCACACCCCTGAGTGCCATATCACGTGTACAGTTCAAACACGGCTCATGCGTGAGGTATGCACGGTAAATGTCTCCGGTTGAAAACCGGAGAGCATTTTCTTCGGCATGAAGTGTATGAATACAACGATTCTCAGAATTACAAGTCTCATCCGTGCAATGATCCATACCACTTGGAGCGCCATTATAACCCATTGATGCTACAGAACCATCTTTACGCAATAAAACCGCTCCAACTTTTAATCGTTTACATGTTCCTAGATTTGCAATCTCATGAGCGATATTCATAAAGGTATGGTCTTTCAAATAATCTCTTTCAGACATTCTTCATATTCTCCTCATAGATTTTCTGAAGATCTTCTTCGTATGTTCCAATTAACTGTTTATATGTCCATTTATGAAATAGAAATATCATAAGTAATTGACTTGGAAGTTTATCAAACCTTTCCATGAATAAATCTGACTTATTTAACATTTCTTGAAAATTATTTATGTTTTTTGGAATATTATTTATATATTTAATACTTAAGTTTAATTGTAATTTACCAGCTTTCCTTAATACCGCCATAACAAAAACATTTCTATATTGTAAAACACATAAAATAATTGCTGATATAATAAGCAATATATTAATTTGAACACTGTTCATTATATATTCCACCAATAACATGTCCATCATAATAAGTTAAAGCAAGATTACATTTTTTACAAAAACAGACTGGAAGAAATCCTTGAATTCCACCAAAAATATAACCTGGCTCATGATTATTTGATTTAGCAATTTCCAATTCTTTATCCATTATTATCTCCTGGCACCAACGTTTCCGGTTGCAACAATTCATCAGGAAATGCAGTTAGAATACTATTAGCATTATTAAGCCAGTAAGTATTCTTATCTGCACCAATAGATTTAAACAAAGAAATCAATCTAACAGCATCTATAATGCTAATCATAGATACTTTCATATCAGCATCATTGTCCCAATTAAATAAAGATCTACGATAATCCCTAGATACATGATATATAGAGAATATGGTATCTAATGATTTAAAAATATTAGCATTAAACCAATTCATTTCTAGAAGATTTCTAATTGCTGGAATATGTATTCCAAATGTTGCTAAAAATTCATAAAGATTAACAAAAGTTTCAGTTTCGTAAATATCTTCATCAGAACCATAAATTGGAACATGATATAATGTGAGATTATCTACTGTATTTTTACTATTAGCTTTATGAGAAACTGAAATTTTAGAAATACGAGGAGAATAACCCATATTAACACGTAACCATTGTCCCATAAGTTTAGATAATTTAATAGATTGAGCTATTGAAATATTATTTTTTACATATTGAATAACTTGTTTAGTATTTATAAAATCATCATAATCAATTTGTGAAGTTACAAAATTATATTTTCCATTAATACTAAAGTTTGGTATTCCTGGAATTAAATAAGATAAATCTTTTTTACGATCAACCGTAAATACATCATCGTAATAAATAATTTTAAAGTTAGATGTATCCTGTAAATCAAAATGAATACAAAACTCATTTTGCTTAAAGTTTTTAGGTCCAAGTAAAGTACTAGTAGACTGTTTTCTCTTTGGACCCATCATATGTTTAGTAAAATTAAAATATTCGTACAAATATCGTAATGCTTGATTCTTTTTTATGTATTTGTGTAAAATAATTTGTCTAATATATTTATTTCCACAATCCTCTTTCAAGAAATCTAGAGTTTTATCATAATAGAAATTCAGGTGGTAGTTGAGTGGGGTGAGAATGAATTGCTTTTTAGCTTTTTTAGCAATCATGTATAAACTGTTCTTTTCTGGGTATGCTAAATCAGTATCTATTACTTTAAGTAAACTATTTAAATCAAAAATATCACTACCATTATCAGTTACACCATGAATAATGTTAATGTTATTATATAAATCAGCTTCCATAAGACAAGTTAATGTAGGCATTTTATCTTTAAGTGCTGATTGATATTGAATAAAATAAAGATCATCTATTTGATATTTAAATAAACTAAACTCTGGTTCAGTAAAAACTTTAGTCTCAAAATAAGCATCATCTCTATATGGAATTAAATCTGCTACTATCTCATAATTACCTGAATAGTCGTAAGGACCAATATCTGAAGCAGTAAAGTCTTTTCCATTACGATCGATTAATTGTGATTCTCTCCATAAAGGTTTTTCACGACTGCACAAATATGGAGAGAAATGTTCCTTCTTAAATGAAAATAATGGACCTGAATCTGATTCAATTAAAAGTTTATCAAATCCTTTTGTGCTAATAAACTTCTTAAAGATTGTACCATCAGTTGATTGACCTAATGCGAAAAAACGTTGATTCCAAAATTGTAGATTGTAAAGAAAAATTGTATATTCTTGATTATTTAAAATGATGTTTATATTCATCTATTCAAACCTTATTGGAAGAATGATATTTTTAACATTCTTAGCTTCTTTAAATAAAGGTGCTATATCTTCAACTTTATATCCAGCTAATCCACAACCAATTTCAGTTACATAAAAAATAAGATCTTGATGATTAAATGCATAAGTTATAAATTTATCTATATATTCCTGAATTTTATATATAGGTAATTTATTTTTAATCCATTGATCTACTGTTGGAATACCATAAGACTGTCCCTGTAATCCGGCAGGCTGCCCGTAGACGGCTCCAAATTTACGTAGCGCGGTCAGGGCCGCACCCTTACCATGCCTACCAGCCTCATTAGATCCGAATACAAAAATTTCGTTTGGTTTAAGTGATTGGATATTGTCTGGTGTGTTCATTTTTTATTAATCCTAGCAGTTCTACGTGGTGATTGAATAAGTAGTTTTTGATTATCGTTAAGTAATTTAAGTATTTTATCTAAAACTTCTTCTTCTGCACCTGTAAAATCAATAGTACAAACTCCATGAAGAAACATTTCTGTATTAATTGCATTAATATCTGTATATTTAATAACTCGATAGTCATTCATTTTCTATTCCAGCACATTCCATACAAACCGCAGGACCATCCCCTAATGGTGACACGCAATATAATGTGTAATCAACTTTCTTTCCACATTCCATACAAGTAAATTCATCTATATATCTATCAATTAATTTATCTATTTTCTTTCTGATAATTCTATTGGATCTGGAATTTCAATATTATTCATTTGCTTCACTATCATGTATCCATAAATCTATCATTTGTTTAATTAGATCTGATGGAGTTGTACCTTTATTTTCATAACGTAATATATCCATAAATTTTATTGCATGTTCGGCATCTAATGTAATTTCAAGTTTTTGATTAATTAGTTTTTTCATTATTGATCCTTAATTTATATTTAGCTGCACATGACTTAGAACAGAATAAACCCCATCCTCTATCAACATCTGCCTTTCGCGCTTCAAATTCAATTTTACAAAATTTACATTTTTGAATTACTTTTTGACCTCTCGTCGGTTTATTCATCTTACTCTTTGTTTTCCTCGAACCATTCACTAACTCTGTCTATAATTACTTGAGGAATTTTATTATCAATAAATTGTTGTTGCCAATTCTCATTTGGAATAGTTCCATTACCAACAATTAATGGAATTGGATCACAATAAATATTAATAGATCCATCCTCTAAACAATAAGGCCAAATTTCAATTGGACTATCAGAACAACATCCACAATTATGCCTAATTTCTACTTCATTAATTTTTTCATTAACTTCTTTTGTATATATTCTTTTAGTATTCCAACGATTTATATAAACTTTGACATTATCATATTTTTTAAATATTTCAGGATATAATTTAGCTACTTCTAATTGTGATTTTAAATCTCTAATAATCTTATCATTATTATGATATGAAATAAGTAAATCTTGATATTCTTTTTTAGAAGTTTTGAGTTGATCATTTAATTTAATAATTGTATTATTTTCAACTCTAATCGTCTCGCATAAATTATGAATAACAACTTCTGTATCAGTTCCAGTAAATGGTTTTTTATTTTTACAATCTTCACAATATAAAGGATAAATATTAGTTCTTGTAGCTGATTCTATTTTTGCATTACATACACAGCAATATTTAATCATTAATACCTCTTATCATTATAGAAGGAATTGATATTCGTTCGTATATATTCTAATAATTGATCTTGTAATTGTAGATTTCTTTCTGCTAAATTAATAACTATTTGTTCAAGAATTTCATAATCATTCATATATTTTTCATTACAATAATTATACGTATTATAAACTGTTTCATTATCATTAATTAACTGTTTAATGATTAGGTTGTTAATCATTTTTTATTTTCTTTAAAATATTCACATAAAGTTATAATTGCCCAACAAATAATAACAATTAAAGCAATACTACCAATTAAAAGATGAGTTATTATTAAATTATTAATCATATCTAGTTATACCCATAAGAGCATCTTCTTCTTTAAGAGAATTTTTATGAGAATATTTTTCTTTACAATTACTACAAATGAAACAATAAATTGGTGGATACATATCTAAAGTATAGCTTTCTGAATTAATTGTTTGGCATTTAGGACATTCTTTCTGCATTTTATTTTTCCTCGGTAGTTCCACGTTTAAAATAACAAGTCATTCCTTCTAATTCATCTTGATCTATAGTTCTACCAGCAGCTATACATTCTGGATGAAAGTAATTACAATAGAATTTTCCATCAAATACTCCCTGACATTTAGTTGCTGGTGTAAAAATTAAAATTGTTTCATTACACCAATCGCAAGTATGAGATTTTCTACAACTCTTAATATGTTTTGAGTCAAATATTATATCAGTCATTATATACATTCAGATTTGGTAATTCGTCATATGGTATTATAGGATTAAGAGCTTTATAATGTTCCTGACAAGTCCACATATCAGGTTCTAATTTATGCCAACATGAATGACAAAGTGTGACATTTTTCCAATTTTTCTCTTCAAATCCAACTCCACCTGGCTGACAATCTATATTAAGTAATGGTTCAATAGGTCTTTTTGTAATACCTTCTTCTTCAGCCCATGGATATTTTTCTAAAATATTCATATCTTTTTCAATACCACATACATTACACTTAGCTATCATAATATTTCCTTATAATTCCACAACTAACAATTCTTTAATCTTACGTTTTGCTAATTCCTGTAATTCGGTATACATATATCTATCCTTTAAATTTTCAATAATTTCTTCTTTAGTAACAGTGCTTTCTCTTTTAGAATAAAATTCATATTCCCTATCAATCTCTGTTAATGTATTTGGATTAAGACTACTAATATTTATTGAGAAATTCATTTATAGATCTCCAAATTCATTATATTTGACCGAATCTTCCGGCTCACAATTAGGACAATGATAATATTGAGTATCTAAATAGTGACAATCACATTTTTCACAAATAATAATTTTATTATGAAGATGAAAATCATTTTGACTTAATTGATATGCAGACTCACAATCTGGACAATCTTTTCCAGTTCCACCAGAACATTGATTTAATCCACAAGTTCCACATATTACTGTATAAACTTGGCAAGTTGGGCAGTATTCCCATTTATGTTCCAATTCACTTTTCCTTTAAAATTCTTAAACAAATACAACCTGGTGATCCTAAAGGTTTGCGCCAATCGCCACTACATACCAAAAGATGAGGATATCTTTTTCCTTGTAAAATTTCTTCCAAAGGAGTAGGGGGAGCATTTATTACCCATTTTGGAATTTCTTTAAATTTTTTATTATACATAGCTAAAAATTAACCTCCATAAAAACAAAAGTTATAATATATACTTTCATATATATTATAACAAAAAAGTGAGGCTTTTTGCTAACTACCACTGATCATATGGAGTATCTGGATCATCACAAATACCATTCGATTCTGGTGGTAATCCCTGAAGTTCTCTAATTTTTTCTTCTATTATAGATTTATACATATCAGTTAAATTAATAATTCTTGTGGCTTTATTTAATTTTTTCTTAACTTTAATTATATCTTTTTCTGTAATTTTTAAAGTTTCTTCGATCCAAACTAATCTTTCTTCATATAATTTAATCATCTGAAGATTATTGTTTGACATATTTTCCTATTTCGGTTATTCTATGCGATACCGAAAAACGCCATGGTCTAATAATTAATCAATTTTAAGAGTTGATGGTAAATCTAAAGAGAGTACTATCATTTCAGTAGTCATAAATAATATTCCACAAAAATAATATTTATTAATAAGTTTATGATCATTATAAGATTGCTTATGTTTAAACATTATTTCCTCTTTTTATTTATCTAAAAATCTAATCAAATGTGCTGGTGGTGTTCCTATAGTGCCATCTTCTTTTTCAATAATTGCTGAAGCAAAATTTCCAGCACCATATTCAAGTTCTTCATAATCAAGTGACCACTGATGAAACACACCTTCATAATCATCTACTTTTTTATTTGCAACATATTTCATAACCATTACTGGTCTAAGTATTTAATTCGCCAACCGTATCAACCAATTCGTTTACTTCTTCCGCTAAACTTTCAAGAGTATCTTTTACACTTCCAAAATCATCAATCTTCATTGCGGCCTTTTCTCCCTTGTCACCTTCCTGCCATGCTTCAGATTTATTATCAAATTCATCCTGAAGTTCATTAACTACAGTTTCAAATTCTTCTGCAAGTGCTTCAATATCCTGTTTAATATCAATTAACTTACCAACTGAATCGGTGAGAAATTTCTTGTTCATATCATACCTCTTTGAAGTTATCGGTGATTGAGATTATTTCGATTTTGTATTCTGGAGGAAGTAAATCATTTGGATCCATATCTAAAATCATTTGACCAGAAGGTGTGTTCCCAATATAAATACCAGTTCTACCTGGATTAAAACCTTCTTTGATAACTTGAATTCTTTTATTTAATCTAGGATAACGAAAATCTATTTTACCTTGTTTCATCACTTAGTTTCTCATGGAGTAATTTTAGTAATCGATGAATTTCCTTATTATTTTCTCTATTAATCATAATTTCTTTTTTCATTAAGTTAAACTCTTCTTTAATGAGTCTATGATCTTCGTTAGCTCGTTTTTCTGATGTTCTACTTAATACATTGTTACCTACTGCAATTAATGGAAGTGCCCAAAGTTGAATCCAGGCACTTGAGATTAATAGAATTATATTTCTTAAATGTTCCGATAAACTGGGAATTAAACCTAACAATCCCCAGATAAAGAAGATATAGAAAACCCACATACTACCGAAAAGTTTAGTTCCCCAAACCGCGATTCTTTCATTTAAATGTTGCATTTTCAGTTCTCCAAGTGTTGTCCAGACAATTTATTTAAAAATAGCTGATGTTCTACAAAGAAATCTTCGGGCTTGTAATTACTTTTAGTTTTAAAGTTAATATAATAATCTTCGCTATAACAACTTCTTTCACTATCTGGTTCTAATAACATAGCTAAAGTTGTTAACTGTCTAGCTAAATATTTGCCATTGATTACAGATTCAGGGTTAATCTCTATATAGATCTCATGAGAGTCTGATTCTTTGTGAATTGGAGTTGAGGGAAACATTTTTAAGATTGATTAGTAGTTACAATACTTGAAATATTTGGATTAAAATATGGATTTGGATAAGATGGTATGCATTGAGGAAGATAATTAACATCGAATAATGGAGGTTCTTTAAATTTAAATTCTTTAATATTAATAACTTCTATTTTACCATCTAGAAATTCTATAACACCATAACTTCTATCTTGATCATGATAAAACTCATGAAAATAACCATCTCGTGCATCATTTAACATTTGAATCATACGCATGTAACTATCTCCTTTATTTGATTATAACATACAATACTTTACAGTGCAACATCATTGAAAACTTTTTCTTTCAAATTCCAACAAATTTCTTTAGCGATCTGATATCTAACTTCTTGCTCTGTTTCATTTGCTACTTGTTTAAGTGCTAAATATAATGAGCGACTATTTGGTTGACCTAAATCTTGCATTATTTGCTTGAAGCGATCGTCATTCATTTGGTGGCTCCGGTTTTTCAATCACAATATAATGAGTAATGTTCGGATAATAGAAACCTTCATTTAAATAAAATCCATTAATAAAATATCTTTCATACCATAATCTGTAAAAACTTTTATCCCATTATAAATCCAACACATATCCATAAGATTTGGATGATTATCTTTCGTTAACTTAACTCATTCACTCATCAAATTTATCTGCAATAAATCTTACACTACCTTGACCTTGTGAATTACCATGACAAATAGCACAATCTACATTAAATTCATCCTTGCTTTTTAATTGATAACGAAGTCTACCTTCAAAGAAATTATTTTCTTCAAGACATTGAGCGGTATATTTAAGCAAGGAGATTAAATCAGATTTTTTCATTTATTCTCCAATTTATATTCTTTTAATATTTCACATTCAGGAAAATTGCATAACATTCCATCTATGTGAGAACATCCAATTTCTTTATGAACTTCACAATAATGAACTGGATCTAATTTATTTGGAAATAAGATTCTGTATAAGAGATCTTTCATATTATTTACCTGCTAATTGCGATAAAACTTCATCATCAGTTTTCTTATTAATTAATCCTATTTCTTCTGGTGGATTGTAATTATAATGTCCTATATATTTATGACAGCGTCTACAAGCATAATCACCTTCGCCTGCATCATATTTAATATGACCTCTTACCTTACAAACTAATGGCATTAAGGTGTCTTCAAACATTAATGACCATGGAATTTTTTTTCTAAAAATATAATATCTAATATTTCTATAACCATATTTATTAAATAAATTAAAATTTTCTCTTGAAGCACTCATTATTTATCCTCATCTTCAATTGTAATAACCATTCCAGTACCAAAATAATTAGGAAATTGTTTAACTAACAATCCAATAATATCATCATTCAAATCATCTAAATCTTTTTGTGTAGGATCAACACCTGGATTAAAATAAAGATCTACATGAATAATTTTACTCATAACTGAATCGTTTCAATATAATTATTAGTTCTATGATCCTTCTTACGAGATTTCTTAGTCTTGTTAGAATGACCACCACAAACACACTTCTTTTTATCACTATGATCACAAGATTTTGAGTTTGACATTGTTGCTTTTTTAGGCATTAATTCTCCCACCATTGTTTATCTTCATAGTAATCGGGATATGTTTCTGGATTATCTAAAAGATTATCTTCGTCTAACTCATCAAGACTTGGTGCTGGCAAAATCATATGTCCAGGGTTGGATTGGAGAGTGAATGGATTGTTTGGATCTATAGTTTGCACTATTCAACCTTTCGTGGAAAGTGCCAACCTAATTCTTGACTATTTATCATTCCTTCAGATTTGAATCTTAATTCCATTTCTTCTTGATCGGAAATATTCTCATTTGATAAACATTTTAATACACATAAAGGACAATGGCCAAAATATACAAAAACATGAATAGTTAACCAATAAATAGATTTACTTTTATTAATAGCCATTTTGTCTGTCTGACAAAAGAAATCGGCAAACCAATGAATCCAAATTAAACCAATTAACATACTTTAATACCAGTTGTATATCACGTTTTGTCTACCAAACCACAAACATAATTATCAACAATCTTAAATTGAACAGAATGAAGAAGTATACTTAAATCAAAATTATTTTCTAGATTATTATGATCTTCTATATGAGTATATACAGAAGTTCCTTCAATTCCATTCCAACCAAGAGTTGGAATATTATCTGCCACTAATTTACTTCCTAAATTTAAAAGATATCTACTGACATCATCATTAATTGCTCTATCTGGAACTAAAACTTGAACAATAAGATTTATAATTTTAGACATAGTGTATATAATCCTTTACAAGTTCATACCAACAATCATCGCAAAGATCTAACGTGTAATAATTCATATCACCAAACTTTGAATTATATCCACCACAATTATCAAAAGTATGATTCTCTGGCATAATATATGGATCTGAAATATCTATTCCACATTTATCACAAGTCATTTTATCTAAAACTTGCGTAGTGATTCGTTTCTTTTTATAGGTTTTCATTTATTCCTCATTTAGATAGTTATAACTTCTTTCAAAAATATCTTTTCTACACGGATAAAAACCTTCTGTAATTTCTTTGACAATATAATCACCTGGACATACAGAATGCCAGCCGCTCATAGTTGGGCAACTAGCATGATCCTGCCATTTATGCCCACATACAGAACAAATAGATCTACTATCATCGTGATCAACTACTTGAATTTTTGCACCAATTTCATCCTCGTTATACTCGGATGGCCATTGCCATGCATCAACTATGATTGGAATTTTCTGATATTTCATATTATTTACCTACTAATTGCGATAAAAGTTCATTATCAGTTAATTCTATATACTCTAAAACTGTATAATCTTTAAAATTTATTATTTTACCTGTACATTCAAGATTTTGTTTAACTACATAACAACTTATAATTTCACCCCTATAATAAATATAATAAAATTTGTCTTGATTATAAACTTTATCTTTAGTTGGAACTAATATTCTATTAAGTTTCTTTGGAGCATCTGGAATTTTACTAAAATATTCATCAATACTTTCTTTAGTAATCTTTTTACCAGAAACTCTTTCAAATTGTTTAATTAAATCAACTAAAATTTTAGCATTAAAACCAAATATATTTAATACATTATTTTCTAATTGATTAGATAATTCTTCTATACTAAGATTAATCTGTTGAAAACCATCACTAAGAATCATTTACCACTCCAAATTGTTCATCAATTATTTTACGTGAATCATCATTAAATTGATTAACTTCATTTACTTTAATTATAGAGTATTGTAAAAAAGTATATTTATTAAGTAGGTAATTTGATATATTTAATTTTTTAGCTATTTTGCGTAATGGTTTTGGGTTTTTAGCCATTATCTATCTAAACCTCCACATTTTCTCAAACCAGTTTAATTTATTTTTTATATCTTTGATTTGTTCTCTTAAATCTTTCTTTCTTCGTAACATAGCATTTCTTAAACATCTAATTTTATTTCTCTTTTGTTCTAATTTATTTCTTAGTCTATAAACTTCTTTAATTAATTCCTCATTAGATGCTGTTAAATAATTAATCTCTTCTAGCATATTGCTCCAATTCCTAAAAGAAAGCCCTAGCGGGCTTTCTAATTTATTCATCTTTTGATAATTGAAAATATTCACCATTCCAGTTATAACATTCTTGATCTACTCCTAATCGAATTTCTCCAACTAAAATTACTTTATTTCCACTTTCAGTTTCAAATTTATCAAATAATTCTGCAACATCAATTAAAAATGCTGCAAATTTTTTATCTTTTGATTGACCGTATGGTCGTTTTGTATTTAGTTCTCGATTATCCATTATCATGCTCCCCAGTAATCAATTGTTTCCACGCCATAATTTTCATGTATGTTAAGGATTATCAGAAACAGAAGTGCTTCGATCACTTTCTTCTCCTTGTGGAAGTTTATATCTATTTAGACACTCTTGAAGATGTACATATGCAAGTGGACATGTGAGATTTTCTTCGCATTGAGAACAGAGAGATTTTTCCATTAATTCTCCTTTAGAGAATGAAAATATGATAACGCAAACTAAGGAAGTCGATCAAGACTTTAGTCTGCCAATTTAATTCTTTACTTGGTGGATCTTGTTTTGGTTTAGTTGCATTATAATCGTAATCCATTGCAAACTTATGCGCCTGCAATGGTTCGGCCCGTGGAAGATTGCATCCAATTAGAAGCATGGATACAATCATTGTAATAATGTATCTCATTTTAACTCCTAATTTGAAAATGGATAGAATAAGTTCTATCATTTATATTATAACAAAAAACATGTCATTATTGCATAGCTAAGAGAAAATGCTTTTGGCATTTTCTCCTTTAATTTAAATGTCAGATCCAGACATGAGTGATGTCTGTTGTAAAGTAACTGTACACGCAAACTGCAAGTAAGTTATTGTGTTTTCTAATAATATTAATTGCAAAATCTTTTACTTCAATTAATCTAATAGAATTAAGAGGAATGTTTTTATCGTAGTTTTTAGTTTCTGCTATGATTTTCTCTATTATTTCAAACCACTCGAAATCTTCTCTATCTAAATCTTCCTGAGTTTTTAATGGAGATTGTTGGGCACGTTTAATAATACTTACCGTATTATTTAAAACTTCTAGTGCTGGAAGTATTCCCAACATAATCCACCTCTTTAGGTTAATGAAGACTTAATTGTCTTCATTTATATTATAACAGAAAAAAGCATATTATTGCATAGCTAAAGAAAAACTCGTAAGAGTTTTTCTTTGAAGTAGAATAATTATTCTACAAATGCTGCCGGTTTTTGCATTGGAAATTTAAGATTGTCCATTAATTTATTAGATGCGTACCATTTCCATAACCAGTTTTGCATAGCTTCAATTCCACTATTTGTTTTAGAACGCGATGAGTAAATACAAACTTCAAAATCATTAAGCAAAGATTCCAACCATTCAATGGCACCCGGAACTGGTGGATCTGAAATTGTTTCTGCGTTAGTCCATGGTGATATATAAGAGTGAATTACTCCATCAAAATCAATACAGAGAATTGGTTTAGGCATATTTGTTCCTTCTTATATTCGGATAATTTTTATAATATTTATTCATTCTATTATTCCATTTAGTAATAAGTCGCATCTTTTGATTCTTAGGAACAAATCCTAAGAATCTCCAAATTGATTTACGTTCCCATGGAATTTGAGATTTTTTCATATCTTCTCCCAATACATTTAATATGATTTTCTAAATTACCATATCCACTACATAAATTACATTCATTCCAATAATAAATATCATCTTCAAATGGATCTCCACCAGATCTAGGACGGGTATCGCGGCCACCAGTCCCATTACAATCTGGACATTTTAATGGTTTAAATGTATGATATTTTTCATATTCATATTTCAATTTAAAATCTTTCTATTAGTTTCAACATTTTGAGATACATTAATAAATCGAACTGGCCAATTTTTAGTTTCTGGATGATGTGACTCATAAACATCAAGAGCTTCATCGAGTAGTAAATTTGTAAGTAGATCTATTACATTACAATATTCTAATGATGGTCTAAAAATATATTTGCCAATAGGATCATATCGCCATTGAATAGAAGTCTTAAAACCCTTACTTGGAATTACTGTTAATTTGTTTCGTTGATATCTAATTTCCCAATGTGGTGGAAATTTCTTTTTATTAGATTTTGCTTTATGTGGATTAATATCTGGATCTATAGATTTAATATCTGAAATTTTTGGTTCTTCACGCCATGATTGTTTAGACATTCTTATTCCAACTTTCCTGAATTACTAATGCTCTAGTTACAAAAAGTGGTGGTTCTGGAAATAAATAAGGTTCTGGACCACCACCATTATAAACTGTAATATACTTTACATTATTCCACCAATCTAAAATCTCTTTTACAAATTCATCACAGTTCCAATCTGATATCATTACAATTCCTTAATAAGTTTCTTAACAAGATTTTCATAATTACCATTAATATTATTATCTGCAAAACAATTATATACTTCTTCCTGCCATCCACTATTACCAAATGGACGTTTACCACTAAAACCTTCTTCCTCTTCCAGAAGAGTTAAAAGTAATTCTTTAAAATAGTTTCTGATTGTAATTGTTTTATGCAAATCTTCTGATTTAAATTTAAGATCTAGGATTTCTTGGTTAGTCATTCTTCACTCCATTCTGATGTTGATGGAAATTCTTTTCCTGTAAGTCTATACCAATATTCTTTAAAATCTTTACTTGCTACAAAAACTGGATCAAAATGTAACTCTAAACCCTCAGCTAAATAACGAAATCTTGGCTGAGGAATTCCTTCAATTTTCGGATATGTATATGGAATTTCTTTCATTTATTATGATTCATTAATCGAACACTCTTTACATTGATCCCACAATAAACCATAACCATTCATATCATCATCTGTTTGTTTAATTAACTTACAACCACCAATCCAGTATTGACCTTCTGCTACCAATCCAGGGTGTTGGTCCCATACTGCATCTTCAGCTTTACCATCCTCTTTATTAATTGCCCCTGGAATTTCTATTGAATACCAAAATGGACAACATTTAATTTTATAAATTGGAGATCCATCTTCTTTATATTCTACTTTACCAGTAGGTATATAACAATAAGGTGTATTTTTGGGAATGAGATTTCTAATATCTATTCCATTAAATTCTTGTTGATGTTCATGAATCATTTTCTTTATATATTGAAGATGTTTTGTATATCTATAGATACGACGTTTTCTAAAATCTTTCTTATTAAAATGTGGCCAATCTCTTAAATCAGCTTTATTATATTTTTCTTCCATATCACGAACACGCATTATTTCACCGTCTTCATAGTTTTAATACAATATTCTAATTCTTTAATTCTCTCATTAGCTTTCTTTAACTTATCTGAATATTCATCTTGCCAAAAATATACTAACCCCTTAACTTCATCTTCTGTTAATTCAAATTCAGAAGTTCCAATAATAATTAAACTATTTCTAATATCTCCAAATCCTGATACAGTATTAGGAGTTAATATAAAATTACCATCTATATTTTTAGTTATTAGTTTTGCCATTTTTATCTCCTTGTTTTATTTCCATCGTTTCTTTATAGAATTCTAATTGTTTTTCTGCAACTTTTCTAGCTTCTATTACGGCTGGAAAGTCTTTAGTTTCTATATTCATCTATTATCAACTCCTGTTCACAATCGCAAGTAAATTTATTTATTTCACTATTAGGACTTATAGTTCCAATATACTTAATACCACAACTTGGACATATATATTCAGTTTTATAACAGGTAATCTGATATTCTTCAATTTTAAGTTTTACATGTTTTGGAGTTTTAGTGATCAAAACTAATCTCTTTTGGCAATTCAGGACCAAGATCAAATATAGGAATAAATTCATCAAAGAAATGACCTTCTTCCCAATATTCAATATCTTCTAAAAAAGTATTTCCAAATTTATCTCGCCAATGAGTGAAGTGTTCGCCATTCCATCTTGCAATATAAGCATTTCTACATTGACCTGAATAATAATAACCTTTAATTAATTGATTTTTTGGAATCATAATCTTTGGAAGAATAGATTTATTATTAATACTTTCTTTAAAATCTCTAATATCTTTTCTAATTGAATCTGCTTCAATTTTAGATAAATGATTTACTAAAATATCTACAACATCAATTTTGTTTAAGATGTTTTGAAAATCATCAATGAGACTCATTTATATCCTTATAGTTAAAAAAGAGCTTTCGCTCTTTTTCTATTATTAGCCCCAGTTAATACTAAAATCATAATGATTATCTTCTACATTAAATCCTTCTTTTATAAAAAACCCTTTAACAGATTCTAATATATCATCTTCTATATTATCATAAGTTCTATCAAAAATATATTCAACAATACAACTTCTTTTTGCTATATCTTTTATTTCAGAAGAAATTTCTTCAATAAGTTTTTGAGTTAGAATTCTTTTTTTTCTACTTGCTCTTTAACTTCTTTTTCTCTTTGAAGTTGAAGATTGATTTCTGATTGTCTTGTGAGTTCACGAACTTCTTCGATGAGTGAAACGTGAGGTTTCAATTCACATGCACTACAATCTAGAATACAATTGGCGCACTCAGGATTTTCCATTTCTTCTCCCTTTAGAGAAAGTTTGATAGAATAATTCCATCATATATATTATAACAAAAAAGGAATGTGTTTTGCATAGCTAAAAGAAGGGAATTAACCCTTCTTTATATTTTAATCCTCAAAGTTATAAATGAGTGCATTAATTAAAACTTTAATTGGTGCTCCACACACCATATATCCATTTAAATACTCTTCTGCTTTTTGATTTTCGAATAATACTTCTACACCAATAACTTTTGTCCAATCTATTAAATAACGAAAAATCCAACGCATATAACCATGAGAAGAATAACAACAATTATCTCTTTTAATTTTATAATGTGCTTTAAAAAATTGAGTAGTTGTTTTAGTTCTTGGATGAGCGTCCATCCATTGACTTAAATAATTCATTCCTTTTTTGCAAGCATGATTGTTTCGTGCAAGTTCACGAAAATCAGTTAGAAGCATTACGCTCTCCTAGTTTCTATTTTTTGGTTTTCACGAAGAATTATTTCGTCTTCTACCGTATCATCGAAAAGAATAAAATCGTGTCCAGGGTAGCTCTTGGTATAGTGGTAAAATAGTCCTTGCTTTCCAAGCAGATTCATGATTTCCCATTTTTGGAAAGCGTTGGATTTAAATGGAAGATAATCTAACATATCTTTAAAAGATGGAACAAATATGGATATTATATTAATATCCACAGTTTGTTCAGTTAATCTAATTGCTTGTATCTTTTCTTCCTCATTATCAATTGCCGAGGAAAAAATTCCGAAAATAGGATGACGTTTATATTTAAGTGCTATTTGACTTTTGATAAATTTAATTTTCTTTGGTAATGGGATTGGATTACTCCAACTATCTATAATTGTGTTTTCTAAATCTAAGAGAATTACTAGTTTGTTTCCTAACATCATTATCCCTTTGAAAGCTTCTTAATACTATATTCAGTAGCCTGAAGTCTCCACGCTAAGTAACGAATTATTTCATCTGCATTCAAGTTCTCTTGAGGAAATATTCTATTATCTTCTACTGAATAATTATTATTTTCTAATTTAAAGATTGTAACTAATGTATCATCTCGTTTTTCAAATTCTGCGATTATTTTGGACATTACTCTCCTTATTTGAATAGAAAAAAGTTCTATCATATATATTATAACAAAATACCTATCTCTATTTTATTTAGTATGATAGTTGCCTTACTTAAGACGTTCCATTACTTCAGCAAACGAAATTTGTGAACGAATCCAAACACATTGTGCAATTTTGATTTGCTTTCGAGCAGCAGCATCAGCAGCGGCATCATCAGCAGCAGCATCAGCAGCGGCATCATCAGCAGCAGCAGCAGCATCAGTAGCAGCATAAGCAGCAGCAGCAGCATAAGCAGCAGCAGCAGCAGCAGCAGCAGCATAAGCAGCAGCAGCAGCAGCAGCAACAGCATAAGCAGCAACAGCATCAGCAGCAGCAGCATAAGCAGCATAAGCAGCAGCATCAGCAGCAGCATAAGCATTAGCAGCAGCATTTCTCACCGCTTGCATTTCTTCAATTGTAATTTTTCCTTCAATGTATTGTTCAGCAGTAATAATACTATCCTTGCTGCGTTGATCAGTAAAAAGATTCCAATTTTGTCTTGCACAGAAGCAAGCATATTTTTTATAGAAATTTATATCAATATTGTTCAGTTTGCAAATCATCCAAATCATCCAATCAGAACGTTCGCAATTATTCCAGCATTGTTCAGTATTGGGAAATCTAACGGCCCAATCTTTGCTTTCATCGCAAGCATGAAGCCTGTTCAGAATTTCAAGATGTTCTTTCATATTGTTCTCCTTATGAGAAATTTGGATAGAAAAGTTCTATCATATATATTATAACAAAATACTCATCTATTTTGCGTACCTAAAAGTAATTAAATGCCATAATTTCCAATACCACGTATATAGAGAAATACAGAATGTTTGTTGGTCTATAATATGAACTATTATGTAATCTTCTCTTTTACCATTCCTACTTTCTAAATAGATATATTCACCTTTTTTAAAGATGTGAGTTTGTGGTTTTGAGAGGTGGAAGATGGTTTTAGACATTTTTCTTAATATCATCTCTAATTTTAACCAATAATAAATAATCATCAATACGTTGTTCTTTCGTTATTTTTCCTTCTTTGTAAAGTCGTTTAATATTTTCATATTCAGATTCAAAGTTAATGATTCCATTCTTATATTTTCTTCTTACATCGTCTTCGTGAAGATTTTTTATAACTAAATTCCTTTCTTTAACAATAACTTCTTTCATTTCATTTAAATTTTTACTAGCCATAATTCTCTGATTATCTGTAAGAAATCCTGCTTTATAATCATCATTAATTTTTTGTTGTGTTATATCAAAAAGATGGATTTTTTCATCATAAGATTTAGTTGTATTATTTTCTACTTCTTTCATTGCTGTATTTCCTTAAGAAAGAAAATCCTTGACACTAGTTCGTAACTCTGAGACACTTGAAAGGTCATCAAGTTTCTCCAAACTTCGGAGCACCCTTAATGCTACCACGTAACACCACAAATTTCAAACCTGAAAGCTCCCTGTTGGGAGCTTTTTCTTACCTGGCTGTAGGTTTTCTCGGGTTCCAGGGTGGATCAAATGGCCCTGTTTTCACGTCTTACGGGTTTTCCTGGTCGGGTTCTCTCGTAGATAGTAGATTGAGAGAGAATTTTTTCAGAAAAGATTTTCTTACTACTTTTAAATATTTCACCCTCACGTATAGCCTCTTAATTTTACGAATCATACGATACTTTATCCCCCTCACCAGCCAAAAAACCCTTATTTTTCAGCGCTAAGTCAAACCACCCCATAACCAGGAACTACAAGAAAAGCGCTCGAAACACATAACTAATGATAAAAATATATATAATATAATATAATATAATATATAATAATTATTTTTAAATTTTTATTTTATTTTTTTTATTTATATCTATAGAGCATTTTTTAACTCTTTTGCTTTTTCGCGATCAAGAACGAAAGTAAATCGATAATGATTTAAATCTAAAAAAAAAAAAAATATAACCCAAAGTTTAAAGAAAAAGCAAACTATGATAGCTCCGGGTGATAATTATTGTGCTATGTATACTAACAACCCCTGGATTGGCTTTTAAAGAAAAAGCCGCTAGGAGGATGAGGCTCTTTTTGGATGAGATTTTCAGGCGCCCCGCCAGTCATTTTCGGATATCAAAAAGGTTATTTTATGCGTTGTTCACTTAGGAAAGCTAAAATAAATGTAGGACAGTTTCGTCTTTTATCATTAATAGCTAAAAAATATGATCTCTCTCCAGAAGATATTGTAAATTCATTAATAGAAGACTACAATAATATTCATGTTGAGTCACTTATCAACAACGATTCCATATACAGAAAGTCTATTTCAGTAAAAGATCTATGTAAAACTCTAGAAACTGTTCCTGAAGTAGAATTTCTTGATATTAAATATAAAAATACTCAAGATTCTCGTAATCATCAAATACGATCAATAGATGAGGCTCTCGATGCGTTACTTTGAATGTCGTGTTATATATGTTGATACCGATAGAAATATGTTAGATGCTATTAGTATTGATCAATTCAATTATTTTACCGATGTGGGTTATACAGATACGGGTCAGAAAAACTCAGGTGATTTATATCATCCAGAACTGGGCGATACTATCGTAGTTAAACTTGACGATGAGGGTCAGGCTAAATTTGACAAGTTCTATGCATCAAGACGAGTTAATAATAATGGCCTTATCGAGCATATCGTGGGAAAAGCCACAATAGACGAATTACTGCCAGGTGATCGGATCGTGGCAGGACCTGACGGGGCTATACTCCGATTATTACGGGGCGGCTACGCGGCACTTGGGGCCTCTCCCCTCGCGCAAACAATCTATCTGGCGCTAGAGGGTATGGTTAGGACGGTAGCTCAAAACTATGAGGTTATTAGTTCTGGCACTAGAATATACTCTGTAAATAATGCCGGCACTATTATAACGAGATTATGTTTTAATAGTTCAGAAAAATTTTTTACTCAAGGCGCAAATAAAAATGAAGGAACTGAAGGTGAGAATTTTGAATTTCAGATAGATTTTAGTAGTGATGGTTTCACATTTTATGCAGGTGATATTGGAGATGATGGTAAAAGAAGTAATAATCTCATTATTAATATTAAACAATCTGGTGATTTAAGAATAATCAGTGGTAATAATATAGTAATTGATTTATATTCCAATGGTGGTTATTCATTTAAAATGGTTGATGATAGTAACAATATTGTATATAATAAAACCATAGCTACTTCTAGTGGAACAGCTTTAGTTAAAGAAATTATAAAAGGTGACTTAGTTCGATATATCGATGGTAATTTAATTGAAAATATTACTGGCAATAAGAATACAAATGCAAATATTCATACTATAAATGCTACGGTTATTGATCACAACTCTACATGTAATCGTAACTCTACCGGTATTAATATAGATGAAATTGGAACGAGTTAAAATATGTTACAAAAATATATAAATGACGATGCAATGTTTTTAATTGCTAGTGATATATCTTTTGATAAACAGAATAGTTATACTTATAAATGGTATGATGGATCTACGTTTATTGGATCTTCTTATCAGCAATTTTATACTTTTACTAGTTATGGTATTCATAATATTAAACTTACCTATACAAATGTAGATAATGGACTTTTCACTACAATTACTCAACAAATTAATGTTATAGCTAAGTCTGGATCTGTTAAGAGTGGTGGAAATGTAAATACACTAACAATATCTCCTGAAAATCCAGAAGTGTATTTAGGCGATACTCAAAAATTTAATGCATATATAAATGGTTCTACAACTCCCAGTAGTCTAGTGAGTTGGAATATAAATGATTCAGATTCAGGAACAACACAAACCGGTACTATAGATTCTGATGGATTATATACTACATATTATGATGAAACATTAAATAGTGATTATGATGTTACTAATGGTAATAGTGCATATCTAGAACTTATTTCTACAGAATCTACAATAGATACAAGTAAATGTACAGTAACAAATGTATCTAATTTACTAGGATATTTGGTAATTGAAGATAAATTTGATGCATTATTCTCAAAATACATTTATCATTTAACTAGTAATTTTAAAATTAATATTTGGGATGGACAAATTAATGTAGATAATTTTTGGTGTAATGCTCCACAAGTAGAAGGAGCCACTTATACCGACTATGAATTACATTTACATGTCAATTACTTATTTTTAAGTATTTATGAAAAGAGTACTACTAATCAAATAATAATTTACTATAAAAGTACAACTGCAAGTTCAGATGCTCCATGGCAAACTTTAACATTACCAGATACTATAGTTGCTGGTATTTATAATAATATACAAATAGTTATTAATCATGGACAAAGTATAGAATCAGACACTTATCAACAGTTAACAGATTTAGACTTTATTACTTTATTATGTGTAGATACTACTTTAACAAATGCAGTTTCTTATACAGCTAAATTATCTAATTTTACTTGGACAGCACTAGCCGCTATATTTACAGCATCCACTCCAGGAACAGCTAGAATTCAAAATGAATCTACAATTACTTCCAAACCTTATTATTGGCATCATATTAGAATTTTAAATGCTTCATCAGTTCCATTATCTTGTTATGAGATGGATAAAGTTGCTTTTACATGGAGTTTAGATACAACGATATTCTTTCCATCAGATACTCTTTTAAACTATCCATTTGGATTAATATACGTAGATCCATATTCAGGTGGTATGTTATGTATTTTTTGGGAATATTTATCATCAGCATTAGCATTGTATATACTTAAATATGATATATATATATATACAAATGTAACATATAATTATAGTATAAATACTTTATATGGTTATCAAATACGACAAGGAGAAGGTTCTCCATCAATAGTATCATCTACCAATGTTACTCAAGGTTCTATGTGGATTTCTAATGGATCAAATAATTATAATAACGATATTTTAGGATTTTTAAATACAGGAAATATATATGGAGATAATCCAATAACGTATGGATATGAAGATATTCCAGTATCATATGGACTTCATTTAGGTTACATATTTTTACAAATGACTTACGATGTAGATTATACAGTTACTAATATAGGAGATAATATAACACTTACGTTTTCATTAGTTGATTGTGGTAATGGAATATCTGGTGTAGCTACTGGATTTAATCCTGATTATTTACAAAATTTGAATTTTACTTTAACTTCAAGTCAATTTCAATATATAACTAATGATACTACTACAGTTACTTTACAGAGAATAGATAATTCAGGAGATAATGAAGATTTTAATTTAGAAGTAGCTGGAACGATATATTGTCCAATTTTAGATAATTATAATTGTTCATATCCAAATTTTGATATAAATATTCGATCGAATCAATTAAATCAAACAGGGAATGTTCTTTCTCAGGCAATTTGGGATGGTTCAACTAATTTTGACTATGATAGTTTTGAACATTATACTTATTTTAAATATTCTTATTACGAAAACATGATGACTAGCATGTTTCCTTATGTAACAAATGTAAGATCACTTCCAGAAAATTATTATACAACAAATAATTATGCTTCTAGTAAAAGATATAGTAAGAAATTATATGATGAATATATAGTAGATTATGTAGCTTTGGAGAGTTAAGATGTTATCTTCTGATTTGCAACATGGTGATGTCTTAGCATATGTACATCGTAAAAATGCTGGACTATTAGTAGATACCATTCATTTAATAGAAGGTAGTGATTATACACATTCTTCTGTAGTTTTAGAAATTTATAATAATGAATTTATTTTAGAACAACATTCACTTCGAATGCATTCTTATTTACCTTTATATTACGCATTGCCGGGTGAAGAGATATATTGTTTTAGACCTAGATTTACTCCGCCACCTGCAACTTTTGAGGAATTTAATAGAGATTCTTATGGTATTTTAGGTATTATAGATTCTCTATTAAATCATACTATTGGATTAATAATAAGAAAATGGCAATATAGACCATTATTAGTAAGATTATTTAATGATCCAAAGATTATATGCTCAGCTCTCGTAGCAAAGGTTTTAGATTTAGAGCATAATACTAAATGGTGTAAATATTATCAAGTAGTCGAACCAGATGATTTTGCAAATCATCCTGAAGATTTTGAACCATTAGGATTAGTAGAATGGGAAAATAATGAAAACGCAAGAAGATAACACTACCATTAATGATGTAGGAACTTTTTTAAATCAAAAAGTAAACCCTATTACCGGAAGTAATCAGGCTACTAATACCATTCTTGAAGATGTAGAATCTACTCGTAAACCATTGAAAGATTTAACATTACCATCTTATTGCATGTATCCTAATAGTCCACGTCAGGATGATTTTAATTTTACTAAGGGGCTTGGACAAGTTAGTTTACAGCCAGTGATAGATCAATTAAATGCTTATAAGAATGCGGCTATCCAAGCTATTATAGCCCAATATAATGCTATGGGGCCAGAAAGTGCTAAAGATAAAAAATTATCTGCTGGTGCTTTGGAATTTTTAAATGATATTTATCAAGCTGCAAGATGTTTTACTTCTATTGTTACAAAAATTAATAAATTAGTAGATACATATATTCAAATTATAGATAAAATGATAGTAGATGTTATTGCAGAAATTAATAAAATAGAAGGTCAAATAACTACATTAGTTGGAAATCTTAGAAAATTAAAAACAGATTTACTTACAGTCATCACAGTACAAACTTATGAGTTGTTAGAAAAAGCTACTGGTATAGCAGAATACATTCAGGCTTTATCTCAAATTGAAATAGAGTTTAATGAAGCTAAACAAGCTACCTACACTTTGTCTAAAACTCCTGAACGTGTGATGTTAAATTTAGAAGTTAATATAACTCAATTAAGAAATCAGATAAATTCACTAAATTATTTTAATTCACTTAATAGTTCATTAAGTAATAGTTCTAGTACAGCAGCTAATTGTTATATGACTGATAATTATTTAGATGATTTAAATAATTTACCATCAATTAATAATGCTGCTAGTTATAATTGGAGTATTACAAATTCATTAGCATTATCTGATTATAGTACAATTGATACTTTAAATATTATTCCAGCTTTAAATAAGATTTGTGCTCAATATACAGAACCTACTTCAACTTCTAATTTAGATACTATTTCTCAGCCATTATTAATAGCTTCATCTGAGCAAGCTGGAACTATTGTAGTACCTGATTTAGAAACTGGATTGATTTCGGCAGGTCTAGATCCAGCAATTGGAACTAACTGCTCACTTATATTTGAATTATCAATTAATAATGGAGAAACTCTAATTAGAGCGATTGCAAGAGGCGATGTAGTTGATGCTACAGAAGAGTATATTCATCATAACGATGGTGTGTATTACAGTAAAGGAATTGAAAAGTTTTCTTATAATAAGATAATAGTAAACTCTACTAATTCATGGGATCTTTACTTAACAGATACAACAACGATGCCAAGTGTTGGAAGTTACTATTATTTCAACGACCCAATGACAACACAACCCTGGAATTTTTATTGGCAAAAAGATGGAGTCAACTATTATTTTCCAGTTTTATTCAAAGTAACTAATGTAACTCATAATTATATAACCGTAACTATGATGGATGGTAGTAATCTTGATATTACAGATTTTATTTCAGGAGCAGTATCAAGTGATTATTCCACATATAATCCTTATACATTACCAGGTAATATAGCTGATGCTTCTGGAGATTATATAATCTATGTAAAATTCCAAAGCCAAGAAGGTACTTATGATTATGCCGTAGCTGATTCTAATAATAATCCAATTCTTGGTAGTAACGGTTATTATAAAACAGTTAGTGATTTAGGAACTTCAAATCCAGCAAATGATGCGGCAGCTGCAACATGGTTTTATACTACTGGTGGAGTAACTTATTATATATTAAAAGATATTTTATATTCTGTAACAATGAATCAATACATAATGTCAGCAGGATCTGGAGATAATAGTCCTCACTCAGGAGATCAAATTCCTTGTAATAATTGGGCTCTTACAGTTTATCCAATAGGTGATCAGACTAGTATAAGAAAATTGAATTTCTCAGCAGTAGGACCAGGAACTCGAATCTATATGTTTTATCTTCGGGCTCATTGGGGCTTCGTGCCTACGACAACTTCAACATCTAGTTCAACAACTTCTACAACGTATAGTTCTTGATTTTATTTTTTACGTATGATATAATTAAATCTTGGAGGCGGTATGTCAGAGGAAGTAAATAAAAAATCAGAAGAAGAATTAAATAAAGAAGAGTTTTATAAAATCAAGAACTTACAGGATGATCTTTTATATACTACAAATAGTGAAGAATTGACAGAAGTATTAGTGAGCATTCTTAGTACTGGTGCTTATACTAAAACATTCTCACTTTTTAAAGGAAAGATTGAATTAACTTACACTTCTATTACTGAACAAGAACGTATGAAGGGTTTTGGTTTAATTAGAATTAATGCTGATGAAAATATTGGTAAACAGTCACAGATTGAAGCTAATGCTTATAATTCTAAAGTAAATATGGCTTTACAATTAATTCGTATTAAAGTAAATAATAATAAAACTGAATTAACTAAAGGTGATTTAAAAGAAAGAATTCAACTGTTAGAAGAAATGCCAGAAGAACAGTTAAAGTTAATTAATAAATACTTAATTGTATTTTCAAATATTACAAATAAAGCTTTTGAATCTGAGGAATATTTAAAAAACTCTTAGCGACCTCTAGAGGAGTTAGGCTAGCACTTTTAGCATCTAGGGGTCTTTTAGATTTTCATGTTCCAAAAGATTATACTTCACTTTTAACATATTTTAAAACGGTTGGAATAGATATAGAAATAGAAGCTGATTTTTATAAAATGTTTGTAAGTTTACATGCAGTTACAAAAAATGATAAAGCTCTAGATGAAAATAGAGATAAATTATTTAAACTTTATTATCCAGACATTAAAGATAGTAGATCATCATTAATGGAAGAAACTGCCAAGATGATTAAAACTGACGAGACTATTAAAATGGGAGTTATGGGTAATAAAGAAATAGCAGCTTCAGCAGCTAGTTTATTATTAAATAAGGCTAAATAATATGCCAGATCCACAAATGCCATATGATGGTAATTATTCTGATTACCAGCAACAGCAACAACAAATGCAAATGCCACAAAGTAATATGGCATTTAATAATAATTATATGCAAAATAATTCGATGTTAATGAATATGGGGCAGAGTAATATTCAAGCCACTATGGCTACTGCCTCATATAATTTTCATCAGCATATGCAAGACGTTTTGCAAGGCACTATGGCTAGTGCTATGGCTATTTATAATACTGGTAGATCTGCTGTAGATAAATCTAGGGAAACGGTATATCAGGATCAGTTAATGGGTAATGGAATATTTGCCTTAGAACGTTCTACATGGCGTGATGTTGCATGGGGAACCGGATTAGCTGGTTCTGATTTTGGTAGAGCATTAAAGATTGGTGGACGTAGACCAGAGTTTATGACTGGCGGCGAATATACTTATCAGATGAATAGAAGTTTTCAGCATAGAGTTGGAGAAATGCAAGATGAGTTAGTAAGTGGTGGTATGAGTGCTATTGGAATGGCGGCAGGTATGGCTATGCCATTTACTCCAGTAGGATTACTTGCAGGATATGCTATTGATCAAACTTTAGGTAAAATGATTCAGCCAACATTAGAACGTCATGCAGCCACAAGAGAAATGCGGCAATTTACAGAAATGGCTGATTTAAATCAGGGTGTTGGACAAAGAAGAATGGGAGAAGAATCTTCCGATATTCTTGCTTCTAGATTTTTTGAACATGATATATCTAATTTAAAATATATTCCTATTGTTGGAGATATGATTGCTGGACGTGTAGGTCCAGAGATTAAATATAAAGATACATTTAAAAAAATGGCACAATTTGATCTTATGCGTGACATTAGTCCAGACGATGTAGATAAGATAACAGAAAGAGTTAAACAAACTGCTGAAGTAATGGATAAATTTGCAGGATTATTACATACCACTAGAGATAAGATAGTAGAAATAAAGGGTAAGTTTAACGCAATTGGAATGGGTGATGCACAACAAAATAGTGCTTTAGGTAATCTTGCAAAATTTACCACAACTACAGGATATGATGTAGATTCAGCTTTAGCATTACAAGATAGTTTTACAGGAATGGGAAGACAAGGGAATTATTTTAGAACTGGATACGAAAATAGACAAGGTGCATTTGGATTAGCTGAAGTGGCATCTATTCAGTCATTACAGAATAGTGGTTTAATCTCTAAATCATTTGATGCTGGGACTTTAGGTCAATCGTTTTATGCTAATGCGGTAAATCAATCACAAGATACTTGGCATAGAGCTACCGAATTTGGTAATGGTGATATAACTAAAACTGCTGATTATTATAGAGAAAGAGGTAATGGAAATATTGTATTAGGTATGCAAATGGAAAGATTATCAATGTTTGGAAAAACTGGTGATCCTCTAGATGCATATAAAAAGAATATAGATATAACAATTGAAACATTAATGAAAAAATCTCACATGACAAGACAAGCCGCTACCGCTTATATATTGCAAAGAGAAAAGACTCCAGAAGGTGCAGAACAGGCATTTGAAGCAATAAGTGGTATTAGTGATATAGGGAAAATAGGTTCTGAAATTAGTTATGTTAACAGATCTTTAGAAAGAGTTGCACCCGGAGATAAAATTAGATCTTACAAAATAGGTGATGTATTTAATACATTATCAAAAATTCAATCAATGAATACTAGTGCTGGAAATGATTCTATTTTAGAAAATAATGCTAGAGCTAAATCTAGACTAGATGATGTTTTATTATCTACTGAAATAACTAGAGAGTCAGTTGGTGATCCTCTTTATTATGGAAATAGAAAAGCAAATAGAGATTCTGATATTAAAAAATTAATGCAACAACAATATTTAATAGATGCTGGTGGTGGAGATGGTTCTGTTAATGAGAAAAAGGTAATTCAGGCAATTAGAGAAGCTGGTTATGCAGCTACCGATGAACAGGCTCAATTAATTATTAAACAATATGAAAGACATTCTGAATCAAGTCAACATAGATTTAATAATACTGCATTTAGTAATATTGGTAATAATATGATTGATTTTTTAAATCAATATAATAGAATGGATCGAATTAAATTACAGGGTAGTAAATTAAATGAATATAATAAGTTGTTTGGACAAAATATTAATGTAAATAAATTAGAAGAAATAAAAACACAATTAGATGCAACTAGCGATCCAAAAATAAAAAATGCAATTTTAAGAAAAAATGGCTTTGCCCCTTCTAGAATTGATGATAATGGTTCTGAAATATTTTCTGATACTCAAGAATCAAATACCGTAGGTATGATGGCCTTTATGGATAAATATAAAGGAATGCATGGATACAACGAAAATGATGTAAAAGTATTTAACGATTTGAATTCTATGTATGGTACAATGGCCATTAAAGATAAATCTGTTCTTAAAGATTTAGGAATAGGATCAAGTAAAGAATATCAAAAACAATTTAGATCTGCCGCTAATGATTTAAATGGATTATTTAATAAAGGTGATTTAAGTAAAAACGTCACACCAGAAAAAACAGAAAGATTAGGAAAAGAATTAGCTTTAATTACCTCTACCAGTTTAGAAACTGGTAAAAGAATGGCTGAATTTTTAGAGAATACGGCTAATGCAGATGAGGCTAAAACTTTTATGCAACATGTTGCTCAGCAAGATTTTGGAGTATTATCAAAGGCTGCTGAAAGTTTTGCTGCAAATGGAAAATTAAATATGAGTAATGATCCACAGACCCAAGCTATTACAGAATTTACGGAAGTATGTAAGGCTTTAACTAAAGTATTAACTAAATGATAAATATTCCTGCCAATGTAGCAATAGCAATTCACAATGCTTCAGTTAAAACTGGAGTGGATGAAAAAATTCTTTTAGCTATTGCTAAAAATGAATCAAATTTTGCTCAGTGGGGAAATAATAAAAGTCATAAATCATCAACTGGCGTTGAAGGTTTATTTCAAATTACTCACAAAACTTGGTATGGTATAAGAGGCAAGGCAGTTCCATATAGTACAGATTTTAATGAACAAGCTTATACAGAAGCTTTATTAATTAAAAGATTAATGCAGAAATATAACAATAATATGTATTTAGTAACAATAGCACTAGATGCTGGAGAAGGTGTTTCTAATTTTATTCAAAAATGGGGAAATGCCGTTGGCAATAATATAGCTATTAAAAAAGCGGTAGAATATTATAAAGATATAGAAGCTGGATTTGGTGATGGAAAAGTAAAAGAAATTATAGATTATCCAACCAAATTTGCAAAATCACTAGAAGCTGTGGGTGGTCCAAAAAATTTAACTACTTCATTAAATAATAACAACGATACCTCTTCAGACAATACCAATTGGTATGATGTAAGCACAAATAAAGACAATAAATTACTTACAGATAAGATTAATGATAAAAATCCTTTTATAATAAATTTATTTACAGCAAATTTATCTGGCGTAGAGGATTTACATAAAATAACACCAGAAACTATAAAAAATAGTACATTAATTTCTAGAATAAGAAAAGGATTGGCTAAATCATGACTTCTACGAATACTGCTAATACCAATGGATTAGGAAATGTATATACTAGTACTTATGAAAGTTTAGGAACTGATGTATCTAGTGCATTAAGTACATCTTCTTCAGTGTCAGCAGTATCAACCGCAATAGACACATCATCTTCAACAACTAGTAGTTCATCTATATCAACTATAGATACTGCCGTAAGTGATACAGTTGTGGCTTCTACGGCTTCTACTAGTTCAATCACTACAGTTCCAACTTCAGGAAGTACAACAGTAACAGATTCTACAACAGGAACTTCATATGAAGTAAGTACTACTAATGGTTTATCTACTTTACAAGAAATTGCAAATGCTGGACAATTTTATTCTGGCTATTCTGCAATTTCCGATACCACAGTTACTTCAGATAATACAGATTACTTAGATTATCTAAATAGATATTCATCTATCGATGCTAAGTTTTATAGAGAAAATGGATCTGATATTGCATTTATGAGAATTATTACAAATGATACAAATAGAACTGTAATATTTCCAGTATTAACAACTTTAGTTCCAGGTATTACTGCTAATAAATTCAAACAATTTATAGTTTCTCAATTTTCAATTTCTCATAAAGAAAGAATGCAATTAGTAGAAACTAATTCAGACTATCAAGCATTGTTTTTTGGTAAGAAACCTGAGATACTACAAATTGTAGGAATTCTCAAAAATACAGTTGACAACCCCTGGACTGTAAATATGATCTTTTTCTGGGATAATTTAATGCGGGGAACTACATTAGTAGAAAATGGTTATATCTGTCAGTTATTTATTGATGGAGAATTGTTTGAAGGATACCCATTTAACTTTGACCGTACTAAAGTTGCTGGTAATGACAATATTACTAATTTTATATTTGGTTTTCTAGTTAAAACTAGGACTACAGTTACTAAATATGGTGGTACAATAAATGCAGCAAGTTAATTTAGGTGATCAAGTTATATTAAAACCAATTAATATGCACGGTCTAGTAACTGGTGGTGGAATGGTCGTCTATTTTAAAAAATGGATGGGACATTGCTTGCTATGTTCTATGGCTTACCCAGATATTAATAATGCTAATTTTTTAGTTGACTGGTATCAAATTAGAACAATAATAGATCATATAACAAATGAAACAATTTATCAGCATGATGTGGCGGATAATTTATAATGAGTCAATCTTTTGTATATAGAAATTATTTGTACTTGGCTGGTATAAAAGTACCTTTTATTACTGCGTCAGTATCTAGTAGTTTTGGCTCATTAGCAAGTTTAAATATAGAATTAAATTATTCACCTTACATTAATCATATTCATAAATATACCAAGATCCAATTTTGGGAACAGAAAATAGATGATAAAGGTGCAGTATATAATCCTACATTAGAATTTGATGGTGTAGTAATTGGTATTGTAAGAAGTAAAAATGTTTTAGGAAATGTGTCTTGTAGATTAACTTGTTTAACAGATGGTGTAATTTGGAATCAACGTAAACAATATAATTATTATCTTGATCAAATTGCCAATACGGACATTAGATTAACTGATGATATTTTGAATTTACGTGCAGATGGTAAAATTGATCCATACATTCCTAGTTTGATAGAAGAAAATAAATTTGATGTAGGTTGTGCAGTTGCAGCAATATTAACATCAGATACTAATTGTACTAAAGGTGCAGATAGTGAGCAGACATTAGTTAAACTTTCTTATAATTATATCTATAATGGTAAAAAATATTATAAGAATTTAACTAGTGATACCACTACAACGGGATCATCTAGTTTACCTACTTATTATAAAAAGTTTTTAGAGACCTATTATTTATCTAATAAATTATATGGTGTATCAACTGCACAGAACGTAAAAGATTTTTTCAATACTGATAGATCATTAAATTTAATTACCGATAATATGGTAAATGATCTTATTGGAGAAAATACTTTTTGGAATATAGCAAATGCAGTAATGCAATATGGTTTTTATAGTGTTTATGATATTCCTAATCCAACCTATATACAGAAATCTTCTGGCACAACTACCAATACTGAATTAAACTTTTCTAGTGATGGATCTTCAATTCCAGCTAAAATTACACCAACTTCTAAAGTTCAATTTAATGGATTAGCTGAATATATTTTAAAACCAGTTTCGGTTTTAGGTTTACCGTTAAAATGTAATATTATCTGGCCAAATCAAGTTCTTGATGAAACTTTATTTACAGATATGCTTAATGCTCCAACTCGAATATTATTGCAGAAATCAGGATTGCCAGCAGATGATCATTTAAATGTATTATTAACTACTACCAAAATTGCTGGTCCTTATATTCCTAACTGTACAGGATTTTTTAGTTCATTAACCCCTCCTACGCAGCAAGATACTTTAACTAGAGCTTCTACTATGTATTCAGATTATGAAACTGAATATGGAATGAATTATACTGAATTAAGTTTATCATATGCATTTGAAACTTCATTACTTGAAGATGTAGATAAAGCTAAACAAGCAACGGCAACTAATTTACAGGATGCATCATCACGAATTAATAGTTTTCTTAATTACGAATTTGCTCAGAGATTCTTTGCATCACGTACTTATTCTATTCAAGTAACTCCAGATGTTGATGTAGTACCAGGACTTCCAGTAATTGTATTAAATCAAAATCAAGAACATATTATTTGTTTCTGTACTGGTAAATCTAAACAATGGGATGCTAGAGGAAATAAATCTGTTGGACTTCAAGTAGCTTATCCAAGATATTATTATGAAAATATTGATAAATTAGGTAATATAGTTGACCCAACATCTACTAATTTATTAGCTATTCAAGAATTGGAATTATTATTTGGCTCTAAAGCTTTAATTAGAACTGGCCAATCTGCTAATAGTACTCCAGTCGTTAATATAAATTCAGATACATTAAGAGCAATGATTAATATTTTATATACAGAATATATTTCTGGAAGTATTACATATTCTGATTATATGAGAAATGTTTGTAGTTATGCTAATTGGCTAGAATTATATGGAGCATCTACTTCAGATGAAGTAAATATGCCAGATAGTTATCCAAATAAAACAGTATTTGCCTCAACTCCAAATGGAAATGATTTAAGTATTAATACATTTTACGTAAATCAAGTTGAACAGGCTAATTTACCAAATCAAGATATTATTCAAAAACATCTAGACTGGATTTCTACAGGACAACGTATATGAGTCTGATTAAATTAGCAACTAATAAAATGACTGCACTAATGCAAGTTGGAAAATTAAGTAAAAATGCTATTCATTCTATTAATTGGCGTCCTGCTGAACAAATTGCTGGTGGATTAGAAAGAGGCAATATTAATTTAGCTAAGAGATATGGCACTATTATAAATCCAACAAATAGTTATAAATTAGGTAAAACATTTATGCATAGAGTTATAAATAATCAACCTTTAACTTTATTAGAGAAAATTCGATATAAAAATCCATTACAATATTTTATTAATGGAATTGAATTAAAATCAAAATATCGTAATAGTCCCGGATCTTCAATGAGAACGGGGTTTATATTTTCCAATCCAAAAGCCATAAACAAAATTATGACTCATTCAGATGACAGAATTACTAATGCTTTAGTTAATAGACATGAACTACATGAGATGTCTGAAATGAGTCATATAAAGGATAATTTACCGCGACATGCTTTCTATATAAGTTTAAAAAATAAAGATACAAAAAAAGCTATAGGAATGGGTAGTCATGCAAATCCAACAGTTATAATGAAAGAAAATAATGATATAGTAAGATTAAAACCATATGAACAAGTAAGACAAAATTTTCTTGGATTAAGACATAGTTCTTTAGAAGATATTGCTTACAATAATTTATTTAATCATAATTATGGAGAAACTAAAATATCTTCTAAGAGATTTAAAACTGGAAGAACGGAAGTAGTTAAATATCATCCAGTCGCTACCCCTCCTAATCCAAAATATGTAAAAGAAATATCTTCTATAGAATGGAATAAATTAATATCAAGACGAAGAGATTATTTAGCATCGGAAGGTGTTAATTTAAATTCCAATAAAGTTGTGAGAGAAATATGATAACGTTAACAGCTAATTCTATGGTATATGCAGGTTATGTAGTATCATTATCTTTAGCTGCCGATGCTAGAGTGGAGTTAACTGATTGGAATAATTATCAATCTGTTTCAAATGTATTGGGTATAGCAACTAATTCAGGTGGTGAAGGTATAGCAATCGTAGTTCAAACAGATGGCATATATCAGAACCCCACCTGGAATTTACAACGTGGCTATCCAGTATTTGCATTTTCTATGGGTACAATTACCCAAGATGTATTACCTAAAAATAGCATTCAAGTTGGAAAAGCTATTTCTTCTAATCAAATTTTAATTAGAATATCTGAATTTATTATGGTGTCTCAATGATTAATAATAGATTCTATGGACGTTTATTTTATGATGCGGTAAATGGTAAAATAGATTTATCTAATAATATTAATAATCCTTTATATTATAGTAAAATTCTTGAAGTAAGTTGTTTTACAGCAGTACCAATTAATGGATGTATAACAATAGTTAATAATAATGCCAATTTAATTAATTCTAAATATAATAATGATATTACCAATTTAACTATTCCATATATTACAGGTATAACATTAACTCCAGGGGATATTGGAGAAATAGTTCCAGTAGCAAATATAATTGGTAATTTATATAAAACAACTCAAATATTACCAGGAAATTATCAAGATCTATTATATGTTGGTCAAGATGGTATTATTACTAATATTAAACCAACTACAGCTAATGGTGACATTTGGTTAATTGTAGTTGGTATAAAAATAGATGATTACTCTTTTGTATTTGAACCATCTATTCCAATTAATTTAGTTAGTAGTTTATTTCCTACTCCAGTTCCTATTGTAATTGGTGATGGTGAGAAAGTTACTTTATCTCAAGCTATGCCACAATTAACATGTTTTCGTATAGATGAAACAGGAAGGGCCTTTACAATTACAGCTAATGATGTTAATCTTCCTATAGTTGATGGAATCACGTTAGAGTCTGGTGGTATTAATCAATCAATAAATGTAGCCAGATTAAAGAATTATTATTATGATTGTGGTGTTAATTTTACTGAAAGTAATATATATTATTTAAATAGTAGTGGAGGTTTAACAACTATTAGACCTACGGATACTAGTTATTTAGTTATTATTGGAAGATCTATACCAAATTCAACTAAATTTATTTTTGATCCACAAATGCCAATTATGTTATCAAATTAGAGGATAGATGATGCCAAATAAATTTTTAGCATTAAACACAAATGGTTCTATGCAGGAAGTAGCACCAACTACTTTAGGCGGTTCTTCTTATGCTAATCAGATTCCAGTTCTTAACAGTAATGGAAATCTTGATATTTCAATGATGCCAACCGGTATTGGTGCTGATACTCAAAGTATAGTAGCAAGTGAATCTATTGCTGCTGGTTCTTTAGTAAATATTTATAATAATGCTGGTACCGTAACTATTAGAAATGCTATAGCTGCTGATAATACTAAACCCGCTAATGGATTTGTTTTATCTTCTGTAGCTAGTGCGGCTATTGGTTTAGTATATGTACGTGGATTAAATTCGCAAGTTCCATTAGGAACTTTTGTTGCCGCAAATGTTGGATCTAAAGTTTTTCTATCTCCTACTACTGCTGGTGGAATTACTTTAACTATTCCAACTACCACAGGACAAATTGTACAGGTTATAGGAACAGTTGATGCTGTAGCAACTTTAGTTACAATTAATTTTACAGAAAATACATTTACGGTCAGAGCATAATTGAATGGATAAATTTTTAGAATTAAATACAGATGGATCCTTTAAAGAGAAAAATCCAGTTGTTATTTCTACTGGATCTGCTAATGCTGGACAAATTCCAGCATTAAATTCTAATGGACAATTAGATTCTAGCATTACTGGTTCTAGTAGTTCTAATATATCAAGTATATTAGCTTTTGCAGCAGCACATGGATAAATTATGATTAGATTAGATAATGTAAATAGATCTATCGTTCTATCTTTAGATGGAACAATTACTACTTATCAATTACAAATTATCGTTAATTATTCAGACAATAATGGAACAACTTATACTGGTGGAACCCAGACTTCTTTATCTAATAATACTACTCAAGTAACTATTTGTAGCGCCCCAACCTCTTCTACTATTAGAGATATTGATAATATTATAATATTTAATAATGATACAGTAGCTAATTCAATTAATATATTCCTTAATGATAATAGCACACTATATCAACTTGCAGGACCATTGTTACAGACTGGTGAATCTTTTGTATATACTCATAGTCGTGGTTGGGAAACGGTTGATATTAATGGATGTCTAAAAACTTCGAATGCTCCAATTTCTCAATTACCAAATAACACAACTGGTACAACTCAGACTTTAGGAGATTCATCAACTAAATTAGCTACAGATGCTTTTGTGGCAAATGCTATTAGCAATTTTGCTGCAATTACTCAGACAATCCAACAAGTAACTGTAGATTTAGGTTCTCAACCTAGAACTAGTGGTCATTTTAATATAACTGGTTCAGGATTTTCTCCAATATTAGGACCGGTTATAGTTATGCAGGCTGCTACAAGACCAAATTCTGTATTATACGATAATATAGAAATGGATGCAATTAATTGTACTGGAATTATAACTTCTTCCACTACTATTCAAGTAAACTGGAACTCAGATTATACAGTAGCTAATCAATATACTTTTAATTACTTTATTTAATAAGGATAACAAATGGCAATTATAGAAACTGGTAATAGTACCGCTGGATTAGCTAATGTCGATGCAGGCAATAACTTAATGGTAACTACTCCACAAGTTAATTCCACTGTTGGATTGGTTGCTGCAAATCCAGTTCGTGTTGGAGCTGTTCGTTTCTTTAGCGAAAATGATAGTGGATCATTAACTGGATCTCCATTATTAAATTCTCCTATGACTTCTTTAGAGGATAATTTAGCTGTAGGATTAATGACTCCATTATTAGATTATTCCTTTAATGGAACTGCTCAAGATACTAGTATGTGGTATTATGCATTTACCACAATGACAGCAATTCAAGCAGGTGGTTTTTTAACATTAAATAATGGTAATATTGGAACTGCCGCTACTGGTTGTTATTTATTATCTAAATCTTATTATAATTTAACTGGTAATGCTGGTTTAAGATGTCAGACTATTGGAACTGTTAATATGGTACCAGTAGCAAATGAAGTTTATTATTGTGGTCTTGGTATTCCAGTTTCTACCACTACTCCACCAACAGATGGATGTTGGGTCATGTTAACTTCTGGTGGAGTTTATGGTGTTGTAGCTTATAATGGAACGGTTAATAGTATTGGACCAATGCCTGTTGGTCAGACTAGTGTACTTCCCGTACCCGGAGTTAATAATATTTGGACTATTCGAATTCATGATAGAATGGTTTATTTCTTTGTTAATGATATATTATTAGGTTCTATTCCAACTCCGTCAGGTAATGCTTCTCCATTTATGTCTGATGCTTTGCCTGTATTTATTCAACAAATCAATACCGGTACGGTTAGTGGTTCTACATTTTTACAGGTTAAAATTGCGGCAATTAATATAGATCAATTAGATAGTAATCAGGGAAGGCCGTTTCCCCATATACAAGCCAAAAAAGGTTTAATGGCTTATCAGGGAACCCAAGGTGGAACTATGGGTTCTACCGCTTTATATTCTAATAGTTTAGTGGCTGCTGCTGGTGCTGCTATGACCAATACTGCGGTTGGACCAGGAACTGGTTTAGGTGGACAATTTTCATGGCTTCCGACATTAGCCATTGGAACTGATGGTATTCTTTGCTCTTATCAGGTTCCTACTGGTGGTGTCAACCAAACCCCTCGTACATTAATCATAACCGGCGTACGTATTCAATCTATAGTAACTACAGCTCTTACTGGTGGTCCGGTATATGAACTTTATTCGTTAGCTTATGGTCATACAGCGGCTTCATTGGCTACTGCCGAATCTGCTTCTTTTACTACAGCTAGCACTAAGGCGCCAAGACGTATTGTGCTTGGTTTAGAATCATTTCCAGTTACCTCAGCGGTTGGTCAGGTTTCTGCCACTAACTGTCCGGTTGTAATGCAATTCATATCTCCAGTAATTGTAAATCCAGGTGAGTTTGTAGCTATTGCTGCTAAGAATATTGGAACCGTAACAACTACTGGAGCTATTTTAACGTTAGTAACTTTTGATGCATATTGGGAGTAATAATGAAAATTGTTAAGTTAGCAGCTTTTGGTTTTACTAAACTCAAAAACGTAGAAGCGGTAAAGGGTGTAATAGGTAAAAAAATAGAACCTTCTAAGATAATTCCCTTAGCAGATAAACTTAAATTTGCTATGAAAGATATTGGAAAGTGTTAGAAGACGACCAATATCCAGTTCATGAATATTATGATTTTGGGGAAGATGAAGAGTTTTTGATTATTTTGAGAATATTAATAGATGCAAATCAAACCCCTATATCGTGACCCGGCAACCGGCTACCTCGTAGAAGCACAGCCGGGCGACTCATTGAATATAGCTTCCGTGGCCGTATTCAATGAATATATAGCCCTATTACAGAACACCACGACGAACACATGCTGCGCAATTGTAGACTATACAGCTATTCCTATCACGTCCAATAATATACCTTCTAATATTTTAAGAACATCACCTAGTATTGATTGTGTAATATTAGAATCAGGTAATGAAGGCGATACTGTATTAATTGCCGCAACGCATGGAAAAGTTTATACTACACCAACAAGTTTAACTTATACAACTAGTGATACTTTATATTTAGGAAAAGATGGTTTACTAACCACAATCTCTCCATCATTATCAAATGGAGATCATTGGTTAGTTAGAATAGGAAGAATAGTAAACCATTTTCAATTTATATTCGATCCTCAACCTCCAGTAGATTTAACTTCGGGTGGTGGATATACTGGAGATATTCCAACTCTTTCAGCAAATAAATGGTTATGGAATGATGGAAATGCCTTATTTTGGAAATCAATAAAAGCTTCTGATATTGCAGCCAATGCAGCAATTGCATCATTTAATATATCTAATTCAAGTTTAGAAGTTGGTCAATCTATAAATACACCATCATTTACTGCTTCTTATAATGAAACGCCTACTTCCTGTACATTAAAAGATAATATAAATAATATAGTACAGACTCTTACTAATGTAAATTCTTTTAATTCTAATTATAACTTTATTGAAAGTTCGCCAGGATCAGTCTCATTTACCCTGGATGCTGTAATGTCTAGTGAGTCTACCGCTAGTGTTAATTTAAATTGGTATTACAGATTATATTATGGCACAGCAATTAGTTTGACAACACCGTCTAGTTTGAGTTATAATAAACTTAGTTCAGGATTTGCAGGAACGTTTAATGTAAATGCTGGAACTGGAGAATATATTTATATAAGTTTCCCTTCAAGTTTTGGAACTCCTACGTTTTATGTTGGTGGATTCGAAGGGGGAATAAGTTTTTTGGAAACAGTTAGTTTTATTAACGCTTATGGAATAACAACTAATTATGATATTTATAAATCAGATAATGCTTCTCTCGGATCTACGACTGTCGTAGTATCCTAATTCCTAAAAGGAGATTTTATGTGGTATGTAGTTAGTGCTTTAGCTGGCGTGGTGGTTGGTGCTGCTGGTTATCACATAGTAGCTAGTAAAATTGGAGCTAAAATTACCGAACTCTCCACCAAGTTTGAAGAAATCATAGCAATTATTAAAAAATGATCTGGCCAAAATCTATTCTTATTCATAAGGATGTATGGCTCCCAACAAATAATATTAATTGGGAAAATAGAAAAGATTCTGACTTTAATCATTGTAGTTATTGTGGAAGTATCTCTCCAGAAGACTTTTACAATCTTTTAAAAGATGATAGCAATTTAGTAGAGTTAGCAGATCAAAAATATGGTTTTCCACATAAATTTTATATTTATTTGTTAAATGGTCAAATGTTTAAATTCTATACTAGACATTTTGTAGATATAGTAGATAAAAAAACTGTTGATACTATATTAGATTTAATTAAAGAAAAGTTACATATTAACTTAATGTCACATTTGGATGTTATGTAATGGATTCTTTTCAAGTAGATATGAGTAAGTTTTATCAGGATCTTTTGGATTCTCAAAAGCCAGCAGATCCTGAATACATAAAAGCTTTATGGAAAAATATTTGGGATTTGTATTCATATTCGGATGAAAAGAAATGGGTTTAGTTAAATTATCAGCATCATGGGAATTAACCCAATCTCAGATTCCAATTTGGAATACTGAAGTAGTTGATTTGGGTCGTGCCGCTGATGCTCCACAAGCTAATATAGAACGAACTAATGTAGATTTACGTCAAAAGAGTATTTGGCCTAAAAAGGATTTAATAATGAAGAAAGGAATAATTAAATTAGCTGCAAGTTCTTTTGGAGATATAAAACCTTCTCATAAAGGAATGTTACATAAAGCTTTAAATATTCCTGAAGATGAAAAGATTCCAGAAGAAAAACTATTAGAAGCTAAAAATTCAAAAGACGCCCATGTGAGGATTATGGCTAATTACGCTTTAAATGCTAGGTATAGAGGAAAGAAATAATGACCACTCAGATCACTCCACATTTTACAAAGGAATGTTTAGAGTTTAGCGAAACTGCTAATGAACATCATATTGATAATAGTATTCCAGATAGTCTTTATCCTAAAGCTCAACGTCTTTGCCAGGAAATGGAAGATGTGCGAACTCTTTTGAGTGAGTATTATAAAGAAGATACTCCAATTTTTACAAATTCGGGATATCGTTGTCCTGAAGTCAATACTTTAACTCATGGTCAGCCCACTTCTCAACATATGGCTCTTGAGGCTATGGATTTTCATACATCTCATCCTCCTATTGATGATTGGAATATTATTAAAGCATCTAAACTTCCATATGATCAACTTATTTTAGAGCATGATAGTGCTGGTCATATTTGGACTCATTATTCAGTATCTAGACCAAATCAGAATGCTCGTCATATGGCATTCACGTTAGAAAAGAAATGATTATAATATATATAAGTATATTTTTAATTATTTTATTATTTATCTGTGATAGATATTTCCCAGATAAAAAAGAAGGTAAAGTATTATTTAAAATAAGTGAACCTTATGATATTAAACCTGCAACTCAAGTAATTTTCAAAATAAGCAATCCAACCTACAAGGAGTCTTAAATGACCGCTTTTTCCCTTCCCTTCAATAAACAGGTTTCTGTTACAGCACAGTTTGAAGATGCCGCTGGAAATCTTAGTCCCGTATCGGGAGTTACTGTAGTTAGTAGCGATATCACTGTATTAACAGTATCTGCACCTTCTGCTGTAGATTCTGTTTCTGCTGTAACTTTTGTAGTTACTCCAGTTGGTCCTCTTGGTAATGCTACTGTAACAGTAAGTGGAACTAATACTGCTGGAACTGTAATTACTGGAACTCAGGATTTCACAATTGGTGCTGATGTTGCTACTCAGGTTAAAATTACAGTAGGTGAGCCTACTGCTATTGTGGCAGCTTCTTAAATTAAAGATTTATTAAAATGAGTTTAATTAAGTTAGCAGCTACTATAGCAAATAAAGAAGCTCTTAAGAAGACTAAGAAATACCTTCTTAATGGACTTGCTCTTACTGGTGTAGGAACTGGTTTGTATGGAGATGCTTTATTGCTTAAGAAGATGCTAAAGAAATAATATAATGTCAATTGAAATTATTGCAGAATTAGTTGCAAAAAATGGTGCATCTTTTGCCCTCATGGATGATAACAACATCCGTGGGGGTTTTAGATGTGTAACTAATTTAACTGAACGTAATTCGATTTCATCCGATAAATTAAAATACGGAATGAAAGTTTTCGTACAAAGTACAGATTTAGTATATCAATTACAGTCAGATTTAATTACTTGGATAGTAGATACAGCACTAAGCCAGTCATTGCAATCTGCCTATAATAATGGGAACACAATCCAATTAGTAAATGGTAGTCCTTTTATTATTACAGATGGTACAAATAATATACTAACAGTTTCAAATGATGATATAATAAATTTTAACACTACGTTATGTGGACAAAACTATACATCTAATATTACAATTAACGTTGCAACTAATTCTAGTAATATTATTGTTGACACTTCAGATAAAACTACTTATAGAGCTATTCAATATTTTTACACCATTAGTAATTCAGATGCATCAGGATATGAAACTGGACAGCTTTTTTTAATTCAAGATGGACTTAATTCAAGTCTATATGCTATACTCGGTAACAGTATAGGACTGGCAACTGGATCACAATTCTCTTCAATTATTTCAGGAAATAATCTTAATTTAATGGTAACTACTGATAATTCTGGTGAGTTTTCTCGAATAGTTCATTTATTTAAAGTAGCTTTAATTTAAGGTAGAATATGTCCAAAATTATATTACCATTGAATCAAACTCATACCATTACTGTAAATAATGGTACTGTAAGATCATTTTTATTTAATGCTGATGGAACTGCTACTATTCCAGGCAATGTTAATCTTGGTAATACTACAAATGGTTATCATGTAATTTTAAATACAGCAAATATAACTACTTCTGATAAAACTTTTACATTTAATAATAGAAGTGGAACGTTAGCTTTAGAAGATAATACCTCTTTAATTAATATGTTACCACCATTAACTGGTAATAGTGGTAAATTCTTATCTACTGATGGATCTACTGTATTTTGGGGATCTGCCGCTGCTGGTGGATTAACTACTTTAAATGGTATTGGTACTTCTACTTATAGTGCTCAAACATTTGCTATTGGAACTTCTGGAACTTCGCCAGCTTGGGTAAGTATTTCTAATAATACCAATACTCATACTCTTAATATTCCAATGGCCTCAACCGCTTCTGTTACGGCTGGTTTATTAAGTAATACAGATTACGGAAATATTCCTTTTGAAAATACTTCCAATACTTTTGCTGGAACTCAGACTTTTACTAATGCTCCAATTATTACTACTCCATCCACAGCCTCTAACGCAGTTGCTACTTATGGACAATTACAAACTGCTCAAGCTGGCTTATCTATTCGTCCTCCAGTTGCGGCAATAGATACAGTAGATACCACATTACCAACTAGTAACCCAGTAGTAGATACTTATTCGGTGGCTCTTGGTGATCGTATCTTATTTACGGCATTAAGTTCTGGAAACAATGAAGTTTATGTTGCTGGTGGAACACTTTCATCAATGACATGGACTTTAGCTACTGATGGACAAGCTGGTACCGGTTTACCTAGTAAGGGTGATATTTTATTTATCAAGAATGGTACGGTTCATTCTAATCAACAGTATGCATACGAAGGAACTAACTGGGTTCAATACAGTGCCGCCCAACCCTGGACTTTCTCTACTGGCTTAAGTGTAGTAGGACAAACAGTAACTGTATCTTTCGGAACAACCTCTACTACAGCTTGCGTAGGTAATGATTCCAGATTATCTGATTCTAGAACTCCATTAGCACATACTTTAGATGGTGCATTACATACAATTAGTGGTAAAACTGCCGGCCAAGTTATGTTGGCTACTTCGGCAACTACTTTTGGTTTTACTACTATTAGTGGTGATTTAGGAATTTCCGCTACTGGCGTAGCAACTATTTCTACTATTAATAGTATAGCTCTTAGCGATGTTGGTTTACAGCAAAATATAGCTACTTTAGCTGATAACACCAGTACGGCATCATTAGTAACTGGATGTTCTTGGGCTATCGCAAGTTATAGAACTATTAGAATTTCTTTTAGTATTACTAGAGGTTCTGGAAATTATAGTACGGGATATATAGTATTATTACATGATGGAACAACTCCTAGAGTAACTTATATTGAAGATGATTCTATTGGAACTAATGGAATAACTTTTACCACAGCTATTAATACTGGTAATATTCAATTATTATATACCACTACATCTACTGGTAGTTCGGCTACTATTAGATTCAGAACTGAAACATTTGCAATATAATACAATCTAAAATAACCATCGTGAATTATTTTTAATAATTCACGCTTTCATCTGAAAGCGATGGCGATAATGCAAAAGTTTAAACAAGGGCTTGAGCTCTTTGGTTTACAAATAAGAAATACGGCAGCAGGATTTTTAGGAATATTTACTCATTCTAATACTGCCGATAGAACTTATACTCTTCCAGACAAATCAGGAACTGTAGCAATGACCTCTGATATTGTTTCTGGAGGAACGGTTAGTTCTCTTAGTGTAACTTCAGCTAATGGTTTCTCTGGAACAGTTGCTAATTCTACTACTACACCAGCCATCACTATTGGGACCACGGTTGCGGCGGGGATGGTCAAGAGTACCGGGACAGGGTTGACGGGGGCTACCGCTGGGACAGATTATGTAAACCCAATTACTCTCGCTGGTGTGTCTGGAGCTTCCGGGGTCGGTGATTCTATTTATTCTGGGGTGTCCCTTACGCAACATCAAATTAATTCTATGGATATTACATTTGAATCTTTTGGAGCAGATCCTACCGGAGTAAATGATAGTACCCCTGCATTTAATTCAGCTATAGCCTATGTGGTTACTATAGGGGCTGGGCTTATTGGCTCAAATAATTCAACAGGGCAAGGTGCAAGAATAAGGGTAGGAACTCCCGGTGCCATATTTAAGATATCAGGCACCGTTATAGTGGTGTCTGGACTCAAGATAGACTTATCTGGAGCTAGGCTAAATGGTGGTGGATATTTAACTACAAGTAATACCTGTTTCCAATCAGGTTATGTATTGAACGGAGCAGTTGTTTCAAATGATTTAAATTCTGTTTCTTTCACTGCCTCTACTATAAATAATAGTAATATCATCACTGTTGTAGGAACTGTAACTGGACAGGGAATATCAGTAGGTGGTGTAGTATATGGAACAGGAATCCCCTATCAAGCATCAATTCTAACTTTTGGTACATCAGGAACCACAGGAACTGGAGGAGCAGGAACTTATGCCTTGAGTGCCAATGCCCAAACAACAGGAAGTGGAACCTGCACCCAGGGTATGCAGTCTTATGTTGTAGGCCTAGAAATTCGTAATGGATTTTTTAGCAATTTCGGCCGGGCTCTATCTATGGCAGGGTGTATTGATGGTTGTATCTTTGAAGGCTGTATTTCATACAATTGCTTATATCATATTTATGCCTACAATAGCTTCTACAGTTTGTGGTGCAATCATACTGCTAGAGGTTCTGCTGGGGGAGCAACTAACGGGGTTTTCCATTTTGATAGCTGGGTTAATGTCCAGGAGATTGAAAGTGTATTCTCTGTGGGACGATATCAGGCTTTTGAGTTCTTTAATTATGTTGATGGATTATCATTGAGAAACTGTGGATGTGAAGGTCCAGGAACTAATGGGATGCTGTTTGGCGGGGAAGTAGATTTACTAGAAATACGGAACTGTTACTTTGAGAACCTAACTGGCAACGCATTGAATTTCTCGGCAGCCTACCCGCATAAGAACGTGACCATCGACAACAACTGGTTCAACAACGTGGCGACCCTTTTCAACGGGGTTCAGATGGGTAGTGGAAGCACTTGGGGTCGTGGCAATCAAGTTAACCCAAGCAACACATGGGTGACTGGAACCATATATAGTGTAAGCCAGATGGTATTTGCCAATGGGTCAAACTGGGTTTGTACTACTATGCATACCGCTGGGACTTTCGCAACTGACCTAGCAGCAGGTAAATGGACTACAGGTGCCTCAGTCTACCTTGGTGATGACATATATAATTATATGGATGTGACAATCCCAGATGCTATAGCCCAGGATGTTAATCACACTATGTTCAGTGGGACTATTTCAGGCAATTTACTTACAGTAGGGACCTTCTTTGTTGGAACCACAATTACTGTTAATGGCACTTTATCTGGTCCTGGTATTGCTGCTGGAGTAACTATTACTGGGTTTAATAGTGGAACTGGTGGAGTGGGAACAGTAGCTACTCTGTCAGCATCACCTGGAAACTTGTCTGGTGTTCAGATGGGTTGTGCTCCTTTACCTGTAGCTAATCCAAGTTTCACATTCAGTGCCACAGGTGGGCAATACGCCAAGGTGAACGTCCATGGGCGCATGGTCATCAACTCAAACAGTAATGGCCTCGCCTTGGTGGTTGCGGAAGGTGCAGCGTTCACCTACAACCCAAAGCCATTCTGCTACTTCGGTGTGAGCGGCTATATCCCCAACCAAGTGGCGTTCTGCACTGAGTATTACTCTGGAACCGGTACCGCCACTATCCTGGTCATCGATACACGGATTGTCTATGACCCCTACGTAATGGGGGTTTTCGCTCTCAAGATCATCGCTGTCGGTGTCAACACCTACGCCCTGTGTGGCAAGTTCTACGGGCTTGCGGTGGCCGTTGATATAAATGGAGGCTCTTTCACTGTTGCTGCTTCGAACAATACTGGATCTATCCGGTTCACAATCTCAGGCGCAACCGGCTTTACCGCAGCAACTAGCGGGGCTGCGGCTGAAGGCATTATAAGATTGGTATGATACTTATCTGTGGGTAAAATGGCGCATGGAGGGCCGGATGTCACCTGATTTTGAGGCGTGGTTGATGCGGAGTGATAAATATAGTAATTTTATTATTAATTAAAATATAATTTACTATAGATAATGAAATCAAAAAATATCTAAATTTTCATGATAATTCTGTGTTAAAATAATAAAAAGGAGTGACGCTATGCCAACTTTATCCAAAGCCTCTACAGTGGCTTTATATGCTAGTTATTTTACTAGATTAAATAATCTTCCAGCCACAATTAAGCGAGATACTACAGCCAGTCCATTAGTAAGATCTATTCTTGCTGATGAATTATCTTTACTTCAGGCAATTAGTACTGATAATACTTATAGTATTAATTTTGTAGAACCTCGTGTAACTATTACTCCATATAGTTCTGGAACTAGACCTTATAAAATTGAAACTGGTACAGCAATTTCATATTCTATTGGAACTACTGGTGGTGAGACTAGTTCTACTAACGTGTTTAGCGCAAAGATACTTCCGGCGTGGCTTACTTTAAATAGCTCTACCGGTGCTTTAACTGGAACCGCACCAGCTATTACAAGTACTCATTATAACGCAAAAACTGGTGGAACTGTTGCTAATTTATCTGATGAATATCCTACATCTTTAGTAAGTGTAAATAATGATTTTGGTCAAGCTGTAAATGGTCCTTATCCATTTACGTTTACTGTAGTTTCAGCTAGCACACCTACGGTTACTAGTGCATCTACTATCAATACTACCCCTGGAAATGCATTCACTTATACAATTACCGCTAATAATACTCCTACTTCATTTGTTGCTTATGATATTACTACTTTAGGAGCATTAACCACTGTAGCTTCAACCGGAGTAATATCTGGAACAGTCTCTGCTTCTTTAGCAACTGGAACTTATAATATTTATGTTGCCGGTGTTAATGCAAGTGGAGAAGGTATTGATCAGGCAGTAGTTGTTACAGTTGGAAATGTTCCTGTAGTTTCTAGTGCTGCTACTTATACTACGGTTCATAATACTGCATTTAGTTATAGTATTACCGCTTCTAATACTCCAACTTCTTACTCTGCAACTGGTTTAGCTGCATTAACTGGAGTTTCACTTAATGCTTCAACTGGTGCTATTACCGGAACCGTTACTGCCGTAGCTGGAACTTATGTAATTACAGTTACCGCTACTAATGCTTATGGTTCTAGCGTTGCTGAGACCGTTACAGTTACTTTAACCTAATAAGTTAAATAGCTAAAAAGTAAAAGGCCCCTTTCGGGGCCTTTTCTTTATCTTAACACTGACGTTCGGGTGGCCATATGCCAAAATGCAAATCTCGTTTCAGTTTCGCAACCATTTCGATTGTCTTTTTTGGCATATCTGGTTCATTGATATATTCTGGACGAGTCCAAAAATCAGAACCAAATTTTGCATCAAGTTTATTACCAAGACCTTTATTATTGGGTAAAGTTAAATCTTGAATCAAATAATCTCGATTTGAACTATTAACTCTTGCTCCAATAATTCCATTACTGTCGATGACTACACCCCAATAGCGATTTTTCCAGATACCGATTGGACATGCGAATAGACGGGTCTTTCCCTGCGTAGATTTAATCGGAATAAAGACAAGATTACCTTTCTCCGTTATTACAGCGCTCATTATGTCTCCATCTTTAACATTAAATTCAGACGGAAGTGTAATGCGCCGACTCTTTCCTACGCGAACTTCAACGATTCCAGACATATGGCCACCTACAGGAGAAGCACTTGGAAGTGCTTAGTTAAAAGAAAATACGCCATGTATTTTCTTTGAATAAACTGGATGAGGTCTAGGGACTCGAACCCTAATCTGCTCCGTCAAAGGGAGCGGTCCTACCGTTGAACGAAACCCCAAATGTTCGGATTTAACCACTAATCTAATACTCTTCCTCTTATCCGAAAGGTAGAAGAGATTGGTCGGAATGACTGGATTTGAACCAGCGTTATGCTTGCTCCCAAAGCAAGTGGAAAACCAGACTTTCCTACATTCCGATTGGTAGTCACGAGGAATTTTGAAATCCTGACCCTCGGTGTGTAAAACCGATGCTCTGCCTCTGAGCTACGCGACTATTTATAAGTCTCCAATTATGCCAAATTGGAAAACGATTTTCGCCGCAACGAATTTTAATCTCAATCATTAAGGTCTTCTAGAATCCCAAAATGATTTTACTGGATTCGCACCAGATTTTTAGATCTCTATTCCAGATCGTCTACTATCATCCTGTACATGACGAAGTGCAATCTGTTTGTTGCGGTTTATTATATGCGCCTCGGAGGAGTAACCCAACACTTATACAATTCCCGATATTTTAGAACGGCGCATTAGATTGGAGCGGATAGCCAGACTTGAACTGGTCTTCTTCAGCTTGGAAGGCTGAGGCACAAACCCTTATACCATACCCGCAAAAACTGTTTCATCTACTAGCCATCATCTCCGGACCTTTCGGAACTATTGAGATTTAGGTTACGGTTAATTTGTAGACTTTCGATTGGTACCCCCTACAGGATTCGAACCTGTGCTACTCGCTAATCTGGCGATCCGGGGTTATAAGGCCCGTGTGCTAACCACTACACCAAAGGGGCATTTAAAATATGAGAGTTATTCGATACTCACAAACGCTTTTCTAGTGCATTATCAAGCCCGAAAGTTGAGCAAGATAGGGAACGGTCTTAAAGTCACCGCCAAACTATCGCAGATAAGTCAAGGGACTAAATCTGCAATCTTATCGATTCCCGCGTTCCTTGCTCCCGCGGGAATTGGCCTTGGGCGGCGTCATATAGCGAGCCGCTTTATTAGCGACCTTCTTGTTGCTCATGGGATTGGCCGGAACGTTGTTCTTGTTCCAGGAAGTTCCGATGGCGTTTTTCCATTCGATCTTCTGAACGAAAACGAATCCACCTTTCTTGATAGCTTCTTCGGCCCGTTCATTGGAGACGCGGGTAACTTCATTGGTCTTGGTATTACAGATGCACTTCATGGGATTTCTCCTCCATGCGGTTGGTTGAAAAGAAAGTTAAGGTTCATGTTACCTTTAGTGGGTGATCAAACCCATTAAGCCAAGTGTGGTGGCCTACCTTAACATAACATCCTATAGGTTTTCTAAGATGTTGCCTAGATTATGCTATTATTATTCCGATAGGCAACGAATCGGTAATAGGCATTGGATTTACCTATACTATATTCTCAACTGCAATACATTCCGCTTAGTAACGGTTTCGTTGAGACTCGCTAAAGTTTGGTTCTCATACTATACCAAGTATGAAAACGATTGGTGGACCCACCCGAACTCGAATCGGGAACAACCACATTAAAAGTGTGGGGCTCTAACCAGTTGAGCTATAGGTCCAATTTTTACTAAGATTTTCGTTGATGTGTTTTTCTGTATTCTTTCACATAATCTGCTTGAGCTTTCCTACATAATTCACAGTGACAATACCTATACGACGATAATGTTCCGTGATTTATTTTTGCATCTTTTTGGTTTAGGTCAATTAATGTTTTCTTTTGATGACATTTTTGGCAAAGTAATTGACATTTATTAATCTCTGTCCAAAATTTTATTTCACTCATAGATGACATTTTTGCAATGGAAGTAATTTTTGTTGATCTGTCAATATGATCAAATTGTAAATCTTCAGTTGAATTACATTCTTTGCATTTACCTCCAAGTTTTTCAACAGCAACCAATCTTCGTTTTTGCCATCTATTTTTCATATAATTATTCATATATTCGTTACTACTTCCGGTCATAAAATCCTTTCTTTAAAATTTACCGATATCACTTTTATAATCGGCTGTTACAGAATTAACCGGTAGTGATTTCTCGTTGAAATCTACTATCTGCATCTAAAGGTTCATCTCCCCAGATTAACCTTTATTGGTAGAGATAACGGGATTCGAACCCGTGTTAATGCCGTGAAGGGGCAACGTCCTAAACCACTAGACGATATCTCTATTGTAAACGACCAGTTTAGGGGCATGTATTTATTATATCACGCAAGCGTGACAATTAGCCAGCCAAGATAACTGGAAACTCAGTTTTACATCATGAATATTATCGTTTATTCCTCATGATAACCATTTACTATTAGAAATGGTAAGAATTGGTGCTCCCAGTGGGTCACGATCCCACAATCCCTTTCGGGCGTCAGATTTTACTTACCACTATAGTTTTCACTACCAGACATTATCTGTTTGTGGTCTGGACTATCCCTTCACCATAACATATCTGTTTTAGGTGGGTGATTATAGTCTCTGCACGTTCCGATTTCTCGGCTTCGCTCAGGATTGGCATCGGCATTATCCGTTAAGCGTTCCCTGAATTTACACCTTACTAACATACCGTTTCCAATATGCCGACCCATTTTATCGAGTCTGATGCGTATACCAATTCCGCCATGGGAGCGACGGTAAATCAATTTTAAAAAATTAACTCTCATCCTTTTAGCAACCATATAAGATGAAAGCACTTGTGATTTCGATATTTGAGATTATGACATCCTCATATACTGGTTCCAAGTTGCCCGGCTTCCAGTAATATCCCCCATCACTCCAATTTAGCGCGCTAATAAAAACTATCAGCCCTTGCTTGGCTCCCATTTATTTATAGTAGGGAATCACTTTTAAAATACTAGGACTCATTTTGAGGACTAACTTCAGTCAACTCAGCCAAGTCTGATGGCCTATCCCAGCTTAACGTCGGAGCCGATCCCGTTTATTCTTGGCAATTAAAATACGGTTTCTGGATAACCGAAAACCCAAAGTCCTCATAAGAGGCTATCTGATAAATCCCCAATCTTATCTTTGATTCGATTGGTTCCCATTACTCCATCTACAGATTGTGACTCTGTTTGATGTTTCTTGGCAATTAGATATGTCTGCGAGACATTATCTAATCGAGCGCTGAATAAGACCGCAAGGTTGCACCTTGGTATTAGACGGTTTATTCAAATTACGCTGTTATGTATTAACGGGAATTCTAATTACCCGTAGCGTAGAGGTTTGCCTTTGATGCCCTCACCGCGCCAACCGCCTAACCGGTTTTAACACTTCGGCTAATAGCGCGTCAATTAAATCAATTGACCCTTGCAGCCGCTCCCTCTTATTTGTAAGTGGGGAATCACTTTTATTGAGTTGGAGTATTTGCTTTTGCTCCAACCTATCTTCGGGTGATCGTTGCAACGATCAAGCAGTTACCCTATCGGTTTTCTATTATGACCGAAAACATACCCAATCAATTCTTATCACCGTTCTGATTGGGTAAGAACAGGTGAATGCAGGAGACTTCTACATGCTGCCTACGTCAAAGGCAATAAGCCAATGATATCAACAGTTTCCGCTGCAAACGGCGAATGATTATAGAACATGTCTTTGCAGGACAAGTCTTTTATCATTCCTTAAACATGTAGAAGTCTCCATATATCTTATAACAGAATTTACTCAGTTTTTGCAGAATCCTTGAGGAAATACTTTTCGGATCGCCTCAAAAACCTTTTAAAGTGCTTCTGAACGGATTCGGGAATCTTATAAGCTCCTTCATTCATTCTGTCAATGGCCCTAGACTCAGCTTCCTTCTTTGTATATCGATCACGCTTATTGCAGAGAGAGAAGCCAACAACTACCTGACCATTAACCTTATCAGAAATAAGAACTCCAATAGGATTGCGATTGTAAAGACAATTCAGAATATCTTTGAGATCAGCCTGAATCTCATTAATTTGTGCAGCATTATCAACATTAAGTACTGGCAGATCATCGATCAATGCCATAATATCGACGACCTTTCTTTCAATCACTTCAGGATTGAAGTTCTTCTTGTTATGACGGACGTATTCCTTGAGCATTATCTCTCCTATGAGATTGGTTGATTGGTCTTCCCACCGTGGCTCGAACACGGGTCTAGAACTTAGAAGGTTCTTGCTAAATCCAACTCAGCTATGGGAAGAAAGTGAATTATCGTTTTAAATTATTCCAAGCAGTTACAGTATCTTCCCATTCTTTATCAAAAGGTCCTAAATAGTGACAATCTGTACATTCAACATATCTTAATTTAAGTTTACCATTATAAACAACATTGAGTGATTTTTGTAAATCTCCATTTGGATCTATAAATGCTTCATTACCTGTATTTTTACATCTAGGACATGGTTTGAAATTCATTCATCCTCTCCAATCAATTATCTTATGAGAAAAGTCAGTGTCATAATGATCAAAATCTTCAATAGTATTTACCAATTTAATATCAGGAAATTTATCCTTTAAATCATTAACTCCATTTGGAGATTTAGAAACCAAAGTATAGTTTGTATCAGTAGGAATATAACGAATATATCCACCATATTCCTGATCTGCCATAATTTGAGAATAATATAAATAAGATTTCATATTATCTCCAAAATTAAATTGGTGGAGTTTACGAGACTCGAACTCGTGTTTGAAACTTGCAAAGCTACCGTTCTCCCACTGAACTAAAACCCCAATTGGCGTCCTCTGTTAGATTCGAACTAACGACCATCCGGTTAACAGCCGGAAGCTCTGCCATTGAGCTAAGAGGACATTTTATGAAATGGCGGTAGATGAAAGATTCGAACTTTCGGACCCTTTTAAAGGTCGCCGCATTAGTAGGGCGGTGCTATAGACCACTCAGCCAATCTACCGATTATTGGGAGAATAAATATTCTCCCTAGCAAACTGTCATTATGGCCATCCGGTCATGGTATAGTTTGCTAATTTCCATCTTACATAACGAGGCCACATTCAATTCTGTGTGGATTAGTTATGCTATGATGGTGTTTATTTGGCATTCACATTTGATGCCTACTCCATAGTATTGTGACGTAGCCCTCGATCGACACCAATTACATTGTGAGGACTTCAACGGGACGTAACTATGCAAGCTGAACTATTCAGAATTGATTGTCACGCTGAATAGTTCTTTGTTGGCGGAAAGCGAGAGATTCGAACTCCCGGTGAGCGTAAACCCACGATAGTTTTCAAGACTATTGCCTTAAACCACTCAGCCAGCTTTCCAGTTATTAATCTAATCCAAAATTTTCACGGTAATTTGCTTCTTCTTCAGTTGGAGGATCAAGAATTTCCGGTTGATAATATTCTGAATAAATAATTTCCATAGCTTTATCGCCATCTGCATAAAATAAATTTGGATTCGTTATGTTAAATCTATTACAAAAAGATTGACCAATTCTTATATCTTTATAGATTTGAACTTCTTTATTATATTCTTTTAAAAAATCGGTAATCTGTTCATGATTTAAATGACAGTATGTAGCTTGTTTTGAAGGGAATTTTTCACCAAACGCAATCCTTAATTGATAAATCCTTAAAGCACCTTTATTTTTACAAGTTCCCATATAATTAGGAATTTCTTCTTTAGGTTGTGCATTAAAAAATTCCTGCATTTCCCACAATGCTTTTTCTACATTCTCAATTAGAGTATTAAGATCTTGCATTGTAATCTCCTTTCTGTTTTTCCAATCTATAAAAAACTTCTTCGAGTAAAATAGGTTTAAAATCAGTCCATTCTACACAAACATTTAAATATCTATTATCCATGATTTTATTACTATGCAAGTGACCATGAATATTTCCACCACACCATCTAGCTAAACTATCAGGATGAATGGGGATATGGGATAATAAATATTTATCAAGTTTATGTGATCCACGAATATCTTTAAAATATTTAGCATATTCTTTTAAATCAAAGATATCATGATTACCACGAATTAAAACTTTTCTACCATTTAATTTTTCAAAAATAACTAGATCTCTTTTATGAAAAACAACATCACCTAAATGATAGATTTTATCTTCAGGTTTCACTATATCATTCCAATTTTGAACTAAAGCTTCATCCATATCTTTTACATTATTCCAGGGGCGAACTTTAATTCCATCTTCTTTTAAAAAATTACAAATATTCTCTTGACCAAAATGAGTATCGCTTATTAAATAGACTTTCATAAATACCTATTTTTCTGTTTAGCCCAATATCCTCGTGGTGGTTTTTCTATTCCATATTTTTTACACCACTTACCAATCATCCTACCACTTACATTATAAAATTTACCTATTTCTTCAGAAGGAATTTTCCAAATGATTTTTTCTAAATCTTCTTTAGATGCAATGTCTTTTTCTTGATCTATTCTATAACATTCCACAGAACAATATTGCTTTTCAATAGAATCAGGTTGGAATTCTTTTTTACAATATCTACAAATTTTTAATTCTAAATAAACTGGATGATGAAGTTTACAATGTTCAGATGATGTTAATATTTCTAAATTTTCTGGATCATTATTTAATCTATTTTCGTCTATATGATGTACATGTTCAAAGTCTTCTAAATATCTATTTAATTTATTTTCCATAACTAATCTATGAAAATAAACAGATTTTGAATTTTTCCATGCATTTGGATGTGTTGGATAATATACCGTTATGTAACCTAAAGGATGAAGTGTTTGTGTAAATGATTTTAAATCATGTAACATATTTTCCTTTATAAATTGGAGCCAAGAACAGGATTCGAACCTGCGATGGATTATTAGTCGGCAGCTTACAAGGCTGTTCCCTTCGACCGCTTGGGCATCTTGGCAAATGGCAGTTTATGGATATCTGCCAACCAACTACTTTCATTTTTGTATAGCAAACAGGAGTTTTACCACTCACCATATATAGTAAGTCTTATCGGAGGAACTGGAAATATCTTTGCGATATCGATGGCTTACAATCGATAACGTTTAAGTTTATCTCATCGTTATAGTCATAACGCTCATCCCCCGTTAACGCGACGGTTAGTAATATGAGTCGTATAGGGTTGGATACCTATTTTCCCGCATTCCGCTAAGACAGTCCTAAAACTGTCCTAGTCAGACGATTAATTATTTCATTATAAAACCAAGTAGCATCACTACTCAGATTATCAATTAGAAGTTTTCAGCCTCGCAAGGCATGTTGTAATTGTAACACACGGTCGAAACCTGTCAACAAGATATTTAAAGAATATGTCGTGGCTCGCTCCAAATCACGATTATTAAAAGTTTTATCTTTTAATAAAGGTGATTTGATATAATAATCTCTCCATATATATTATAACAAAAAAATGGTGTTTTTTGCGAACATGTGTTATCATAGAACTTATGTCGAACGAACTGATTCTACAATACCAGAAAGATCCAACGAATAAAGAAATCGAACAGAAATTACTCGATATGCATGGATCTTATATTAAAGCCAACATTAATAAATGGGCCGGGATAGTCCCTGATATAATCATTCATTCATATGGTAAGAAATATGCGTTAGATGCTTTCAAGACTTATAATCCAATTAAAGGATCCATTAACACCCATCTATATAACAATATCTCCCAACTCTCCAGACTAATCTATCAACACCAAAATGCAATTCGCTTACCAGAGCAACAGATACAGTTAATCGGAAAAGTTAATGCATCTAGAGATATTCTAACTGATGAATTGGGCCGTGAGCCAACCACAGAAGAAATAGCTGATAATTTATCTTTACCAAAAGCACATATAGCTAAAGTAATTAGAAATCAAAGAGCAGATTTTCTAAATGATTCTGATACAGATATGCAACATGCTTATGGTGATCATGATAATGAGATAGGAAATAAGATATTTCAATTTAGACAGACTCTGAATGATACAAGAAAAGATCAATTTGATAGTTTTACAGGATATAACAACGTAACTCCATTAAGTCCTCAACAATTTGGTTTAAAATTTAAACTTAAACCTTACGAAGTATCAAGACTTAAAACATTATTTGCTAAAGGGTTAAAATAATGGCAACTCAAATTACTCGTACCCAGATATTAACTGATAGAGTTATTACTGTTACTATTAGCTTAACAGCTAAAGATGCTACAGATGATGCGTTGGTTAAAAAGTTTGGTGATATTCAAATTATGCCTAGTGGATATTTTAATGATCCAGCAGATTCTACCTATCCTCAGTTTATGGTAAACGCGGGAACAGAACCTATCGATTTTTTTACAGCAGGATCTATCGTTGCTACATTCGCTAATGATACATTAGCTCTTGCAGATCTTCAGAGACGTGCTTTATTATGGGGTAACGCTATCCAGTTAACTATACAGAATGCCATGATAGCTTTACGTGCTTTAGTTGATTCTACTACCTCTACTAGTGTGGTGACAATATGAGTTTGGTTAAATTAGCTTGGGATTCTAAAATGGATGAATTTGAAAATATTTTTAAATCAAAAACTCTAAAACAAATGCAACCATATAAATATTTTGAAGATAAACATAAACAAAAAGCTAAAGAATGGATTAAATACTATCAGTTAGAACCTAATGATCCATTAACACATACCGTAGGAAAAGAACAAAGAAAATGGACTAATGCAGTCTATGATAGATATAATAAATATAAATCTCATATTAGAAATAGAAATATGAAACGTGGATTAGCTGGACTTGCTGCCGTTACTGTTTTGGGCGGAATTGTAAAAAACAGTTTAAATAAAGATAAAAAATAACAATATGGCCTATTTAAATTATTTAGCTCAGATTAAAACATTCCTAACTAACTGGTCATCTTGTATGGCTGGTAATGGAAGTACTAATACTTTTGATTATAAAATTAGTACGGCAAAAGAATTAAATAATTTGAAGAATGCAGTTACTGTAAATGATATGGTTCAGATGGGTAATGCCTATTATGATCAGGTTGGAATAGGTAGAGCAATGACTGAATTATATAAAAAACCTAAAGATTATTTTGCTGATTTTGTAGCATTTAATACTACTCAATTAGCTGATTTAACTAATTTAGGTAACGAAGTAACAAATTCATATACTAATATTTCAGATACTAGTTTAAGTAATAAGTCAATTAAATCTATTTCAGCTAAATTACAATTAAAACTTTCCTTAATAAGTTCACCATATGACAACAATTAATTTAGATATTACAAATAGAGATTTATACGGAAATGTGACTTTTTTATTAAAGTCTGCTAGAGTTTATGGTATCGAAAATGTAATTCAGAAAGTAACTACTTGTTTGTTATCATCCAAGAAAACTACTTATTTTGGTAATATATATGGCAGCGATGCATTACAGGCTGGTAAATATAATTTTAATGCAGATGGAGTTACAGATTTTAAATTACAAATTACAGATGATTTAGTAAATATTAAAAGTTCTATTCAAACTGATGAAACTACATATAACATTCCCGTAGCAGATAGATTAAAAGATATAGCTATTCAAGACGTAGTATTTGATAATACAACTTTAACAGTAAGTTTATCATTGTTAATTTCTACTAATTCTGCTTCCACTATTATTCAATTGCCGGTGAAATCGTGAATTCAACAGATCTGATTAAATTTTCAACTGATGTATTACAAGCAGATTCTAATTATGCTAATGTAGATTTATCTACATCAGGTGCATTTTACAATTTAACCATTCTACCATTTTCGGTTTTAACAAAGCCATTAAGAGATTTGATTAATTCAAATATGAACGCATTAGCATTAGGAACTATGACTAGTGCTCAATTAGATAGTTGGGCTACTAATTTATTTCTTACACGTAGAACTAATAATTTAATGACCGTAGCTATTACAATTTATTTAACAAATAGTACAGAAACGATAGAACCTTTAATGGTCTATACTACTGATACTTTTACTACAAATCAGAATAAGATTTTTTATCCAATTCAAGATTATATTTTTATATTTAGTTCATTACCGGTAGATTCAACAGGTAATTATAGATATGCTACCATTATTGCATCTTCAACTCAGGATTATACAGTTACAGCAGCTAATACAATTAAATCAACTTCTTTAACTCATCCATCACTTTCTTATGTTACAAATGCGGCAGCCTCTTCAACTCCAATTGAGGCTCAAACAGATACAGACTTTATAACAAGTATTCAGTCTGCAATATCCGCACGAAATAATACTACCGCAAATGCAATTTACACTAATTTAGAAGCTGCATATACTTCAATAACAGATATTTTAGCTATTGGATATAATGATCCTGAAATGCAGAGAGATATCGCTGTTGCAGCGCGTGATTGGTCGGGTCACTTTGGTGGAATGACAGATATTTACGTTCGCACTCCACTGACTGCTGTGACGGCTACGGTTACGGGCACTAGAAATTCTACCAACAATGGCTACACTTTTATTCTTCGTAAATACGCAGGTTATGATTGGGATTCTATTGATGACTCATCACCCACCCCTCTCTCATTAACCCCCTGGATTGCTGTAACTTCTACTAATCCATTACCTTCAATGCCTATAGTATTATTTGACTGGGCAGATACAACAATAACTAACACAACTATAACTACAGCGACCAATGGATTACCAAATGTATTAGTTGAAGTAATGCCAGATCCAGAATTAAATGCATATGGTAAAAATTATCGTTATTCAATATATGAAAATCTTAGAATAACGGTTTATACAAACACAGCAGTAAATTCTTCTGAAACAATTGTATTAGCCTATTCTACTTTATCAAATATTGAAGATATGCAAACATATATGAACTCTTCAGTTGCTAGAGTTTTAACTTCTAATAATTTAGTAAAATCTTTCCTTCCAGTTGAGATAAAGGATTTGACTATTGTTTATGATTCTAGTTATACTGTAGATACGACAACGTGGGCAACTACTCTTGCTGATTTAATTAATAGCTGGTCATCAACTCAACCAATTAGATTATCTACATTATTAACCGATTTCGTAGCTCCAGTTCGTTTGGATGAAGTGTGGAGTGATACAACTTCTTCATTACCATATACTTTTGATAGTAATGGCAATATTACTGGAACTAATGTTTCAACATCTTTTCCTTCTTACATAACTATGTCATTAAATAATATAGATGGTTCTTTTCAATATTATATTTCTACTAGACAGATTTATCCAATGGTCAAAACTGGATTATCTTCAACTTATAGAACTTGTCGTTATTTTGTAGATTCTTCAAATATTCATTTTGTAGCGGGGACATGGTAATATGAAAGCTTCTGAATTTTTAATGGCAAAAGCATTAGAACATGATGATTTTCAATTAACTAAAATTGCTCAGGATTTATATGGTACTGAGGAAGATATTGATTATATCGATAAAGAAGCTGGAATTGCATCAGGTTTATTAGCTGCTGGTTCGCAATTACTTAAAAGTAACGTAATTAGAAATGCTGCTATTGGTGCAGGGGTAGGTAGTTTAACTGGCGCTGCTTCTGCACAGTCAGGTAATAGATTGGCCGGAGCATTTAAAGGTGGATTAATTGGTGCTGTTACTGGTGGTATTGGAAGTGCTAGTACTAATATTTTAAAGACTATGAAAACTCCAGGAGTTACGTTCAATAGGGCTTTAGCTCAAGAAGGTAATAATATTACCGCAGTAGGAACTAAGGCTAGTAGAGCATTCGATATTGGTCGTTCAAATAGAACTTTCTTAAATAGACCTACTCCAATGGGAACTTCAATTCCAGAATCTGCTCCAAAAGTTATATTACCAACTCCAACTAAAGATGAGGCAATAAAGGCTGGATTTGGTAGTCCTATCGAACCTCCATTACCCGCTGCTGGAGCAACTACTTTACAACAGCCAGCTACTAAAAATTCTATCTTTAAACCAAAACCATTACTGAGAAGTTAAATATGTCATTAGTTAAGTTAGCAGCAATGCCGCTTTTAGTAATAAATAATTCGGATCCTAATGCTGGATCTTCTAAAACGTTTAATGGCAAAAATGTTGCTGCTGCTGCGGTTGGTGGAACAACAGGTTTTGCATTAAGCGATGCCATTGAACATACTAAAGGTTTTGATGAAACTAAATTATTACATAGATATGGTAAAAGAATGGGTTCTATTGTTGGTGGTTTTGCTGGTGCTGCTGGAACTTATACTCTTTTACATAAAAAGCAGAAAGAACAAGAACCTAAATTCTATATGCTTTAATTAAGGGTCGTGATGAATCATCAGATAACTAAAGAAAATACTCAACCAATTATTGATGTTATTCATAATAACATTAAAGAGATTTTTCCTTTAACTGTAGGTAATAAAACTATAGAAGTAAAGAATATAGAGACAGTTGGTTGGGATAAGGCTGATCCAACCAACTATTATGATATTGCTAATGCAAAAGCACACGATAAGACTTACGGGGTAAATCTAGTCGCAGATGTAGAGTTATCCCAAGATGGTAAAGTAATAGATAAAAAGAAAATGAAATTAGCTACAGCACCGGTAATGGCTGGTGATGGAACTTTCATTGTTGGTGGATCACAGTATCAAGTTGATCATCAGTTAAGATTGCGGCCCGGTATTTATTCTCGTATTAAACAGAATGGCGAAATTGAAGCACATGTAAATCCAAATGGTTTTAAAAATTTACGTTTAGCCGTAGACCCCGCTACAAAGAAATTAACTGTAAATGTAAATCAGGCAAATATTAATGCTATTCCAGTATTAAGAATTCTTGGTATTTCTGATACTGAAATTAAAAAATCATTTGGTGATGATGTATATGATGCTAATATTAAAATTCTTGGCAAGAAGGGTGATGAAGAAATTAAACGTTTCTTTAAATCCGTTCATCCTTATGATGAATTACCGGAGACTAATAAGTTAATAGCAGAACATTTATCTCTCTCACTAAGAGAAGCTAAACTAGATCCTAAAGTAACTAAAATTACATTAGGTCAAGAATATGATCACGTTAATGGAAATGCTTTATTAAGAGGATTTCAGAAAGTAATTAATGTTTCTCGTGGAACTGAACAACCTGATGATCGTGATGCATTAGCATTTAAAACTATTCATTCAGTTGAAGATTTTGTTAATGAACGATTAAAGAAAAATAAGAAATCAATTCAATTTGCTATTCAGAATAGAATGCGTAAAAATGATAAACTTGATCAGATTATGAATTCTGGTCATATTAATCAGCATGTATTCTCATTTTTTAATTCTGCTGCACTTTCAGAAATTCCTTCACAGATTAATCCATTATCAGTAATTAATAGTTCATTTAAAACTACTATTACTGGTGAAGGTGGTATTGAAAATGCAGAATCAATTATGCCAGAATCTCAAGCCTTACATCCTAGTCATTTAGGATATCTTGATCCAATCAATACTCCTGAGTCAAAAAAGATTGGTGTTACTTTAAATTTAGCTATTGGAACTACTAAAAAAGGAAATGAACTTCTCAGTAAATTTAGAAACATAAAAACTGGTAAAGAAGAAGATATTTCAACTATCGATGCTTATCATAAAGTTATTGCTTTACCCGGTCAAGAATTAAAAGGTCAAGTAACTGCTATTAAACATGGCAAACAAGTAGAAGTTGATGCTAGTGAAGTTACTCATGAGCTTCCTAATGCCTATTCGGCCTTTACTATGGCTTCTCAGGCATTACCTGCAATGAATCATAATCAGGGTAATAGAGCTGGAATGGCCTCTAGACATATTAATCAGGCTATCTCACTTAAACATCGTGAAGCACCTTTAGTTCAAGTTCAATCACCACTTTCCAAAGACATGAGTACTGAAGAATTTTTTGGTAAAAAATTCCAAATTGCGCTTCATGCTAGAAATGAAGATGGAATTATTCAAGATATTACTAAATCACATATTATCTTTAAAGGTGATAGTGGTAAGGTATATGAATATCCTATTTTTAATAATTTTGATCTACAAAATAAATCTTATTTACATCATGAAATTGAAAATCTTAAAATAGGCGATAGATTTAAAAAGGGTGATCTTATTGCCGATTCTAATTTTAGTAAAGGTGGCGTATTGTCACTCGGAACTAATCTTCGAACTGCTTATATGCCATGGAAAGGTTTAAATTTTGAAGATGGCATTGTAGTATCCGAATCAGCAGCTAAAAAATTAACTTCAAATCATTTATTTCAAGATAATATCGATAAAGATAATGATTCGGTATTAGTTAATAAAAGAAAATTTGTAACCTTATATCCATCTAAATATACAAAAGCTCAATTAGATAAAATTAGTGATAATGGAATAGTAAAGGAAGAAGTTACTTTACAACCAGGGGATCCTTATGCTTTAGTATTACATAAGGCTCAGGGGACTCAAGAAGATCTTATGTTAAATAGATTACATAAATCTCTTGTACAACCTTATAAAGATATGTCTAAAACTTGGGAACAGTTAACTCCCGGAAAAATTACTAGATCAGTAGAAAATACCAGAAATGTAAAGATTCATGCTAAATATGAAGCACCTGCAATTATAGGTGATAAACTTGCATTAAGACATGGTAATAAGGGAGTCATTACCTCAATAGTTGCAGATAAAGAAATGCCTACTACTAAAGAGGGTAGATCTACCGAGGTATTAATTAGTCCCTTAAGTATTGTTACTCGTATGAGTCTTGGTCAAATGTTGGAAAATTCTGCAAGTAAAATTGCAGAAAAAACTGGTAAACCTTATATTATTGAAAATTTTTCAAAAGATAATCAATTAGAAAAAATTAAAAATGATTTAAAGAAACATAATATATCGGATACGGAAGAATTATTTGATGAACATGGAAATTCTTTTGGACAAGTGTTAGTAGGAAGTCCATTAATTGAAAAATTATTTAAGACTGCAAAAGCTAACGTTTCCGCTAGAGACAGTGGTGCCTATGATATAGATAATAAGCCAATTAAGGGTGGTGAGGATGGTTCGAAGGCTATCGACCAATTGACTCTTTATGGCTTATTATCGCACGGTGCGCGAGGCATTATTAATGAGGTTAGCACGGTCAAGGGTGATGGAAACGCCCAGTTTTGGCAGAATCTCCAAAATGGCTTACCCATACCTAAACCTCAAGTTCCATTTGTATATAAGAAATTTGAAGCAATGCTTCATGCTGCTGGTATTAATGTTAGACATGATGGTTCTAGAAAAATATTATTACCTCTAATTGATTCTCAAATAGATGAATTAGCTGGAGATAACGAAATTGAATCTTTTGGTATGTTAGATCATAATTTTGAACCAATCAAAGATGGGTTGTTTGATCGTCATACAACTGGTGGTTCAAATGGTGATAAATGGGCAAAAATTACATTAGCTCATCCATTAGTTAATCCAATGTATGAAAATGCTGTCAAAACCATCTTAGGTCTTAAGGACTCTGAATTTAAAACAATTATAAAATTGGAAGGTGGTCATGATAAAATTAAAGGAATGTTGGCTAATCTCAATGTTCATGAGCAGATTGATAATCTTACGGCAGGTATCAAGACTGCGCCGAAAACTAAAAAAGATAAGCTGGTTAAACAACTTAAAATTTTCAAGTCACTTGATTCACTCAAGCTCTCTCCCGTTAACGCTTATATTACTTCCGTGGTTCCGGTTGTCCCTCCTACTTTCAGACCTATCTTTGAAATTCCCGGTGGGCATGTACAAACACATAGTTTAAATAATTTATATAGAGATTTGGGTTTAATTAATAATACTATCAAAGAGCTTGGACGTACTCCTGAATTGACAGATGCACTTTATAATTCTCTGGGTGCAATTCAGGGTGTAAATAATCCAATTACTAAACAAAATGAAATTAAAGGTGTTAAGGGTGCCATTCAAATTATCACAGGATCTGGTTCACCTAAATATGGGTTCTTTCAAAATAAAACATTACGTAAACAACAGGATTTATCAGGAAGAGCAACTGCTGTATTAAATAATAATCTTAATATGGATCAAATTGCTATTCCTGAAAAAATTGCTAAAGTAATTTACAAGCCATTTGCTATTAAAGAATTAATTAAAAATGGTTATAGTTATCAAGAATCTGTAGATCATATAGATCATTTAGATAATATTGGAAAAAAGGCTGTTCAAGCTGCGATGTCAGATCGTCCAGTGTTAATGAATCGCGCTCCATCATTACATAAATTTTCAATTATGGCATTTCAGCCAACATTAACTAAAAATCTTTCTATTGAAGTTCCAGGGCTTATCGTTAAACCTTTTTCATTAGATTTTGATGGAGATACATTAGTTCTGCATGTGCCAGCTACCGAAAAAGCACGTAAAGAATCTTTTGGATTAATGCCAAGTAAGAATTTATATAATCCTAGAATGCGTACTTTAAATTATGCTCCAGATCAGGGAGCTATTCTAGGATTGCATTTACTTTCTCAAACTGAAGAAGGTTTAGTTAAGATAAATGATTTATTTCCAAAAGATATTTTGCCTATTGGTTCAAAAATTACTAAAAAGATGGTGGATAAAATACTTGCAAATTTAGCAGAAAAGTATCCAGAAAAATATAATGAAATTACTACCAAATTAAAACAAATGGGCGATACTTATGCTACTAAAGCAGGATTTTCTTTATCCTTAGCAGATCTTCCTAATAATTCTAAAGAAGTTAATAAAGAATATAAATCTGCTGTAGGTTTATTAAAATCAAAATCATTAAGCGATGAAATTAAACTAAACGCTTTACTTAAAGCTGATAAATTTATTAAAGATAATGCATTAAATGACAAAACTAATAATTTTGTGACTATTGTAGCTTCTGGTTCTAGAGGATCGTCTGAACAGATAAAACAGATGTTATTTGCCCCTGGAGTTATGAGTGATCATAATGGAGATCCATTACTTCATCCAGTTTTAACTAATTATTCACAAGGTATGCCCTTTAACGATTATTGGACTACTTTATATTCTGCACGTAAAGCTGCTTTAGATAAACAGTTAATGACTGCTAAACCTGGCGCTTTAAATAAAGAGGTAGTAAATACTACAATGAGTATTGTAATATCGGAAAATGATTGTGGAACTAAATTAGGTATTCCTATGAATACCGATGATAATAATCTTGTAGGAAGATATTTAACGAATGGCACATTAGTGAATAAAAGTAATATAGAATCTATACGTGATAAACATAAAGAAGTAATAGTTAGATCACCTACCACCTGTAGGGCATCACATGGGATTTGTCAGAAATGCTTTGGTATTGATGAATATGGTAAACTTCCAGATATTGGTCATAATGTTGGAATTAAATCAGCTCAAGCAGCAACAGAACCTTTAACTCAGGCAGCTATGAAAACTTTCCATATGGGTGGAACGGTTTCTGGTGGTGGTGGTGTATTTGGTGGTTTTGAACATGTCAATAATTTTCTCGTTTCTCCAGAAACTTTTAAAGATCGAGCTACGTTATCAAAATTAGATGGAAAGATTACAAGTATAACTCCAGGGTCTGCCGGTGGTTTCCATGTTAATGTAAATGAACAAGATCATTTTATAACTCCTGGCTCTGGTAGTCTTAAAGTTAAAGAAGGTGATAAAGTAAAGAAAGGCGATTTATTAAATAATGGTATTCCTCATCCTAAAGAAGCTATACATCTTTTAGGTGAATTAGGTGGGCTTCATAAAATTACAGAGACTCTTCATAATATTTATAAAAATTCTGGCATTTCTATTGATAGAAGAAATTTAGAGACAATTGTTAGAGGTATGACAGGATTTGGAATAGTAGAAGATGAAGGAACTCATAAACATTTCGTAAAGGGAGATGTAGTACCTTTAAGTCAAATTTATGAATTTAATACAACAACTAATAAATCCTATAAATTACCTTTAAATGATGCTTTTGGAAAAAGTTTAGATGAAAATATCGGATCTTTTAAAATTGGAAATATAGTTAATTCTAATATGATTAAATCTTTACAAAAAACACATAAAGAAATTACTGTAAAGGAAAATCCTGTAACTTATGAACGTACCTTACTGGGAGTACAGCAAGCACCACTTAAGTCTCACGACTGGGCTAATCAGCTTGCTTTCCGATATCTCAAACGTGGTTTGCAGGAAGGATCAACTTATGGTTATTCTTCAGATGTTCATGGATATTCTCCTATAGCTCCATTTGTTACTGGTCAAATGGAAGATGGACCAGAAGGAAGATATTAAAATTTGGAATTCGTCATATTTTATGCGATAATGACTATACACGTAATTCTCAAATAGTTAAAGAAAAGCGTGTATAGTTCACACGCTTTTCTATTCACTAATCAAACATTCGATCTAAAATATAGACAACAATCTTACAACTTAAATCTTCTTCAACGTCCAATATTTTATTCAACTCTAATTCTCTATATAATCCTAATATTAAATTCTTTAACATTTAATTCTCGTGTAGCCAATTTCTCTAAGACATTAAATCGGAGTAGAAAGCAATGTCCTTAAACGAATTATTCGTCTTAAATTCATCCATTCGTTTATCGGCTGATATGAATAGTTGGGGCGATCAAGTTATAAGCCAACTTATTAAATCATATCCGTCGCTCTCAAGTTTGGTGGGAGAAGTTGTTTTCGCCAAGACCGATACCGTAAAAGGTAATGCATTGGGATACATTACTTTAATCGGTAAAGTTCAGAGGATTCCATTTATTGTCGATGAATATGATCTAAATCCATTAGACATATATATAGACAATGGTAAATATCTACCTCTTTCAGAAAGAGCAGTTAATAGTTTAAATTCTAGAACTTGGCCCTTTCGTCTTATATCCCAAACAGAAAGAAATGGAATTCTTAAGACTGCTTCGTTATTCGAGAATAATGGCATTTTGAAGGCAGAGTTTGTAAAAAAGAATAAAGAAACTTTTGAAAAAATTGCTGCTGAGTTTCCAGAAATTTTAGATAACTTTACTATCCGCAATACTCAGAAGGCCAATTCTGAATTTGCAGTACGTTGTTTTATTAAAGAAGCCGCAGATGCAAAACCAATTGTGGTCCGCGATCTTATTGCTGAAGATAAAGATTATAAAATTTCAGAATTTGCTGATAAATTCGGAAAAGATTTTCTTTCTGAATTAATGAGTAAGGGTGAAGCTATTGTTTCAAATATGCCTCCTAAAGTTAGATTAGCAATTGATAGTATGGAAATTAAGGGACTTTATAAAACTTCTGAAAATAGAGAAGGTTATCTTTGGCATAATGGAACTCCAATCGTAGCCAAGAGATTTGATCATTATCGTATGTCTGATTTAAAACGATCATCTATAGCTCCCTCTATTATTATAACAGAATGTGGCAAGTATTTTCAAAATGGAACATTAACAACTAAAGATGCCGGCAACGTTCCTAAGCATAAAGATAAGGTAGCTCCACAAAATGGTGATTATGCAGTAATTACCATTGGAGATAGTTGCTTTGGTCCATTTTTTATTAATAGTATTACAAAAATGGGTGCTGATAAAATTTACAATATTACTACTGATGAATTAAAAGTAGTAAATCTTAAGACTAGTGAAGATATTAAAACTATAGTACAGTTAGATGAGAATAATTATTTATTCTCACAGAATGCTCAGATTTTTAAAATTCATGTATCTGATATTGAGAATCCAAAAGATTTTGTTAAATCTGCTGGTTTGAAAGTTTCAGTATCAAAGCAGTTAGATGGTAACTTCTTAATTAGTGATTCTGGAATTTCTGGAATAGATTCTAATAAACTGAAAAATTTAAAGAAGGGTGATGCTACGGTAGTTTTAATGCATTGTGGCTTATCTGAGACAGATGCTAAATATGCCCTGATGCGGGCATTAACTAATAATACTTATTCTTTTGATGCACCAGAAAAACAGAAAGTTTCCTCAGATAAAGATGTAACCTTAGAAAAGAAGGCTGAGGAAATTGTAAGTTACTGTAATGAAAATGAAGTATTAAAAATGGCCGCTGTGAGTGGCGATAAATCTAACGTGGATTTAGCCTTGGGACTTAATTTAATTAATTATAGTAATATTAAACGATTTAAATTAATAGTTCCAGAAATTTATACTATGTTAGATAAATTATGTAAATTACTAATTATTAAGCGCATTAATCGTAATTTATTTAACTTAGATGATACTCAACTTTCTCAAGCCATTCGCGCTTTGGACGAGATTTCGTTTGCCCTTAATTCCTTGTGATAAATTATCCTTTCCATAAACTGCTTTTCTATCTTCTGGTAATTGCAAAATTCCGTAGGGTAGAGTATGCCAGTTTATTGAATACATACTTACCATCTATTAAATTTGATTTCGAAGATCCTTTTGAATATATTCAGAAAATAGTCAAGGAAATTCCCTTACCTGCTGGAGTATATTCAAACAAAGAAGATCCTTCTAGTTTAATTATTTACTTAAGTAGATTTAAACTAAGAGAATTACATACAGTCTTCAATCAGGAACAATTCGAAGATATAATTTTCGATACAGATCTGAGACGTAAAATAGATGCAATGGCACTGTCTCCATCTTTTCGAAAAATTGATATTATAAGAGAATTCCCTTCTATCAATCATGAATATATTGAAATTTATTTAGATTGTTTTGCTAATTTCGACCAGATAGATAGTCGAAATATATATGTATCTAAATATATTGGTGATCCATCAGAAAGATCTTTATTAATTAAAGTATTGACTACCACATCACGAATTCACTTAAAAACCATTTTAGGTATTAGAACTAATTTAGATCCAAAGACAATTATTGAGAAATCATTAAGCGTTATGGATATGAAATCTGATTTAGCTTTAATTAATGAAGATGATGACAAATTAGAAAGATGGACTAAATTAAGAATATCTATTGCAGAGAAATTAATTAAAATGGGCGCTGGTAGTAAGACAGACCTCGATAATCTCATGGAAGCTTTAAAGGCCGAACCTGATTTTAAAGATCCAGTAATCTATACTAAAGAAGATTTAGAAAATGAATTTAGTCAAGCTAAAGATGAGTTACCTTCATAGTGCTTGACATTCGGTTGCACGTCTGCTAGACTTAAAAACATCAGCCCCATCGAGTTTGAATAAACGATGGGGCTGAAATAACTATACTCAAAAATAAGTTGGAGGATGTTAATGTCTGAATTTTTCGTAAGAGATTTAGATCCAGAAATGGGTACCGCAGTAGCAAATCGCACCTATTTACGCCGAGGGGAAAACTGGGGAGATTTGGCTAAGCGAGTTGCATTAGGTAACTCTTTACTAGACCCATCAGGAGAAAATGATAGATTGGATTTAGAAAAAGCTATTTGCAATGCATCATTTCTTACTGCGGGTCGGCATCTTCAACATGGGGATGCAGACCAACCTAATCGAAACATAGAAGTTTTCACAAATTGTTCAACAGCTTGCACTTCTTTTATGGAATTTTTGTTACTTTTAAATGGTTCAGGTGTTGGACGTAATTATAGTGATGAATTTATGGTAACTGACTGGCGGAACATGCCGCATCTTTATTGCGTATTAAGTGCGGATCATCCTGATTTTGAAAGACAATATTTTAAAGATTATACTCCTAAAGTTAATGTAATTGCTTTAGAAGATGTTGAAGCTTATCCACAGAATCCAGATCTATTTCATGAAGTAGAAGATAGCCGTGAAGGATGGGCTAAAGCTTTAGAAATTTTAGAAGTTGCTGCATTTGAAAAACATCCTCATGATCATTATGTTTTTGATTTTAGTAAAATTCGTAAATACGGATCACCTATTAAAGGTATGCAGAATAGACCTGCTTCAGGACCATTACCTTTAATTTACGCTTTTAAACAAGTTGCTAAAGTTAAATATAATCAAGGAATGATGCCATGGATGCAGACAATAGTTATAGATCATTATTTCTCAGAGGCAGTAGCGAACGGCGGAGCAAGAAGGTCTGCACGAATCGCAGTTAAATACTGGAGAGATAAAGAAATAATGAAATTTATTCATCTTAAGAGAGATAGACCAGAACTTTGGTCATCGAACGATTCTGTAGGAGTAGAAAATTTATTCTGGAAAGAAGCAAAAATTCTAGGATCAACTGCTAATAATCTTTACTTAGAAATTACCAAAAGTGTATTTCAAGATCTTACTGGTGAACCAGGTCTTATCGCGCTTGATCAATTGACCATCAAATAAAAGGAATAATCAATATGATTGGATCTACTAAATATCAATTATCAGAAGGTGCAAAAAAGCTTCATGAATATACATCTAATATAATTAATAAATCCAAATATCCTCATATTACTAATCCATGCGTAACTAAAGATACTCAGATTACAACTACTGATGGAATTAAATTAGTTTCTGAATTAATTGGAATCCCATTTTCCGTGAAATTTAATGGTAAAATTTATCAATCATTAAAAGGATTCTGGTCAACAGGTAAAAGAGATATTTATAATATAACTACGAAAAATAAATCAATTAAAGCTACACCTAATCATAAATTTGGAACACATGGATATACTGGATTAGTTTGGAAAAGATTAGATGCATTTAAGGTTGGTGACTTCATTGCAACTGATGGATTAGATGAAAAAATAGTTTCAATTACTAAATGTGATAGTGAGGAAGCTTTTGACTGTACCATTGAAGATATTCATTGCTATGTTTCTAATGGATTCTTGAGCCATAATTGTGGTGAGATCACATTGAAATCTGATGGCGGCTATTGTGTCATAGGGGATATCGTACCTTTTTTCTGTTCTACTTTAGATGAAGTTAAATCAACGGCAGAATTAGCTACTCGATTTTTAATTAGAACAAATCTTATGAGTGCAATTTATTCTGATGAAGTAAAACGGACTAATCGTATCGGAATTGGAATGACATCAATTCACGAGTTTGCCTGGAAATTCTTTGGCTATGGTTTTCGTGATTTAATTGATGAGAATCTATCTCAACCATTCTGGAATTTTATTGACGAGCTACGGCAGACGGCAGAAAATGAAGCGGCCAGATACTCGCTGTCACTTAGTTTAAATATCCCACATACCGTAACCACCTTGAAGCCGAGCGGATCTATAAGTAAGCTATATAATTTAACTGAGGCAGCTCACCTTCCCTATAAACGTTATTATTTACGATGGGTTCAATTCCAAAAAGATGATCCTCTTTTAGAACAATATAAAAAAGATGGATATCCAGTAAGAGAATTAACTAGTATAGCTTCTACTAGTATTGTTGGATTTCCAACTCGTCCTCTTATTACTACTTTAGGAATGGGAGATAAATTAGTTACCGCTGCTGAAGCTACTCCAGAAGAACAGTATAAGTGGTTGATGTTATTAGAGAAATATTGGTTAGGAGAAGGAAAAAACAATCAGGTGAGCTATACTCTTTCCATACCTACTGATAAATTCACATTAGAAGACTTTAGGGAAACGTATATTAAATATCAATCTCAAATTCGTTGTTGTACAGTATTACCAATTATTAGTGATGATACTCTTAAAACGTTATATGAATATCTTCCTAATGAGGATATATCTGAAGAAGAATTTATTGCTATTCAAAATCATATTCAGAAGAAACGGGATGTGGAATTTAGTATGGATGAGTTACAGTGTAGTTCTGGTGCATGTCCTCTCTGAATAAGATAATAGATAAAAGAAAAGCCCCATTACTGGGGCTTTATTTATTTCTGGACTTTTACGAGATGATGGTCTGGATAATCAGGATCATATCCGATTCCATCATAGTATTTAAATACAGCTTCTGCTTCTTGTTCGTATTCTTGTTGTACTTCTCCTTCATACTTTAACTGATCGGAGTCTAAGCATCCTGTTCTTTTATCCCGCTCCCAATTCTCCTTTGCTAAAAGAGCGATAGCTTCCTTTAATGGAAGAATAATCTCTTTCATTTTCTTCTCCTATGAGAAATTAATCCCACAAACTCTGCCAATGACGAGCCAAAAGAATTTTAGCTCGAAATGCCTTCTTGTTTAGTGGAGCAGCCCATGCATCATAAAGTTCTTTATTGAATCTAGGAGTTTCAGTTTCTTTCATTTGAAAACAACCTTCATGATCAGGAGAAGGAATCCATTCAATAGGTTCTTTACTGAAGGTACCTTCAGGAACAGTGTCTTTGTCCCGCAGTTCTTGTGAAGCTTCCAATCCATCAATAATTTCTTGAAGGATAGAATCCCATTTTTCCATACTTAAACCATTAGGATATCCATTCGTGTATTTCTTAAGATTTCGAATCATTCCCAATATTACAGATTCGAGATAAGAATCCATATCCCAACGATCACAAGAGGCGTATCCTCTATAACCTCTTTGACAAAAATACTTAATAGTTCTCCAGTAAGTATTGGGGTTAATCCAATGCCACCAGAAACGCCAAACTGGATGATGCCAATTAATGAAAGCCCTATAACCACTAGAGCGAAGTGGGTAAAAACCTAGAGAGTAGTGCATTTAAAATTCCTTATGAAGATGAATTCTTGTTTTGAGAAGATTTTTCAAACCAATTTTAAAAGAATTATATTTGAAATGACAAATCCAATCCTGCCAATTATAGTTATATTGGCCACAACCACACTTGAAACGAATAAACATTTCATCTCCTCAAATTGTAGCATGTTTGAAAAGAAACTTTCTATCCGCATCGGTCATCCGAAAATGAATTTTCTTTGTCATTTCGAATGCATGATCCAAAATGATCTTTCTATCCAAAGAACCGTAATGCTTTTTGCAAAAATTCATTGCACCGATAAAGTCAGGTAGATATACCTGTCCGCGATAAATGTCATTTGACATATATTACCTCCATATATATTATAACAAAATAACATCAATTATTGCATATTCAAAAAATGTGTCACACGTAACTTTCCTGTTACCACTATCTTGACGTAAACATTCGTGCTACAATACTTATGATCGTAGGAGAACCAATGGTAATTAAGAGTAAAATTAAAGATCCAGAATTAGCTAATCGTGATGAGAAAATACGTCTACTTAATCTTGATCTTAAGAAGCTACAGCGCGAAGCAGTAAATGATAGAACTATAAGATCTGAAATATTTAAATTATCTAATGTAAAATATAAAACTCCAAAATGGCTCAATGATAAAAAGGAAATTAATAGGAACTCATCACCAGGGGTTCCTATTTTAATATTATCTGATTGGCATGGTGGTGAGGTTGTCAATCCTAAAGAAATCTATAATGTCAATAAATATAATTTAGAAATAATGGAAAAACGTGCTAAGACCTTAATTGAAACTACAGTTAACCTTTTAAAATATAGTAACTCACTAGCACCAATCTACCCTGGAATAGTAGTTCCAATTTTAGGTGATATGATTAGTGGAGATATTCACGAAGAACTTCGAGAAAGTAATGAACTTCCCAGTATTCCAACCGTAGTATACATGTCAAATATTTTAATAAAATGTTTAGATATTTTAATCAAAGAGTTTAATTATGTATTCGTGCCATGCGTTACGGGAAACCATGGACGTAATACATTGAAAATGCGTGCCAAACAACGTGCATATACTAGTTACGATTGGCTTCTTTATCAAATGTTAGAAAGTCATTATTCTCTAAAATATAAAGATACAGAATCTCCAATTCAGTTTATGATTCCTCTTTCTCCAGATCAATCATTTAAAGTATATAATACAAAATTTCTTATTACTCATGGGGATACATTAGGTAAGGGTGGTGATGGGATCATCGGTGCTATGGGACCTATTATAAGGGGAGACCAAAAAACTAGAGCCCGCAATTTACAAATTGGTATACCTTATGATATTATGTTATTGGGGCATTATCATCAATTAGTTTGGCATTCTAGATTTATTTCAAATGGATCACTTGTAGGATATAATTGTTATGCTTCAAATGTTTTACGTGCTCCATTTGAACCTCCTAAGCAGGCATTATTTATTGTCCATCCGGATCATAATGTCACAATGAAAATGGATGTATTAGTAGAACATGAAATAAAAAAGAAGACAGAATGGGTTTCCATAGCTAAATAAAAATTGCCCCTTAATGGGGCATTTTTATTATTCCTGAGTAAAGATAACTTTATAGTTCTTAGGAAGAATTTCCCAGTATTCACTATCAGTTACATTTATCCAATCAGTACTAAATTTACCAACTTCCCAAGTCTCATCTTCATCAGACAAAACAAGACCAGCATTCATATTTGTAAACAATACAATATTTCCATGCTTCTTAAGACGAGCTAAAAGAGGAAACTTAATAGGTTCAACTTGAATATCATTATTTTTAAATTCAATCTTCATTTTTAGGCTTCTCCTCAGATTCAAGAATATGTTCAGCGGTTTTTACGATAATTTCAGCCCATCTTTTAATTTCAGTTACTATTTCAGGAAAGTCCATATTACCATCCTTGAACATAAATCATGGTAAGTTCGTCTTTATCTTCCATAAATTCTTCTAGAAGATTAAGTAAACTTTTTTCGAAATTACGTTCTTCATCAAGTTCTGATCTACTTTTAAGGCATTGTATAATATTCTTTAAATAAATAAGACTATATTCCATACCTGCTGTACAATTATCTAAATCATCGCATATAATTTCATCACATAAATATTTAAAATATTCATCTCCTATTTCGTAAGATGAAGCAAGTTCTCCACATAAATCTTCTAAACTATAAACTTCAAAATTAACTGGTTGTAACATCTGCGCATTTCTCCGAACAACAGTTCTCATCATTCTTACCATAAACTACTTCATTTTCATTTACCTTTTTTCCACAAATTTCACAATCAACTCCAGCCTCTTTATAACAAGATGGGCAAAGCCATTGATTTTCAAATTCTTGTAATTCTGTATTTCTATAGTCTTCTTCACAACTTTCGCAATGGCTAATTATATTATTCATACAAGTTTCACAAAATACTTTATCCATATTTTGAATATAGAAAGTTTCATCTTCATGAAATAATCCACCGCATTCATCACATTCTTGATATTTATTAAAACAAGTTTGACACATTAACTTTCCATCAATTCTGGCCCAATCAGATTCTAATTTTATATAAGATTCAATATCTGAAGATTCATTTAAACAATAAAATCCTAAATCACCATAGATAATCTTTTCTTTTCCAGAATAATAAATTTTATTTACATCAATGGAATATTTTTCACCGCATTCTTCACAATGACAAATTTCTACATAATCTGTTTCTGGGCCGTAAGATTTATTTGATTCAATAATAATATTACCTTCTAAGGAAGTTTCATTGTCCATATGTTCCATAATGGACAATTCATTTTTCTTCTCGCCTAAGCAAGCAGGGCAACCGATTCCCTGCTTGATTGAGTCGGCTTCCCAAGCTGCTACGTCGCCATGGTTTAATCCATATACATCCCATGGTTCACCACACTTGATACATTTAATATCCATTAGTCATATTCCATAAAAAGATCAGAAACAACAATCTTCATATTTTTAGTTTGCATGAAACAATGAGGACCAAAATCAAGTTTAAATCTAATCTTACTAAAATAATCAAATGTTAAAATTTCTTGTACAATTCTATCTTTAATCCAAACTTTTTCATTGATAGCATTTTTAATAATTTCCAATCGCGTAATCTTTTTAACATCAACTATAGGATACAATTCTTCACGTCTAATAATATAAATTTTATTAATCACATCTTCTACGAGATCATAAATCTTTGGAATATGTTGATATTTACCATTTTCTAACGCATGTTTATAATATAAATATTTAGGATATTCTTTAGTTACTACAATTACCTTATTGTTATTACAATCATATATTCGTGTCTTAGGACTTTCGTAGATACATCCATAATCGCAATCAAGACTGTTTGTTAGATTCTGTAAAATACCGTTCTTGAGCTTCATGAATTTCTTCCTTAATAGTTTCTACTAGTTGATCATATTCCCAAAAATAATCTGTAGATGCATCAAGTCTAACTTTAGGTTTAGATTCACAAGCCTCATAATAATGAAGAAGTTCTCGTAATGCCAAATATCCATCTTCGACAAAACTTTGCTGATCTTCAGGTGAATGTAATTTCCAATCCCATTCACCATAACCATCCATTCCTGCACCGATTTGAGATTTAAGATTATCAGATTCAAGTGTGAATTCTACATTATAATAATTATGATTAGTAATTTTTAAAGTAATTGAATCATCAAATAATCTACTTACTTCATTATAAAAAAATGATTCAATTTCATCTAAAATATATTCGTAAACATCTTTTCCAGATTTAATATGTTTTTCAATAATGTCTCTAGCTATATCTTGACATTCGTAACTATCATCACTTAATTCATCTTTAAAATAAAGCCATTCAGTTTGACCTTCATCATCCATTATAGCTTCATCTATTCGTTCAATTATATCTTTATCAATATTAAATAATTGAATAAAATTTTCAAAGGATTCCTTGTAATTATAGATCATTATTAATAACCCGCTTCTTCTGCACGATAATCTCTTTTACAACTACGTTTATTAGTATTGATAGACCATGGAGAACTATATTTTAAATCTTGTTCGTAGTATTCATCAGAATAACTTTGAGTGTAATTTACTTTGCAAACTTCTTTATCTGCATAATCACCATAACTCATATAGAAATTATGATATTCAATTGGTCCATCACAATCACTTCCACCAGTTTCATTGGTAATTTCCCAATAAGGAAATCCTTGTTCATCTAATACTAATTCAATATATAAATGTCCATAATCATGACCTTCATCAGTACGTTCATAGTAATTAATTTGCGCACTACCATGAACAAGTTCAAGAATAAAATATTGTCTATAAGCTGGAATTTTAAGAACTTCACCAGTATTCTGGTCAAAAAGAAAACGACCTTCATTATCTTGAATTGATTCATTTTCAAGATTAGTATTAAAGAAAACTTTACCATAACCATCAATGATATTAAAATGTCTATTTTCTACTGGTTCACGAATATAGAAAGATTTTGGAAATTTAAATTCAACAATTTCATATTTATCTTTTTCATTAGGAAATTCTTTTTCAAGTATCTTTTCTGTATATTCTTTATTATTGGCAAAATAATAATATCCAGCAAGACTCTCGTATAAATTATTACCAGTAGTGAATGGAAATTCTTTTTCTCCAGAATATTCGGTTGGAAATAATTTTGTTTCTTTATTGCGAATGATGTACATCATGGAATATATTCAAATTTAAGTTTACCTTCTTCGGCTAGAATATTATAAATCTCTTCATTATTTTCTACATTATCAATTTCTTCACTATACATTTCCTTAAAAGTTTCACATTTTGGATAACTTTCTGGATCTAATTCAAATTCTTTAACTAGCATTACTTTGATTTTTGGCATATCTATTTATTCCTTTTATGACGATTAATAGAAGCTAACTTACGACGTTCATGTCGATTATAACTATTAAATTCAGATTGAGTCATTTCTTTACGACGAATAACCACTTCACCCTCACGCAATTCAGAGATCATTTTATTTCGAATCTCATCTTCATCTTTACCAGTATAAACTTTTTGAACAATTTCATCTTTATAGCGAGTTTCTTGCATATTAGTTTCCTCGAATTTTAATTGCGCCAGCATGACGCGGGATCCCATACTTACTTAATATCTGATAAGTAAATTCTAGACTTAATCCAATATAATCTTGCTTATTATTCCAAATTTCTTGACGCTTTTCATGAGAAAGTTTTCCGGGTGCAATTTCAAAAGTTTTATCAAGCCATTTAACCATGAACTTTCCAACCATACCTTGATGACTAGCTTCCCCCTCTAAAATATCTACAATCTTACCTTCTGTTGATTCTTGAGGTTTAATCTTAATCCAATCATCACTTCTCTTAGTCCCAACAGAAGGACTATAGATATGATCAATTGTTTTCAATACCGCACCCTCATACTTTTGTTCTAGAAATTGTTGATAATAACCATCAATTAAAGTATAGAATTGATCTTCGTTAGAAGGAGTAATTTTAAAAGATGGAATAACTCTAAAATTAATTAATGAAGGTGTATTATTAATTAACATACAAGTTCTTTCATAAACACTTTCGTACGTTTCGGTATGATTTTTACTTAACCATTGAGTTAATTTATAACTTCCAAAGAGAGTTAAGATAGAATCTTCAACTTGTTCAGTTTTACGTCGAATAGCTCCAACCTCTTCTAAACAAGCTCCAGATTCTACTTCACCATCCATAACAAAACAACTATCCCAAAATGCATCATTAACTTGTTTTTCAAGAATTTGCAAGGATGTAATATCTTTTCCAGTACGTGTATAAAATTTAATTCCTTGATTTGGATATTTAATTCCAATACATCTCATACCATCAATTTTTGGCTGAATAACATATGAGTTATTAAATTTAATATTCTTTACTTTATCTAATCTTTTAGCAAACATTACTTCAAATTGTTTAATATTTAACTTCTTACAATACTTATTCACATCTGTAGCATTAATACCAAGACGTAACTTATTGTCGAGAATATTAAGAAACATCTCAACTTCATCAGAACCATTTAATTGATTAGCAAAATCAATACATTTCTGATTAGCTGCATTACCTCTAAGCTCTTCTGAAGATAGGATATTTAATAGGCTAAAAAGTTCTTCGTCTAACTCTTGGTTAGATTTAAATGACAATAGACCAATATCAGAAAGTCCAGAATTAATTTTATCTACAACAGCAAAAAACCTCACATCTTTATCAAAAATAATATTAAGTAATTTTGGATAAAAATCTCCTTGATTGGCAATTTCATCTAATAAATAAGCTTTATCAATCTTCTTCCCAACTTGACCGATCTGTACTAATTGTTTCAAGATCATCTATGTAAACTCCACAGATAGAACATCTCTCATTGAGGAAGTTCTTATCATTATTCATTATAGGAAGGTGATTACTACGCGCATGTTTAGCGCAATAGCAGTCACCGTATTCAGGATCGTAATATCCAATTACTTTAAGTGCAATGTTTTGAGGCATTTCTCAAACTCGTTATACGATTCAAACTTGAGGATTTCTGGACGATCAGGGCATTCAAAGAAAGTCTTCACGACTGTCCACTGTCCATCCGTTTCTTTGGAGATAGTAACTTTATTACTAAGATATCGTTTATTCTTTCCAATAATAATATTTTTACCCTTAACGTTTGCGATCTTAATCTCTACATCGATAATTCCAGTATTAATATGATCATAAAGATCCTTTTTGTATAACTGATTTTCTACTTTCTGCCTATATTCAAAAGTATGAACTTCCTTAAGTTTATGCTCCGAAGATAGAATCCTCTCAATTTTTTCTTTAGTAGTACATCCACTAATATCAATAACACCTTCAAGTAGATTTTCTTCGGATAACTTTTTAACCCCAGTAGGATGATTTGGAATTTCAATATTAATCAAATAATATTTAACCCCACGACCCTTACCACCCTTCTTAACTTCCTGAAGATCTAATGCTGCATTAACTAACCTCTTAATATCATTAAGATTATCATCTCCAAATTCATTTCTCAGATCATCTACACTGGCTCCAGATGTTCCATGTTTACCAAGACTTTTCAAAAGATCAGCTAACCGCATTAAATTTCTCCAGAAAAAAGAATTCTTAGATATTCCCTCATATCTTCATAATCATTAAAAGTCTCTACTTCAAATGATTCAGTATGAGTATTATATTTATTAATAATAAACTTTCTTCCAATTTGTTTAATTCCCATCTTATTATAAACTGTGCGAGAGATCTTTTGACCAATTACATTCTTCTTTTTTACCTTATCATATCTTACAAAATTCTGTTCTATAACAGATCCAGATTTGAAGAATGAAACTAAATCTTTATCATCTTTTCCAAACTTCATAATATTACAAAATACACCTTCTCCAGAAACTGGTTTATCTGATTTCAAAATAGATTCCAATTCTGAATGATCTAATGAATCTGCAAATTCTTCAACTTCCGATTCTTTCTTTGGTTCTGGTTTTACGGGCTCTATACCTTTAGCATAATATCTAGTTCCGCGCTTTTTACCTTCTGTAAAAATTTCATCATTATTAAGTCCAGATTTAATATATTGTTTCAATAAAGATTCATCTTCGAATAATTCTTTTAACTCTCCCATTGAAGCGCCAGTTGGTTGAGTTTTCAAATATGTTACTAACTCTCTAAGACTATCCATTTTTGACATTTGTTAGCCCATATATGAAACTAATACCATCTTTTATATTTTCAAATTTCTTAAGTTGATTTATAGTTCCATTTTTCATAAATTTAATTTGAAAAATATCATTTCTATCTAAACCAACACTAATTGCAGTTGCTTCATCGGAAATAAGAAAATTACTTAATTCATCGATACGTTCTTCTACTCTTCGTTCTTTACTTAACTCTTCCATAATACTTTCAACTTCACTACAAGATACTGTTTTATAAATATATTTAGAAGACTTTCTAACGCCTTCGTGATAAATCTCTTCTTCATTACAAAGTTTATTTAATACATCAATAATATCACTTCTACTTAATTCTAATTCTTCAATTATCATTGGAATTGTTACTACTTTACGCTTTTTAATAAAATCTAAAATATCACTATAATTATTACTTGGTGTATCATTCTTATTTTCTTTAACTTCTTCAGATTCAGAATCACCTTTACCAACTAATCTATATTTGGTCCAACGTAAAGATCCTTGTGATTCCACTTTCTTTTCTTCAATCAATTCCTTAACTGATGACAAGATGTTAGGAACTGAAACATCATCAATTCCCAACTCAGTTCTAGCCCACCACCCTGGAAACTTTTCTGACAGGTCTAGGATGCGTTGCTTTAAATCAGAATTAGAGGTATTGAAAGTTTCAGATACTTCTACTTCTTCTTTTAAATTCATATTAGATGTATAATAGGCTCCTTTTTTATTACCGATCATTTGAATTCTATTTTCGATACGCAAATTATTTAAGGCATAGCGCAAAACAAATTCAGGGTTATTTGGATACTTCTCAAACAAATCTTTTGTTGTAAAAGTTTCTTTTGTAGAAGCAAATTTTAATATCTTTTCTTCTAACTCAATTGGAATGTCTTTCTTTTCGATTCCCAACTTTACAATTCCTCAGGAATTAATTCCTCTTCAGTATAATATTTACCATCAACTTCATAATTAATGCTTAATACTTCGCCACAGACTTCTTCTGTTTTAGCATCTTGTTTACTAATTAAATTCCATAATTTTTCATTATCTTCATTTAATTCTTTCAAATGATCTAAATTTTCTATTTCAAATTCAATATTTTCCGTAACATTATGCTCAAGAATCATTGTTACTTTCATTATACTTCTCCAAGAATTAATTCCTTAAAATAAGGAAGTTGTTCGATTGCAGGGCAGATAACTTCACGCCATTCTGGCATTCTGTGATTAAGTCTGTCTCTATGTATGGACGCAAGACATTCATAACTAAATGATCTATTACGAGCCTGTAACCAACCTTCCGGTAAACATGACTTCAGAATTTCAATTGGAATTTCTTGTCGAGAACCATATTGAAGAACTAATGAATCAATATTCCATTTAAATTGATTAATTACATATTCGGGAGTATAATCTACAAACATATCTTTAGTAATTTCTTTAACTTCTTTTAAAAGTGTATACATGGTACTTTCAGAAGAGATATTACCCACACCAACACTATAAGTATCCAGTTCAGCCCATATAGAACGTGGCATATTAATGTGGAACCAAGCCGTAATACCTCTACGAAATTTACTATGCACAGGACCTTGTTTAATTAATTTAGATGCAAGAGCGGCATCTTTAGGACCAAGAATTAAGTTAGTGTCATAAGGAAATTTTGCTTTTAATTCAATTCGAGAATCACCTTTTGATTTAGTTGGAAATCTCATTCCAGCGGTAGATGCTATAAAACCAGCAACTTCAATTAATTTAAATTCTACATTCATATCATATCCTTATGACAGACCAATTAAGTTATCAACTAAAATTTCTTCAAGTTCAATATTATATAAATAATGTTCAATACAATTAATATTTTCTGTTAATAAAATTTCAGTAGGAATATTAAAATGTAATTGTAGATTACACTTAATAGATCTATTAATATTTATAGTTTCAAGTTTATCAATTTCATATTTGATAGAATGCATATTAAAGATTTGGATTAAGTGAAATCTTATAATTCATAGCTTTATCAAATGCTGTGAAGATAGGTTCCATACAAGCACTCCAGTCAAATTCTTCAGATTGGTCTGTGTATGTATTCCCACTATCTTCATCCATATATTCATAATTAGAACATTCAATTTGCTCCGCGACAACCCCATCTAACAAAATTAATTTTTCCAAATCATTATTACCTAAAGATCCAACCACGGGAAATCGAAAACTACAATATCGATTCTTGCCATATTCATCAGGATTATTGAATCTGATATAGCAAAAATCATGATCAATTCTACTAGTCCATTTCCAGGTGTGGCCGTAGAGATTGGCACACAATACCTGAAGTGAACCTAATGAAATAATTCTAACTTTATTTACTAACCAAGTGATCATTCTACTTTCCTTCCATCAATTTCAATCACTTTACTTATACCAGTTTTTTCATCTAATTCAAGTGTTAATTCGAATTCATCACAAGTATGACTAAACATTTTAGTAGCTTCATAAGATAAACCTATTTCAACTCCTTTATCCCATAAAGAATCATCATTACCATGAACGTAAACCTTAACTATCTTCATTATCCTCTCCATAAGTTTCATCTAAATATTCTTTAGTTTCTTCTTCAGTTTTAAATGGACCTGACCAATCTGTACTATCAAGATAACCGGGCATTGTCAAACGACCAAACCATCCCTGTTTTGATTGATAAAGACCTAATTCTTTTGCATATTCTATAGTAAATGGATGATAAGGATCATTATCTTCTGGACAAATCTCTTCTACAATATCCTCAAAAGACAATATACCTTGAGGTACACAAGTAATACCATTTTTACTTTCAATAATATCAAACCAATCAAATACAATTTCTGGTATCATTTACCTCTCCATGTCCCCGCAGCCTTCTGAGCCAATTCGTCAACAATTTCATTTAGAGTATTTCCATTATGTCCACGAACCCAAGTAGCTTTAACACTTTTATGTCGCTTAATTGCAGCATGTAACAATACCATTAAATCATGATTTAAACGCTTAGGATCTTTAATAAAAGAATTAATCCAGATATTAACCGAGTTGACGAGATAGGTAGCATCGGAAATAATCTCCACATGACATGGATGTTTTAGATAATTCAAACCATCGATAGCACCTTGTAGCTCCATTCGATTATTAGTTGTATTAATTATCTGTTTTGAAAAACTACTTTCTTTTTTTAATTCATAAAGTTCATATTCTGTATTATAAACTAAGTATTGAACTAAAAATGCATATCCACCTACATTACGTTTTCTAGAATATGCTCCATCTGTTATTAGTAATACTTTACTATTCATATTATTCCTAAATAGGTGTGTGACTTTTTAGATCACACACCTTTAGTTATTTATACTTCCTTCAGACAATTATCGTAGCGTTCGAGAATTTCCTTAAGAAGTCCTTCAGTATCTTCTAAAGCAACATTCTCATAATGCCAATCGAGAATATCCTTCTGCTTAGCAATAAGATAAAACAGGATATTTTCATGATCACATTCATAATTATGAAGAACATTAATAAATGCTTCAAGTCCAACGCGAATGCGATAATTATCTAATTCGAAATCTGCAATTACACTATTCTCACGAATATTTACTTTATAATTTTCAGTTACAAAAATATACTTATAAAGAAAACTATTACCAAAACTCTTATTAATAGCAAGAATTCGAGTAGCTTCAGGAATTTTCTTAAGACGATCTAACTGTTCAATGCAAGTGAGAATTTCATCAGTAGAACCAATATGTTTACCTTTAAGTTCAAGAGCAAGAAAAATATTATCTTCATTAATAAAACCAGTAGTAGCAAAACTTTCATTCTTCTTAATGCGCTGTTCTAACTTGCGGTAATCGAAAGACATTATTATACCTCGAACCAATCATCAGCAAGGATATCAGAAATAGAAGGAACCCAAGGAACACAAGATTCATCAACGGACTTAAGCTTGACATCCTCCCCACGGCTAAAGCCGGGGGATTCCCTTAATTAGAGTCTTATGTCCAAGACCGACATTGAGAATATTAATAGCTGCATTCACGTCACGATCATGAAGTGTATGACAACTTTCACATTCCCATTGCCTTACGGATAAGCCGCTTAGACCTTGATGTTCGCCGATTTCTCCACAAACATTACAAGTGCGACTTGTCCAACTCTCGTTAACCTCTTTAAACTCAATACCAAGCTTAATAGCTTTATATGCAAGCATTGAGCGTAGCTGGGACCATCCAGCATCGAGGACAGATTTAGCCATTTTAGTTTTCGTTAACTTAGATGAAGATACATCTCCAACTATTACCAATTTAGAATCTTTTAATATATTGTTGGCAGTTTTATGATTCCAATCTTTTCTAATATTTTTGATTTTAGCATATATTTTAGTTACTTGATGCTTCTTGTTAGCTCGTTGAGCCATTGCTAATTGTTTTTCATAATATTTAGTAATATTTTCTCTATTATATTTACGACCATCTGAAAGAGTGGCATTTGTAGATAATCCTAAATCTATACCAATTTCAGAATTACCAGTTTGTTTTTTAAAATCTACTTCAACCGCAAAGTTAATATACCAATGTCCACGAGAATCTTCATTTAAGGATATTGTGCGAATATCTTTAGGAATCTCTCTTGTTTTCCAAAATTTAAATGTCTTACCACTAAATGTAAAAAATGCATCTTTATTAAGTTTAATGTTTTGATTTGTACATGGAATCCATCCAAGAGATCTCCTTGATCCTTTTGAAGTTCTCCAATTAAGTTTTTGTTTTTTAAATTGATAACGTTTTGTGGTATATTCTTTACAAATCTGTTGTATAGTGGCTGAGTTTAGATTTAATTCTTTACTAGATCCTTTAGTTAAATTATTTAAATCATAATAATTTAACCATTTAGAATATTTCTTTAATTGATTGTACGAGGCTTCATTACAGTAATTCCAAACTGTATTTACTGTATTAGCCCATCTTTTTAGATGGTGACTCTTAGAGCCACCATCTTTAATTCTGAACTTATAAGTGAGTAACAATATATCCTCTCTTGGCACCGTCCAAATAGGACATTAATGGTAGTGCCTTACCATGATTTATTTTAACACCCTTATGAGAGAAAATGATAGTGGGCAATTTATGCCTTGTATCCCCATAGCTAAAGCTAGGGGTTTTACGGCACTATTTGATAAGGACGGAATTTTACAATAGTTCCAGCAGGCATATTTAATGCCTTCTGAGTATTTTCATTAATAGAAATACCATCTGGATATCCTAGTTGATAAAAAGCAAATTGACCAGAACCATTCCAACCAGAACGAGACATTCGTTTACCTTCTTTTAATAAACAAAGAGCCGTACTAAACGTCAAACAATCCATTATTCATATTCTCCGAGTAAAAGCTTCGAGTAGACGAAGGCCATAGTCTCAGTGTCACTCAATGCTCTATGGGCATTAGTATTAATGAAATTAAAATATTCAGCTAATACCTTAAGTGAATCTCCCTTAGTAGGAAGATTACTACGTCGAGATAATTGCATAGAACATTCAAATGGTGGAAGAATCATTCCATGTCCAGTTCGGATTAGGTTGAACTCCAACATCCGCTTATCGAATGCGGAGTTATGTGCCACGCATTTAATTGGTTTTACTTCTTCAACCCAATTACAGAAATCATTATATACTTCATCTCCACGGGCATTTGCCAGTTCAGAATTAGTAATACTCGTAATTTCAGTAATCTTTTCGCTAACTGGAAAACCCGGATTAATTAATTCTTCAAAAGTTTTAAACTCAATATTAAATCCATCATAGATTGTGGCAATGGCTCCAATCTCAATGATATGTTCTTGTTTACCAAGCCCGGTCGTTTCAGTATCAATAAATAGAAGATTTCCTGTATATGGATATTTTTCATATAGCTTTTCAATAATTCCTTCGATACGTAATTCCATTCTCTTAACCCTTTATAAGCAGCTAAAAAAAAGGGGAAATTACTTTCCCCTTTTTTCTTAGATATTTAAATAATTAAGCGTCTTCCGCAACCGCTTCATCCTCGGGTTCGGCAGTATCAGTGGCGCTATCGAAATCACGAACGTATTCCAGCTTGTAATACGCATCGCCATTAGGACCATCCTTGAGGGGAACAGCCTCGCCACTCTTCAGCTTAACGAGCCAGTTGGTTCCGGGCTCACGACCAGTATTCGAAATAGCCTCATACTGGAAATCCTTACGCAACTTATCAGCCTTAGCGGTCAGAGTATCGTCAAGCTTAACAACTCCACCAAGAATAGCCTCGATGAGCTGCTTGGAACGAATACTAACCACACCAGAACTCTGGCCGGCCTTACGCACTACAGAACTAATAGAACTCTGCACCTTTTCGCTGTCAGACTCATTAATGGCCTGTCCAACGATAATAGCAAGCTTGGCTGGGTTAACGGAACCGACGAATCCACGGAAGGACTGGCCAAACTCAGTAGCGGGCTTGCGGGGGGCGCGGGTCTTAGCTTCAGACATTTTTCTCTCCTAGAGACGGTCAACAACGGTGCTGCCGTATGGTGTATTAGAAGTATCACACGTTTCGGATGTGACTTCAAGAAATTTCGAAAAAAAACGTATGGTGAAAATTTTTTCTGAAAAAGCGACTAATCACTTGTTAATAGAAAGTTTTGAAAATCTTCTTTTGATGATGGTATTAAGTTAACCGTTATTTCTTTATATGAAGTTTTCAACCAGTCATTATTTTTATCCTTTTCGAAATAGTTAAGAAATGATTTAATTTTATCCCGTGAAGTAGCTGACGAACTGCTAATTAACTTCACATATGTATTATAACAAAAACTAGGCTCTTTTTGCAACTTGATAATTTTATACTTAATATTAGTAATAGCTTTTAATTTATCAATTAGATTTTCTTCAAATATAGTAGAACTATAATTATGAACTAAAATTTGCTTTGGTTTATATCTATAAATAATAATAATGTGTCCGTCTCTAAAAACTTTAATAGATTTTTGATTTAAGGAAAGTTGAAGCAATTTCTTAAACTGGTCAATCTTTTCTTTCACTTAGAAAGTCCTCCAACAAAAGTTAATTGAGGACTTTTCCTCGCTACAAACATCTGATTATTTTTAGCTAACAAAATTTCAATGTAAGGAGTATTTTTAGTAAACTCTGTAGATGTAATTACACCTAGATGATCAAAAGGAATTTTAATAGAAATACTATCTTCATTATTAAATTTAACATCTCCAACTAAGAATTCTGCACTTTGTAAATATATAAGTTTTAATGTATTTTTATCAAAAATCATTTCTACAGATCTTACATCAACATCACTCTTTTTATGTAAACTTTGAATAATATTAAAAATAGAATTTAATTCACTAGTATTAATCTCTGCTATAATTTTATGAAATTCATTTACTTTATCTGAAATTGGTTTAATAATTGCAGACTTAGAGTTTGTTTGTGGAATATATATTTCACAATTATCATTTGAGAAAAAGATGTGATTTTCGTTCGCATCCATTTTATCAAATGTATCAACAAATATTTTTGGAGCTACTTTAAGATTGATTTTGAAATTTGGAAGATTAGAATTTAATGGAACATAAACTACTTCATGAGGACTTGCATAGTAGATTAAATTTCCATCAAATACAATTGGATAGTTTTCAACTAAACATAATGGAACTACTGACTTTAATCTATCAAAGAAAACTTGTTCTACATTATTCCAATTATTATGATCTTTCATTTGATAAACTTTGTCAGGAGAATCTGCTACAATTGTAAATTTATGTAAATCAGTTTTTACATTTAATCTATAATTATCAGTATTTAGATTAAATTTAATATCTACATCTTTTGGCATACTACTGATGATAGTATAGAATTTAAATACATCTACACAAAATTCTCCTAACAATGGTGATCCGTGGTTATTTAAACTAATTTGTTTAATACCAGAATCACCATCGCAGCACCAATAAGTTATTTGCTTTTCAGTTCCCTTTATTTTTACATTTTTACATAATTCATAAGATGATTTCTCATTTGCAAATTCTTTTACTTTTTTTAAATATTTAGTTAATACACTAGCGATCATAAATATTGATCCACTAACTGATCTTGAATTTCTTCTTCTAATTCTTCTACATCTTCTTCAGTTAACTTAATTGAATTAAATTTAGTATATTGAGAATTGGTTGCAATTTTAGCAATCTTCTTTTGAACATCTTCAGATAAGTTAAATTTCTTCACAATCTTCTTAACTTTAGTATTTGACATATTTAATTGTTCAAAGATTGCACCTTCAGGAACTTCAGCTTCTTTTAAAATATCAATTAATTTTAATGTATCTTCAAATTCGATTTTATCATAACTTTGGGGACCATATTGCTCATCCTTAAATTTAATTGGACTATTATTATCAATCCAAAGTTTTAAAATCTCTTCCATATTTTTAATGCGAATAGAAGCTAGTTTATAAGCTCCAAATAATTTAACTGCATCTTCTTCAGTATTAATTTGTTCAATCTTAGCAAAAGCATTTTTATATGCAGGACAAGTAGCTCGACTTTCGCAAAGAATACAATGTCCCCCAGCACTAGGTTCTGGAGGATTTTCTTGACTAAGAAGATTATTAAGAGCTTCAATCTCTTCAACAATCATTGGAGCGAGAGTATCTAATTCTTCTCGATAAATATCAAAATAATCTGAAATGAATCCATAACGAATAAAGTTAAATCTAAACTTAATTACATTCAATTCAGGATATTTCATCAAAAGAAGCAATGAGTAAATCTTACGCTGCAAAGATTTACTCATATAATCTTTAGTATAAATAGTTCTTACACTTTTATAATCATCAACATAACCAATATCACCGTCAGCATAAAAAAGATCCACACCACCAGAAAGATATGGATTAGGATCTTCGGTAATATTTAAATCTTTATCAATTGCATATCGTGCTTCAATATCAATAAGTTCAAATTCTTTCAGAGCAGACCAGTTAAAATTAGTCTTAATATTATCTAAAATTAAAAGAGCTTCTGCAATTTGATCTTCTTGAAGTACATTAAGATATTTATATTTAATTTTATCAAATTCAGTATAATCAGTATCAACTTTATTCTTAATACAATATTTTCCATATTCTTCTAATACATCATGAAGAACGGTTCCTAACTTTGCAAATTTATTTTTATAACCGGGAAGCTTGAGACGATAAGTATTATAGCACCACAAGCGACATTGATGCATTGCATTAATAGCCGAATACCTAGCTCCGATTACTGCCAGATTCGAGTTGTTTGCCATTTAAATATTGCTCCACGACAGACTTCAGACCAATGATATCAAATTTATTCAGATAAAAGAATATCACAATAGCTTCTTCAAAATTATAATCTACATGGTTATGGCACTCTAAACGAGCTATTCTCGTATAGGTGCCATATTTAGATCTTAATTTATTAACCTGTACAGTTAATCTTTTTTCTAAAGCTAATAGCTCATTAGATGGATAATGAGATTTATAACAAGTGGTAGTCTCATCTACCATAAAGAATCCGGGATATTCCTGAGACATTCTTTCTAAGCAATACTCTTCATCACAATCATAATCCGCATTTACAGCATCGATAAGATGCTGGTTTTTACTAAATCTATGAATCCAATCTAATTTTTCTTTTTTATAGATTAATTCTATATCTTCTTCAAGATCCATTTTTTCAATTATATTATATTGAGGAAATGGATCTTCTAATTCTATATCTTCTTGATATTCTTCTAATACTACTTTTTCTTTTTTAACTTTAGGTTTAACTTCTACATAAATTAAAGTATCACAATAACATATAACTTTACCTTTATGTATACTATAAGATGGATTTACTAAATTTGAAATAAGTATTCTTTCAGGTACCTTTAATGGAGTAATTTTTCGAAATACAATACTACATTCTTTAAAGGCTATATTATTGCATTTTATTTTTAGATTATTGAAGGCAATGAATTTAGCCATAATAATTTATCTTTCTCTAAAAAGAAAATTCATCAGAATCTTCAGTAATTGCTTCTTTAGGTTCATCTACAATTTCAACATCGATTGGCTTTTCACTCTTTGTAGTAGGTGGAATTTCATCATTAGAACCATCATAAGCTTCCTTTTCAGCAGCCGTAGAAAGTTCTTTCATAACCTCCTTATTTGGAAGCGCACCCATAGAAAGATGCTTTGCTTGAGCCTCCATTAAAGTTCCGATTGTGGTTCCAGCACCTTCTGCAATCTCATTATAACTAAATGGAATCTCAAGTTCTACAGTAGGAACATTTGTGTTCTTACCACCTACACTTACCTGAACCATTACAACATGCAATCTTACTTTAAGACCAAAGAGAGTTTTACGAATTGCATAGATGTTTTGTAATGCATCGTTGATTTTGCCTATAGTCATGATGGAATGAGTGGTAAATTTAATAATTCCACCAGAGATTTTCATTTCTGGGATTATTACACTTAGCACTCCAGTTGGTTTGCAAGTATTAATGATTCCTTTATTTGTTTTAGTTAATCGAAACTCACAAGTTTTATAATTACATTCAATTTCTTTCTTATTTCCATCAGAATCAGTCCTAATTGCAGTTTCGCCATTACCACGACAATTGCATGTTGTCCCAGGATAGTTGAAAAAATCCGTGTAGAAAACTTCTTCAGGATGATGATCAATCAATACGACATCGACTAGCTTAGGCTCAATTGTACCATATTTCGCTTTGAAATATTCTTCTAATTTCTTAAATCTTGGAGCAGTTTTAGTTTTTGGATCAAATGGATGCGTAATAATAAAATGATCTAATTTGATTGGGTAGTTTTTCTCTGCATGTCTCTCGCCTATAGCCAAACGAGCTTGGATGGTATGTTGATATATGTTAAGAGTCAATCTATTCTCCTTCTATGATTAGTTGATTTATATAACTTTCTAGATTTTTATATTCAGTATAAGGAATTATTAACAATCTAATATCTCTTTCAGCACAATATTGTTCCTTAAGATCATCGCGTTTTAACTGAGCATTAAAGGCTTCTATAGTTTTATAAAAAGTATTAGGATAAATATAATGATAATTTTGACATATTTCAATATTAGTTCTCTTGCTTAATCCAAGTTTCGTATGAGCGCATTTATCACACCAGCTATGCATATTTCTAATAGAATGTAAATTAGCTTGCCATTTATGACCTTCTTTACATCTCCAAGACATTTTACTAATAGCATCTTTATATTCTGTAGAATCACAAAATCCATTATTTGCTTTTGCGGCTTTTTGACAATCCAATAAAGTTAATTTTTTACTCATTTCTCTAATAACCACCTTAAAGAAGTCTGTCTGGATTTCTGTTTATTTTGTATCGCTTCTTGTAGGACATTTTCTGATGGAGCTATAATAAGAATTTTATTTTTAGCTCTTGTAATAGCTGTATAAATTAAATTTCTATTCAAAATACTGCTCTCATTCACAAATAGAACAACTTTATTATACTCTGAGCCCTGTGATTTGTGAACCGTAATCGCATAAGATAATTCAAGCTGCCATAATAAAGAATGTGAATATTCAATAATTTTATCTTTATATTCAACTCTAATTATACTTAAATTACTATTAATAATTACACCACATTCTCCATTAGATATACCCAAATCTTTATTATTTTTTACATGAATAACATGATCTCCGGTATGAAATCCATCAATCTTACTAGGATTTAAAATGTTCTGAGCTATCTTATTTATGATAGTCGAACCTTTTTCCTTAAGCACAGAAAGATACTGGGCATCACGCCATTCTGGGTGTTGGCAAATTTTAGATGCTATTCTTTCTAGATCCCATCTTTTAGGAAAATAAGATAATACCTGATGGTCACTTCCGTAGACGAGATTATTACCAGCGTGAATATTATGTGCTGACTTAATGATCGATCCAGGTGATTGCCTCATGATTATATCTAAATGGTAACTCAATCCGATCCTTGAGTCAAGAACACACTTAAGAACCTCACCTGGACCAATTGAAGGCAACTGATTTGGATCTCCGACAAGCAAAAGACAACATCCTTCACCTATTCCATTAGAAACCCATCCTGCAATCTCAGCATCAAGCATCGATGTTTCATCAATAATAACAATCTTATTTTCAATAATATTAACATAACCATTAGGATTAAAGAAAAAACTATGTAGAGTAGATGCGGGTATTCCACATAGTTCAGACATTCGAGAGGCCGCCTTACCAGTAGGAGCTAGTAAAACTACATTGTCAGAGCCGAAAGATTCGACTATTGCTCTAACCGTTGTAGTTTTACCAGTTCCCGGTAAGCCAGTTAAAATTACAAGTTTATTATACTCAAGTGCATCAACGACGTTCTTTTGGTCATTATTTAATTCTTCATATAAAAATGAATAGTCTTTCCTAAATCCTGTAAAATAACCATTTTGTTTTGCCAAGTTCTTTAACAACTCTGCAAAACTTCTCTCAGAATTATAATATTTCGAAAGAAAGTAATTGCCTTTATCGCTTACAAAAAGCAGTCCCTCATTTTGTAATGAATTGATTGCTTTTTGTTTTACATAGTCTGTGAAGTTGCAGCTTTTAATAAATGAATTTATTTGCCATTCTTTTCCATAAGTATGTCCCTGACTAGCAATACGATCGAGAGCAGCTTGTAAATAAGTTTTACCTTTTTCTACTTCATCATCTATATGAAATTTTTCTGCAAGTTGTTCACATAGCTTTAAACTAAATCCATTTTCAATATTATAGAGACACCATGGATTCATTTTAACTAATATTAACATTCTTTCTAATTGAAGTTCGTCATAATTATCTAAAACATATAGTGGAATTCCTAATTCTCGAAGTTGTAATTGATAATTAAATAACTTAGTCTTTAATGCTGCAATCATTAGTCTTTCTTAGTTCTATTTGATCCTTGATTAGATTGTAGAGGATTTTCCAAGATTCTTTATCTAGATCAGCGTTTGATATAAGTTTTTCACATTTTTTACAACCTTCTATATTGATAGCAAGTCTTCCTATTTCTTTCCAATCATACATTTTACTAAAGTCCTAAATCCTTATACTTCTTAGCTGCTTCCATAACTCTCATAGGATAAGCAAGATTAGGAACTCCAACTCGCTTATCCTTTTTACCGTAAAGTTCATCCGTGTTCTCCTTTCCCCAGAAGTAAGAATGTAAAGTCATAGTCCAATCATCAATCTTTTCCATACCCGCTTCTATATGTCCAGCATGAAGATCTGTAAGAATAGAAATACCAATAATCGAATTCACAATAGGATCATATAGAATATTGGGATTATATTCAATACGTTCATTTCGTAAATAAGGACGAGCATATTGAGGGAGAATTTGCATTAATCCCTTAGCATTACAACTAGAAGTAATAGAAGTGGTCCATTGACTTTCCACTTCAATCAATCCACAAATCATAGATAATTGAATATTCCTAAGATAACATAAATCATAAATAGTATCTCGCAGTTTTACTTTCTGCTCTACAGGAATATTCATATTAGAATCAATAACTTTCAATAATACATTCTTGCGATTACTTTCAGTATAATTAGCAAGAACCAATTGATTATTCTTATCGATCCTTTCCATTTTATTATATAGTTTCAGGCCGCCAAATACCGCTGTCCCAGCAATGGCCAGTACGATTATCGTATTAGAAATATATGGAATAAGATGATTACCAATATTAATTATTTTCTGATCAGTCATTCACTATCCTCCTTAACCTTAATAAATGACTGCCCTTCAGAAAGTAAAGGGCAGTCACTAAAACGGTTATCATAAATAATTACGGATCCGCCGGGAGAGCGCATCCAAACTTTTCCTTCTTTTTTGAATACTACGTATTCAAAACTACCTGTCTTCTCCATTACAACTCTCCAATTTAAATTTGTTCATATTAAAAATATTTAAGTTAGGAATTTTTAATTGACCAAGATCACCAACATAAGAACCGAAATACTGTATTACATTACTTTCGGCTGCATAGAAAGTAATATACTTCTCCAATTCATTCTTATCAATAATCTCCATGCGATCTAATGTGAATAGATTGCAATTTGTAAACATATCTTTAAGAATAGCGGTGCAGATTCGGAGCTTCATACTGTCTGCTAATCTACGAATCGGCAAACCCTGAAAGAATAGGCCATCCTTAGATAATGATATTCCCTTTAATCCTATTGTCAACCTTCCAGGGATTACCTCTTTCAATAACTTATTCAGTTTCTCAAGAGAAAGATTTAATTCCTCTTGACGCTTTCTAGCTTCATCAACTCCTGTGATAGTTCCAATATCTTTAGCTAACCTAGCCTTATATAATTCATCTTTCATCTGAACTAACTTGGCTTCAGTTTCAGTAATATCAATTGGATCTGCTTCGAAAATCTCAAGTTCCTTCAAAATACTTTCAGCTCTATCAAGTTCAAGTTGTTTTCGCTTTAAGTCTTTGGCAGTTTCAATATCTTGCTTAAGCTTTTCAGATTTAGTTTTTAATTCAGTAACATTAGTAAATTTAATTTTACCATTATCAGTTAAAGTCTTTTCGGACTTTTCAAGCTTTTGTTTATAAGGTTTCATATCTGTAGTGCATTTAATCAATCCACTGATGGGACAATTAATTTCGCCACTACTGAGTTTACTTAAAGTTGCCTTGATATTAGAAACTTCACTCCTATCCTTAGCCAGTTCTACCTCTAACGTAGAAACTTGTTTATTAATCTCTTCTAATTCTTTAATAGAATTATCAAGATTTTCTAATACACTCTTACCATCTTCTAATTCTTTCTTAATAATTTTTACGTTTTCTTCAGTCTTAGTTTTAATATCAATATTTTTCTTACCAATATCAATTCGAATGTTTGTATCTTTAGCTTTTCGTAAATCTGCCTCGGTATTATTAACGAGATCTTCCATAAACTTTAATTCTTCTTCGGTTACTTGTTTAATAATTTGAGCCCCAGCAGTTTTAGCATCAAAATCTTTTACAATAGCATTAACACCAGTACGTTCTTTATATAATCCATCGTAATGTTTTTGGATTGCATTAACTGGATTTTCCGCTAAATCCACTTTTTCCAATCCATATAATTTAATTTCTTCGCTAGTTAACTTCACTCGTTTACTAATAGTAGAAGAGATAAATTCGTTCAAATCTTTAGGTTTCATATTAATCATATCTGTTGGGCTAAATAGAAATGGATTATAAGTTTTATTTAAAACATCTTGAGGTTTATTAAGCGGCTTCTCATCGGGTCCATACAAATAAAGCTTACTGGATCCACCACGAGTTAAACGGCGCTCGATTCGTGACTGGTTATTTGATACCAAAATAACCTCACAGGTAGCGGTTCCATTTCTCACAAGAAACTCATCATTTCCACCAATCACAGCCCACTGAATGGCCTGTAGAATACTGCTCTTGCCCTGATGAGATTTACCCTGAAACATGTTAAATTTCTTACAATCAAACTGAATATTTTCAATTGGTCCGAAGTTATTAATAATGACTGACTTAATCATTTTTTATCCTATCATATGTATCCATTAGTTTCTCATAGTCTATAGCTATAGCGGTAATTGGTTTATTCCAATCAATTTTATTTTTATCGTTTGGAATTGGATAATGTTTAAGTTTACCATCTGAGGTAGTTTCAATAATTCCACTTTCTTTTAAATCTTCTGTAAATTTTCCAATAATAATAGGAAGACTATTATCAATCTGCATATTCATACATTTAATAACTGAATTAGCAGAAACAATTAAAAGTTTACGTCCACCGGGACCATTTTGAGTTGGTGGGTAAGTAATATCCTTAATTGGATAGTTTGGAAAATTACGTTTAGGATCTTGCCATCTTTCATTATTATAAACTCTAATTCCAATAGTTTCGCTATTAATAATCTGACACAACATGTCAATAACTTTATAAGTTGAAGATTGTTTTTCAATACGCACAATTTGATTTTTAATCTGAGTCTTCCAATATTTTACGAATTTCTCAAAAGTTTCATCAATTTCAATACTAGTAGCAACTCCCTCGGTTTTCATAAATTCACAAATTTGTTCGAATGAACTTACTAATCTAGAAACCATATCTGATGGTCGTTCAGCATTATTTTTATTATCTTTAAGAATTTCTACAAATACATTTTTCCATTTTCTTAAAGATGTTGAATAAGGAACAATTCCACGTTTCTGAGCCCAAGCAATTAACCGTGGAGTAATACCTCTCATCAGATCTAGATTAATAATGCTATCATTATAAAAATTAATCATTTTACGATAATGAACTTCTCGTTCTGCCGATATTTCTTTTGTGCATCTACGAATACGTAAAGTAAGCATTCGAGCGGCAATGGATTCTGGAACATTTTCATTTTCTGATTCTGAAGTAATAATGGCAGAACAAGTTAACTTATTTCCACCCTTAATCTTCGTAGCAGAAGAATCCATTCTAGTTCTAGTAGTTCCACCATAAAGTTTATGAATGAATTTATCAAATTCATCACTTGCCATTTCTTCAAGTTTTAAATCATCAATACAATGAGTCATATTTCCAATTTTCATTAATTGATGTTCGAGAGATAATGAAGTTCCATTCCATCCAAGTAAATCATTGCCAGCTTTAAATTTACCGAGTAAAGACATAGCCATAATAGCTGCGGTAGTTTTATATGCTCCACTCTGGCCAGCAAGATAAATTGGAAATCCATGATCGTTTTCAACAATACCAATACCTTGTAATTCTCTGGTACAGGAATCGAAAACTAAACTAATTAAACTATCAATAACATTAGAATCATGAACATGACGTAAATCATACCAAAAAATATCTAATGCTCTCTTGTAATCTTCCTCATTTAAAACTTCTAATTCAAATGGAAGATTATTAACCACAGCATCTCTACCGAACAAATTAACATCAAAATTTTCATTTTGTTTAATTATTCCATTAATAATAGATACTTTAGGAAATAAACAAAATAATTCAGTTTTAAAATAAGTCATACAAAAATCTTGAAATGGTCTACCTAAACATGGAAATACATAAGATTTATTACCTACAGGAATACTACTCATTAAACTTGTAATTTTATCAAACTTACCATTTCTAAGATCGTTGTTGTAATAAACCAAATCTGTTAAACTAGCCTTAGTAGCTAGAAAAGCTTTCATTTTCTTAAGATCAACAATATCATCTGATATTATTTCACCAGATCCTGCACTTTTACCATTAATAACAATTTCTACGGTATAGTACTTTTCAGACGTATTATCATTATAATTGTAATAAGTTATTTCATCATTAATTCTCATATAAAAATTAGTAGCTTTGTAATTTACTTTTGACCCATCATCATTAATTTTAGTTTCTATAATATGCCCTAAAGCATCAATTGAGAAATTCTCAATCATAACCTCTCTTTGATGAGAGGTAATATTATTTTCAATATCTTCACTGATTGCGAACTCTCTCTTAACTAATTCTTTAAAAACTTCTCTTTGTGAATATTGTAGAATTTCAGAAATGAATAATACATATTTAACCTGAACCTCTCGTCTATTATCTTCATTTTTAATACTAGCACAAAACTTTTTAATAGCTTCAATCGCATATCTTGAGAGACTAATTTGTTCAATCGAAGATATAGTTTCCAATTGATAATCATTATATTTAAGATAATCTTCCAAATCAAATTTAGCTTTTACGTATGAGAGTTTACCCCAATCCGTAATTAATAAATCATCTGAATTCATTTCCCTAGCTACTCTAGCGCAGGTTCTTACGATCGGATGATTTTTAGGAGCTACGTCTTCATCTACCTCAGAAATATCATAATCAGGTAGATATAAAACCTTATTGATCTGATCCTTAAAGATAGTTGCAGAACCACCTTTAGATCCCATTGCAAAAATAATATTTAATGAGTCATTAAATTTCTTTTCGAAATCAGGATCGTTACATTTTTTTAAATGTCTATATACTGCTATAGCATAAGCTACGAGATTCATTTCTCCTTCAACTAGTATGTTTCTACGAGTTTGTGGACGAAATTTAAATCTCTGACCATTATAAAAACAAACGTGACCTACAGGAATCCATTCAGCAAAATCCTTTACATCTAATTGACGAAAACGTAAACCACATAATGCTCCGTCAACATTATATAAAGGATATACTAAACCATTATCCTCTAGATCTTTTCTATATATATTAAGTTCTTTATTATCATTTCCTTTTCTTAAAATTCCCTGACCTTTAAGAATATTAAATACTACATCATACTTTGGAACAATACCTAATTTCATAGGTTTAATAAAATCTGCTTCAAATGGAATATTTCTATTTTCAAAAAATTTTACAATTCCAATAGGACGCCTAGATGGATTATTAATTAAAAAATCCATATTATTTTCACAGGCTTCCCAGACTTCTTTAATTTTAGAACCAAGATTAAAAGGTGTATGTCCAAGTTTCTCAATACCTTTTTTCTTAATATTTTCTGGCCATTGTACTTGAGCAAGATCACATGCCATTTGCAAGGCATGAGCAAAATTAATAGCTCCACCACATTTCTGTAATATATCAAGGACATTATAAGACTTTCCAGCCTTTTCAGATCCTTCGTTTTTATCGGTGAAATCGGTGAGAAGATTTTTATCAGGAACATAACATAAACTTGGACTATTATCTTCGCGCCAAGAGATTTTAGCTCTCGGCCTTGACTCCACTCTTACAAATTCTTCTCCAGTTAATTTTGTGTAAAGTTGATCAATCGGAATTTTTGATTTTACACTTTCCACAAATTTATTAAATTCAGAAGTTACCTTATCTTCTTCGTCTGACACTAGGACTCCAATTAAAGTGATTTTGCTTTTTCTAGATAATAATCTTTTAGGAATTTATCAAGTTTCTTACGTGATTTTACTGCTGCCCATATTTTACTTTCAATAGTGTTTGATGTGACTAATTTATACTCAGTAACTTCTCTTGTTAAACCACGTCTATAGTTTCTATCATGCGACTGTGCATAAAACTCATAATTTTCAGTACATGAATAGTAGAATGATGCATTAGATTTTAACCACGTATGGCCGAACATGGCTGCTTGTGGCATGGCTACCATAATTCTACAACTTTTATCATTTAGCCATCTATCTAGTAATTCATTGCGTTTAGTATCATTTAAACCACCATAAATATAAGAAGCTATATCCTTATACTTATTATAGATTGTTTCGATTTCCCACCTAAAGGTTGCCCATACTATAATGTTATTGTCATCAGATTCAGCTAAGAACTTAGTAATAAAGTTATCTAATGCTTCTAGCTTAGCATTCCATGGTAAAGATACTCGATGTATCTTACCATTTTTATCTTCTACTACCGTGAACCCATTCATAATCTGCATTAAACGAATTCTGACCGCAACTTCATGTTGAATTCTTAATTTACCATCTATTATTTCTCCATCATCTCCAAAACCTTGTACGGCACTTATATAATCTTTCTCTATCTTTTTATAAAGCTTCATATGATCTTCATGAAGATCTACGTTTATAGTAACGAAGCTCCTAAGAGGGAGGTCGTAAACGTCTGAGCGTTTAATAAAGTAAGAAACAAGATCTATGCGCTTACGAATTTCTTGTTCTGCGTTATATCTTGGGAAATATTTCATAACTGGACCAATTGATCTTTGAGCACCATATCTAGATTCAAATTGACTATATGAATCTCCTAGAACTGATCCTAAAGCCTTCATTTGTCCCCAGATTTGGAAAATTGAATTTGGAGCAACAGTTCCTGATGCTAGAGATATATATTTTGCATATTTACTTATTTTTATAAATGCACGAGTTCTATAAGATGAATGTCCTTTTAATGAAGAAGATTCATCATAGTAAATTGCATCAAATTTTTGCATTTCGAAAAAATTATCTTTGATATAACTATGTTCTCCAGTTTTAGTTTTTTCAAAACACCAATTTTGCAGTTTATCATAATTAATGAATGATATTTGACCATCGCAAAATAAATTGTCAGGATCTCGTAGATTGAATGGTTTAAAATCGGAAAATTGACGCAAATCTTTAAACCATACATTATCATTTAATAACGATAAAGGTGCAAATACTATTGGTTTACGAATTAAACCATCATGTAATAATTTACCTAAAATGAATATACCTATTGGAGTTTTACCAGTACCTTGCTCAGCAAAACATCCAACCTTCTTTGCTTTTAATGCCCAAAGCACCATACGTTTCTGGTGCATATCAGCTTCGATTTTAGGAAATAAATAAGGGAAGCTTTGTTCCTCCCACATATCATTAATATCATCTATAGGTAAATTTTTAATACTTGCTGCATCTTTGTACAATTTAATTTCATTACGTAGATTTTCGATAATTGGTAAAACTCTGTCATCATAAATAATAGTGTGTCCAAGTTTTGTCTTATTAGTCGTAAATAAATCCGATAAATTCCATGGGGACATGTTCATATAATAGGAACAGAATTTAGATTTAGTTTCCCATCCAAATAATGAAACGTCCGCATCGGTTTCTATTAAAAATTGATCTGGACGTTTTTCATCCATGGATATATTTATTTTAGACATTCAATCCATTTCTCCCGTAAGCCTTCCCAACTAAATGGAATTGCTTTATTCCAATCTACAAATTCCTCTAAATCATAATACATTAAATATCTTATCTGTTTTTCTAAATAAAGTAACCCAATACACATAGCTCCACTTTTAGCTCGCTCCTCTAAGGTATCTAGCTGTAATTCCTTAAATGGATAAAGGTTCCGATAGCTAAAAGTATTAATTAATTTAGCTTCAGCATATACGGGCATTGATTTATATATCGCAAAGATATCCGGCTCACCCTTCATATCGGGTTTTATTACTTTTTCTATAAACAGTAATTTTCCATACTTATCTTTTTGTTCTTTTATAAATATTTGTGATCCATTAGATTCGCTCATATACACAGTTAAAAAATAAAGGGTGCGTGATTGCACCCTTTATTGTAGCACGATTCTAGTTCTCAGGAAACAGCTACTTCCTGAAGCTCTCGGTTATTCGGTCGTTCTTCAACTTCCTTACCGAGTTTCTTATCGAACCACTTCTTTTCAATGGGAGCAACATCCGTAGCCTGCTTCCCATAATAAAGCTTGTCGGGACGATATACCGAAGTTCGATCAAGACCGGCACAGAAAGCGTTGAACAGAATTCCATTCAACAGTTCCTTTGCGCTTTCGGAATTCTCCATTTCTGAAGATTCCACAAATTGGGCGATATTGGTCTTTTGATTATACAGAAATCCAATTTCGAACATTTGGACTTCCATATTGATCGCATCGACCCGCTTCACCCTGATCGTTCCACCACTCATTGTAGTAGTATTGCGAACAATCTTTAATTCAAAAATTACTTCCTTGTCATTAATGTCACTGGAGCTATACTTATCGATACGTTCCTTAAGAGGTACGATGGTAAGCTGACCGCCAATGGACTTATTCGGGGTAATGACGGTTCGCAGCGTTACCGGTTCCCCATTGGGGCCAGCAATGATAACTGCTTCTCCGTGCTTCGAAGTTCCGAAGCCCCGTTCAGTAAGAAAAATGTTTTTAGAAGCCATTACAACTTCCTTTCCAAACTACTCTCAAACGAGAGATATTATGGTGAATAGCGATATGCATTCACTCCATATATATTATAACAAAAAAGTGGCTTGTTTTGCGCGGTTATTTAAATAATCTTCAATCCATGGTTCAATTATATTTTTAACTATTTGATCATATTCTTCTTGAATATCTTTTGGAACATAACGCATTGATGTTAAGAGCTGTAATTCTTTTTGAACTTCTTTATTCAGTTCACATCTACCATTTCCATTATGGGCATCTTTCCTATGGCATTCTTCACATAATGTAATTAAATTATTAATATCATAAACCGAATAAAAATCTTCTTTTTTATCAAATTTAAAATCAGAGTTTAATTTTATTGGAACTATATGATGCATGTTAAAATACATATTTTTATTACCATAACATAAATTACATGTATAATTATCTAATTTAAAAATTAATTGTTTAATAGGATTACATATACCCATTCTCAAAGAGTTATTTAAATCGGTTAATCTTATTCCTCCATTTTCTAAACGAATTCTTTCATCTCTTGCTTTTTTAGCGGCAATCATATTGTTATATTGAGAACATTTACATGATTTAGTTTTACTATTAATTACATCTCGTGGTTTTGTTTGAAATATTTGATTACATTTTGGACATAATACATTCCAATAATCCATACCAGAATCTTTTTCTGGAATAACCGGATCAATTATTTTAAGATTATTTTCAGATATATAATTTCTATAATTTATTTTTTTAGTTCCTATACTAAGACCATTATTATTTTCAATTTGTTTATTCATTCTTATAGTTGATGCTTCTCGTCTATAACATCCACAAGAAACAGTTTTTCCTCGTTTAACTTCAGAAGGTTGAGTGATAAAAATTTTTCCACAAAAACATTTAAGATACCACATATCGTGGCCTCCAAGTTTTGTTTCATCATAAGGTTTTATTACTTCACAATTATGATATACTTGACCCTGCCAATCGTTGGGATGTCTAGACATTTTTCACTCTCCATAAAAAATGGTATCATAAGGAATGACACGTGTCAATTAAAATTTCAAATTCAGACTTCATACAAAAAGTTATGAGACTTGATGGAAGGTTATGGAGATTTGTAGATAGACCATATATTTTTCCAATTATAAATAATCAAGCCAAAAGAACTCTTCTGCTTGCAGCTAGACAGACTGAAAAATCTACTACAATGAGTGGAAATCAAATTGCTAATGCATGTTTAAATCCATATACTAGTTCATTGTATGTTGCACCTACATTCAAGCAAAGTGGGGTCTACTCACGTAAGAAAATAGATGAAATATTTGAAACATCTCAACTTTTAAATAAAACTTTTTATCCGGGAGTCAAAGGTTTTAGAATAGAAGAAAAGCGTTTAAAAAACCTATCCACTTTATATTTTCGATCTGCATTTCACGATGCAGATAGCATTCGGGGATTGACGATCGATTATCAGTATCATGATGAGATACAAGACCAGTTAGAAAATGTGGCACCGATAATCGAAGCTTGTTCTCAGAAACGTAAAAATGCCAAATATATGTATGCTGGAACTCCTAAAACTCTAGATAATAATATACAAAAAAAATGGGAAAAATCTTCACAGAATGAATGGCATGTAAAATGTATGCATTGTGGATATTATAATAAATTAGGAATAGAAGTTGTATTATTAGACAAGCCAGGTTTATGGTGTAGAAAATGTAAAAAAGAAATTCATACCAGATATGGATGTTGGGTATCTGCACAACAGTCTGAAATTCAAGGGTTTAGGTTACCTTATATTATTCTTCCAACTGAAGATATTGATTGGAGGGATTTGTATTTTAAAATGCGCAATTTTGACACAGGCGCATTAATGAATGAAACTTTTGGCGAATCCTACGACAACGGCCAAAAACCCCTATCCAGAGATCAGTTAATATCATCTTGCAGTCTAGATAGACCCATGTGGAACATAATGCCAACCAGTATTTCAGGTGTAGAATTATATGCTGGAATAGATTGGGGTGGTGGTAATACTGGATTTACAATTTTAACAATTGGATATTTTGATACCATTGCTAATAAATTTAAAATTATCTTTGCCAAAAGATATATTGGTAGAGAAGCAGAACCTGAGAACTTAGTATTTTCTATTACTAAAACTTTAATGGATTTTCATGTTTCATTTGTTGGAGCAGACTTTGGATTTGGTTTTGATTTAAATTCGAGAATGCGTGGATTATTACCTAAGCATGTTGTATATGTAACCTATAGACATAGTATTATTAAAAAAGCTTTAGCATGGGATGACCAAGGTAATACTTATGTGACTAATAGAACTGAAGTTATGACAGATTTATTTAATGCTATTAAAAGTAAAAAAGTAGAACCTTATCAATGGTCAGAATTCGAAGATATTGGAAAAGATTATTGTAATATTAATTCTGAATATTCTGATAGATTAAGACAGATGAGATATATTCATAGTCAACCCGATGATGCGTTTCATAGTCTTTTATATGCACGACTCACCTGGATGAAACGTACTGATCAGATAATTAGTACGCGATTGGATCCAGGTGACTCTGATGTTAGTGTGAATATGAACGAAAATGATTGACACTAGACGAATTTGTTGAGACAATAAAAGTATCTTGAATTGGACCCTCCTATGGATTTAGAACTTACAGCAAATAAAATAGCTTCGAAATATCTCAAGTCAAACGTAGATATGAATGAATCTATAGCTAAGTATGCTGCTGAAAATAAGTTAAATATTGAGCAAACTAAAAGATTAGTAGAAGAGTCCAATAAAACTTGTTATTTACAGAAATTTGCATCTACTGGTGATCAGATTTTTGATGTAGCACAATTTAATATAGTTAAAGAAAAAATCGGTTTATTAGATAAAGTAGAAAAAACTGCTGCTATTAAATTTACGGAATATAGTGATTTAGAAAAAGTAGCAGAAGAAAATCAGGTTGATACTCTTGAATATCAACTTGCTATTGATAAATGTAGAAAAGAAATTGGAGAAGAATTAACTAAAGTAGCTTCTTATTATAGACGTTTAGTTTATGAAAATCCTTCTTTAGAAAAGTTAGCTTATAGTGAAGTTCCCGCATTAAAGAAAGATATGGATAAAATTGCTCATAAAGAAAAAGTAATTGACTATTTAGTTGAAAAACGTGCGGGAATCATTTCTGGTTTAGCTGGTGGAGCATTAAAAGGTTCTGCTAAAGTAGTTGGTAAGGTTGGTGGTTATGTTGCCGAAGCTCCAATTAAAAGAGGCTTAATGCCGGCTAGTTATATTGGATCATTTAAGGAGGGGATGAAAAAAGTGCCTGATAGTACTGGTAAATTTATTATGAATAAAGCCGCTGAAGTTACTAAAGAAGCTGGCGTATTTGATAAGGTTATACAAGCATTAGGTGAAAATTTAGTTCCAGCTTTAGCGTTAGGTTCTGTTGGAGTAGGTATTGCTGCTGCTAGAGGCGCTGGTGGTATCGTTTCAAGAATGATGCAGGAACGACAGTTAAATGATTCATTTAATACAATTGCTAAAGCTAATGCTGATATTCGTAATATTCCTAATGCTAGAGATTATTTTGATGTAATTGCGCGGCATAGTCCTTCTTTAGCTTTAGATCCAATGGTTGCCCCATCATTAATTCGTCAATTCGATACATTTAATGGAGTTGATGTTAATACAGTTGGTAAACTTCGTGAAATTCAGGATCGTGGCAGTAGAAATGATAGTCCTTCTATTTTAGACATGGCTGGTAGTTTCACTAAGGGATTTGATGCATTTAAAAAGAAAGATGTTAAACCCGTTGTAGTAAATACTTATTATAATGGCAAACCTGAATAGTAACCAAACTCACACATAGGAGACATTTAAATGTCGAAGCTTTTAATTGATAAACTCACTGAAGAAGTAGAAAAGACAGCTTCTGAAGTTGAAAAGACTGCCGAGGAACAGGCCCTTGAAAAGGTAGCTGGTGAAATTGGCGTTCTGGATGATTCGCGTTCTCTGATTGCTATTGGCGAGGAAATGTATAAGATCGCTGAAGAGTTAGAGAATGATAATCTGAAAGCTCTTGCTGCTGATACTTATCAGCTTGGCGAAAGAATGGGAGCTTGCCTTACCAAGACTGCTTCTGAAGATGGTTCAGCTTTAGAAGAAGCTCTTGACATTGCTGAAGATATGAATAAGATCGCTTCAGTTTATGCTGAGATTGCTGATGAGGTTAAGGAAGACGAAACTCTTAATAAGATGGCTGAAACTCTTATTAATATTTCCAATGAACTTACTGAAGAGGCCAATGAGGTTCATACTCAGTTAGATAAGATGGCTGAGGAAGAAGTAGAGAAGGATGCTAGTGCTAAAGATAAGGCTAAGGAATATGCTGAGAAAGCCAAAGAAGCTGGTAAGAAAGCCGGTGATTATGCTGGTCAGAAAGCTAGTGCTTTAAAGGCTTTAATTAAAGCTCATCCTAAAGCCGCAATGGGTGCTGGCGGTGCCGCTGCCGCTTTAGCTGCTCTTGGTTATGGAGCTAAGAAACTTCACGATAAGTAATAATTACGGAAATGCCTAGTCTATTTGATAGGCATTTCAGCAATTATTATCTAGAGGATCACATGAGTTTAATTAAATTAGCTATGCGAACTGGTAAAGCTATTAGAGGTTTATTTAGTGCCGTAGAAGCTGATGTTAAAAATTCTAGAAATGCAACTAAAAAAGCTATTCAGGGCGCTTATGAAGGTGCCAAGAATGGTGATTTAGGTGCTGCTTATTTAAAACAACGTAAAATGAATAGTGATTTAGGTAAGAAGATTCGTAAATTAAGAGATCAGATTAAAGGTCATGAATCTGAAATTAAATCTCATAAATTAAAAGAAAAGATTATCGGTGGAGTTGGATTAGGAACTACCATTGGCGCTGGAAGTCTAGCTTTTCGTCATAAAAAGAATGTGGAGAAATTATAATGTCTATCGTAAAACTTGCTTTTAATCTTTCAGGGATTAAAGATGCAGTAGTTAATGCTGCTAAAGGTACTGCTATTAAATCTGAGGCTCATCGCCTTGAGAATAGTACCTTAACTTCATTACGCAGACTTCCTACTGCTGCTGATAAACTTAAACATTTTGCTACTACTAAATCTGGCTTAAAATCTTTAGCTCCTAGTGCTGCTCTTTATGGAGGGGCTGCTTTAGGTGTTGGCGCTGCGGCAAAAGCTTTAACTGGCAAAAAGAATGATTAAAGAAATTGCATTAAAATATGATGATTTAGGATTATTTAAACTTGCATCTATTCTTGAAAAAGATGGTGCGGTTAATCCTATGCAGATGGCCATTAGTAAGACTATGAATCCTGAACAGGGATTACATTATAATCTTGCTACCGATGCTGCCGCTGCTGCTAAAAAAGATCCTTCTAAATTAGGATTAATGAGACAGCGTTTACAGGGATTAAAAAAGACTGGACCGTTAAGATTAGATGATGCTGTTAAATCTGGCATTGTTAATTCCTTAAAGAAACCTACTCCTATAGCAGAAGTTATTCCATTTGCTAATAAACTTAAATCTATGGCTTTAAAAGTGAAATAATATGAGTTTAATTAAATTAGCATTTAAAGACTCAAAAGAATTAGATAGTGAATATATAGATAATAGATGGCTTGGAAGACGGGCAAGAGGTAAGTTATTAACTTATCCATTAGCTGCATTTGGAATGTTACCTGCTCCATTACTTGGACATTACTTAGATCATAGACGTAAAGAGAAAGATTTTATGAATCATCCTGAAAAATTTAAAAAGAAATAATAATGTATAAATTAATAGAATCATCAAATATTCCAGAAGATCAACAAATATCTATCTCATTAGAAGATAGATATGAAAATGATTTTATTAAAACTGCTTCTAAAAGAGATTTACCAAAAGAAGTTGATGAGGCTATTAAAAATTTAAAACGTAAAAAAGATCATAGCTATATGTTAGTAACTGCTATGGGTGATGGTGAAACATGGTCTGATAATAAAAATCATGATTATTTTCCATATGATTCATTGTTAGGATTACAAAATACTCCTGTTTGGAATGAAGTCTCACCTAAAGATGAAAGATTAAATAATAGAATAAAAGCTAAGTTACGTTATCAAACATTTAGTGACGCTGGCTGGTTTCATCATCATCATAACAAACCAGAGCGTGGAGATCAAATTTATGGTGAGGTTCCAAATGCTATTTGGAATCCAAAAATGCATACAGTACTTCTTATTATTGGAGTAGATAATAAAAAAGATCCTGAAACTGCTGAAATGATTAAAAGAAATCAATTAGTTGCAGTTTCTATGGGAGCTAAACTTCCATGGGATCGTTGTTCTATTTGTCATCAACATAATACTTCTATTATGAAATATTGTCCTCATCTTAAATTTCAAATGGGTAAAATTTTAGATGATGGTCGTAAAATTTATGCTGAAAATTTATTTCCTAGATTTTTTGATATTAGTAAAGTAAATCGACCTGCATTTTTAGCCGGTATGCAATTAGAAAAAGTTGCTAGTACAGATTTTGAATTTAGTTTAGATCTTGCTGATTATTATGATATTGGACAATTTGATAAAGAGGCAGAAGAAATAGAAAAACATTCTACCATTTACAAAGAAATGCCAACTCATATTGAAGGTGCAATAGCTAAAGTATGTAATACTGAAAGAGATCTTCCACATAAATTAATGGAAGAATTAGCTAAACTTAAACCTTCTGAAGCTTGGGGTGCTTTAACTCATGCCGGTATTATTGCTAAGCCAAATGAGTTTGCTTATATTTTATTAAAGAATTCTAATCGTGATGATTTAGCTCAAGAATTTTATCATACTAAAGCAGTAATTAAAAATCCTGACGTAAAAGGATTAGATGAAGAATTGCATTCTTTAGCTGATATTGATATTACACATAAAGCCGTTAAATTATCTAATGAAATTCCTACTCATATATTAGATGAAAGATCTATTGGATGTGTTGGAGATAGAATTTACAATACTGAAAAAGGTTTACGTAAAGAAGCCGAAATAACTAGAACTATAGGTCTTGGATCTATTCTTTCTGCATTATATTTATTATATCGTAATAACGCTGAAAGTAAATTTAGCGCTTATGGTTTATTAGGTTCTGGTATTTCTCAAATGATTAGAGACAATAAAGAGTCTGATAAATATATTAGTAATAATCCATTTACTAATGAAGAGTTAAATAAACAAGCTGCCGCAGTTCCTGGTTTCTGGAATTCAGGCAAAGGATTATTAACTAAAGGAGCTATTGGTTTTGCAGCTCCATATATTGCTAGTGCCCACTACCAAAATAAAATGCAACAAGGATATCCTGTTGGAGTTTTAGGTAGAACTATTGCTAACAACCCTGGTAAAATGGGAATTGTTGGTGCCGCAATGGGAATGGCTGGTGCAAAGAATAGTTATAAAGCTATTAAGAATGTATCTAATGATTTAACAACTGGCGTAAGCAAAATTTTTAAGGATAAAAAATAATGGATCTCAAAGAATTTATAGAAAAAACAGAGCCAGAGGTCTTGCAAAAACTCGCGTCTGAAGCTCAAGATGAAATGGTTAATAAAGTAATAGATGCTATCTTTCCTTTGTTAGAAAAGACCGCAAATTATACAGCACAGCTTGTCTTAGAAAAGATTGCCGAAGAATTATCTGAAAAGAAAGAACCTAAAGAAGAAAAGGAAGAGGTTGAAAATACCGATAATCCTAATGAGGAAAGTGCAGAACAAGCTGCTGTAGAAGATGAAAATGTTAAAATAGATAGTACTCCTGCTACTGGTAATAAAACTAATGAAACTATGGACCCAACTAATACTCCAGGTGGTATGCGGGCTCAGGATATTAAAAATGCGGTAAGTGAAGCTTGCGAGGCTGGTCAATCTAATAAAATTATTCCATTTGTTAAAGCTGTAGGTGAACAATATCCTGATGCTATTCAGGAATTAATTAAAATGGTTAAAGTAGAATTACAAGCTGCTTTTTTAAATAAATCTATTGATGAGGAAACTGCTACTGCTCTTTCCGATGAATTAAATGCGATGGTGGGAGCTTAAATGAGTGATAGTTTTATTGATAAACTTTTAGCAGAAGCCGAATCTGAGATTGGTTCGGATTTAGAAAAGTCAGCTAATGATGAAAATGGTGCGCCCGATGCTCCATCTAATCAGGAACAGGGTGGTGGTGATATTTTAACTACTGCTCAAGCCTTTTTACAGAAAGTAGAACAGTTTAAAGCTGCTTTATCTCAGGGTGGGACTCCAGCAGAAGGTGATCCTAATGCGCAGCCTAATCAGGAAGATCAACCTGCCGAAGCTGCCGCTGCTCAAGCTGTAGGAGCTACTACTTCTGGTAATAGCACAGTAATGATTCAAAGACCTGATGGAACGCAAATTAAATTAGCCTCTTTAGCTTCGTTAGTTTCGGCTAGAGGATCTAAACTTTTTAAAGAGGTAAATTAAAATGGACCCAGTTCAGCAAGGTCAATCAGATCCGCTTCAGGATGCTTTACAGCTTTTAGATGAATCTGCTGCTATTATTCAAGAATTAACTGCTCAGATTCAGTCTAAGGGAAAAGACGAAGATATGTCCAAGAAAGCGGAGGAAGTGGCCGTTAAATTAGGCGTGTCTTTTAATCAGGCTTCTGATATGATTAAGACTGCGAGCGAATCAGGTGAAAGTATCGATGCCATGGTAAAAATGGCCTCTATTATGAGACAGAATAGATCTTTTGGTTCCGTATATACAGAAGAAAAAGTAATTCCAATTTCAGGCTCTAAAGCAATTGATTCATTCATGGAAAAGCAAGCTGCGTTAATGGGTGAATTAGGACTTGACGAAAATTAACCATTATATCAAGGAGATATAAAATATGTTTAACATTCTCAGTGGCCTTCAGGAAGGTTCTCACTCAGTAATGATCACTAGCCGTTCTGGCCCCGCCGGACTGGTTAAAGGTACGGTTGTTCAGTTAACTGGTACTTCTAATACTATTGCTAAATCTGATAATAGCACCGTAGGTCTTGGATCTTCAATTGGTTTCATCTTTGAAGATCTGTTAAGTCAGACTTCCGGTTCTTATACCGTAGTTTATGGTGTCATGGAAGCTGAAACTGATCAGGTTTCTGGATCACCTGCCATTGGTTCTTATCTTAAGCCTGGCACTGGTGCTACTGCCGGTTTACTTATTGCAGCTAGTCTTCCTGGCGATGCTAATTTGGTTAAAGGTCAGGTAGCTGATAGTTACAGCATTGCTAATGATGCTCAGGGTATTAGCACTTCGGTTTATCGTATCGTAACCTTTTAAGATAAATTAAAAATTAAATAGGAGATTTTAATTATGAGTAATATGATGGCTTCCCAGCTTTGGGATGTATTTACCGGAAAATCAGCTTCCGGTATGGAGAAGGTAGCCGCTCTTACTGAGGATTTTATTCGTGATCGCCTTCGTGAGACTAGCGTATTAAATCGCGCTATTCCTCCTGTAGTACTTACCGAAGCACAGATTGAACGTAATACTACTAATGACTGGCCTCTGAAGCGCGTTGAGATTGAGCCCGATTCTAAGGCTTTCACTCTTGGCTTCCGTGGTAAGGGTTCTGCTAACTTTATGGAAGGCAGAAAGTATGAAGTTTACTTTACCAAGATTGAAACTCAGCACTTTAAGAAGACCCGTGAAGAATTAATGACAATGCGTTATCCTCTTATGGATGTTGTGAATAACAACTTCGTACTGGATATGCAGGAACAGCTTGATGCTCTCTTTAAGATTAGACTTGATGCTTCCGTAGCCGCTTCCGGTAATACCTCTGCTGCTACTGCTGGTGCCGTAAAAGATAACTTTAAGAATGCAGTTATTACAGCGGTTCGTCAGGTGCTTGGTAAACGGCGTAGAGTTGCTCGCCTTATTATGACAGAATCAACTTGGCTGGACCTGGCTAAGCTCGAACCTGATAAGATTGGTTATGAGAATGTTGGACGTATTGCGCTGAATGGCGTTGCTGCGGAAAAGACATTCTTAGGTTATGAAGTTATCACTTCGATTAACTCCACTACCGCTAATAGCGTATGGCCTGATGATAGTATCTATGCCATTGCAATGCCTGAATTTTTAGGTTCTAACTTTATCCTGGGTGATGTTCAACAGGAAATGAAGCGTGAAGCTAATATTCTCGAATGGTATTCATGGGCTGATCAGGGTGCTGAAATTGGTAACGTTGCCTCAGTTGCTAAGGTTACTGGTATTGCCTCTCTCACTTAAATAGGAGTTACATATGTCGTATGTCAAAGCTTTGTTTGGTCATATTACTGGAGAAGGTCTTTCGTTAAAAGAGGGGCAGATTGGATTTATTGAAGATAGTAAAAAGCATATCTTAAATGATCTAGTTAAACGCGGTCTCGTTATTGTTAAAGATTCTCATGAAGAGGCTGAAGCTTTTAAGTTTATTTCTCGTCAGGAATTATTTAATAAAAGTTACAAATCTTTAAATCCTCCTGAAGGCGAAAATGCTCCTGTTAGTTTAATTGATTGGGAAAATACTCAACCTACTATTATTAATGGAATCCCATCTAATTATATTGTTGAAGAGCCTAAGAAAGAAGTTAAAAAAGTAGTAACTCCTCCTTCTTCAGATGATAAAAAGTAAATTGTTATAATATGAAACAACTAAAAACCGCTTCTAGCGGTTTTTGTTGTTTTATGATATAATCAGATAGAGGTAACTCACATGATTAATCCACCCCAGACCTTTCCAAATGGTCAAATGACTCCACAAATTTTAATTAATCTTATTCGCATGTTTCTTCGAGATAAACCTAAATTAAATGCTTTAATTAAAAAAGAAGAAACAGATGATGATGAAATTAAATTAGCTATTAATATGGCTATTAGTGATTGGAATAGCACTCCACCACTTTTAACTCACGTTGGATTAACTAATTTTCCAGTTATGGATTGGTTAATTGTGGCAAGTGCTATGTTTATTTTGCAGTCTGCTGGTGTATTACAATATAGAAATGAATTGCAATTTAATGATAGTGGTATTACTACTAGTCCATGGACGAAGGGTCCAGCTTATATGGGCGTAGCTGGTATGTGGGCTCAATTAGTAGAAAAGAAAAAATATGAATTTAAACTTGCAATTAATTATGGTCGTACATTTGGTATTGTTAAAAGTGCTGAATATATGCTTTGGGATTACTCAGGACTTTATACTGGTCCAGACTATTTAACCGCTACAGGAACCTCCTCTATGTCTGCCGTCCCTGGTGGTATTCTAGGCCCGAATGGTCCCAGCGGTAGACCCCAGACCCCCCAGAAAACCGACCCATTTGTATTTGTAATGAGCAATTGGACCCTCGATCCGGTGAATAATCGTTACGTGATAAATTTCTATCACAATTTAAATTCAGATGTAGATGTTAGAATTACAGATCCAGTTACCGGAACTGATTTACGAAATAAAGTTAATATTGTTTTTCAGAATAAGAATGTATTATTTATTTGGGTTCCGATAGTACCTGATACTCGAATGGAAGGCCAGATGATTGCATTTAAACTTTAATTAATAGTTAAAAAATAAAGCCCCGGTTAAGGGGCTTTTTATTATTTAGTTTCTAAAAGAACTGAATCTAAATCTGGCCATATCTTATCTGGGCGTTTACTCAATTCAATTAATATATCATGGGATATTTTAGGTCTTTTAAAAATAACTAATTCTTTTCTATTAATCCAATAAATTCTACCAAAAATTAATACTAAAGAAGAAAACCAGATTATTATAATTATATACCACATATTATATTACTTCCATTTATATTATAACAAAATTATTCTAATAATTGCAGATAATAAAAAAGACCTCAATAAGAGGTCTTTTATATTTAAGATATAATCTATAATTAAGATGAAGAAGTTCCCGTACCCTTTACCGGAACTAAACGATCGAATGCAAAACTAATACCTTCAACCATAATCAACTGTCCAGCAGATTGATTAAAGTTATGAGAATTGATTTTAACTCCTTCTGCATAAATTCCACCTACTGCATGATTAGCTATGTCTTGCATATAAATACAGATTCCGAAGGGTGTGCGAAGCCTAATGTCCCACATTGACATCCACAAATTCGTATTTGAATCTGCCTGCATTACCTTATCAGGATTGCTAGTAATATTACTCCATGCATTAGCAACGTACGTCTGTGCAGTTCCTGAGTCAGTCATCATACCAGTAATACCAATTGATGTTAAGTTTCCATTATCATCATAGATATTACCATAACAAGAACGAGCTAATGATGGTCCGTTATATACAAGACGTGACATTGAGCCACCACCAACTGGAGTGCCATTTAAAATATGCACTCTCATTGATCCAATCTCAGGTAATCGTTGCTGTGGAATCTGTTGACTAATTGCAATATTTGGAGTTAAACCAATTCTAACTACATCAAAAGCGGCAGTAGCCTTAGCTGGTCCAAAAGCAATAAGTGTAGATTCAGCAGCAATAAACAATCCAGGGGTGGCCATATTTTCATCTAACTGGACGAAGTTCTCTTTCCAACTCCAAGTTGAAGTGCCATCCCCAGATCCTAAAACATCAGCAATAGAAAGAGTCATATCTAATCCTTTTTAATTAACGTAAAGCAGAATATTTACAAAGTTTGCAGGATATCCAATTTCGACAGTTACGGAAATTTCAATAGTACCTACAGTAAGATCGGTATTAGCACCATCTAAATTAGCGCGAAGAGTTGGCGTAGCATAACTAATAATCAAAGCACCACAATAAGCAGATTTATTAGACTGAGCACTATACATATATAAATCAAGTACTGAAGCTATCTGGGTAAGTAAGTCCTGATTAATATTATACTTACCGATATAAGGTTTGGTAGATGAGTATAAGTCTAACGAAAGTTTATCTACTGCTTTAGTAATACTGAATTCTTGTTCCTGAATAGAAACCGTACTAGTTGTTTTCTGATGACGACTATAGATATTGCCACCTGGAGTATCTTGTACTAAAACGAAAACTCCATTTTCGCTAAGTTTATTTAACTGAGTAGGTGTAAAATAAGTATTTGAATAAAGTAATTTATAAGGTCCACCAAAACCTAAATTGGTAAATGATTGCTGTGCGGGGTAAGTTGCCATAGCAGCAGCGGTACAAGCAGCAAGAGCAGATCCGTTCACGGTTTCAGTTAAAGCTGAATCCCAATATGCTTCTGGAGGCCAAATATAAAGAACGCGTTTTGAAGCATAAGAAGAAGCTGTAGCTGCAATAGAAGTTACTTGTTCATCTTTGGTAAGATAATGTATAACTTGATAAGTGAAAGTATCACCAGTTCCTAATGCTAAATTATACTGGGCAGACTGTGAAGAATCTGTAATTCCAACTCCATTTACATATGGAATGGCCTTTAAAGAAGTCTCACTTGTAACTTCGCTTACTAAAATAGAATCGTAAGCAAAAACTGCTACATTTGGTGTAGCTCCTACTGATAATAATTTACCACTAACTAATGGATTTCCTGAATTAGTAGTAGTGTAGGCAGTATTAGTTACACTTATCGTAGCTACGGTATCGCCAATCTTAACACCAGCAGTGAGAAATCCTGTTCCAGTTATAACTAATGGTTGTAATGCAGTCATTTATGTATCTCCTAATTTAGCTATGAGTATAAGTTTCTGAAACCAATATAGAAGATACTGGTAAAGTTGCATTAAGTAAGGTCGCTCTAAAATAACTAGAAGCTGGTTCTGACATTGTAGTAACATGAGCGGCATAGGCTTCTGCTACATTTGTACTATTACTTAAAGGAACTAGTAAATAGATATCCTGTCTAGTAGATAAGTCACTTAATGCCGTTATGTAAGAAGTGTCAGTTTCGTCAGTTAAGATATAAGCTAAAGTTTCTGATCCACCATTAGCGGTAGGAGCAACGGTTCCTAAATAGAAACCCAATGGATTACTAATCGTTACATCCATATCTACTTTTAAATCATCAAGATTAGTTACATCGTAAAAACCAGTAAGATCTTTTCTAAGGGCTATATAAGAAATATAAGGTGTTCCAGCTATAATATTATAAGTACCATATTCAAGAGAAGTAAAAGTAAATGAAGATGAGGCATAAGAAGCTCCTCCAATTATAGCAGTTACATTTCCAACACTTCTTTGAATTGTAAAGGCGTCAGCTATTGCAGCGGGATATGAAATAATTTCATTAATAGTAGCCACATCGCCATTGATTGATTTAATTGTATAACTACCATGAGTAAGAGTATTAAATATGATGGAATCACCAGCTACGGCATTTAAGAACGAACCTGTCGTTCCCTGAATAATATTTCCACTAGCAACTAAGGCCGATCCAGTAACGGCACTTGTTCCGATCTGCACATATGCATTATTAATAGTAATTGCAATACTGGAAGTTTTAATAATAGCAGATAAAGCTAACCCTGGATAAACTATAGTTGCACTAGTTATTGGAAAAGTTAAATTAATAGGTGAGTTAGTTACTACCTGATTAATTGATCCAACGAAACAAGGTAACATAGAACTATTAGCCAGATTCTGACTAGAACGAAGTAAAATCTGAGTAACAGAAACGCCGGGTAATGTATAAGTCATATTAAAATCCTATTCAATATTTAAAGCAGTTGAGCCATTAAGTTTAAGTTGAATGTTAGTTAATTTATCTTTACTCAGCAATCTAGCAATGTAAGATCTTTCCATTTGAATCTGTAATATAGTAGAAGCTGTAAAAGATGTGTTACCCTTCTCAAATATTTGCGGTGCAGTATTTGTTACAGTTCCCTGCACTTGAAGTCCCAAATCTCTATAAGATCTAAGATCTAAAGAAATAAAAGAAGTTACCATTGCACTTAAAGCTTCTGCTTCCAAATCACTCTCTGATATACATTCTACCACAATTGGGAAAGAAACATAATCCTTATATGCAGTTTTTTCATTAGTTCTACTTACCGAAAAAACTCTACCTTGACCCAAAGTACCATTTGCTCCATTTATTAAATTTCCTCTATATATTAATGCTGCTGGTCTTTTATTTCTATATTTTTCTTCCCATTGAAATTTAGTTCCAATCCATAAAGATTGATATGACTCTTCTTTATTGGTATCGTCACTATATAATATATAACCTAAATCTTTATTTATAGAAAACATCTCTTGTAAATAAAGAATAGTAGCAGTTACACCATAATAACCCGGATTAAAATTCTTACTATATAAAAATTGTTTATAATCCACAGGAGATTCTCCAGTCTCTTCTAAAGATATTAAATTCATCTAATGTATAAGCTGTAATATCTATAGGAAGTAATTGAGCTGGATTATCTGCTCTTAATTGTGTCATGTTTAATATTTGACGTACCGTATTACTACTGATAGATGTAGGAACTATTCTATCAATTTTATATCGCTGAGAAGGTTTCTTTAAAAATGCCAAAATATCATCAGCAGCAATTAATACTTCGTTAGATGTCCATGCCGATAAAGCTACAGCTTCAGATACTCCATAATCGGTTTTATCTATTTGAATTGGTTGCTGATCGGTATTTATATATATTTTTACTGGAGCAAAATAACCTCCAACAAACGTTGTACCGAAACAAACAGGACATTTTGGAAGAATTGATTTTTTCTGAACTTTATCATAGCATAAAGTACAACGATCACCAAATTTTCTTCTAGCAAAATGTAAACATTCTTGACCAAATCTTTTTAAATATAATATTTCTTGTTCAGAAATGTAATCGCTAATAAAATTATCAGCTTCATTAAATAAACAAAGATTATCAGAATAAAATACAGCATCTGAATCTATATCTACCGCTTTTACTCTATAAAAAATTCTTTGATCTATCATACCTCTTTGCGTTACTGTGTCTACAAATCCAAAAGCATAAATTGGATCTGTATATAAATCAGTCCATGGACCTAATTCGCCTTCCGAAATCTGAACTATATATCCAAAATGAGATACGGTTTCCTTACTCTCTGGTTCTATATTCCAATAAAGAGTTGTTGCTGCATATGTTAAATTTTTGCATTCAAGATATATGAGCATCTAATTCTCTTACTAAAAGATCATTCAACTGCTTTCCAACTTTAGCAGTATGTTGCTTAATAAAATCCATATCACCCATTAAAGCTGGATAATACTTAGTAAACATTAAATCTAAACTATTAAGTTTATTAGCTGAATCTAGTTCACCAATAAAACTTGCATTAAGTGATTCGAATTTACCAATACGATCTCTGATAAATTCTGTAGCAAAATCAAAAAATCTAGGATTACGAAACGCGGGAGGAAGATGTTTTAAATGAATAACCAAAGCATTATCCAATGGTCTGATTACTGATTCAAATAAAAAACAAGTCATTTGATCTGAAAATAATTCTGGCATACTATTTGAATCAATTGGATTTTCTGTAAACTTCTTCATTAATTCTTGGTCACGTTCTGTAATTTTATTCTGACCAGCTTTTAATCTTAGATCTGACAATGACGACATTTCATTCTCCTATTTCTTTACATTCTTATCGTTAGGCATATATTGATTTAATAAAGAACCATCTAATACATTCTTATCATTTATTTTATAATAAATGACTATACGATAAAACATTGGATTTTCTTTATCTTTAGTTGTAAATTCTCCAATATAACATAACTTAATTTCTTTAGCCCAATCCTTATTTATTAAATCATCATATTCGTCTAAGTGAATTCTAGAAATAATCTCACCAAAAAAACTAAATTTCTTTTTTAATTTCTTTTCTTCTAAATCAGTAATATCGCTATACTGAAAAATAATAAAAGGATTGCCAAACATATCTAATCTAATATCATTATCAACTATATGATATTTATGATTATTATTAGCAATCTTATCTAAAAGTAATACATATTCACCTAATTCATCAGTATTAGTTAATTCAAAATATTCGGAATGAGATTTTACGACTGGCGTTTTTTCCATGGACCCAAATCCCTTACGTTAGTATTCATTAACTTCTGCCAATTATCGAATCTGGCTATACGACGCGCTCTGGCTTCAGGAGTTGACATTAAGCGATCTGCTAATATATGTTTTCCAATTAATTTATTATAAAAAGGTTTATTAGCAGCCTCTAATTGAGATCTCCAATAATTATCTTTAAAATATTCTTTATGAATTTTAGGCATCATAGATAATTTACCATGTGTAAAATTCATCATTTTCTTAACAGATCCACCTAATGCGCCACCAATTAATCCACCTTTAGCCATACCTTTTAATTTTTCATGCTCATTATCTCCCTGAGTATATCCAATAGCGGCACCACTAATAGTTCCTAAATGAGCGGTTGGAACTTTCTTAGCTACACTTAAAAATTTATGAGCATCATTACCTAAATTAATCATTCCCTCAATATTTTTAATTTTAAATTGACCATCATCTGAAATGGAATGTTTTAATATACTTTTAGCAATTCTATTAGTTCCCGTGGGAACATTATGAATATCTTCTAATGCATTAATTCCCATACGTCCAAACTGTCCAAGTAATGCACCATCTATAAAAGCGCCTCTTAAAGTAGTTGAGTCTTGAACTAATCCTTTTCTTATATTAGCTTCAGCTTGTGCTACTCCAGCTAAAGCTGATCTTTGTATAATATTTTTTCTAATAGGACCATTAGTTCTAGACATCATAAATTTTAATGGATTCCCAGATCTAGCTGCTCTCATACTATAAAAACTAGGGAATAAACTACCCGGATTAAATGCTAATTTTATTAAACTCATACCTTCGCCTTTTCGGGAGTAGATTTTGGACCTTTAACTTCAGGTAATGGATCTGCTGAAACCCCATTTAATTCTGCCATAACTTTCATATAAACTTCTGGATCTTTAGCTTGCAAATTTCTTAATTCTTTTTGTCTATCAGCATAAGATAAATCTTTAAATTTATTCACAAATCCACGAGTAGTTGTAGCCATAAATCCATCACCTATATTAGATTGAGCAGATTGAGTTTCTTGACCTTGTAATAATTGTGTTCTTAAATTAACATCAACTTGACCTTCATTAGTAACTTGAGAAACTTCTTTATTAACTTCAGCAGCAGCCAATTGTCTAGCTGCTTGAATTCTCTCAAGGAAGGGTTTATCATCTTCCATTTGCTTAGCTTCATCGGCAATATTAATACCAACTTGAGCCAAAGCTGTACTTTCACTAATACGACCCTGCGCACCAAGATTTGAAAGCATTTGAATTTGCTGAATATCATCAGCCATTTTAAATGGTTTAAGTTTAACACTACTTGGAGCTTGCTTATTGGTCATACGTGCTAAATAACGTACTAAAAATCTAATAAATGTATTTTGTTTATTAATATAATATAAAAATAAATTCTCTAACATACGTAAAGAAATATTAGATCCGCTCCAAGTCATACCACCATAAATTAATTCTGGTGGAATTCCTAATTGAGTAAGAATTCTACGATCCTGTAATTCAATTTCTTCCCGTAAAGACATAGCTTTTCCTTGGCCACCCAAAGCCTGATAGCCAACAGGAAAAGGAACAACTCCAATTTCATTGGGATCATTTTGCTGTCTCTTTAATTGAGTAGCTACAATACCCATCCATGCAGCACCATCAATTTTACTTAACGGATCAGTGCCACTAGACGACGTTGGAAATATAAATCTATTAGGAAGAAAATGATCTGAAGCAATACATTCCTGAGCCTTACGTAAAATAAAACTCATAAATAAATCGTTCCATGCTGAGAAGAAAAATGGTTTTGATAATCCTTCCCATTCTGGTTCTGTAATGCCTTCATGCTGATAATGAAAAGTTAATTCAGCAGGTAATTCTATTACTGGATTAATTGGATTTTGTTTGCAAGCTAATATGAAAGTTTCTGGAACATTAGCTACTACAAATTTATCACCCTTCATAATTGGTTTAGAATATTTATCTTCGATACGATAATAAATTTTCTTTTTACCAGCAATACCTAAATCTCTTACTTTAATAAACTGAACAGGCCATCTCTGAATTCTAATATTTTTAATGAATTCATCGCCTTCTAACAATTCATCTTTAACCTTCATTACACCTTGAAATTTACAATTTTTATTAGAACATTTAGCTAGAAATTTATAATCCCTAAATTGCCATTCAAATTTACGATCTTCATCAGTAATACAATGTGCTTTATAAGTATTACAATCAGGACAAGCTAAATAACGTTTAAATGGAGGAACTATAGATACTATAGCATTTCCAAAAGTATAATAATCTTTTCCATTTTTAACTAATTCATCTTGAATACATAATTCATCATTAAGTAATTTAGACCAATAATTTTTATCTTCTCCAATATCATTATCTACTACCACGGGAGTAATAGGATATCGTGACATAGTATCGGTAATACGATCTAAAAGACCAGAAGATTCGTTTAAAACAATAGCCCATTTAAAAATTTCATTTAAAGTCTTTGGTCTTTGAAGATGTAATAAATTATAAAATCTTTGAGGATACTGCAAGCCGTTCATTGGATAACGACGACCAGTCTCCGGTGCTACTACTGATGTTGTAGATACATTAGTCATTTAAATATCTTTCAACAGCCTTATGTTTTAAATCTTGCATTTTTTGTTGATCTATATCTAATTTAACTTCGTTTGATATTTCATCTAATTCATCTTGTGCGAATTTTAAAATATCAGGAAGTTGGCACCAACCTTCTTCAAAAGCAATTTCTGCTATATACTTCTTTACTTCACGATGCCAGTTCTGTTCACCTAATAGTTTAACAGCTTTAGCTATGTGAAGTATAGTAGAAGGTTCGAGAATATCTATGTTGGGTTTAAATCCATTTAGTACATAAACTAATTTTTCAAAAGTAAATACATTACCTAATATTCCAGGGTTGGATTTAAGTGCTTGAAGTGCAAAAATCTTTTCAAGCTGATTTTCATATAACCGGCCATCATTAAGTAAGACGATTGTGTCATTCTCTAAGTTATTCATTTATCTTACGAATCACAATTACACGAATGTTAGGATTAATTTCACGTAAAGCATCCACTGGATTACTCTTTAATTTGTCCAAGACTTTATCTTCAAGAATATCTTTTAAAGAATTAAAGTCAAATTTATTTATTTTATGTAAAGGAAGTGATTCTTCTCCAATATTAACATTTTCATTAGCGTTAGTTTCAAATGGAGTCAATAAACCAGCGTAAGGATCTTCCAATTCGTTATCATAAAATTTATGTAAACCAGTTCTATGATCGAATATACCTAAAGCTTTAGCTACTAATTCTGGAATATGTGATTCTGATTCTTCCTGCATTTTAAGTAAGTGAGTCCGTTCTGGAGCATCGCTTTTAAAATATTTCATACGATCGGCAAATGCATGTCCATAATTTTTCTTAAAGTGATCGCCAGCATATCTATATACTGAATCATGCAAAGAAGACTGTTTACCTAACGAATGAGCATGATGTAAAATTTCTTTAGCCTTCTCCCTACGTTCCTCTATAGGATATCGTTTATGATTATCAATAAATTTGTTTAATTCAATAGATAAAGAATGTAAAGCATCTAAATCATCTTCCTCAGAAGCAGTTTTGGAAAATTCAACTTCTGGTAATTCAAAAGTTTTATAAGCATCACTAATTCGATCTCTAATTTCAGAAACTTCACGTTCGTCAAATTCATGTGCAAATTTTTCAAAATAAGCATTACTAAACCATGTATGTTCAGGAGTATGAATTGGAAAATATCTATTAATACCATCAGAGTAAGCAAAACAACCATCTGCTAATTTTTCTAAATTTTCAGATACAATATTATCTTCTGCTACCTTAATAAACTCTGGCATTGCTTCATTAATAGCACCAATTCTATATCTACCTAATTGATCATGAATATGGTCAGTAAACATTTTATGTCCTTTACAGAGAAACTACCGCTAAATCAAAACCATCATAAACTGGAGCGTTATATTGATTAGTATTAGTTGTATCTAATTTAACACTTATAATATCACCAGCATTTACATAAATAGGTGAACTTACTTGAATTCTAGGTTCTAAGGTCATATTCGTATTATCTGTATCTATTGAAATTTGAGTAGATTGAATGTATATAGAATTAATCTGTATACTAACCTTAATAGTTAAAAGACCAGAGTAATGTTTGGATAAGTTAATTCCAACACTTCCAAATGCTATACCTAAGAAACTTTTAACGGCCACAAAACCATTTGAAGTAACTGTTATATATTCTCCAGAATTAGCACTTTTTGATATAGATCCATCTAAATATATTGTACTATTTGTCAATCTTGCATAAAATTTATCAGTAGCAGTGGCAATAGCATTTGTTACATAATTTACATTTACAATATTATCGCCATTAGAAACTATACCATCATATCTAACATCTGTATTAGCGCCAAATGCCCATGTTAAATAATTAAAAGTATATGAATATTCAGATCCAAGGGTACCAGCTACTGAATCTCCATTACGTTGAATAGCATTCTGGGCTCGTACCATTACTGGATTAACTGATTTTTGAACAAATGATATATTTACAATATCATTTGGTTGAGACATTCTACCATAATGTTGAAATGTACTACCTTGAATTACTGAACCATTAAAAATATTACCATTTAAAATACCAAAATTAAAATCACCAGTTAGTACTTCTTTAGTGGCATTTTTTACTATAGCATAAATAACATTAGAGTAAGATCCAGTTAATGCTGGACTTACTGTAATAACCGTATCACTAGTGACTGCTGTAATATAAGTAGTTTCAGAACCTATTCTAATTCCGTTTCCAGTTTGAGTTTCGGCTGTAAATAAAGTACCAGTTCCAGTAACCGTAACTCCATCAGTTGAAACAGAACTAATAATACCAGATCCTACTTTAGTCACCACGGTAGAACCATCTTGCATGGCTGACGTAAGATCTACTTTCTCACTTAAGGCTTCATATATAGCTGTTATATTTTCTTTAATATTAGAAACTTGACTACATAAAAAATGCAATTGATCCATTGCAGATTTTATATCGCCAATCTTAATTTTTTCTATAGCTGATATTGACTTTAAATCCATGTTTTCGCTCTAAGCATATTGTAGCACTAAATTTTTACTTACACAAGCTTTTTGATTGTGATGTATCTAGGATATCCTATTGTACGAGTGTCGTTTCCAACAACTTCCATAATATTACTAGTTGCAGTTAATGATACGTTAGTACTAGTAATATCAAAAATCGTATTAGAATAAATAGGTAAACTATTTAAAGTAAATACTATTGTAGAATATCCAGTATAAGCAATTGGATATATACCACTATAATAAGAATAACCTACTATTTCATAAGTTCCCGTATTATTGAAAGTTATATTTCCATTACCTAATATAGTAACCCAACTTGTAGATCCGGAAGTTGATAATGTAGTTACTGTAGTTCCGTCTACTGAAACTGATATATATCCAGCATATGGAGAAGTTCCAGCAGCACCTTGAGGAATAGTAAAATTTAATACTGCTGCACTAGAAGATCCTGAATTAGTAATAATAACACTAGATCCTGCTGCACCAGTAGTTACAGTTCCTAAAGCTACCGTTGCTGCTGCACCATTTGTACCTTGAGGAATAGCAAAATTGAACACAGCCGCATTCGAAGTACCTGAATTAGTAACTGTTACCGAAGACCCAGCACTTAAAGTTGTTACGGTACCAATTCCAATAGTTGCCGCTGCACCAGGATCTCCTGCATACACTGTATTACTATTACTTAAATAATTAACCATTGTCTGGAAATTAACAACTTCAGTACCATCCGATTGATCAAATGGTAATGTTTTTAAATATTGTAATGTACAACCAGAATTAAAAACAAATTGTCTTACTTCCGTGTCTGTAGTATCTGAATTTCCAAAAGTTGTAGATATACTTATAATTTGAGATAAACGACTATCGGTCTCTTGATTAATGACTGAATAAGTATTAAATTTTGATAATAAATCTGCATATAAAAGATATGTAGATTCAGCAGAAGTATTAACGAATCTAACTGCATCGTAAATAGCTTTATAATATAATGTATTATTATCAAAACTTTTTATATCTGTCATGCTATTGTCCATCCAGTTATAGTATTTGTCTGATAATATTTATAATCAGATAAAATATTATCAGGATCAGTAGCTATAACATCTGAAGATAAAGTGCTATTATAATCTAAAAGATAAGGTATACTATAAATAGTAGGAGTTAAAGATCTATTTAATGTGATTGTTCCTAAATTATAAACAAGATTACCAGAACCATCTATAGCATTTACTGTAAAACCACTAATTAAACTAACCGTTTCTGTGGTTAAAGTTGTATAAATTCCACTTCTTAATTGCAATCTATTTAGTGTATAATTTGCATAAGTATAGGAAATAATAATATTCTGAGTTCTTGGTCTAGAAGTATTTCCGTATGTTGTAGTGATTGTTGCTACTTGACCGCTAGTATTATAAGTTACTGTAGAAGTAGATGATTCATAACTAGAACCTGCTGCTATAGCAAAATCAATAATATCATTCAGATATTTTTCTTTATATGAATAATATTTAATATAATTATAAGCTTGATTTAAACCTGTTAATGCAGATTGAAGTAATGATCTTAATTTATTATTTAAAGGAAGTGAACTAAGGCTTGACTTATTATCTAAGTCTGCTACTAATAAAGAAGAGTTTGTAGTATTAGTCCAATTAGTATCACTATAATTATTTGCATAATTTACTATTACTGACAATGTATAAGTGCTAGCATCAGCACCAGTAATGGTTAACGTATAGGTGTTACCAAAATGAACACTAGTAATTGGTTGATTAAATGTTAAAGTTAATACACAAACTTTACCATCTATACTAGTTGCTAATATTGGCGTAAATGGTAAAGTGGTATCAGTATTAGCAGATACCGTTACTGTAAAAGAAGTTAAAGCGGTAGAATTACTTCTTTGATCTATAGTTAAATTACTAGTAAGAGTATTATTACTACTTCCACCAATAGTTAAACCAGAAGCATCTAATAATAAACCAGTTTCTAAGAAAGCTAAGGACATACTTCAATCTCCACATAATAATCAGATTTATCGTCTATTTCTGTGTACATAGTATCCAGATCCTTCTAAGTAAAATTCAGTAATAAGAAATCTAGTTACTTCTTCATTTTTCATAATTCCAAATAATTCAAGATTTCTAATTCTTTCCTCATATGAAGGATTGAGTGTCATGTTAGCTGTATCTTCTTTTTTAAATTTAACTTCGATAATATAATTAGAATATTTATCTGGATTATCTGAAAATACTTTAATATCATTTGTGCTAAATTTTTTCTCTATTAAAACAGTTCCGTAACCTTCAGTTACAGCACAAATAAATTCGTTATATACGGTTAAGTCAATAGGATTTTTTTGTAAAATATTATCATATACTTTAAATCTAACTGACTTATCAGTTCCTTTAATTAATATCATATTAATATCTCGGAAGTAATCTTTTTAAAGTTACTAAGAAATTATCAAATTTAGAAAAATCACTAGTAGAGTATTTATGCAATAATTTCTTGTTTAATTCTTCTTCTATCTCAAAGTTGAAATTAAACTTTCCATCATTGGTTCTAGTGGGCGTATCTAATAGTTTATAATCTTTTAGCATTAGATATGCGGCATATCCTAAATTTGATACAATCATGATATCACCTACGATGGATTATATATTATGTATTTAGAAGTTAAAGGTTTAAATCTATTTAAAAAATTTGCTACATTAGTTATAGTTTGGGTGGATTGATTTGTTGTAAATTCTAATATAAATAAATTTCTAAACATTTCATATATTTTATTACTTTGAAATCTAGAATCATCATAAGAACTAAAATTAGTAATCAATCCAGCGCTAGGTAATGAATAAATGGTAGCATCTCCTGGTAATGTATGACTTACTCCAGTATTATCTCCCATATCCCAATAAAGATTTGCATCATCATAATAAAGATTACTATCAAAATCTAAATGTGCATATTTTTCTTGATCTGTTACGTCTATATTTAAAAGACTTAAAAGATATTGTGATCCATTAGCTAATATGAATTGAGTAAATCTTGCCGGATCTGCAAACTGATCATATAAATTAAAGTTCTTTGTTTCTAAAATTGTATATTTAGGAATGATGGTACCAACAGTTAAGGTAGAATCTATATTTCCAGTAATTGTAGTTAAAGTTCCATCAGAACTACTTTCCAGGGTTATGCTGGTTGTAGTAAGATTTCTTACTGTATCATTTATGGTTGAATATTGCAAATTTAAAAAGATGGACAATCCTATATTGATTGATTCTAACGTTTGTCCTTTAACGGAAGTGTATAGTAATCCCAATAACTGATTTTTATAATTCTGTTGTTGAGTTAGAAATTCTGTACCATATTGTAAAAAGGAAAATACTGGTTGATAGTTTAATAATTTACCAAAAATATTATATAATAAATTCTTCTGATGATAACAGGTTTTGGTAAATAAAGTTATTACTCTAGGATCAAAAGCTGCTGGAAAAGTAATATATCTTACACCTGTAACTGAATTATTATTGATAGTAAAATTAGAAGCTGAACATGCTAATGATGTTAAATTTCCATCATAATATAAATCTGAAAATCCAATAATACTAGATTCGATTGCATAATTATTTCCACCAATATTATTACCAACTGAAACATCAACTGTTTTGTAATATTCTTTAATAAATAATGGACATGTTTCTAAATAAGGTGCTTGGGATAATTGCTGAGTTTCATAGATCATACTTCCAATACAATTCGTGTATTGGTTAAAAAGAGGGATTAAAGTGTTATCTCCGTTAGAGTTTATTAAATTATCTTTATATGTTGAGGGAAGATAATCAAATAGAAAATCGACATTCATAATTAACCTTTTAAAACATTTGTAAATTGGTCATTTAATTGCTGTTTTTCCATGCTTCTATTGCGCATATATTCATCAATTCCAATTTTATGTATATTTGGATTAAAGTATCTCTTAATTTTTCCGAACATCCCAAGTCTAGGTTCTGAAAGATATTGTATAACTTTTAATTTTCTTTCTTCTTCGGGTAATGATTTATGAGAATCGTATCTAGCCGCTCTTCCAATGGCCTGTAAAGTTTTTTGAGGATTCCAGCTTTGGTCAACAATTCCCATCATCTTTGTATTATGAAGATCTAAACCTTCACCACCTGCCGGTGAAATTAATAAAGTTTTTAATTTTCCTTTATTATAATCAGTTACCATTTGATTTCTTTCTTCTTTACTCTGTTCTCCTGTAAACATACCATATGGTATATTTCTTTTTTTTAATTTTCGAGCTATCGGATCTAATCCTGATTCCAAAAAGCCAGAATAAATAGCAGCCTTGAAATTCTTATCCTTTTTCATTCCTTGTTGAATATCGCTCATTATAGCATCTATTTTAGGTGTATGTGTAGAACCACCATAACCCTCAACACTATTTGAAATTTGTCTACCTGCAATAGAGAAAGCATTTAAATTAACTGATTCGCGTTTATTTAAAGGCAAATTGTGATTAATCTTGTATTTAACCCAGCCAGGGGCTTGTTTAAATGCGTAGTCATAATATCCTTGCTGTTCTTTGCTCATTCCAATTCTTTGAATTTCTTCTTCTACTTTTGGTAAATGCTTATTATAATCTTCATTACCAGAAAAAGTATTAATATAAGGAGAGGCTAATTCTTTAAACTTATCTAAGTTTTTAGCCTCCTGAATCGTGCCGCCTTTTCGCCCCATTAATCTTCCAATAAGTCCTGGTCCAATTTTACGTTCTTTAATAAAGTTAGCTCTAAATTCTTTCTCTGTACCAAGAACTGGTTTACCCGCTACTGTATGTAGTAATGAAGCTATTTCAGTTGGACTATTTTGGGCAATCGAACCACTTAAACCCAACATTTTATTAACTTTAGATCTAGAATATCTAAGTGTATCTCCAGTAAGAGAACTTTCATTTTGAGCACGATGTAATTCATCGGCAATAATCATCTTTGGCTTATATTTGCTTAAATAAAAATCTGGATTAAGACGATATTTTTCGTAAGATACTAAATGGTAGTTATCTAAAGGTACGTTAAACTTTTTTAATTCTTTAATATAATTATGACTAAGAGATGCTGGAGTTAAAACTAATTTAGATTCAGAAGGATCTTGCTCTCCAATAGCAATTGATGATAAACTTTTTCCACTTCCTAAACCATGGAATAAAATCTGTGACTTAGTTTTATTAAATTGCTTTACAGCATCATTTTGATGCTCTTGTAATTTATAATCAGGCATATCAACCCTTAATTTCAATAACTGAAGGATTGGCAAGAATAGTCGAAGAAGTAGTAGCTGTTGCGGTCTGGAAACTACAACCAATAGTATTTGCTACTGTGGTAGTGATAGCTGTAGTTGATGGAATATTAATAGTTCCATAACTAGTAATTGAAGATCCACCTTGTAACTGAATTATTAATTTACCCATTCCTTGCAGATATCCAGCCGCTGTTAAGCTTGCTCTAATTTCTAAATCAAAATTATAAGTACCAGCGGCTAATGAAGCTGATGCGGGAAATGTAATATTCGTAGATCCAATCTGAACTTGTGCTGTGACGGTAGAGGCTGTAGTTACTATAGTAATAACTCCATTAATTGGAATTATAACTGTTTTGCCGACAACTAATGAATTAATTGGAAGCGTTAAAGTGCCAAGTAACGTGCTTGTTAAAATAGGATAATAAATTGTAGCTGCTGCGAAAGTAATTGCAGAAGTAGATTTTACTATTGCAATTACTCCTGATTTATAAGTAGTAATCGGATTACCACTAGCACCTTCAGATGTACAGAAGGTTTGCTGAGTTGAGTTAAACCACATATCTCCTAATGCCGCAGTATTAGAATAAGCTGTAAAGTTAACCTTTTGTGTAAAAGTAGTAGTTGTAAATTGTCCAGTACTAGGAGTAGTAGCTCCAATAGGTCCAGGTGTTGTTAGGGCGGTTGCTATATCTGACGTTACGATAGTATTCCATGCAGGAATAGCACCATTTGTTCCTGTACCTGTTTGAGTATAGAATTTCTTAGTGGTGGTTGTATTTGGAGCTAATAATGTTGTTGTATCAGTATTTGATTGATAGGGAACCGATCCTAATAATGTAGTAGAGTTACCGCCTACTAAATTAGTAGATTTAGTTACCGCACTATTTATTGCAGTTCCCGGAATACCACTAAAATTAGTTCCGGTTAAAGTTGGTGTTATAGACCATGCAGGAATCGCCGAAGCCGATCCAACCAATACGCCCGTAGCCCCTGCAAGTATTGACGGAACACCGGTCGCACCGGTCGTTAATATGCCGTAATTAGCCGGAGATATGTAGGCTGAAGTTCCGGCGGCTGACTGGTAAACTATTTGATTTGCACCACCACCAACTAGGGAAGTTGCTGTACTAGCGTTTCCGGTTAATGGTCCTACGAATAAAGCTGATGTTACCGAAGTTAAACCTACTAACGTGGTGGCTGTTGTTCCAAGTAATATATTAGTAGTTCCAATAGTTACACTTTCATTAGCTATACCATCTACTTTTTCCCAAATAGTTCCATTAAAGAAAAGTAAATCACCAACATTCCATTGAGATATTCCATCTATTAGTGTACTTCCTGAAGTTCCAACCCTATAATAAGTTCCCTGTATTCCAGTTCCCGATGCTAAAGTTGGACTATTAGTATTAGCATTCCATACACCGCCAAATATATTTAACCCATTTAATGCATTAATAGCATTTTCGATTATGGTCCAGTTAGAATCTAACTGAGCCCAAGTTAATTCAACTGTATAATCTGTACGTCTATATAATGATAATGTCATCAAATATCCTCATAACCCGGTATTGGAAAATTTGGTGGAACTGGAACCGTCACAGAATAACCATCGATTACATATCCACTTAAAACATAACGATCTGGTTCTATATAATATCCAGCACCTAAAGTTAAATCTGCCGGCATTACTGCTGGAATTAACAAACTTAAAAATCTATTATCTACAATAGATTTTACATATGCAGATAATATATTTATTGAAGTAGTTGATAAATTAATTGGTACTATATAGTATCCAACTGTTTGATATTTAATTAAGTCAATAGCATTGTTAATGTAAGTTTCATCTGGTATCGAAACCACTATTGCTTGTGATGAGTAATTTAATCCTTTAGAAAGTTCTAAATTTTTCTCATTTGAAATATCAGTAGCGGTTACAGGATTGTAAATTGTAAGAGTTGAAGTATTTATAGTCGTATTATAAGTAATGATAGAATCTGCATTAATTACAGTTGGAAATGACACTATATTTGATCTATTACTAAAAGTTAAACTTACCTGCTGACTACTTATATTATATGCATACGGAATTACTTCACTTACTTTTTCTATTAATTTATAAGTTAAAGTTCCTGTTAAAGTTAAAGTTGTAGATAATGTAAATGAAATTAAAGAAGTTAAATTATAAGTAAAAGAACTTATATTAGATGCAAATAATAAATTATTACTACTATCGTAAATTACAAATAAACAATTAGGATTAAATTTAGCAGTAATAGGAATAGAACATGTGATAATATTAGTAGAACTACTATTAGTTAAAGATATTTCTGTTGTTAATTCTTGCCAATATGAAATAGTTGGTACTATAGAAGTTGGATCTAATATTTGATTACTATTGGGACTCAATTGAATTGTATTATATGTACTATCAGTAAAAACTGGAATACTAGATGTTTGAGTTTTGGATATACCTATAAATATAGGTATCATAGTATCCACTGTTGTTGTAGTAGAAGTATTTTCTGCTAATTGTTTTACGCTAACGGTCACAGAATTAGTCCTCGACTTCCATTATATATGAAAGCTTGAGAATATAATAGCTAAAAAAAATAGCGCCCAATTAGATTTGGGCACTATCTTTAAAATACATTTAACTCAATTCTAAATCCCATTTCTTTTACTTTTTCATGAATACTTTTATCATAATTCATATTTTCGTATAATTTAAATAATAAATTACTTTCTCCATCAAGATCACTTTCATAAATATTAATATCACAACAACCTGGTTTGATAAAACCTAACAAAGCTGATTTATCTATATCTTTTACCTTAATTTTATTATCACTATACAAATTAGCTTGTGTTACTACAATTCCTAATTCATTAACCATTTCATAAATAATTAATGAAGTTTCGTTTTCATCCTCACTATTAGTATTGGTTTTTAAGATTCCTCTAAATGCATATGTTTGTTCTTTTTCAAGTATAGTTCCATATTCTGCATATTGTTTTGTAAAAAGTACTGCTTTCATTTTACCTCTAACCGTCTCGATAGTAAGAATAGCCATATCCTTACCATCCTTCTTAGTTTTAGTTCTTTTTATTTCACTAATAATTCCAATATGTATATCTTCTTTTAGAGATTCAATCAACCATTTATTTTCGTTGAGAAATCCACTATGTACGTTGAATCCATAGCAAGTTTTCTCCATATATGCATCTGAAGGAACATTGGCTTTTTTACCATAATCTAATGCGAATATCTCACTTGGTTCAAATAAATTAAAAATATCTGAATTTTCATTCGACTTATTAAATTTTAAAATTCTATCAATATTACCCAAAAGAACTGCTTTGTTTTTTTCGAAATGATCAAATGCTCCACTATAAATTAATGTTGCTAATTGAGTTTTATCTAATTTATTTTTTTCGAATACCTGAATAATAGACGAATATGGTTTATTATTAGCTAAACCTATTGAGGCATTTCCCATACCTTTAATAGAACCATATCCCATCATTACGCCATCTTTAGTTAATTTAAAAGATTCCTCAGCTTCATTTAATAATGGAGGTAAAAATTCTACTTTATCTTTTAAATTAAAAAAATGAGATCTAAGTTTTGCACTATCTTTTAAATCTAAAGATAGTAATGATGCTGCGAATTCTTTTGGATAATAGATTTTTAAATACATAGTCCAATAACTCAATAGAGCATAGGCATAACTATGGCTTTTGTTAAAGCAATAATCTGCAAATTTGAGGATCTGTAGCCAAAGCTTCTGTATTAACTCTTTATCATATCCATTATTTATAGCTCCATTAATAAAAGCATTTTCCATAGTTTTCATTAATATTTTATCTTTTTTACCAATTGCTTTTCTGAGATTATCCGCTTTTGCTAAAGTAAAGCCTGCGATTTTCTGAGAAACAAGCATTACCTCTTCCTGATAGACAAATACCCCATAAGTTTCAGCCATCAAATCCTTAAATTCTGGCAATGTATATTCAGGATTAACAGAATGCTTATTGTGAATAAAATCATCTGTCAGACCGCTCATGAGAGGTCCAGGGCGATAGAGTGCTGTCGCCGCGGCAATATCGGCAAAATTTGTTGGTTTAATTCTAGTTAAGATTTTCTGCATTCCGTCAGATTCAAATTGAAATATCCCATGCGTTTCTGCTCTAGCAAATGCTTCAAATATTTTTGGATCATTTAGAGGAATATTTTCCATATCATAATAAGATTTACCTAATAAATTCATAGTATCTTTAATTAATCCTAAAGTAGCTAATCCTAAAAAGTCCATTTTTAATAGACCAAACTTTTCAGAATCTTTTTTATCTAACTGACATATTCGTTCACCTTTTTCATAAGATACGCCAGTTAGTTCATTAATTGGTTTCGGTGATATAATTAAACCAGCAGCATGAATACCAGTTTGTCTAATAAATCCTTCTAACTCTAATGCTTCTTTCCAAACAGATTTATTATTCTCTGCCCAATCTTTAACTAATTCAATTTCATAAGCCTCATTTAATGTAGGAGGAGTTCCAAATTTAGATGGTGGAAAATAAGAAGTAATTCTATTAATTTCTTCAGGATTTATATTATATAAACGTGCAGCATCTTTTAGAGCAGATTTAGATTTTAATTCAGAAAATGTAACAATTTGTGAAACATATTCCGTACCATATTTTGTTTTAATATAATCAATAACGAACTGTCTATCATTAGTACTAATATCTGTGTCAATATCTGGTGGAGAGACTCGCTCTGGATTAAGAAATCTTTCGAAATAAAGACCATTTTGAATAGGGTCAAGTTTAGTAATATCGAGACAATAAGCAACAATAGAACCGGCGGCTGAACCTCTTCCGGGACCAATAGGAATATTATGTTTCCTAGACCAATTGATAAAATCAAAATTAATAAGGAAGTAGTTTTCATAGTGTAAAGTTTTAATAACAGAAGTTTCATAATTTAATCTTTCTCTATATTCTTTTGATTCTGGGCATTTACGTTTAAAACCAGCTTCGACTAATACATCAAAATAATCTGAAGCGTTTTTGCAATAAATAGGATATCTATCTTTACATTCTATAATAGGTTTAGAATGTCGAGTTAATAGATTTTTATAATTAGTTATAGCATCTGGAATTAAAGATGCTAATTGATAATGAGATTCATCATAATACCACTTATGCCCTTCATGTTTATATCCACGAGCAGAAAGTAATTCTACAATATTCATATCTCGTTCGGTGAGACCATATGAATCGTAGAAAAATACTGGATTATATTGTAAATAAATTTTATTAGCTATATCTTCATTTGCATTAACTGCTATGAATATTTTTTCTTTTGGTAGTTCATTGATAAAAAGAAAATCTGGATCAACAATCACCACAATATTACCTTCCAGAATTAAATCTGAAATAGTAATACGTGGTGAATAGTACTTATGAAAATTGGCTAAATCCGTCATTAAGCAAAGTGATTTATAAGCTTCTTCATTATAAGCAAAAAAACGTGCCCTTTGAGTAGGGACACGTTTTTCGTTATATGAATTTACTACAAATAACTCTACCGATGGAATATTAAGCGGATTTAATCCTATAGAACTAACTACGGATGACATATTACCATTTTCACATATTGAAATTGGTGTATCAAATTTCATCTTTTTTAATTGTTTAAATCTAATAGCACTTTTAGATAATGTAAAATCAGTTTTAAAACCCAGATTGCATAGCATTTATATATTCTCCATTCAGAGCAGGCCATCGGAATAATGGCGACCCTAGAATAATTGTAACACAAAAATTCCTAAATGTCACTCATCTTTATTATAAGAAAGTGGAATGGTATTCACAAAATTTTCATCAACTTCAAGATCCTCATAATCAAAAGTATCCATAGCTTCTGTATAATCCATATTTTCAATTAAAATAGTTTTAATATAAATCTTCTTTCCATGATCCATTTGATGTTCAATATAACCATCTCGTGGATTTTCACAAGCTAGAATAATTACACTATCCATTTTTAAATCCTCTCTTTTCCCATTCAGTTCTGCATATAGGATGATATATTTCCCATTTGCTCATATCTGGATCATTTTCCTGAGCATACTTTTGAAATTCTAAAGTTTCTTCTTCATTCAAATCTCGAAAATACATACACGACCCCAGTTTAGTTTTTCGAATTATTGAGAGTTTTGGTTTATATGGGATTTTAGATTCTATGGAAATTTTCTTAGCTAATTCAATTAATTCAGTTGATGGAAATAATCCTTCAATTGGTTTATTTCTCCACTTTTTAAATTCCCAATAATAATGACCATCATTATTTTTAATTGCTATAAATATACAAATATCCCAATACCAAATTCCATCTGGAGATTCGGAATGTTTAATTGTTAATACTTTATCTGAGATTACGTTTATCATCCTAAAGTTGCTTTAGGTCTATAAGTAGAATTTAAATCTACGCTTTTACCCGCCTTATGACCTTGATTGTAGGCTTCGCTATTAATCTTAGTATTACTACCAGTTCCTTTACGTAACTTACCAACACTTTCTGAAATAAAATCATCTACATCATCAAGCTGATGCTCTACTTTAATAATGGTAAATTTAGAAAAACCTACTTGAGCACGTTTCTTGCCTTCGTATAATTTTTCCGAAATGCCGGCTACTGCTCCAAGAAACCAAGACTGAGCGTAACTATGTCCTCCACCAATAATGGCAAATACAGAAAGATTAGTTAATGTTACTACTGCATATCCAAGTAAGAATCTGACATTATCAATATCGGTTTGTCGTCCAAAGATAATTAGCTTAGTACCACGTTTTTGATCTGCGCTTGGAGAATAACCATATTTTACTAAACGACAATTATTAAAAGTTGCTAACATGGTTGCTAGTTGACTCTTCCACCCTGGAATTCTACCAGCCATAAATAGAGGTTCTTCGTCCTTAATAATAGGTTCATTATTTATGATAATCGAATCATGCAATTCTGCTTCAGTTAATCGATATTTAATTAAAAGTTCCTGAGCAAAACCCATAGCAAGAGCGGCTTCATTTTCATTAGCCGAAGCCGCCATTGCTAAGAGTTTCCGAATACGTTCTTTAATTGTTTCCGTAGTATCCATTAGCGTTCAATTGCCTCTTAGCTTCATCATCCCAAAATTTAGGAAATTCATTATCTACTTTATAAACATATTCTTCTGCGGCTTCATTATTCTCATCATACTTAATCATGAGTTGATAGTATGTTCCAAAATCATGAGGACATCCTTTGAGTCTAAAACTTACAGTTTCTGGAATTAATCCAAAAGTACGTTCAATCTGATTTACTAAGGTGTAATATTCTAATTTAGATTTAGTATAGTAATCATCTTTACCATTCTGAATACATTCTTCTTCTGAAGGCACTGTGTCGAATTCAATATAATCCATTTAATTATTTACCAAATTCAAAAAGTCACTTACAATCTTTGTACGATTTACATAACGGGTATCAAGATCTATTAAGAATGCAATAAACTGCTGAATAGTATTCTTACTATTTTCATTCAAAGGAATGTCAGTTTTATAAATTCCCAGATTATCACTATTAAGCTTAAGTTTGTAAGTAGAATCAGTTTCCCTAATATAATTGATAATAGTAGTGTTGTCTGGCGGAAAAATGACATTCAATTCAATAGAATCAATATCTGACCTATCGACCAAATCTACTGTAGTTTTGATATTTTCGAAAGTCTTCATTTAGCACCCCATCCTTCGTTCCATTTCAGATTCCATATCCATTTCATAAATAACTTGACTAGTTAATTCAATTTCATTTAAAATCTCTTTATCACATAATTCTTTATCTATAACAATCAATCTTCCTTCGCCTTTACAAATATCACATCTTTGATCATAACATCCTTCTCTCATTTCTTCCATAAAATCTGGATCATAGTCTTCATCTTCAGAACTAAATGCAATATCTCTCAAACTAGTTCTAAGATGTCTACCTTCTCCATTACAGTTTTCACAAAGTTCAATCTTGTGAGGTACTACTTCTGCGCCATTTTCAAAATATAAAATAAGTTCATTTTGTTTAAATTCTGCGTCAAAATTTTCTACAAGAAAAGGATCAATTGGAATCATTCTTCTATATATCCTAAAAACCAAGGTCCACGTTCTTTAGTTCTACGTTTAAGATATGGTTTGTTACAAGTTTTCCAAGATGATTCTAGATCTTTACAAATATCTTGTGCTTCTTGTAAAGTTAAATTAGAATAGATTGTAGACTTTTTTAATTTTTCATTCATATAGAAAACTTTGACTTTATACATTGCTCTTCTCCATTAGCAAGATATTTAGCATATTCCAACATTAACTTTTTACTCGGCATACTATATGGATTTCCCATAGCAACCTGTTCTTCCAAAAACTTTGCTAAATACTTATACATTAACGAAAGATATGCTTCAGCAAAATATTCTTTTGACTTATTGAACGTTCTAGCTAATTTAACTACTTTAAGATCTGTGATTTTAAGTTCTAAATAGAATTGAACTTCATTTGAATAAAAGATATCTAAATTTTCGAATGTAGTTTTAATCATTTGATTTGAAGTCCAATAAAAGCAGCGTGATCTACAACTTCGATATACTCTTCAAAAGGTCCATATGTTGCAAATACTTTTTTAGAAATAACATCTATATCTAGAAGAAAAAGTAGTAATTTTCCATCAATATTTTTAATCTCAACTAATCCGATATGTTGATGTTTAGTCATTTTTGATCATTCCTTTAGCGAAGTTGTACATTATCTCATTAGCTTTAATGAATTTTACATGAGATTCAGTAAAAGATTTAAATAATAATTCTAAATCTTGTTTAAATTTATAACCTTTTGCTAAATCTACTTCGGCCCCAATTCTTAAATCTTCACAACTCCATCTATTATCAAAATCAAAAACTGCATCAAGTTCATTTGAGTTGACTTCACAAATATACTTCTTTGGATAACCTTCTCCATAACCTAATATTTTCACATTATCTCCTGTACACGAGCATGATAATAGTCTTTTTCGAGAGTGATAATTCTAGTAAAAATAAAATTCTCAATAGTAAACTCATTTAAAGATCTAATTGAAGTATAAAGAAAACTATAACTAATATTTAGTTCTCTAGCAAGTGCAGCAAGATTGGTGAATGTTTGACCTTTATTGGTTTTTTTATTATATATAATCCATTCATTATAATTAATATATTTTCCACGATCAAGATTATTATTTTTCTTAACCTTTTCTTTCCAAATTTCTTTTTCGGTTGGTTTATAATCAATACGTTCAATTTTAAGAAAATCATTATTATAAGGAGTTCTAGGACTACTACTAATCCTATTATAGATATGATTGTAAAAACCTTTATTTCCATTCGGAAAATGATTTTTTAGTTCAGTCATCAATTGATGCTGTTCAATCACATAGGATTCTTCAGTATTCTTTACTGTAATCTTATACTCATTTCAATCATGCCTTTCAGGTGGTCGATATTTAATTACGTATTTCTTATCCATTAGATCTTTCATGATTTTTTGCTTAATAAGTTCGCAAGTATATTGATTAATTCCATTATTATTTCCTAAATTAACTTGTTCTATAATGGTAATTACTTTCTGTAAAAATTCTTCTTTAACATCTCTTATAGTTCTCATTATTCTCCATAGCTAAAAAAGGCACCGTTTCGCCATATAGGCCGGGTCGGTGGTTCCCTTATTACAACTAATCGTTAGTCCCCTTTGCGAACTTAAACGTTAGCTTTTCTATGCTCTTATTTCCCCGAAGGTTATAGAGATTGCATAGAAGACTCTATAGAGGTTTAGCTATACTAGCCAGTTTACTCCGTCGCTTTCGCTGTTGAGGTACTTACGACAAGACCCGGTTAACCTCTAAACCGTTCCATATATATTATAACAAAAAAATGTCTAATTTTGCAAAGCAATCATGCATCCAGGGTGTAGTTCTCTCGCCAGACGCATTGCGCTTTGAATTGAAAGATTCAAATCTCTTTGAAGTTCTTCGACTTCTAAATTCAATTGATTGGTTGCAAAAACAAACAACTGCCTATCACTTTCCATTAAGGTCATTTCATCTCCCAATAGAAAACATAATTGTTTTCATATATATTATAACAAAATATAGGACTTATTTGCATAGCTAAAAAAAGCCCCGAAGGGCTAACCTTTACGAAACATTCGTGTATTATTTGCAGATACTAATATTTCTTTAGTTCCCCAAGATGTAATAATTTGTTGAAATCCATTATATTTATAATCATTAAATTTATTTTCAGGACTGTTACGAAGATATTCCATCATAATAGAAAATGTCTTAAATTTAATTGCTTCAAATATATCTTCAGTCCAACCACTCTCTGAAAGATAAAGTGGATCAGATTTTCTTTTTACATTAGCGGTGAAAACAAATCCAAGACTTTTTTGACCTAAAAGCATGATTTTCTCCATAAGTAGTTTAAAGACATAATTGTCTTCATATATATTATAACATAATATTAGTTATTTTTGCATAGCTAAATAAAAAGCCCTTTCGGGCTTTTTATTTTTTAAGATGGACTAATCTCTTCTCCAACTTCATTAAATACAGTAAATCTCCTACGTGTATTTTTATAATTGATTGCATAGAGAATAAATTTAATAAATTCAGAAAACTGACCAGCATGACAAAATTTAGCTAATTTCATAAAACGAGGAAAACGAATAATCTTCTCTCCATCTTCTGGTTTAATGGTTCTCTGATTTTCAAGCCAGATAAGATATCCCGCCGTCATAAATGGAACTGAATACAAAGTTCCAATTTTATATTCTTTTTTTGCCATTTCGGAAATTGGAATCCACCACATAAGAAATACCTGAAAATCAAGCATATTTCCCTTATCGCCATTAATAAATTCCTCTAACAATTCTTCCCTACTATAACCACGTAAAGCATTACTAATAGATTTGTTCTTTAACATTTTTCGCGCATTAAGATTAGTATTAATTACATTTGTCCAAGAGAGTTTCTTGGTAGCCTGTTCAAAACCAATTTGAAATTTATTATTTTTATTAAAATACTCTACCCAATTACTTTGAAATGCATTAGCCTCTAAAACATTAATATTACTTTGTTTGCGCATATTATTAATATTTGTTTCATAAAATTTAATAACATTTTCTAACTTATAATCAAAATAACCCCAATCATAAATGGTAGGTCTAATAATAAACTCTATATTTGCTTCAATTGCTTTTTCATATTCTGCCGTAGTTCGATGATTTCCGTCAACTACAGTATACGCAGTTTTGGAATATTTTGGATCTTTAGTGGTTGAATTATCAATAAAATGATAAGCTGAATTTTCAATTCCTTCCATATTTTGTTTTAATTTATTAATATGTTCTCTAGCAGTTTTATTGTTTAAATTTCGCGTGACATTTAAAAACATTTTATTATAATCAGTTTTGGCATTAATTTTAATAGTTTTAATGTATGGTTTAAAATCTTCGGTCATTATATTATGCCTCTCTTTTTCATTTTCATGGTATGATGTAGGTTAGGAGTGTGAAACGTGGGTTCAAAAAAAGAGAAAAAAGAAATAGATTCTCTTCCTATTCGAGAACAATTACCACCTATCGACAAAAATTATGCTAAGCCATGTAAAGATTGTAGAAAAAGGGATTCCTGCATCTTACTCCGTCCCATTAAAGAACAATGTTCCAGTTTTGATGAAGGAACCCCTTGGTCTATTCTTTATGAGAATTCGTTGCCTTCTCTACGGTGAAGGCATTTTCTACTATACCAACAAGTTGATCGTGGTCAATCTTATACAATCTATCATTATGAATCAATTCTACAATTCTTTTTTCTGAAACAGAAAGTTCAATTGCATCTAAAATACAATTGTATAAATTAGCACCAATTTTTGCATTAATTTTAACTTTATCGATAGTAATTGATTCCATTTTTTATTCCCCAGATTCAGTATAGGTATACTAAATAAATTTAACTATATCAGTTTGTGGAATTGCATACCATTGAGACCAATACTTTTTAATTTCTCGCAAAGATTCATCTGGTTCAAAATAACCAATACCGACAAGAGTGATTTCATTAAACCATATATGATTTTGCAAATCATTCCAATCTGGTTCTTCAAATATAAATCTATATTTTGGATTTATTACAATTTTATTATTATTAATTACTACATAACCTTTATCTAATGCTAGATTAATATCTTCACAAATTTTCTTTACTTTAAAATAATTAATTTTTATTTGTTTATCTGAAATCATTTCAAACTCCATGTATAACAATCCCATTGTTTTACAGCGAGAGGATTTCTGACTATTCTACCTTGATCCATAAGTTCTTGCAAATCTTGAGTAATATGATCTGGCCAATGTTCCGAATCAATAACTTCTCCAATCTCACGACCCGTTAAGGCTTTGTGAGATTGGAGAAGTTCTAGAATTAGTGGTAACATATTCTTCCGACCAATTCTGGTAAAAGTCCATGTTCTTTCAACCAAACTTCATTACTATGCCTTCTATTTTTTTGCTTAATAATTGCTGTAGTAGAAATCTTTTTATCAATTACTAATTTCTCTAAAGATTCCAATGGATCATTATAGAACCAAGAAATTTTCCATCCATCAATAGTGGTGGAATCTTCTTTATATTTTTTAGCTTTTGCAATTTGACTATAAATATATATTGGTTCATAATTATATTTTCGAATAAATATTGCTAAATTACAAAGTTTTACTGTAACTCCATTTGCAATTGCGGTAATTTCCCAATGACCAGTTCTCTTTTTCATTAGAATTCAACCTCATGATTTAATACTCGACGCATGATTTCAGGATGTTCATTTTTCGAAAAATCAAGAAAACATGTGAAACAGTCAAAATCTTGAGTTACACAATATTGAATTGAAATAATTTCTAATACTGGTAATTTATTTCCAATTTTAATTTGACCATAAAAAGGAACCTTATCACCAATCATTGGTCTAAATGGAAGTTCTGAAATATAAGGTTTATCAGAATATGCATCGATATTTGTATGAAAGAAAACCTTAAACATTTAATCCTCCGGATTAATCGTAAAGTCTACTACGTCATGTTTTCCATATTTGTCAATAAGAAGTGATCTACGCCAGAAAAATCTATTACCACCATCTGTTATAAAATCTCCATATACTGGATCATTTTCGTGTGGAGATTCCGAAATAGCAATTTGAATAATTAGTTTTTGAGGAATTCTAATATGATTATCTAGAAAATCATTTAATTCTTCTTTTGTGTATTCTTCTAACTTTTTCATTTTAGATCCATTATATCTCTCTATGAGAAATGAAAACAGGCACCTAATTGGTGCCTGTTATTATTTTACATTTACTAGAACCTTATTATATCAGAATGGGATATCTGAATCATCTTCAACGGTATTAGTTCCAGATCCACCATTATTATCACTATCTGCATAACCAGTCTGTTCGGGATCTGGTTCGTGATGACCCCCACTCTCGCCCTTCTTACCACAGAAATCAAAAGCATTCAACTTAATATGAGTATACCAAATCTTCTTATTTTCATCTGCGGGATTCTTACCTTCGGTATACTCAATCTTACCTTCGATAATAACTTCAGCACCCTTCTTAAAAAACTTTTCAATTGCTTCGCCTTGCTTACCCCAGGCTACAATATTATGCCATTCAGTCTTGGACTTAGCACTTCCATCCTTGTCCTTCCAATTTTCAGTAGTGGCTACCGAAAAACGACAAAGAGTTGCACCACCTGGAGTTGCCTTCAATTCAGGATCTTTACCCAGAAATCCATGAAGGATAACCTTATTAGTTGACATACTTTCTCCGTTAAGAGTTGATGGCCATGTCTCAATGGCCAATTGTTATGTTATTTTATAATAATATCAAACTTTATTAGTTTGATTATTGAGCGAGAACTAATTCGCGCACGTATGTAGATACGTCCTTATTAGCCTCTGATGCAATCTTTTCAAATTGCTCTTTTTCTTCACTTGTCACTCTGATTGTGACAAATTTTCTTCTGTGTAATTTACATAACTCTGACATGGTGTATTCCTCGTAATCATACTATATTGTAGCACGATTCTGAGGACGGTGCAAGTTTAATTTAACAACACTCTCATTAATGATTCTCTATCAAGTTCTTTTGTAGTGCATTTATAACAATTTTCTCCAGTACCTTGAAAAGTAATATTTTCTCCTAAAACATAAATAGATTCAATTAATTTTAAATTTACGAAAACTTCTCCATTAGATTGAACAATTTTAATAAATTCCATCTGCAATCCTATTCTTTGCAACTAATTGCTGAAGAGACTGACCTGCTTTTTTAATTGTTCGATATCGGTCTTTTGGATCTTTATGATTTAGACAGATTGATTTATTATCATTAAGACAACTTGCGATAATAGAAATCTTATTTTTAATACTAATTCCTCGCATTGAAAAAACCTTATTGTTTACTTCTTCTGGATTAAGATTCAGTAAACTATAAATTTCCTGTACACGATCTTCATTATCGGTCATTTATGATTTCCATTTCAGTCTCTAATAGAAAAGGATATTTCTCTAATTTATTTAAAAGATCTTCATAAGAACAATCTACTATCTTTCTTATAGATCTCCATGTCTGAAAAAGAATCATTGGTTGTTTTAAGAAGAATAATTTAATTTCAAGACCTGATTTTTTATAAAAAGTGAGTCGTACTTTATCAGTATCTTCTTCGATGTCAAGTACAATTTTCCAATTTTTTGCCACTCCAAACTCATTTATTTTATTTATAATTTTATCTCTACACATTTTTAATCCTCGTCTGAGTCGCCATTATAATATGGCCAAGACATATTTTACTCCTGTATATATTGTGTTTCAAACACCCTCCCATATGTAAGGATTATATAGTTATTAGGATGATAAGTCGCTATTGCTTATCAAGTATTTTTTGATAAACAATAACTACTTACCAAGAGAAATAATATAATATTATCTCCATATATATTATAACAAAAAAGGAAGACTTTTTGCGACACCTGTGTTATCATTAAGGAAAGGAGATTCTTATGTGGAAGTTAGTCGGAGCTATTTCTATTGTTTTATCAACAAGTTTATTTATTGAAATGTTAATTCGTAAAGTAGTTACCCTTACTCAATTACGAGATTGTGTAATTTCTTTATTCCAGGGTGTAGTTAGTAGATTTGATCGTTCTGTAACTGGGAATGATGGATCTTATTCTAGTACAAGATTATTAGATTATCTTTGGGGTATTGGTGGATTTTGCTTAGTATGTCTTTGTACTTTAAGAAAAATTAATATTCCCGATGGTGTATATTATTTGATTGGAACAGCAATAGGTGTTGGCGCTACAAAAGGTGTATTTAATAAAATTCAAGAAATTAAAACTGTTGCTGGTAAAATAATTGGAGATCATAATGATTCAGATAATCAGTAAATGTAAAAGTTATTTATATACAATTTTAATTACTGCATTAGTAACGAGTGGAGTTTATACTTATATATTAAATAGATCAACAAATAAAGATGCTGTAAAAATTGCTACTTTAAGTGGAGAAAATACAAAATTAAATGATTCTCTTAAAGATCAAACTGCTAAAAATCAAATTTTGCAAGCTAAAGTTGATCAAGCAACTACTAATGTAAATAATGCTCATCAAGTTACTATTACTGCAGATAACCATCTTAATTCTACACCTTCAACAGTTAATATAACTCCAGTTAAAGAAGTACAAGAAGTAAAAGATGCAATAGCTAAAAATTATAATGATTCTACTGTAGGATTTGATGGTACAAGATTTAATATTATTCAACCTACAGTAGTTAGTTTAACTAATGATGCTATTCAATGGAAAGTTAATGGTCCTATTTTAACAACAAAATTAGCTGCTACCGAAGAAAGTTTAGATGCTACTAGAAAAGAAAATACTGCTAATCAAACTTTAGTTACTACGCAAACTGATTTAAATAATGGTTTAACTAACTCTAATAAATTACTTACTGAAACTAATAATAATAAGGATAAACAGATTAACTTATATGAGAAAGACTTGAAAGTTCAATCAATGAATGGTAAGATTAAATTTGTCCTTGGTATTGGTATTGGTGGTGGTGGTTATTGGATCTATGACCATTACATTAAAAAATAATGTTATTTTAAAGAGATAATGATGGATGTGATAGAAATATTAGGTGAAATAATAAAAAAATGGGGACTTGTAGCTGGATTTCATTTTTTGTTATTTAGTACAATTATATATATATTAATTCATAAGACCATTAATGGTAAAACTCTTTGGAATAAATTATTTAATAAAACTAAAACAAAATATAATCTATCTAATCACGTAATGTTTGTTAATTTAAGAAAATATATAAACTACGACATTAAACATTTTACATTAGGAGAAAGGTTACGAGAAGCTATTTTCCGTGATTTTCTCCTAATTAAATTTACGATTGTAGAAGATGAATTTAAGAAAGTTATAGAAGATAATACTCTTGAGTTAATGTCTAACGAAGTCTATTCTAAAAGAATGTTAGACTGTATTGTTAATATTGTAAAGTTATATGAAATAAAAGCTAAGGAAGCTGGTATACCTGATATTGCTATAACTAGATTTACCGAATGGTATGATGATAAGGTTCAGGCTATTTATGCTTTTATAATTAATGTTTGTGAAGATACTGATATTTACAATGATAATAACATTAAGACTAAAGTAATATTTGATTTTATGAATCATATTAATAACTTTACTATTTTAGGTATTCGTAAAGTTCTTTTAGACTTTAATGGTGAGTTAAGTAAACTTACTTATAAAGGTATTACTTATAATAGGTATGGAAAATAAATCTCATAAATATTATAAAGAAACAAGATTTCTTTGAATATTGTGAAACTATGAATGATTTAATTAAGAATATGCCAAAACATGAGCAAGACAAAATGAATAAGTTAATGAAGAAATTTATTGAGAACTATAATGGGTCTAATTAAACTAGCATTAGAAACATCTCCACTAGTAGAGAGTGACAAAGATCCTCGTCTACTTCCTGATACGGTAAGACAAAAACCTCAATTAAGAACCAAACCAAATAAAACAATGATGAACTGGGGAATGAAGAATACTGGTTAACTAATATATTAATTGGAGAAATAAAATGCTTAGTATTATACTTTCTGTATTTCTATCTATTTCTCCAACAGCCTCTTCTATTCCTCCTGTGGATATACAGAGTAAACAAATAGTAGAAGATCCTAATTTTCAACCACTAGTTGATCTAATTAATTCTCGTATTAAAGATAATAAAGCTTCTATCAAAATACAAGATGGAGATTATAATGGTGAATTTTCTCTAAAGTTTATTCAACTAATAATGAACCTTTCTAAATATTATAAAGATCAAGGATTTAAAGTAAATATTTATCATGATGATGAACCTGACATTATTATATTTTCTATTAGTAAGATTGTGAGTTAAAATGAGTTTAATTAAATTAGCTTTAGTTGTTCCTCAGACTAAATTTAATAGTTTTAAAGATAACCTTGCAGCATTGCCGGTTAGAGGTTATGCCACTATGTCTAATAGTGGGAATATAATCGCTGGCGATGTGCGTAATCCATTACTTAGATTCACTTCTCCATTACATAAAATTTTTGATAGCAAACAAAATATAAAAGATTTACACAGAATAGGAATTAAGCATGAATTATCTGAAAGAAAATATCTTAATCAATATAATGAAGGTAAAGGTCCTTTCGAAAGAATGTTTTCTAATCCTGTAAAAGCAGATATAAGACAAGGTATTTTTAATGCACCAAAAGGTAGGCATGCTACTTTAGCCGTTTTGGGCGAAGAAAGTAATAATTTATCTAAATTAAAAAATAAAAATGCAATTAATAGAATGCAAAAGATACGATATTTAACTGGTGAATCTGATATTATTAAAAATATAACTAGTAAAACTTATGGTAAAGATTTACTTTCTGCTGCTGATATAGATAAATTACATCAATCATCATTAAAACAATCTTTATATCACACAAAATCAAAATCTGCTATTGGTAGAGTAGCAGGCATGGCACTTGCTCCATTTTTAATAAAAGGGGAAAATGATCAAAATACTGTAGGAAAGAGAATTGATGCTTCTATATTAGGTGGAATGGTTGGTGCTAAAGGTGAGAAATTCTTACGAACTAATATTTTAAAACTACATAAGAGATAATAATATGCCCTGGTCATATCCTGATAATGTACCAACTTCAATGAAATATTTTAAACCTTCTATTCAGAAGAAAGCAATTTCTATTGCAAATGCCATACTTAAAAATGGTGGTTCAGAAGGCACGGCCATTGCAACTGGAATTAAACGAAGTAAAGGATTGGTTAAATTAGCATCAGCTTTTACCAATGTTAAAGATTTTGTTAAATCTAATAAATTTGCTTTAGGTGCTGCTGGTTTAGGTGCTGGACTGGCTGGATTAGAAAGTAAAAATCAAATAACTGATAAAAAATTTACAAAAGGTCAAAGAGTTAAAAATGCGATTGTAACAGGTGCTCTTTTCGGTGCTTCAGGATGGGGATTAGACAGACTCTCTGGTATGAGAAAAAATATTATAAATAGAATAGAAGAGGATTTAGGAGACCCTAGAGATATCAACTCTAAGATTAGATCTAAAATTACAGAAGCAATGAAACAAGAAAAAGTTCCAGTTAAACCTGGAGGTTATCATAGATTTCCTATTGAAGCAAAAGTTCATGAAAAAGGTAATTATAGAACTCAATTAATAAAATTTACGCATGGTAAGGATGGTATTGAAAAACTATCCTTTATACGGGATGGTAAATTTTTAAAAGAATTTATTAAACAATTAAATAAAGGTAATAAGAAATATTTAGTAGATAATTATAATAAACTTATTGAGAAAACGCAGGAGTCTATATTATGAGTTTAATTAAATTATGTTCAGTTATAATTCCTGATTCTCATTTAAAAGAAGATCATGAAGAATTAGAAAAAATGAAAAAGAATTCGAAAGGAATTCTTAAAACTGTAAAAGAAATGGAAGAAGAAGATAGTAAGGCTAAAAAATGAGTTTAATTAAATTAGCATTAGATCAACAAAAAACTGGTATCGCTGGCTTTACTCAACGTCATCCTTATTTGACCTCAGGAATTGCGTTAACTGGTGGACTTGCGGCAGCCGACGCTGGTTTAAATGTATTTAAAACTTTAAAAGGAACGGGTGGTAGCCTCATTTCGGGTTTAAAGCAAATTAAGGGTAATCCTGGGCTCAGGAATGAGCTAGGTCACGGCATCAAGAAAGGTCTGGTGGAGGGTGGGCTTTATGGCTCGATTCTGGGGACTGTAGAACCTGCTATTGGTAGGGGAATATTTAGAAAACCTAAAGGTGAGGAATAGCTAAAAAAAAGACCCGAAAGGGTCTTTTCTCTTAGTGACTTGAAATTTTAATTACAATACAAGATACAATAAACATTCCAAACAAAATCCAACCCATATGAAGTCTAAGGGTTGGAATAAGTTTGGGCTGTTCTCGTAACCATTGCTTCCTCATAACCATCCCTTAATAAATAAATTTTGAGATTACACGATGTAATCTCTTCATTTATATTATAACAAAAATATCTTAATATTTGCAATACTTAAAAAAAATAAGCCCGTGAGGGCTTATTTTTTTTATTAACCATTGCCATTGCCATAGCCATAGCCATCGCCATAGCCATCGCCATCGCCATAGCCATCGCCATTGCCATCGCCATCGCCATTGCCATAGCCATAGCCATTGCCATTGCCATCGCCATAGCCATTGCCATAGCCATAGCCATTGCCATTGCCATCGCCATCGCCATAGCCATCGCCATCGCCATAGCCATCGCCATCGCCATTGCCATTGCCATTGCCATTATTTCCTAATAAAAGTTCTTTCATAAATCACCATCCTGAAACTACAGAAATAGAGACAACTGGAACGCAACGAACCGTTCCATAATTATCATATTTCGTTTCAGAAAGAGGTCCATTAACTAACTGACCAAGACCTTGCGTAGTTCCCCAACGACGAATATTTTTTGCATTCGTGATAGTTACAGAACCATCACCTTCATCTTTGCAAAATCCAACAAAAACCCAACCTTTATCTGCCACAATAATACGAATATCACCAAGAACACCTTCTTTCTGAATCGAATCCTTTCGGATGTATTCGATTCCATTAAGTGTGACAACTTCAGTATTAAGTTCCATTATATTACCTCCATTTATATTATAACAGAATTGTTAACTATTTTGCATAATACTCTTTATAAATATTCCACTTTCTAACACAGTGAGGAAATCCATAAACTTTTTTTGCAAATTCATAAGCATAATTACCATTAAACTTAAACTCCATAAGAGTTTCATATTTTTTATGATTATTATAACAATGTTGAATAGATATTTCTTTTGTTAACCAATCCCCAATTTCTTTAGAAGTTAAAAAACTAATATTAAAACTTTGTCGTCCAGTATCTTTATGATTATTTATAAAAACACTTCCATCACCATCTATAATTCCACGTAACCAATCATATAAAAATTCCATATTATTTATAATCATATAAGGTATTTGTTCTTTCATACTTTTACGTGGAGCTAAATTCCATTTTTTTAAATTTTCTAAAATAAAGGGATTTTCATTTATTATATAATAAAATTCTTTAGCCAAAATTGCGTTATCGTAAATAAATTCTATTCGTTCTTTTTTAATATAAATTGGTTTTTCTGTTTTTAAATATAATCTCATATTATCTACTAGTTCTTTATCTATCGAGCCAAAATCAAGAACATATCTACTAATAGAAGGACCTGAACATTTAATACATCCATCTGCCGATAAAAGACCAGCAAGATATGCTGTAGTTGGATCTATATCATTAAAAGCATTATTATCTGAACTATATTCAGTTCTTTTATTTTTAAAATTTAATCTATTAGACCACCAAACTATTTTATCCCTAGAACAGTCCATTCGTAGACCGATACGATAATTCTCTATACCTTCTTCTAAATATTCAAATACCTCTCCACCAACTAACTCGTGCCATGGATCTGGATGATCTACTAAACGAGTAAAGAATGCTTTATAATATTTTTGTATTTGAATTAATTTTCTATCATTAATTATAATATGTTGTTGATTAAAGTTTTGCCACTGAATAGATACTTCACTTATATGATTTGAAATATCCCAATTCCATGGGGATATTACAAAAAATACTTGACCACCTAATTTTTCTAAACTTTCTTTTTCATTCAAAAACCTTATGTCGTCACATACATATTTAATATTAGGATTATTTTTAATTATTTGGATAGTTTTTTTAACATGCCAATCAAAATCTATAACTCTACAAACATCAGAACCAAACCATTGTAAAAATTCTCTATAACTAGTAAATGTTTTGGTTTCTAAATTTTCCTTAAATTTAATCAATTCTGGATTATTTATAATTAATTCAGTAATTTTTAATTCTGAAATTTTAAATGGTTCTAAAATGTTATTTTTTATATTATCTAATTCAGCTCTATCTAAACTAAATATATTACAAGTAGTATCTTTGAGCCAATCTGCAAATGAAATTCTCTTAAAGCCTAATTCTATTAATATATTTGCAATAGTAGTCTTTCCTGATCCTTTTCTACCAGCAAAACCAATAATGTTAGAATTCATATGATTTCTTCCATTAACTTCCTATATTCTAAAGCATCATGAAGAAGCGCATTGATAATTTCTAATGATACTTTACGGGCAATAATACCATGAGCATTTGGAATTTCTAATTCCCTACAAAGTTCATCATTTTCATGATTCCATTCTTCAATATGAAGATCTTTGATAAATTCATCCGTTAACTTTGGTTTAGGATAAATCATTTAATAAAGATTAATGCGAGACTTTAGATTTTGAAGACGAGCGTTTTGAGTTTGTAAAGTATCTACAAAACCATCTATTCTTTGATTGAGTTCGGTTATATAACCTTCTTTAAGAGATGAATCTTCTTCACTACAAGTTACATATTCTGGATTCAATACCGGAGCTAATTTACTGTAAATATCTGAAATCAACTCTTGATTTATTGAAAATTCTTTATCAAACATTACAAATAAATGTTTAAGATCAGAATCTTTTTTAGGACTAGCTTCATTTGTTTCATAACAATCCTGCTTAACAGGATAATCAACGGTTTTTTTATTCATTTTATTTTTCCTCGATATAGATGATTTGTTTATTGAGATCCATAGTTTTTCTAATAGTATCTCTAGTTCCATTACAGGGTAAATGGTTAACTAAACATGCTACCAAAATATCACACTTTTGAGCAATTGTGGTATTCCTTAAAAATGGCGCATATCTACCCTTAGAATAGTCAGGTAGATATTCAATAAGATTAAGACTATGTGAATTTGCATAATTTTTAGCCATAGTATCTGCACCATTAGCTCCGCCTGATACTATGGTTATAAATTCATATTGCTTATGTAATTTATCTAAATGTTCAAAAAGTAAATCTTCTCTAGTAAATTTTCTGGAGCCAGAAACTCCAATGTATTTCACTTCTTCTTTGCACATCTAGAACAAGTGTGTTTTAAATTGACGATATTTAAACTAGAGCCGGTAATATTATAATTTGGCTTATAAAAAGTAATACTGGATTTACAAGTATCGCACTTTGTAAAAAGATGATGATGGTTACCGGTTGGGGTGATTACTTCGATGACGGACATTTTAAACTCCAGTACTTCCAAATCCACCAATTCCACGTTCTACAGGTGTAACTTCATCATAGGCCCATTCTCTAACTATAGAAGCCACAATGAATTGTGCTATTCTGTCACCAGGATTAATCGTATACATCTTATTAGAACAGTTATACAGAATTACATTAATTGAACCTGAATATGCGTTATCAACCGTTCCGGGTGCATTCAAAACAATAATTCCATGATTTAGAGCCAATCCACTTCTAGAACGAATCTGACCCTCATAACCAGGTGCAAGTTTGCACTTATAGCCCGTAGGAATCATAGCCCGTCCACCAATATCCAGGGTGAATGGTGCATCAATCTGAGCAGGTAAATCAATTCCTGAATCACCAGCAGTTTTATAACTTAACTTATAAGGATTTTCTACTAATGGAATAAACTCGACCAACATATTACCGACTCCTTTTATTTTTGATTATCTCCACGGCATCTAATAGAGCTTGCTTATTTAAGATACCCGTAGATCTAACTCCATAGGTTTTACCTGTTGACTTAATTTCTCGTTCAAATAATTTTTGTAATTCTAATATTTGTTTTTCATAATAAAATGTAAGTGTATACATATCTTTTATATCATCATGATATAGTAAGATAGGTACATCGCCTGGATTCATTGGGGCATTCTTACTTATATAGAACTGTTGAGTTCTAATAAGATCTTCTGCTAAATTAGAGGAATCAATTTCGTCCTGATACATCCCAATGTTCTTTCCAAATATTGATCAATTTTTGGAAATGAGTTCTAGCAGCCAGATCAGAATTAGCATTATAAGCAAATACTGCTTTCTGCATAATATCACGAATATTTAGAAATTCACGTTCTTCTATTGGTTTATGCAAATCTTCGGCAAAGTTATAAATTCTAAAATGCCAAACACCTTCAAAATCTTCTTCTTTTGAAATTGCAAATGCTTTAGACAATTCAGGAATAGTAACCCTAGAAAATATCTCTTCAAATTGATCTATTTTTTTATCGCTAACTGACATCTTGTATTTTCCTTGAACATCTGTCACAACGACATTCTAAATCTTGACTATACCACAGAAGTTTCTGAGCGATTAAATCTTCTTTATTCTCTAAAGTACATTTATAGCAAAAGGTCCAACCACCTTTCATAATATAACATGAAAGGTAGTTTTCCTTATACTTTTTTATATTAATCGTTGAGGAACTTATCATTTGGATTGGAATATGGAAACCTTATAGGAGGATCAATAAACTTTAGTAACCACTTAAACTTTAATTTTCTATGTAGAAATTCGGTGAATGGAGAATGATAATTTAAATTATACCATGTCGCACCGGAATTTGAGCTAAATAATTCAGGCGCTCTAGTAGATTGCCATCTGGATTTAGTATGGGCAATATACTCACCAGTAATAGTAGGATTATCTACTGGAGTTAATGGTCTATTTGAATTTAATTGTTTACATATGTCTAAAATAATATCATTAGAATAAAAGCCATAAGTAGAATATTTGTTTAAGATCTGCATTATTTCTAGAATTACAGAAACTTCTATCTTATCTGGAGTTAATCCATATAATGATAACTCTTTGATATAAGAACCACTAGTTGGTTTATTAAGAAGATATTTAATTAGCGACATATATAGTTTTCAGATAAGGATCATTTTGTATTTTATTATATTCGTTAGTTGTAAAATATGTCATAAATTGAGCGCCAGAAGTAGCAAAATCGATTGCATCTTTTGCTTCTTTTAATCCAATGTCAATAATATTTCTATAAGCTTTAATTGCATCTAATTTATTGATACCAATAGATGAAGCTGCTTTAAAATGCCAATTTTTAATTTTATTTTCATCTATCTTTGGATTAATGTAATTTTTAGTAATTCTAATATTATATTCTTCTTTAATAATAGAACCTTTAATTGGTTTAAAGTCTGATTGGATAACTTTTTTAACAATATCTCGTATAGTAAGATTATATCCATATTCTGAACTAAGTTCAGTTTCATTTTTAATAAGTTTCGTTCCAAAAATATCATCTTCAGTGATAATATAAAGAAAATTATTTTCATAAATATATTTACCGATTATTGACATTTATCCATCTCCTAAAAAATTAACTTAAAATAAATTTTACCAACAACCTTTTCATCCTCTGAAATTAAGTTTCGTTTTACTTCATTTTTAATTATTGCCAAAACTGCATCAAATGACCAATTTGGATTAATAAAAGTAAAATTAGTCCTACGTCTAATTAATTTACCGTCTTCTAAAACTTGGCAATGTCCAATAACATCAAACCGCATTATTCTCCTTCTGAGAAAATGGGAGACTCTATTTTGATAGAAAATAATGTCTCAGTTACTTTAATTAATTTTATACCACATTCGTTGCAAAAGTGAAGATCGCCGAATAACCCGTTATACTTAGTATTATAGCCGAAATTAAAGTCGAGTGCAACCGAAAATTCTTTATGAGTTTCAGGAACTTCATCCTCTGGTAAACCTTCAATTAAAACAAGAGAATGGCAGCCATCACAGTAATATTCTGTGATGGCCGCTTTGCCTGGATCAATTAGTTTCTTCATAGCATTTAATATTCCAATCAAAAGTTTCGAATTCTTTAATAAAATCTAAAAGTTTATTAATTGTATTTGTACGAGGAATTTTATATTCAAGTTTACGACCCTTGCATTCACTAACATTATTATTAATTAAACCTTTTTCTAACATTAATTTTCCAAATAATTGAGTAGAATAACCATTTTCCATCATTAAAACAAAACAATCTGAATACCACATGAAATCTGAAAGTTTTAACATTTATTCTCCCTTATATTAGATATAACTGAAATGATATTAATCATAGATTGGTGAATAACTAATTATTTTATGATAAGGATAACTATTATTATTAAATATAGATTCCCATTCTTCTAAAGTTTTTAATGTAACAAGATCTGGGCCATCTAATATTTCAGTATCAATATCAGGTATTTGCATAGTTGCATAATTATCATTGTGAGTTGTCCAAACTTTATTTAGAATTGACATTATTTTTACCTATTGTATTATGATGTAACCATTGATTAATTTTTTCTTGTTTATGATTAGCAAAATTAACAATATCTTTTATTATAATATCTTTAGCAAATCCCAAAAATCTAATAGCAAATAATACATCTCCTAACTCTTTTTCTAACATTTTTCTATTTGTATCACTATCAATTATTGGATTACGACTTTCATAACCATGACGAAGAATCTTTCCAATAACTTGCTGTGCTTCGCCCAACTCTTCAGATAGAATTGCTAGGCGTTCTAATTCTTCTGGAGGTGAATACTCCCCTCCCTAAAGGGAGGGGCTTCTAGGATTATTTCAAATCCAAAGACGCCATTCCACGTCTCAAAATATTTATGCTTGCATTAAGATCTCGATCCAAAACTAGTCCGCATGAACATGAATGAGTTCTTTCGGAAAGTTCCTTTGGAATGAGCGATCCACATCTAGAACACATTTTACTAGTATTCTTAGGATCTATTAATACAACCCTCTTACCGGCCCATTCTGCCTTGTATTGGGTAAATTGTACGAATTGATTCCAGGCTACATCGGCGATGCCTTTACGAATATTCTTCATTTTAGTATCTTGCATTTTATCAATAGAAAGATCTTCAAAAACTATTAGATCATATTTGTTTACTAAATTTAACGCTGCTTTATGCGCAAAATCTTTACGAATATTTGCTAACTTTTCATGGATTTTAGATTCTATTAAACGTGCCTTATTTCGTTGTTTGGAACCTTTAGGTTGAAGTTCTCGTTTTCTAGAAGCACTTGCTAAACGTTTTTTATATTGATCAAAGAATCGCTGTCTTGGAATTACCGTTCCATCTGACATAGTAGCAAATGTGGTTAGACCAAGATCAATGCCAACGGAATTATCAACAGGTTGAACAATATTTAAATCTTCCAATTCACATGAGAAGGTAGCAAACCACTTTCCTGTAGAAGTCTTTTTGATTGTGAGAGTTTTGATCTTACCTTGAAGAGGACGATGTAAAGTAATAGAAATTTCACCAACCAATGAGATTTTAAGTTTACTATCAAGTAGTTTAAATCCAGATTGAGGAAAGGTGAAGCTGTCGTAATGTCCTTTTCCTTTGAAGCGTGGATAACCTGGAGTTTCACCAGACTTGCAACGGCGAAAAAATGCCTTGAAAGCTAGATCGACTCTTGTTTGAACTTGCTGCAAAACTTGACTATGAACTTTATATAAATCTAAATGAGATGATTTCCATTGGGTTAAATAACTTGATGAATCATAGAGACTAATATTTTCTTGATTTTTCTCCCATGCATTTTTACGAAGTTCTAATGTTTTATTGTAAAGCCAACGGCATGATTCTAAGATAGACTCTAACCTAGTCAATTGTGACTTGGTGGGATAGAGTCTATATTGGAAAGATTTACGCACTTAACGAACCTCTAACAACCAGCATAACATGAAGAGAAAAAATGTCAAGACAAGCTCGACATTTTCACCCCTTATATCCCCGCCCTAAAGGACGGGGTTTTACGGGGCTTACCGATAAAGAACTGAATTTTCATCCCAAAGTCCCTAATTATTTCTAATCCATCTTCCTAATGTATCATGGACTGATCCAGAACCTTCTAATTGAATATAAACTTTATCTGTTTCGTTTAATATTTTATCTAACTCAATATGGCATTCATTTAGATTCGTTGGCATCTTTATTTACCTTATTCTAAACATACAATTCTAATTCCAAAATGTTTACAAATTTTAGAACGTTCATCCTTTTCTCGCTGAGGCATTGAATTATATGGATTTTTAAAACAGATCCACTTCACACCCCTGAGTGCCATATCACGCGTACAGTTCAAACACGGCTCATGCGTGAGGTATGCACGGTAAATGTCTCCAGTTGAAAACCGGAGAGCGTTTTCTTCGGCATGAAGTGTATGAATACAACGATTCTCAGAATTGCAAGTCTCATCCGTACAATGATCCATACCACTTGGAGCGCCATTATAACCCATTGATGCTACAGAACCATCTTTACGCAATAAAACTGCTCCAACTTTTAATCGTTTACATGTTCCCAAATTTGCAATCTCATGAGCGATATTCATAAAAGTTTCGTTTTTAAGATCGAATCTATTCATTACACTTATCTCTCCAAGCACCATCAATAACATGTCCATCATAATAAGTTAAAGCAAGATTACATTTTTTACAAAAACAGACTGGAAGAAATCCTTGAATTCCACCAAAAATATAACCTGGCTCATGATTATTTGATTTAGCAATTTCCAA
>Ga0302191_10000017_pt1 | contig 115309 bp, 117 predicted proteins | sample II_Bog_E3_1_FD_198775 | JGI IMG/M metagenome (GOLD analysis project Ga0302191, IMG submission 198775) | Peat permafrost microbial communities from Stordalen Mire near Abisko, Sweden - II_Bog_E3_1 | ecosystem: Environmental > Terrestrial > Soil > Wetlands > Peat | place: Sweden: Abisko...
CCCCTAAGACAGTAGCCGCGTCAGGGACACCCCCACGAGCCCCCCTAAGACAGTAGCCGCGTCAGGGACACCCCCACGAGCCCCCCTAAGACGGTAGTCCGCAAGGCTATTGCTCCAAATAATTGAATCTATTGGTTCTGTGGTCTATTTAACCCAAAGCCAGTCATGGACTATCAACAATCCGTGGGCCGTATGTACACCCTAATGGCACCTACTGTTGCCTCCTATTTCGGCCCCAAGACCGCCAGCTTTTTCAAGGACCTCCACGAATGTGCAAAACACGACACGCCCGAAGGTAATGCTGCTATGCGTGAAATGAGTCGGCTTGCTAGTGCTATACACGCCTATCTCCGATCACTTGAGCCAAAAGAAGCTGACCCGGTTCCGAAGAGGGAGTGATCTTGCCTCGTATTTTTTGATTCCTCTCCCATACCACTGGATAAAACGACCAACAAAATGCAAATTACCGCAAGTCGGGGGCACGAACTATGAGCACGTCTAGTTGGCCTCAGGTCGAGGAGTTCACGGATCTCATGGTGGCCGGGACCGTATCACAGGTGCGCACATATTGGTGCCAAAACCACGCGGCCTTAGAGGTGAATAAGATCATCGCACGCCTTCGGTTCAACTCCTTACCCAAATTTGAGACTCTCTACACATGGCTTGAGCTGATTCCAACCATCACGCCAGCACAGTTTCGCGACATCGCAAGAAACACATTTAGGCCCTATCGACGCGAGCTTCGTCTGCCCCTCTTGAAGCTTCTCGCGGCCGCATCATACCGAACTGATTCTCATTGGGAATGGTGGATCAGTCCCCATTTCGTGCTATATCCGAACCGCTGGGAGGACGGTTTAGCACTGGCACAATGGTGTGCACGTGAACCGGCGTTTAGGGGCCCGATGGTCATTCACTTTCTTGACGACTTGATGTGTATGATTTCGATGCGCCCGGAGCTGGTTCACAGCTGGTTCGAAATCCCTCATGTGATTGGCAAGCGGGACTTGGCAAGCCTTGAAGCCGGTACCATTCCGCCTGGGGTGATCGATTTCCTGCTACGCTATGGCTACTTGCCGCCGACTAAGTTGCTTCTTATAACTGAGGAAAACGTCCACCAGTATGACGCCAAGGATCGCATCTTGAAGCGCGCCCATGAGCTTACGGTCGTGTCTGGCCACACGGTGCGATATAATGAGGAATTTCAAGATACACCAACGATGCTTTTAGCATATCCAAAGTGCATCTGGAGCGTGAACAAATATTGCAAGGATCTTGATTCCTGGAATGGGCCACATGCCTGCACGGCAACAGTGCAGAATCGAGCATTGAGGACGCTCGTCGGTACCTCGATGAGTTGCTGGTGGGACTGGGCTCGCAAGGCTGAGGACGTCGGCGTTTGGCGCTTCGCCCACGTGGCCGCCATCTTGCCAGCTGAGCTCGTGGAGCGCGTCTTAATTTGCCTCATGATCGTTAACCTGCGCGTGTGTTTTCGTGGGAATACGAAACTGCGGTCTCATTTTGCGGCTTATTATTGCCGGATGTTACACTAAATTGGCTACTGTGAGACGCTTCACACGACTTTGATTTGGAGACGGGCGATTTGACCAGCACTCAAGCATTTTTTGTTGCATGGCGGTCATAGTACAAGGAGGCGCCTCGTCAGAGATGCTGCGAGAGACCTTGTTTCAGGACTACAGCTTCGGGCAGCTCGTTGGCCCCATCTTCGACCGCAAGCCTGCCGACCTTATCCCCGACGCGCCAGGTGAGCGCCGTCACTTCCTCGCGAACCGCCATCAGGTCTTTGGGCGCCATTACGTGACCCCGCGAGGCCTGGCCTCGACCGACCCAAGCAAGGATACCCCCAATGAGCCAGTTAGGATGTTTTTCATGCACGCCACGGGCACTGGAAAGACGACCATGTCGCTCCTCATCATCAGCCAGTACCTCGAGATCCCCGGCGTTAGCGTCTATGTCCTGGGGTTCGAAAACACGAAGGAAGTCTTCACCACGGACGCCTTCAAGTTCCCCGAGCTCGGTTATGTGTCCCAGGCCGAGTACGCGCGACTGCTGCACCTGCGAAACAACTTTTACGCGAACCCGACACCCCTGGCCCGCTCAGAGCTGCAGAGCTTCACACAGCGCCTCAAGATGCGCCTCACGAGCCGCAGCAAGAAATCCGGCATTTATTTCTACGGTTATCAGGAGTTCGCGAACCGCTGCGGCTTCGTTGACACCGAGACAAGTGACACGAAAGGGGATGTAACCGAGGTAACATACACCCCCAACATCGAGTTCATCGACAGCCTCAAGGGCTCGTTCATCGTGGCCGACGAGATCACTCACGCCTATAACACGCGTGAGGTCAACAGCCGCGGAGAGGCCCTCGAATACGCCCTCAAGAGACTCGGCGCCGACATCCATTTCATCGCCCTCTCAGCGACGCCCATGAACAACCATCCTGCCGAGTCTCTTGAGCTTGCTAAGCTGCTTCATGCGGGGCTCCACGGCCCCCATGGACCGCACGATCCACAGCCCCTATCGCTCGATCGCAAGGATTATTTCCGCGACGAGACGCTAATTAATGAGGCCGGCCTCATGAAGCTCTACGAGGGCCGCATCTCCGTGGTCACTGACACCGACACGCACCTCTATCCGCGGCGTGTTTGGGGCCAGCTGGCAGAGCCGATGAAACTGCCAACGCCGACCGCATCTGGCACCACTGAGATTCGCGACTTTCTCTTCATTAAGTGCCAGATGCCGGCCTATCAAGTTGCGGCTCATGACGCGGCCCATGGAGAGCCCATTGAGGTGGCAGAGGTGACAGTCGATGAGCCGGAGCTTGCCTCAAATTCGACCTATTTTCTGCAAGACTTTGCACTGCCCAAAGACCCCGCGGCGCTTGAAGCGCTGGTTGAGGGCGGGTCCAAGAAGGGCAGGTCGCTGGATTCTGCCCCGCCATGCCTCACAGTTAATGACCTCCAAAACGCCTATGGGCGCGTCACAGCCGCCGACTGGGAGACTATCGTGGACCAGCGCAGCCTCGACGCCACGAGCGGCAAATATGCCCGCCTTCGTCGCCTGCTGCCGACCTTCCGAGGCAAGACTCTCATCTTTCATCCGCGCATCCGCTGGGGCGTTGAGTTCATTCAGCACATCATGGAGGCCGAGGGGTACGTCCGCGACGACGAGCACCCGACGGATCTGACGCCGTGCGCGATCTGTGGGGAGACCGCCAAGCAGCACCAACGGGGAGCGAAAGAGCTCATCGTTGAAGGCCCTAAGAGCGAGCGCTTTGGGGATGAGACTGCCAAGGCACGTCCGAGCCGCACAGAAGGATACGTGCCCTCACACAAGTACGTCCCCGCCCGGTACGTCATGATGCACGGCGGCGTCGATGCCGCCCAGCTGAAGCGCGCCCGCAACCAGTTCAACCAGGTCAGCAACACGTACGGCGCGGACATCCAATTCGTGGTGGGCTCGCGCCTCATCGCCATGGGCTACGACTTCAACGCCCTCCAAAACATCGTGGTGTGCGGCTTCCCAGACACGTACCACATGCTCGAGCAGCTCTTCGGGCGCGGCGACCGCAAGCTCTCACACGCCAACTTACCCCCCGAGAAGCGCATCGTGAACCTCTTCATCCTCGTCAACATGGAGGGCGACTTGACCGTCGAGCGGTATGTCATCAAGTACCCGGTCTATGAGACCATCAACCAGATCATGCGTCTCTTCGCGCGCATCGCCGTCGACAGGCCCCTGTTTGAAAGCCCTAATGGCACCCCTGGAGGGCATCGCCCATGGGCCGTGGAGCGCGCCCGCTACTACGCCTACGGCCTCTTCCACGACGAACTGGCGAACATCTATCGCGTCATTAAGCGCCTCTTCCTGATCCGGCCCATCTGGAAGTACGACGACCTCATCGCGGCGGTACGCCTGCCGCCCTTCAACGTCAACGTCGACATGGCCAAGGTCGCCCCCGAGACCGTCAGCTTCATCCTGCAGCGCATCCTTTACCGCGAGGCCGACCGCTCCTACCTCAACATGGTCAAGGGCTTCGCGCGCGCCAATGATGCGACCTCGATGCTCTTCACCCTCGACGCCGAGAGCAAGTTTTTCATTCGCTCCGGACAGGTCTGCGTGCTGATCTGGCGCGACCCATTTCTCGTCCTGCAGCCCGTCAATGTGCAAGCGCGGTCGGTCGCCGAGGCCCTTGTAGCGCAGCAGAAGTTCGTCCAGTACAGGCTTAACTTGCGTGGGACCGAGGTGACAAGGCTGCTGGAGGGAGTCGACTCGCAACGAGGCGGCGTAAAGTGGAACGGAGTCGACTCGCAAGCCCCCACGTACAAGCTCTTTCACGAGTACGATTCCATGACCCACAACATGGCTGTGAGGACGGTTCTTGAGAGCGCCCATGCTTCCAAGTACGGCGCGCTCTTGAAGTTTTACACTGGCCTTGGCATCATCCGAAACGCCTCTGAGTACTGGCAGAATAGCATCGGCTACCGGCTCGTGGGCGGCAACAACTGGATTTCAACGGGCATTGAGCGGCCTGTCTTGAACGACATCGTGGGCTTCTACGAGGACCAGAATTTCAAGATCATCAGGCCCGCCGCGATCGTCAACAGCGCCAAGGCGGCCGACACACGCACCCACGAGCGCGGTATGACGTGCATGAACAAGTCGACCGTCGACCTTCAGGCGCTCGTGGCGGAGCTGAAGCTGCCGGCGTCGATCCAGAAGGCCGCCCGAAGCACGATGTGCCGCAGCATAGAGGAACATATGCTGGAGATGCAGCGGACGCATGGTGCCAAGCGGACGTGGGTGCTCTTCTGGGGGGCACCATCGTGAGACCCCGAGCGTGATTATTTTTTGAATGTGTTCTTGAGTCCCATATCACATCCCTATAATGCAGGTCATTGAGTTTCTATCTTGCAGCAGCGCTGCCTATATCGTGGCCGCCCTCGGATACCGGCATATTCATGCACGTGATTGTACTGATCTTCTGAAGGCCGTGCAGCCCCATTGGAACCTCGGTGAGCGCCTGTCCGTGCGCCAAGCTGTGGTCTCACGTTATCAAGCCTTCCTAACCAACTACCGTGTAAGCGGTGTGGATGACGTGCAATTCGAACCTTTTAGGACACCTGATGGATCCTGGAAGATTAAGGGGGTTTTCGGACGGGATCGCAATTCGCCCGAGAGTGACGCACAAGTCATCTTTCGCACGATGTACAAGATGATTGAAGAGACCACAGGTGCTGACATCGTTGACGAATGGGCGACTCTGGCCATCTGGTTCGCCAATGCCAATGGACCAATCAAGCTGCGCTGGAAAAAAAAGAAAGCGCAGCTTGAGGCGCGCAATCCATTGGTTATTCAACGTTTGCTTGATTGCAAACAGCTCATTCTTGAGCAGGAGTAAGCGATGACTTACACCATTTGATTTTTTGTCTAGTTAGTCCTTCATCGGCAAACGTCCGCAAGTCTACCCATGGCCCTTCCTCGCCTCTGGATTCCACCCGTCGTGATACGCGACGAGACCGAGGCTTTCGCCCTCGAGTATTACGCGCTCTCGGCCGCCGAACGTTCCAACATTGACCTCTGGTGGCGCGGCATCAACCCCTTTTACATGCAGTCGCAGACCCCCTTTCAGAGCAAGTGGTGGACGATGGGGCACGCCTATAAGTGGACGCGCTTCATCACCCTCTTGCAAAATCAGGACCGCTACCAGGAGGCATATTACGCGTATCAAACGCGCGTGGGCCAGCGTCTCATGGACCTTCAAGCGATGGAGGCGCGGCTTGGGGCGCTTGTGAGGGACCTACAGCGGCGCATCCTGAGCCTCGAGGACGGATCTGCACCTATCGTGGATTTCGGTCGCGAGTGGGGGCCCGTCCAGAGGGTCGATACCAGCCTGCCTCTTAGCATCACTGCCGGCTACGCCTGCCCAACTTGCTTGACCATCCTCGAAGACCCGTGGATCGCGCGCCCTGGTGTTGCGCCATATTGGTATGCGTGCACGTTGGACGCCCCTCATGTTCAACAGTTGAACTATCTTAAGCAGGTATGCACGTTTCAATGGGTTGATATTTGAATGATTCTGATTTTTTAGTTATCATGTCAGCCAATCATCAACTGCAGGAAGCCGCTTTTGTAGGCGATCGTGCCGAGTGTGAGGCGGCTCAAAGGCGTGGCGCCACGGACTTTGATGGGATGCTGCGTGGGGCAGCTCAAGGCGGACATCGCGACCTGTGTGAGTTGGCCAAGGACTGGGGTGCCACGAACTTCGAAGAGATGTTATTTGAGGCAGCTCGTAACGGACATCGCGACCTTTGCGAGCTGGCCAAGTCTTGGGGTGCCACGAACTTCGAGTGGATGCTATATGGGGCAGCTCGTAACGGACATCGCGACCTTTGCGAGCTGGCCAAGTCTTGGGGTGCCACGAACTTCGAGTGGATGCTATATGGGGCAGCTTACACCGGACATCGTGACCTTTGCGAGCTGGCCAAGTCCTGGGGCGCTACGAACTTCGACTGGATGCTGCGTGAGGCAGCTACAGATGCTCTCATAGATCTTGCTAAATATTGGCAAGCCTGCACCAACGATCCAACACTACCCGCTTGGGTCAGCCTCTTTGGCCTACTTCTGCTTACGGACAACTATTTTCGTCTTTCACCACAAGCCTCACCTGAGCACATCAGGTGGTTCAAGATCACCTCTCAGCTACCACTTGAGTTGCAAGCAGTGATATGTTTTCGCTGCCATGGTTTGACCCAAGAGCCGATCGTGACTCGAAAGTCCATCGACAATGGTGGTCGTTGGCTCTTTCCTGAATGAATTATTTTTTGAACACTTACTTGATATAAAATTCGCCCCTTACTTGTGCAGTCGACTATTACAAGATTGTGATCGTTTGTCCGCGAGAATGGCATTCTTGGCTCTTCAACGTGTCCAACGCATCGCCCTTCCGGACACCAATGCCATCATCAACATCGCGCAGTTCGTGAGTGACGCACTTCGCGCCCAGCTCCAGGGCCGCTGTATCGACGACGCGTATATCGTGCGCGCCGAAAGTGCCCTTGACAAGGCCGCCCTCGAAGACCTCATGCCCATGTGCGACCTCAGCCTTGCCGACAGCTACACTTACGTCGACGTCCCAGTCGCCATGCGAGGCTATAAGGCACCCACCGAATCGGTGCTCTTGAACGGCCGAGTGACGCGCCAGATCCCCGACATGGGCTGCGTTGTGGTCGAGTACAGCGTGCCGATTACCTGGGAAAGTGCAAGCGTGACGATCGCCTACACCGCCATCTTGACCTTTGAGGGAGCCATGCCCGCAATTGGCGCCGAGCTCCACGCGCGCATTGAGCATCTTGAGTATGCTGCAAACGCCATGTATATTCGCGCCACAGGCCACGTCCTGAAGCCGGCTCTTGGACCGCGCGGGCTCTTTGATCTCAAGGTCGCCGATGAAGGCCTCCTCAGTGGCGTCCGAGAGCTCTTCAAGGCCCATGGGGCGCTGATGAAAACGAGCCCAGCCTACGCTGAGGCGTGCCGCATCTACGCGAACTCTGCTTGGGTGCCCCTCGAGCAGCTTCAGGCGGTCGTCCATCAGAGCGCCCACAGTAGGCCTATTGACCTGATGGGCGCGCCTAGTGATATGAAGCCCGGCTTCTTTTACGCGAACCTTCACAACATCACACAGCTGCTGGTGTATAGTTGTGATGCGCCAAATGCTGGTGCAGCCGAACACAAAAAAGATATAGACACTAACGCCATCTTGGTGGCCATACAAGCGCACCTCCAGACCATGGCCACGCTTGCGCGCTAATGATGCGTTGCAAATAATATGCGACCACCGTCGTCGATTTTTTGTCGCGTAATGATCGGCTCTTGGGCTAAACCATGGCAGCGAAAACATACCACTGCCTGCAACTCAAGTGGTAGCTGGGAGAGGATCTTTACCCATCGGAGGTACTCTGGCGATGCACCTATCAGCTCAAAATAGCCGTCAGTGAGCAGCAATATAGCGAACAAACTCACCCAAGCGGGTAGTGTTGGATCGTTGGTGCAGGCTTGCCAGTACTTAGCAAGATCTTTGAGAGCATCTGTAGCTGCCTCACGCAGCATCCAGTCGAAGTTCGTAGCGCCCCATGACTTGGCCAGCTCACACAGGTCGCGATATCCGCCTTGAGCTGCCCCATATAGCATCCAGTCAAAGTCCGTGGCACCCCAAGTCTTGGCCAGCTCACACAGGTCGCGATGTCCGCCTTGAGCTGCCCCACGCAGCATCTCTTCGAAGTTCGTGGCACCCCAAGTCTTGGCCAGCTCACACAGGTCGCGATGTCCGCCCCGAGCTGCCCCACGCAGCATCTCTTCGAAGTTCGTGGCACCCCAAGTCTTGGCCAGCTCACACAGGTCGCGATGTCCGCCCCGAGCTGCCCTAGTCAACATCAAGTCGAAGTTCGTAGCGCCCCAGGACTTGGCCAGCTCACACAGGTCGCGATGTCCGCCTTGAGCTGCCCCATTCAGCATCCTATCAAAGTAAGTCGCACCCCAGTCCTTGGCCAGCTCACATAGGTCGCGATGTCCGCTCTGAGCTGCCCCATTTAGCATCCAGTCAAAGTTGGTGGCACCCCAAGACTTGGCCAACTCACACAGGTCGCGATGTCCGTTACGAGCTGCCTCAAATAACATCCACTCGAAGTTCGTGGCACCCCAAGACTTGGCCAACTCACACAGGTCGCGATGTCCGCCTTGAGCTGCCCCATGCAGCATCCCATTGAAGCCTGTGTCGCCGAGGCGTCGGGCTTCTTCACACCCATGACGATTGTTACTCAATGCCGCTTCTTGCATAGTAGACATACGGATGTTTGTTAAATTAGCTAAAATGGCTTATAACTCGATACTATCGATGATGTCAGGATACACAGAATCAATTATGTTAAAAAATAGACATCCGAGCGGGGGACACCCCCCGATATTGTAGCCGAGTGAACACCCCCATGCCCCCTAAATGCAGTAGCCTAGGACCACTATGGATCTTCATCAGAGTCGCTCTCCGAAGCACTCTCGTCCTGCATCTCAGTCGTGCAATACAGCATGAGGAACGACGTCAGGTCGTGAAAAGCCTTAATAGTCTCGTGGCGCGCAAGGAAGTCGCGGAGCGCATTGCTGATGAAGACCTCCTCGGTCTTGATTTGCACCACCAGTTTGTTCACGTGCTGGACGTACTGGGGCATGTCGAAAAGCAGGTCGAATTTCCCACGGGCAATAAGACGGGCTGGGGCGACGGTCATTACCCTCGCGTTCGGGGCCCTGCGCCCAGCCAGCCTCGCGCGGCGCGTTACATCGCGACAGTAGATCATAAAGGAGGCGACGGTCTCCGGGATGAAGTAAAACAAGAATCGCGCGTCATTCAAGAGGTCCCGGATGGCGGGCTCAATGTGCCATGCCCCGCAGAGGTCCATAAAGGCACCTACGTCGCGGGCCTCGTTCCACCACTCATAGAAGAAGGCGCCATCGAGCCGAAGAAGGCCCACGAAGGTGTCCCACGGGATGGCCTTCTCCTGATACAAGATGCGACCATAGCGGTAGGCGGTGCAGCGAATCGTATGTGGGGAGAGCGGGAATTCCGCCACGCGATCGGTGTTCATGGCTCACAGTCTAATTTACACTTGCCGTTGGCCTTCAAATTTGACGATGATCACGAAGCCTGCAAGTCTACCATGAATCCCGAGGAGCAAGGCTTGCGGGCGAGCTATATCGCCGACATTTCACGGTACCTCGCGGGAGGCCCGACGAAGGAGCAGATGACGCTCCTGCTTGATACGATCGTCAACAAGTTTCGAGTCAACGTCTCCAGCAACCAAAAAGAGCATTATGTCATGTCCCAAGCGTTCACGACCGAGCAGCTGGGGGTGCTTTTGAACATTCTCACGGGGAAGACGTAGATGAACTGCACATCTATTTGATTCGTTTTTTCTGCTAGGTAGTTAACATGGCCGACTTTCACGTTTTGACAGGCTTCCCAGCGCGTACTTCAGAGGCTGATATTAGGGCTGCACTACGCAGTGTTAACCTGCGCATCGTGTGGGTCGACCGCACGCATTGCATCGTCGGACCCCTCAAGCGCGACGAGATCGATGTAAGGCCGTGGTGTTGGGAGCCGCTAAGAGCCGAACAGCGCGCCCTGATTGACAGCCCCCTCACCTTCGTGATGACCCCGCACGTGAAGACGTTTACGCCCACTTGTAATCCGCCACTTGTCATCTCAGAGTGCCATGTACAGGGTGCTACGCTGCGGGTGGTCCGCGATGACCTGCTTCCAGGGGGTACGAAGCAACGCGGTATCATTGCTTGCGAGACAGGGGCGGAAGAACTCGTCTATGCCAGCATGCCGTTTGGTTACGCTCAAGTGGCTCTGGCGTACGTCGGCGCGCAGCGTGGAAAGCTCGTTACGATCTTCTGTGGAGATACCCCAGCCAATATGACCCTCGTGGCCGCACGCTGGGGCGCTAAAATCATCCAGTGCCCGTCATGGGACGCGGCCAAGAAGAGTGCCTTGAAGTACGCCGCGGGCGTGGACTGTCCCCATCGCCGCACACAAGTACCCTTCGGCATCGACACGCCCGACTTCATCCGCATCCTAGCGATGCAGATACGCACGGCGACACCGGCTGATTTCGTGCCTCCAAAACGCATCTGGATTGCCTCGGGGTCCGGCACATTGGCGCGCGCCCTCGCTGAGGTCTGGCCGAATGCCACGTTGGTGCTCGTGCAGGTAGGACGCGCCCTTAATAGTGCGCACCGCGTACCAGTCGAGATTTTCGTCGCCCCTGAGGCCTTCGCCGAGCGCGCCAGGGACCCTCCGCCGTACCCATCAGCGGCCCACTACGACGCCAAAGTTTGGCAGTTCGTGAAGCTCCATGGGCGCGCCGGCGACCTGATTTGGAACGTCGGCTAGACGCGCGGACGTTGGCCATGACATTGTAAACCAAATGATTTGCAATTTGCTTTTTTGACCTGCATTTTGGCATTTGGTTGCAAATTGCAAGGATGGCTTTTACGGCAACATACCCGAACATTGACCTTGGGGCTTTTGATGGTGCCATCGAGGCCCTTCACGAGCGCACGACAGTGGAGGGCTCGGCAGAGCCAGTGGGGGACACCATCACCGGCGAATGCGAGTGGTGCGGCGACCATGACGCCAACGAGACTTACTCCCTTATCGTGAGGCTTCTTGGTGGCCTTGACACGGACGCCCAACAGCGCGTTTTGGACCGCTTTCAGAGCACGTTTTTCGTGACTGGCGCAAAGAAGGGCTCGGCCGAGGGTGTCGAGCTTGCTAGCGCCGACGATTTCACTGCCGCCGAGCTGAGCAGCGACGCCGCAACCTTCAGTGGCGCGCGTGAGGAGGATATCGACCTCGAAGACTTCGATGAGCGCAACAAGCCTCTCGACGCGACCGAGATGGATTTTGCCATTGGCGACGACACCGGGGCCGCCGACGATGACACCGCCGAGCTTGAGGCCGATGGCGCCACCGAGGCCGTTGAGTTCGCCGTTGGGCCACAAGAGGACGTCTCCGGGGCCGCCGAAGACGCCGGCATTGAGGCGTTTGAAATCGACGACGAGACCAGCGTCGCCGGGGCCGCCGAGCGCAAGAAGCATTTTAAGATCGTCGAACCTGCACCGACCATTGACAACGATGTGCCCGTGAGCATCGACGATTTCCAATTCGTGCCTGATCAGCCTGGTGACATCGCAGGTATGCCGATCGAGGACTTTCAATCGGTGGCCGACGCGAGCGACAACCCCGAGGCCCTCGATATCGCCTACAACGATTGGTCGACCAAGTCACATGCCGAGCAGACCACCATCGCGATGGATTTGCTGACCGACCTTATGGAAGGCTTTTAAGACCCGCCTTTGCTCTTTTTTGGTCTCGATCTTTTTGGAGGGACGATAATGCCGATGGCCATGAACCATCTGATGTCGATCGCCAAGCGAGCCCAACAAGAGGCCAGTGAGCCGCACATCAAGGAGGCGGGTGATCTCTTTGCCATCTATGAGCGCCTTCGGGATGAGCGTCAAGCGCTAGAGAAGGATGTGGACCCCAACATTTACACCGTCGCCCTGACCCGCGCCAACCCCAAGTTCGCCCACCAGTGGCCCGTCGTCGTCAAGATCATCGCGGTGCGAGGGCAGTTTTTCACGGCCGCCTTCAAGGCCTACATGCACTACGCGCGCAACACGTCCGTCGATGGGCTCGCCACCAAAAAGCTCGAGGAGCTTGACCCGCGGGTGAAGGCGGACCGTAAGCTGCGCGAGGCACCGCGCGTCGATCGCACCGTCGAGACCTTTGACGAGGCCGGCGTCTCAACGGGCTACGAGGTCGTGCCCGCGCCGGACCTTCCAGAGCCCTACGAGCCACCCAAGCAGCTGCTCCTCGAGGCCAGGCTGCGCGCCCGCGCCGAGCACGAGTCCTATTACACGTACCTCACGATTATCGAGGACGCCAAGTCGCGCTGGCCCCGCGACTACAAGCGCCGCTTCCCTAGCGCCCTCAAGGACGCCCTCGCTGCCGAGGCCTACAAGGAGCTGCAGGTGACCGAGCAAGAGAACGCCGAGGCCGCCAAGCTCGCAGCCGAACGCGAGGAGGCCATTCGAGCCGAGCATAAGGCGCATCTGCGGATGTGGCTTCAGCGGTCGATAGCCATGCCGGGACACGACGAGACTTTTGCGGCCCTGACGCGGCCCACGGAGTTCAGCCTTGGGTCGGCGGCCGCGAGCTGTGAGGAGTGGGTGCAGAAGGCCTAATTGTTCGATGAGTCTGTGGCCTATTTCAACCCAAATCGGCAAACGTCTGCAAGGCTTAATTCTGCGACTTATTTTTTGATGTGGCACATCCATAGGACAAGATGACTTCGAAAGGTGATCCTAATCAGCTGCAAGATACAGCATTGTTTGGCTATTGTGTGGGATGTGAATTAGCAAGACAACAGGGCGCCTTTGCCTTGAACTGGAGCCTGTTGGAAGCAGCCCGCGGTAAACTTTGCGACCAATGTCAGCTGGCGGTCTCCCTGGGCGCCTCCGACTTTAACGAAATGCTGCGCGTGGCAGCCCGAGGTGGACATCGCAACATATGCCAGCGAGCTAAAGACTGGGGTGCTACTGACTTTAACTGGATGCTGCTTGCGGCAGCCCAAGGTGGACATCGCGACCTGTGTGAACTGGCGGTCTCTTGGGGTGCTACTGACTTTAACTGGATGCTGCTTGCGGCAGCCCAAGGTGGACATCGCGACCTGTGTGAACTGGCGGTCTCTTGGGGTGCCACCAACTTTGATGAGATGCTGTATGCGGCAGCCCGAATTGGACATCGGGACCTATGTGAACTGGCCGTCTCTTGGGGTGCTACTGACTTTAACTTGATGCTAATTGCTGCAGCTCAAGGAGGACATCGCGATATATGTGAGCTGGCCGTCTCTTGGGCTAAGTCCCATGGAGTTGTTTGGGGCGCCATTGTCTTTGACAAGATGTTAAAATGTGCATCCACCGAAGAGCTAAAATCTCTCGCCAGATATTGGCAAGCCTGCGTCAAGGATCCAACTTTGCCAGCTTGGGTCAGTCTGTTCGGTCTGCTGCTCGTCACAGACGGCTACTTCCGGCTCAGGTGCCCACCAAGCGAGGGCAATTATGCTTCACCTGCACATGTCCGATGGTTGAAGATCGTCTCCCAGCTGCCGCTTGAGCTACAGGCGGTGGTGTGTTTTCGCGTTCATGGTCTGACACAGGACCCGGTCGTCACCGGCAGGGCCATCGACGCGGGCGGCTGTTGGCTCTTTGAGAAGTCGTCATAGCGCACTAATCTTTTTTGAATCACAGCTTAAAAGCCTACAGTTGCATCTTGCTTGACCATGAACCAGTTTTTGGCCGAGGCGCGTCTTCACATCCCTCAGATTGTGAGCCCCGTCGAGCCTGAGCTCGAGGTCCGCATCACGGTCGGCAATGTGGCGAAGTTTCTTGAGTACTTTGAGGCGCTCTGCCAGGGCTACAAAGGCGAGGCCAGCTCAAAGACGGGTAATCCCCCCGGCTTCACCTTCATGCAACGCTGCGACATCCAATACGGCAGCACAACCGCCTCTCACGCCGCGAGGCCAGCACCCAACGGGCCGCCCGCCCATGTCACGCTGCCTCCGCACCAGTGCCGTGTGACCTGTGAAGGACTCAAGAAAATCGACACGACCTTCATGCGTAAGGAGCTTCGCCTCGAGGCCCGCGAGCAGAACACGACCTCGGAGACTCGCAAGATGGTCCTGGTGGCCGAGGTGCCGCTCGTCGCGGAGGCGCTGCCGGAGGTCCTTGGGGCGTGCTTCCTGAAGACCCGCTGCTTCGCGTGCTTCGAGCATTGGCGCGTCGAGTTCGTCGCCACCTACCGCGTGCCGGTCCTCACCATCAAGCAGATTGTCGCGAGTCGAGGCGTATATTTCGCCTCTCCCATCAAGGACGTGGATGCCTTCCGGGCCTTCGTGCGCAACCCGATTTTCGTCTTCGATCAGCTCGCCATTGAGTACGAGCTGCTTGATCCGCGTGCTCTAACGACCCTCGACGCTATCGAGCCCGTCATGAACGAGTTCGAGCTCATCGACCGCATCATCTTCGCGCAGGATCGCAACGCCATTGAGTTTCGGACCATCCTCAGGGGTGCCTTTGAGTGGTACAAAGTGGGCCGGCGCGTCGAACCCACGACCATCAAGCAGGCGACCCTGCAGGCCAAGACCATGACGTGCCGCGAGTTCAATGAGGCGCTTTTCTTCCCCGAATGGTACGTCACGGAGAAGACGGATGGCACGCACGCGATGCTCTACTTGACGGAGACGGGCGCCATTTACCTGCTTCACGGGGACCCCGGCAACCCGATGGAGATGCTGCGGGCGGGCGACCCAAAGGCCACGATGCCAGCGATGATCCTCGACGGGGAGCTGGTTCGTGCAGAGTCCGCCGCGCCGCGCTTCATCATCTTCGACATCATGGCCATCAATGACGTGCAGGTCTACACGCTGCCTTTCTCGAAGCGCATCGAGTACGCCGAGGAGGCAAAAACGACCCTCGCGCCGCTCTTAACCGAGACGCAGATTCGCATCGAGACCAAGACCTTCACGCGCCTCGTGGACCGCCGCACCAACGAAGCCCGGTATTCAGAGCAGGTAAATGCGGCCGCCATCGAGGCCAAGTCGCGACCATACAAGACCGACGGACTCATCTTCGTGAGCCCGGGTTCGCCCTACTGGGAGACAACTGTGCTCAAGTGGAAGCCCAGCACGCACGTCACGATCGACTTCCTCGCCCGCAAGGTCCCCGACAACCTCAGGGCCATCGCGCCATTCCGCATCATGCCCGGGCAGACGCAGTACATCCTGTATTGCACGATTTATCAGGCCGAGAGGCTGCTCATCAACGAGCCCTCCTACGTCGTCTCACAGTTCGCGACTCGAAGCCTTACGTCGCGCTTCCCCACGCCCTTTCAGACGTCGCTGGGTGCCAACCTGCACCTGCTTCATTCGCCCCGTGACGACCTCGATGGGCAGGTCCTCGAGCTCGCTCCCACTTGGCTGGACCAGCGGGGTGAACCTATCGTTGGCCCACGCGGCCCCTTAACTCGCCTCGGATGGCGCTTTGAGCGTGTCCGCTCCGACCGTCACAGCGACGTCATCAGCGGCCAGTACTTCGGCAATTTGCTTGCCCATGCCGAGCAAAACTTGCTAACCTTCATGTACCCGCTGACGCTCGAGAACCTCCGGGGCGACATCCGCCTTTACTTCGAGTCCCTCAAGGACGACCGCTACATCGCCATGACGCGCTTTAACAACACCATTAAGCGCATGCTTTTCCGGCAGTTAAACGGCTCTACGACGCACCTTGATCTTGCTGGGGGTCGCGGCTCGGATATCTCGAATTATTTCGCGAACATTAAAGGCCGCGTCTTTGTCGTTGAGCGCGATGCGGGGGCCATCCAAGAGTTCGTCCTTCGCAAGCTTGATCGCATGAAGAGCTATGAGGGGACAAAAGGTGCGCTTCCCAGCATATACCTGGTGCAGCAGGACCTTGCTAGGCCGGCCATTGAAACGCTCGGTAAGCTCGAGCTGATGAACGCTCCCCAGGGGGCGACCGGCGCAGCGAGTGGTGCACAGACGCGCCTCTCCAAGCTCCAGTTGGCCTTTGACAACGTGACGTGTTTCTTCGCGATGCACTACTTCGTCGTGACGGATGCCGATATGGCCAACATCGTGACCCTCATCGGAGGCGCCATCAAGCCTGGTGGGCACTTTATCTTCACTATCTTTGACCGTGTGCGCGTCGAGGCTCTCCTTGACCGCGAGGCTCAAGCCGGTCGCAAGGCCTGGATCGTCCAAGAAGACGGACGCAAAAAGTACCACATCGAGCGCGCCAACGACGCCGAGCTGACGCCCAAGATTCGCCTCTTGCTGCCCTTCACTCGAGGCGCCCTTATCGAGGAATATCTGGTCAGCGCCGAGGCGATTATTGACCACTTTACGCGGCCCGCCGGCGGCTTCACTCTCGCGGCGCGCTATAACTTCGACGAGAAGTTCACGGACATGGTCAACTACGGCAAGGCCCAGCAAGGTTTGAGCGACGGCGATCGCACGTTTATCGGGCTGTATATGACGGTCGTCCTCAAGCGCAACTAGGCGGCCAGACGACGATGAAATTAATCGTGTTTCTTTTTTAGGATCATCCATGGATCGTGAGTCAAAGCAAGCCCTTCGAGGGACGGACGTGGCAGCGTGGCGCAACGACGAGGCTGGCGTGTATGGCATCGAGCTTCGGTACCTTGACCCTGCCGCCCAGAGTGTCATGCTGATCGTGCCGGCCGACGCCCACAAGGTCTGGATCGAGGGCGCAGGTTGGACCGGCAAGCTCCTTCACCTCGATCTTGCGGTGGCGCTAGTGCTGGAAGAGCTTCATTTCCTGCATGTCCCGCATGTCAAGATCGACACGGGCATTGTAGCAAAAAATATGATCAGGTTAATTGCCTTCACGGGCCGGACTACGCTCGAGACGCCATGGCGTACATACGAGTTCTCTGATATAGACGTTAAGGCCACTGAGGTTATCTATCTTGGAGCTCCTGAGATATCAGCCCCCTACACTGCAGCCGAGTAGGGGATACCCCCACGACCCCCCGACACTGTGACCGAGAAGAGCGCGTAATACTCCTGTATGCAGACGGGATAAACGGTACCTTTTTTGACCGCCCCAAGCAGCTCCGCATAGCCTTGGGTGTTGATCGCGATCTGCAGCTGAAGCTCAATCGGAATCTGCACCATGATGCGCCAAAAGCGCCCGTGGGGGGCAGGCGTTTGGGTGCCAACTTGCAGCATACCCTCAACAAGCATGCCGGCTAAAACCCAAATGCCTGCAGCTGCATTATAGGAACCAAAAGCATCAGTATAATTAGCTATGTCTTTGCAACCGTGATTTTCCCACCATGTAAAACGTGGAACTGGAACAAGCGGCAATGGCCCATGACGCCAGGGGTTTGGAGACTTGCTAGGGTTTATACGCGTCCAATGCCTCTCGACCATGGGGTAATAACGCGAGGGTAGCTGCAAGATACATCGTAGCGTAAAATCATCGCTCTCTGCCTTAAGTACACAACGAATAACACCATAACTTAGACTTGCTAAGATACGACCCGTGTTCCCTGTGATGAATTTGTCGAGCTCTTTAGTAGTAACCTTCTCATCGGGAACGGAGGTTGCAAGATAGGCGCCGACGGCATCATGGATTTCGCCATCTGGCCAATGACCGACGAGGCTCGCGATGAACGTATAGAGCTCAGTGAGACACAAGGGTGCTTGTTTACGGTCCGGCCAGAGGCGTAATTTGGTCTCAAAGTGCTGTTGGAAAAGAGCGTCCATGGCCGAGTAACGAGCTCAGTGATGTGAATCAGTTTTTTGGCCAGCATACAAAGATCACTGTAATAAGCAATCATGGGTGCGCTCGCTTGGCTTTTTATCGTGCTCGCGATTCTTGTGCTCGTGCTGCTCGGCGGCCTTGCGGCAGCAGGCGCATATTTCGCCAATCAGGCGGGGTCGAGCTTCATGACGGGCGTGAAATCGATCTTCATGCCGAACCCTTTGTCGGTAGGAGCTGCCCTTAGTGGTGTCTTCCGAGGCACGCCTAACCTTGCCGTGGGCAGCACGTGTCCGAGTGGGTCAAAGCTGCAGTCGACTGGCGGTGCTACAGGTACGGGCGTTTGCTTGACGTGCCCGGGCGTCCTTAATGGCGTCAATGCGTGTTACACGTGCGCGACTGGAACCGCATACCTTAATGCGGGTTCGGTTCCATCGTGTTGCTCAGGAGCGGTCTCGGGTACCTCATGCTCTGGGACATCCACGGCATCACCAGGTGGACCACCAACGGGGGTCATAGCGACTATTGGGGCATCCTGAAGGAAGCGAATTATTTTTTGCAACATTGGGTATGAAAACATAAATTATCGGTCATGCCGGTTGGTCCAATGGTCACCATAACCGTTTGGGTCCTTATCGTGGTCGCGATTCTGGTGTTCGCAGCACTTATTGGCCTTGGCGTAACGGGCGCGTACTTTGCCAATCAAGCCAGCACGAGCTTTACCACCGGCCTTAACTCGGTGCTCTCGCCTAACCCATGGTACGGAACATGGAGCTCTTTATGGGTTCCTCGGGCTGCAGTAAACCTGCCTCTTGGTACTACATGCCCTACTGGTACCAACCTACTGACACTGGCCAACAACACCGGGGTGTGCACAACGTGTCCTTCCAGCGCGACTGCTAAAAATGCCATGTGCATCGATAGTAGCGGTGCCATGGTAACCGCAACAGTACTGGCAACCATAGGTGCTACAAGCTCGAACACTTCTGCATTGACCTAGACCCAGCGCGATTATTTTTTGTGCCATAGAGCATCATAGGTGCCCGCAAGAAACTCTTTTGGGATTCGTCCGAGGGCGAGGCGCACCTGGGGGAGTCGAGAGGCGTTATTGAATGTCTTGGGCTGCAGTAGGCTCGTGGGGTGTTTCTCGCAATGCCATTAATTCACAAAAAATTGGCGCGTGGCATGTTCGTCATCCTCGCCAGAAGTTCTTACGTCGCGCCGCGACCTTCGTGAGGGCGTCAAGCTCGGTGGTCCACAGCTGCCTCCAATAGTCCGCGCCACGTAGCACGGCGATGCGCGCCTCAAGCTCAGCTATTTTTTGCTGCCTCTTGGCACTTTCGGAGCTCTGCCCCAGACGCAAGTTGCGAATGTAATTGTAGCTCGGCGGGGTCATTGCGGGGTCGGCATCGGCGTCTCCGGTCTCGTCGTCCTCATTGTGCGAGGTACCCCCGCTCGGAGTGCGCGCTGCAAACGCGTCCTCGAAGCTCTGAAGGACCATATAGCCGCTGATGTGAAACGGCAGGGCAGCAGTTGAGAGGTATTTCGGCTGCTCGATCAGAGCGCGGTTCAGCTTGAAGAAACCCTTGCTGGCAAAGAGTGCGTCTTGCTCGGGGACGCCGAGTCGCTTAATGAGCGTCGGGACGTCGACCGTAAACGCGTGTTCGGTCTCGATCAGGAGGGCGCGCTTAAAGACGCACATGACCAGCTCGCGCTCGACGCGGGCACGGTAAAGGGCCGCCCGCTCCGGCAGCCATGCGGCCACCACGTCGTAGTAGGACTTGAGCTCGAGGACGTGAGGGGCACCATCGGGCTTATAGCCGATGTAGTTGAGCTGCCGGCCCATTGGCTCGCTGAGGCCGATGCCGTGGGCGAGACCATGGCGGCCAAGATTGACGCCTCTGTAGCGGGCGTTCTTGAGCTTCTCAAGGGCGTCTGTGCGGGCCACGAAACTCACGTCGATCTCATTCTCGGTCAGAGGCTCGACGCTCGACTTGTTCAGGATGGACTCCGAGCCGCGGAAGTCGTGGATGAAGGGATGTTCAACGTACTTCGTGGCGCGCTTCTGCTGACCGTCGACCCACGTCCTCTCGGTGCCGATGCGGATGAGGTAGTCGATGTACGTGTCGCCGGTCATGCCGATCGGAAGCTCTGTCACGCGCACTTTAGTAAGCCCAGGGCCCGCTGGGCTGGTGGTGCAAACGCCCACTGAGAGGGTCATGGCTGACCGAGGCTGGTGGCTATCACTGCCGGCCTCGGCTGGTATGTCAAGAAGCGTGCCCTTCCAGCCATGACGGTCATAGGCCAGTGCACGGGCTCTGATGGCGGGTCCGATGGCGCTTGCCTCCTCCATATTAGCGCTGACAATCAACTGGCGCGTCATCGCGAGAAGCACATCGACGTCGATGGCGTGGGCGTTAAACTGCCACCCCGTCGCGGGCAACATAGCGTACTCAAAGACAGGCGGGATGGTGGGCACAAAGTACAGAGGCACGGTCCGCTTGCCGTCCTCGAAGCGGTATCGGAGCAAGGGCAGGTCTTCGGGCGGATAAAGGGCGTTCACTAGGTCATGGTTTAGCGCCACGCGGACGTACCTGGAGGCGCCCGGCTCCGGCTTCATGCGCGTCCCGAGCTCACCCTCGCCAATGAAGATAGGGAGGCGTCGGCTACCGAAGAAGGCTTGCGCGTCGCGCTTAATGACGTCCGCCATGATCTCCGGCTCGTGGTGATAGGCCGAGGCCGAGGCAATGGGGCCGAAGATGTTGCTGACGAGGTCGGAGTGGTTTTTCCCCTTGCCCCCGAAGTACTCTAGGGCGCCAAAGAGCATCCTGCGGCGGACGGAGTTGAGGCCATCGACCACACAAAGCAGCTTGCGCTCGAGGTCGTCGTGGCAATAGGCGCGATAGGGCCCGAGCAGATGTGCCCCACAGCTGGTTTGCAGCGCGCCAGATATCGACAGCGCGGTAGCAATAAGCGACCGGAGCGGCTCGGGTGCGGCGTCATCGTCGTTGCGCAGAAGCACTTTACGAGGCTCAGAGTCGGTCTCAAAGCAGGCTCGAAAAAGGCCTGGGGTCGCATCGTCATAGCAGAACTGCAACATGGCGGCCTCAAAGTTAGGGCCCGCGAACATGCGCTTGGTCTGGTCGTGACTGTGCCCAGCGAGACCCTTGTAGTACTGGACTTTCGCGCCTTTGAGCTCCTTGCAGTCGCGGACAAGGGCGTTGTAGATGATGCGCTCTTGGGCATATGGAGGCTCGCCCGCGGCCCCCGCAGCCTTCACAAGTTGCATGGCCCAGGGATGACCGCGGATCCTCATGGACTTTGCGAGCTCGAAAAGATCCTTGTTCAGCAGCTTAAAGTAGCCGTTGGAGCCCGCCCAGTTTCGGAAGGCCGCCTCGGTCTTGAAGGAGGCGAGGAGCTTCGATTGTGGGCCACTGAAGACCCGCACGAGGTCGGTCTCAAAGCGCCAAAGCAGCTTATGCTTGCGGATGAGGGCCGGGAAGAAGACGTCGAAGAAGTTGAGGATCAAGCACATGATCTTGCCTTCGCCGTCCACGTCCTGGTCGGTCGCAACGACGATGCGGCCAAAGTTGAGCGTCTGAAGCTCGGCCTCGGACTCGTAGGTCTTGTAATAATCGAGGCCGAGCACCTGCATGAAGTCCGCCCAGATGATGTTGCGGGCCAGCTCAGGATCGGGCAGCTTGACAGGTGGGACACGACTCTCGTCCATGATGGTGCACTCGCGGACGTTCTTCGGGACGCCCTGAAACGGGTACGCCGCGAGGTCGACACCGAGCTTCATGGGGCAGTCCTTGGAGCCCGCGCCCCTCGTGATCATCGTGTGGGCGGACGCGCCCTCGTCCACAAAGAGCGTGGCGCGGCTGCGGTCGGACCACTTCTTGGACTTCATGAGCTCGCAAGGGTCCCATTTACGCATGATGTGGCGGCGCTTGTGGCTCTCGAGGATCTCGCCGACTTCCTTAACGAGCGCCTGCTTCTGGAGGGACTCAAGGCGTTTTCGGACGTGTGCCACGAGCTTTCCTAGGACGCCAGAGGGCAGCGTATAAGGCTCGAAGAATTCCTTGGAGTTGGCCACGGTGAAGGACGAGTAGTTCTTACTTTGCGACTGCCACTGGGGCTTAGGGATGAAGCCCGCGACATACGTCGTGATCATGCCGCCCGCGAGGCCACCGACGTCCACGCCCTCGGCCGTATGCTGCTGAAGAGCGGCCGTGACTTGCTTCGAGAAGTGCCCAAAGAGCTGCGCCGCGGTCATGACATTGACGCCGTTTATGCACGCCCAGTCGCGGCCAATATTGAGGCCCTCGTTGAGCACAAAGACCACGTTGAGAGGATATCGGTGCCGGAGGGGTGCCTCATAGAGGGTCTTTTTGGCCGCCGGTGAGAGGCTTCGAACGTCGCCCATCTTCTCGGGGTCAATGGTGCAGGCGACTAAGACGGCCTCGGGGCCATGGATCTGATGGGCGAAGCTCTGAAGGCGCGTCAACACGTCGGTGGCATCGTCGCCAATGCGCTTCCCGTTGAACCAGACTGGCGCGTTGAGAAGCACAGAAAGCTGAGTGAGCGTGCCTTCGAGGGCCTTCGTGAGGTGGCCAATGTTGCCTACGTTCATGTCAAAGCGCTCTGCAAAGCGAGGCTCAAGGCGCACAAGCGTGAAGGGGTTCGAGGCCGAGATCGGAATCGCCCCACCCTCGACAAGCCTGCTGCTGCACGGATATGGAGGCGGCTGAGTGCCAGTTCGGAGCTCCAAGACGTCCTCGCGGCCATACTCGAAGGGCATCAGGTCGCGCGAATATGCGCTGAGGGTCGCAATGTCCTTGTTGGAGCGACCCTCGATCCATGCCGCGCCTCTGTGGCAGACCTTATGGGCGAAGAGGCGCCCGTTGTCGGCGTCGATGGTCACGAGCTCACTGAGGCGCGAGTAGCGTCTTGCCAGCTTGAGTCCGATGCCGTTTGTGCCGCCTGTGATCGAGTTCGGGCGGCCATTGCCGGCATCGCCGTTGTGCAGGAACATCGAGAGGATGAAGGGCTGCCACTCGTTGAGGTCGGGGTGCTTTACGACCGCGAAGCCGGGGCCGTAATTGAGGACCTCTACTATGGCGCCATCGGCCGTGGGGACGAAAGACACCCTGAGCTCCTTGACGGAGGCTCGGACCTCTTGATCGAGGACGTTAATGAGCAGCTCCTGAATCATCAGAAGTGCGCCTGGGGCAAAGATCAACTTCTGCCAAGCCAGGCGACCTTGGCCTGTGACCACGAGGCACTCGACGTCCGTGGGCCGTGAGCCACCGCCCCAGTAATCCTTCGTTTCAATGGACTTTTCGCTGTCTCCGAGGGCAAGGGCCATATTGCTGTAATGTTGATAGGGTCGCGGCGATTCATTTTTTTGAATCGCATAGTGCCTAGTAGCATCGAAAATGCGTGTGCGCTTCTGTTAGACGTTCACCTAGAAGCGATCGACAATGCAGACACCTAATTCACAATTGCGGGAGGCGGCCCTCGCGGGGAATCGTGATATTTGTGAAGCTGCTAAGTACCAAGGTGCTACTGACTTTAACGGGATGCTGCGTGGGGCAGCTCAAGGCGGACATCGCGATCTTTGCGAGCTGGCCGTGCATTTTGCACAACAAAATGCTAACCGGGGTGCCATTATCTTTAACTGGATGCTGAGTGGGGCCGCTCAAGGCGGACATCGCGACCTTTGCGAGCTGGCTAAGGTCTGGGGCGCCACGGACTTTGACGAGATGCTGAATAGAGCAGCTCGAGGTGGACATCGCGAGTTATGTGAGCTGGCTCAGGCCTGGGGTGCCACTAACTTTAACGAGATGCTGTATCAGGCCGCATACGGCGGACATCGCGACCTTTGCGAGCTGGCCAAGTCCTGGGGTGCCACTAACTTTAACAGGATGCTGATTTGGGCAGTCGATGCTGACCTAAAGAAACTGGCCAAGTACTGGCAAGCTTGTAAAGCTGATTCAACTCTGCCGGCTTGGGTAAGTTTATTTGGCTTACTTATCATCAATGATGGTTACTTCACATTAGCAGCTCAAACCTCACCTGAGCATGTCCGATGGTTTAAGATCATCTCCCAGCTGCCACTTGAGCTGCAGGCAGTGGTGTGTTTTCGATGCCATGGTTTGACCCAAGAGCCAATCATCACTGCACAAAAGATCGACAATGGAGGACGTTGGTTATTCCCCGAGTGAATTATTTTTTGATCTCGAGCAGATACCACTTTATCACGGCAAACATGCGTGTTTTGATATACCTCGTGTCACTGAACGCGAGAGAAAACCTGCAGCGTATTCGTTATCACAGTGAGTTTCACATTGATCTTGATGAGGCCGAGATCAGGTCTAAGCTGGCAGGGACGAGCTTTGAAGTGTCGCCAGTTGAGGTTGGAAAATCAGCTTCACGCGAAAGCAAGATGAAGGTCAACGTATGCAACAATGTCGAGGTCATGACCCTTATGAGCCTCCTGATTCCGCCCATCCAGCGCGTACGCTTTTACTGCGACCAAGTCCCGCGCGGTATAACGCGTGATATCTTTCTCTTCGAAGTTGTAGTCGCTAAGCCGCTCGAAAAAATCGAGGCGTGTGTGCAAGCTGTGGAGTTTGTCAAGGCGCGCATCGATATCGCCTATGAGACGGTGCTCGAGAAGGTCCACATGATCTATTATCCGGACCGAGAAAAGCCGATTGCTGGTGCCATCGCCATCTGGATTGAAGACAAGACCCAGGCACTGCTGTGCCAGAAGGCGCTGCTGTCAAGTTAGGGGCTGAATTATTTTTTGATACCGATTTAGATATATAGACTTGCGGACACATCACACACAGGGCCACCATGTATGTGCTCATTTACATCGCCCACCAGCACCTCTATCGCAGTGTTAAAACGGACCTAGGGCTCGCTGAAGTTAATGCCCGCATCGCGCCTTACCTCGCCGTGTTGGCCTATCGCATGGTCGAACGGCCCCTTGGAGGGCAACCTCTGGTCCACGAGCTCGTCCCAGACCCATCGGCGCCACTGCGAAACACTGTTATGGTGCACGTTGGCACCATCGAGGCCGCGGATCGAATCGCGCTCGACGTGAATTTAAGCCTCTTCCAAGTGGCATTCTACGACGCCGCCTCTGATCATAAACGCAACCCACTTCTCGAAGAGGTGCGCGTTTTCAGTTCGTCTCTGACATGCCTTCGGGAGACACTTGAGGACACGGCGGGGCATAATGAGATTGTAACAAACACGTGCAAGGTCGCGTACAGTGAGGGCCTGCAACACTGGGTCCTCGTGGCCGATGACACTGGCAAGAATGTCGCGGTCTGGACCAGTCGAGAGCGCATTGGCGAGTACAAGCGGGCTATTGGCGTCTGATTCGTTCGCGGGTCTATTCTTTTTTTGCAAGCCCGCATAAAAAATTCAAACAGCCAAGTGACGTCCCCATCGAGTAGACGACATTGGGTTCGCAAAATCCTGGTTTCCGGCACGTAGATTTTCGGCAAGAAGGCGTGTGTGAGGTAAAAATGCACCCTCGCGAGGTGCCATTGCAGCTCACTGGGAAGCTGCGCGGCGATGGTCATAAAGCGCGCCGCGGCGCTCGGGGGGCCGTGCACCAAGAGGCCTTCAGTAACGACGACCATGAGCCCAAAGACGCGACGAATTTCGCGCTCTTGGAGTGGGCCATTCATTGGCCTTGAACTACGATCATGCGCATAGATGATTTCTTGCTCACTGTAGTCCAGGTGCTGGAAATAAAGCCGCGCACTGGGAAACATGCGCATGGTCGCGAGCCACTCAGCCACGGAGGAGCGACCACCTAGTGCGAGCTGACTATCCATTCGGCACGGGTTTGAGATCGCGGCAAGCTCACGCAGCTGCTGAAACTTTCCTCGCTGGGCAAATGCGCGTAAGATATAGCGAGAGTCTGGAATGAATGGATACAGTACTTTCAGGATCTCAAAATCGACCTCGGTCGGGGCATACATGTTATCGAGGTCGAATATTAGCCGTAAGAGGAACTCTAACGTGCGAAGCTTCTCTTGATCCAAGACCTCCCAGAAGTCGTCGTTCTCGGCAAGGTGGAGGCGTATAACAAGCTCGAGCCGCATGTCGAGGACGACACTGATGTGCTCACGTAAGATCTCATAGTGTGTTGGCCACTGGTTATGCCAGATGTAGTGGCGCGGGTTGGCGGGTGTGAAGGGAGTACTAAGCAGCCACGTAATGTCGCCCGCCGTGGTCACTAGGCGCGCCGGCCACTTGGCGTCCACGAAGAGGTGTGCCGGGATAGTGTACATGTCTTATTAGACTTGCAGACGTTTACCGAGTTGGGTTAAAATAGGCCACACTACTGGCTGATAAAACGCACGTCTGTGAGAAATCAAAAAACCAGTGGCCTTTTTCGGGACCAGAAACTATTTTTAACCTAAATCGGCAAACGCGCACAAACTGATGGCAGAGGTTGTAGCTGAAGGAGCCGAATTGCTCAGCGAAGAGGCCCCCGCCCTTGTCGACGAAGCCGAAGTCGGTTTTGAGTCATTCTCGGGCAAGCCACATCTTCCCGAGGGAGGCGCCGGCAAAGCCCATTCACACCGGGCCTTTAACCCCATGGACTCCATGCAGCATCGCTCGCAGGAGCAGTTCGCGGAGCACCTGGCGACCGGCTGGAACTACTCGAGCTTTCACACCGCGACCCTCGTCTTTTGCGCCATCACAGTCATTGTCCTCGTTGGTCTCATCAGTGCGGGTGTTTTGAAAGCGCCCAGTACGGCGCTTGTGGGCCTCGGAGTCGCGTTCGCAGTTCTGGCGTTTGTGACAATCGGGCTCGAGGTCTATACGTCGACGCTCATGCCCAACATCGGTGACATGCTCCACAGCAAGAAGTTATCGCACTTTTTCAACCAGCTAGACGTGCCTATGGTTTGATGGTGTTTTTGCTGAGACGAAACACCGATGTGGTTTTTTTGAATGGGTGCTTTGGATTAAAAGAGGCCGTGGGACCGAGCAAACCGCAAATTATCACAAGTCCATGGCAACACCCAATGATCAACTCTGTAAGGCAGCCCGTGATGGTCGGCATGATTTGTGTCAATTAGCGAAAGATCAAGGCGCTGATGACTTTAACAGGATGCTATTGGGGGCAAGCCAAGGAGGACATCGGGACATATGCCAGCTGGCTAAGGACTGGGGCGCTACGTACTTCTACTGGATGCTATGTGAGGCAGCAAAGAATGGAGATCGGGACCTATGCCAGTTGGCTAAAGACTGGGGCGCTGATAGCTATAGCTGGATGATAAACGGAGCCGCAGAAGGTGGACATCTTGACCTTTGTGAACTAGCTGTCGATTGGGCTAAGGCCGATGAAACGCCCTGGAACTCCATTAACTTTAACTGGGTACTTGCTAGGGCAGCTCAAGGCAGACATCTTAACATATGCCAATGGGCTAAAGACCAGGGCGCTAATAACTTTGATGGGATGTTATATTGGGCCGCAGAAGGCGGCCATCGCGACCTTTGTGAGCTGGCGATGTCCTGGGCTAAAGCCCCTGGAAACACCACTGACTTTAACAAGATACTGCGTGGGGCCGCCCAAGGCGGACATTCTGACCTGTGTGAGTGGGCCAAGTCCCGGGGTGCTACTGACTTTGATGGGATGCTGCGTGAGGCCGCGCAAGATGATATAAAGTCTCTCGCCAAGTACTGGCAGGCCTGCACAAATAATCCAACCTTGCCGGCCTGGGTTAGCCTCTTTGCGTTGCTCTTGGTCACTGATGGCTATTGTGAGCTTAATGCCAAAGCATCACCTGAGCACATTAGATGGGTCAGGATAATGTCTCATCTGCCCCTTGAGGTGCAGGCAATTGTGTGTTTCAGGTGTCATGGACTTGCCACTATACCAGTCGTGACTCGATGCAAAATCGATGAAGGCTGGCAATGGCTCACCCCCATAATAAACGCGCACAATGGGACACCCCCACAATAAACACCACATAGATCATTGTTTTTTAGCTGCGTAACACCCTCAGGATTTCCTCGAGCTGCTCCATGACTGCGTCGCCGTCACGAACACGCCATTGCTCCCCCGTCAGGGCGTTTAAGAGGCGCGCTGGAAGGCCACTTAAGAGTGCATAGATGGCAGTCTGCAGCTTGTATTCGATCTGCAGGTCAGCCGTGCATTTAATTTCCCACAGAATTCCATCAGAAATAATGTCCGCGCGGGCACCGATGCCGCGGTCGTTGGCAAGTTCGACCTCAAACTGGATACTTGGTGCATCAGATGTGTTGGCGCCCACTCGCGCCCGCAACAAGGCGCTTGTGGCTTCGAGGACGCTCTCGGGGAGCCAGTTGGGGGCGCCACTTAGCACGCGCAAACGGTGATGCTGCCCATGCTCAGCAGTCCACTGGACGAGCCCAAGAAGCGCCCTATTGCCGTCGCGAAGGGCGCGATCACGGGCGTCCTTGAGCAGCTTGCGGTCGCAGTGAATGGCAGCGGCGACGTCCTCGAGGGACCGCCCCGCGAAGTGCTCGGGGATGACGAGGCCGTTGATCATGCTGATGTTCTCGACAAGGGTTAGTCCTCCGTGGCCCACATGGACGTGCGTCTTGAGGCCCGCCACAGACTCGGCCGCTTCATACTCGCGCTCAAAAACGGCATCGACGAGCGGGATAAGGGCGCGCAATTGTGCCGTGCTGAGCCATTTTGTGAGGTCGGTAGCAGCGACTTGAGGCGCCCGAATCCGCTCTGGGAGTGCCTCTCGTGGGGGGATGACACCGGCAATAGGGCGGAAGGAAAGCGGCTTGTACGGCGCAATATGATAGAGCATGAGAGCGCATTTGGCGCGTGTCAGGGCCACGTACAGGGCGCTTGGACAGCCGTGAGGGGTCTTACCCCGCTCATAGCTGGCGTCGGCCCCAAAGACGAGGACGATCTTGCGCTCGCGGCCCTTCGACTGGTGGTAAGAGGCGATCACGACCTTATGCGCCAGCTCGGCCTCGTTGAGAGCCCCTTCGTCGCTCATGCCATAATAGACTGGGACACCGCTCGCCACGAGGGCGTTTTCGATGCTATGAAGGGCGCGTACATAAGGGTACCTAGCCTTGATGGAAGGGGCCAGCAGGAAGTAGTCGCTGGCTCGTGACCGGCCCGCCGCGATGGAGCGCGTGATCATCATCGCGACCTCGTGGGCGAGCTCATCGACGCCTTCAGCGACCCTCTCCGAGACACATTTTGTCTCATCGTGCCAGCGGTCGGCGCGGTACTTCGCGAGGCCTTCACCGGGGCGCTGGCTCGCCGACTTAAGGCGCTCTTCGCCCTCGAGAAATTCGCGATTGATAAACCGGCAGATGGCAGGTGCGCAACGGTATGTTTCCGAGAGCGTGAAACGGTCAAAGGGGTGGCCCCAGGCCTGCTCCGGGGTGCTTAAGAACTCCACCGACGCGCCTTTGAACTCGTAAATGCCCTGATGGACGTCACCGAATAGATAGAGGGCGGTCTCAACGAGGTGCTTAGCGGCACCACCCCGAAAGTCGCACAAGTAGCGGCACACGAAGTCGAAATACAGGGCCGTCATGTCTTGAACCTCATCGATGACGAGAATGAAGGGGCGTATAGAAGCCGGTTCATCTGCTGGAACCGGCGCTTGTGGCTCGTCATCGAACTCGGCGTCGTCGATGACACCCTCGTGACCCGACTGCGGTTGACCCCCCAGTAGCCTAATAAGCTGCTCATCGGTATGAGCCGCACGGTCGTAGTACTTCACGGCGAGCGAGTGGTACGTATGGACCTCGACGTTCGTGAGACCTGCGGCCGCGATGGCTTCCTTGACCTCAAGTCTCAGCTGCGCATTGAAGGTCAGCGACAGGAAGTCGGCATCGGGGCGCGCCTTCGCGAGGCCGATGATGGTCGTGCTCTTGCCGGCGCCAGCAATGGCGTTTGTGGCAGCTCTAGAGCCGCTCTTGGCGCTCTGAACGTGCTGGATTAGCGCCCTCTGTTCGGCACTGAAGATGATGGTGGGTCGGGCGGCCATGGTTAGAAATAAGTGGAAAGCCGTCCCTCTTCAGACGCAAAAAAGATTTCTTAACCGCGTTTTGGCACATACACCTGTGCAGCGGTTATGGCATTTGGTTGATGTTTCAGGGGGTGTCCGACGCTAGGTGGAGTCACCATCTTGCGAACCGGCACGAGCCACTCAAGGACGGCGGCCAAGGCGGCCTCATTGTCGACTCTGACGTGGTAACTGTAGAAGCCGGTTCCTTGCTGTACAGTGGCATGAAATCGCATGAGGGCCATGACATACGCGCGCTTAGTGAGAACGAAATAGCGTTGAAGGACCTCGGGGTGATTGGCACTCTTCAGCTCCACGACCACAGACGGCTGCTTGAAGTACCGGGCCAGCGTAACGACGATGCCACCAGCGCAGTGATATTGCTTGTAGATGCCGGTGCTGGCATCGAGTTGTTTTTCCTTAAGCATGAGGGTGCCATGGAGCTCCTCGGCGTATTCCGAGCGGGCGTGGGCATAGGGTGGGATGTCGTAAATGGCCACGGTGGGGACGTTTTCCCCGAGGCATTCGATCTGATAGGTGGGCATTTGGGGGCTTTTAAGGTGGTGCGAGAGGAATCAAATATGGACATCCTGATGCCCGACTGTGACATGCGAGAGGCGCCACCGCCGAGGCGACATCCGCTCCACTCGGCCTTTCAGGCTAAAGTCGACCCCGACCGGCCCAGTTGGCTTGATCTCTTTGGCACCCACCCCGCCGTTCAGCTGGCCGAAAAGTACCAGGAATACCTGCGCCGGCAGGCTCTGGACGGCACCGTTAACATCGACCGGGTCCCATTTCGAACGCTCTTGCAGATCGTTAATCGCGCGCCCCACGTGCTGATCATCTTCGGTTTTACGCGCTGGACAGAGTTCTTCGCGGCCACGACGGACTCGTACATTCGCTACGTCATGATCGCCCACGACATCCCCGAGGCCCGTGAATGGCTGCCAGGCTGGTACCGTGGGCCTTGGAGCTTCCTCGTGGATGGCGACTTTGTAGGCATCAGAGGCGCCATGGCGAAGCGCGTTTTGGGCGCCATCTTGAGCGAGGATATTACGCGCCGCGCTTGGCTGCATTGGGCGTGTCGGAGCCGGTACCTCGTGCAACCTTGGGAACTTGATGTGCTCGATAACGCCATTGAGTGTGGGACACCCCCACGACCCCCCGCGTCATCAATCGACCCCCCGAGACAGCAGCCGAGTGGGGGTGATCCCCACGAGCCCCCTAAGACAGCAGCCGAGGGTGGGACACCCCCACGACCCCCTGCATCAGCAATCGATTCTGTTTCGAGGGGAGATATGGAGGTTTGTATCCATCAAGATACAAAAGATGATATTCTTGTAGACCCCCAGACGGCAGTTATTTGGCGCAGTATACCGCTGGTCTCCAAGTTCAATGTCACTGATCTGACAACAATCCTCGAGCGCGAAAGTGTCTTTAAACCAGTCCGCAGTGAACGTGAACAGCGCTTTCAGGTATATATTTTTGCACAACAACGCGCTGTCAAAAGCCTCTGGGACTAAGTGCGAGCCCCAAGGCTGCCTGTATTTTTTGAAGTAGAATGTGGTAGTCATAGATGATGGAGATCGATAAACGCTTACGAGAGGCAGCGTCAGCAGGTGATGAGCGTGGTTGTCGTGACGCTCATCGCCAGGGGGCTACGGACTTTAACGGGATGCTCTATAGGGCAGCTCAAGGCGGACATCGCGACCTTTGCGAGCTGGCCGTGCATTTTGCACAACAAAATGCTGCCTGGGGTGCTACGGACTTTAACGGGATGCTCTATAGGGCAGCTCAAGGCGGACATCATGACCTTTGCGAGCTGGCCAAGACTTGGGGTGCCACCAACTTTAACGAGATGCTGAATAGAGCAGCTCGAGGTGGACATCGCGACCTTTGCGAGCTGGCCAAGACTTGGGGTGCCACCAACTTTGACTGGATGCTATATGGGGCAGCCCGTGGCGGACATCGCGACCTTTGCGAGCTGGCCAAGACTTGGGGTGCCACGGACGTTAACTGGATGCTATATGGGGCAGCCCATGGCGGACATCGCGACCTGTGTGAGCTGGCCAAGACTTGGGGTGCCACCAACTTTGACTGGATGCTAAATGGGGCAGCTCGGGGCGGACATCGCGATCTATGCGAGCTGGCCAAGACCTGGGGCGCCACTGACTTTAGCATGATGCTGTCTGGGGCCGCTCGAGGCGGACATCGCGACCTTTGTGAGCTGGCCGTCTCTTGGGCTAAGGCCCATGGAGACCCCCTGGGCGCCACGGACTTTACTGGGATGCTGTATCATGCCGCATGCGGTGGACATCGCGACCTTTGCGAGCTGGCCAAGGCCTGGGGTGCCACGAACTTTACTGGGATGCTGTATCACAACATACGAGATGACATAAAATCTCTCGCTCAGTACTGGCGAGCTTGTGCAAGTGATCCAACCTTGCCCGCCTGGGTTAGCCTCTTTGCATTACTCTTGGTCACTGATGATTACTTTAAGCTTAGTGCCCAAGCCTCACAAGAGTACCTCCGATGGTTCAAGATCACCTCCCAGCTACCACTTGAGTTACAAGCAGTGGTATGTTTTCGCTGCCATGGTTTGACCCAAGAGCCAGTCATCACGCGACAAAAAATCGATGATGGTGGTCGTTGGCTCTATCCATCACACGATTGATCGCGCGATGGCGTCTAGAAGCCGACTCGGAGCGAACAGCACGTTCAGGAGCACATCTTTGCCAAGCGGCGGACCAGCAAAATCGACTGCTGTCTCAGGGGGTCGTGGGGGTGTCCCCCACTCGAGAGGTATGATTATTTTTTGAATGTATGTCACAGAGTATTAAGTCATGACGGAACAAGCTAATATCCGACTCCTGAATAATGCTCTCGCGGGAAATCGCGCAGAGTGCGAGGAGGCACACAGGGACGGCGCTACGGACTTTAACTTGATGCTGTATCAGGCCGCACACGGCGGACATCGTGACCTTTGTGAGCTGGCCAAGACCTGGGGCGCCACTGTCTTTAACATGATGCTGTCTGGGGCAGCCCATGGCGGACATCGCGACCTTTGCGGGCTGGCCAAGTCCTGGGGCGCCACTGACTTTAACATGATGCTGCGTGGGGCAGCCCATGGCGGACATCGCGACCTTTGCGAGCTGGCCAAGTCCTGGGGCGCTACGGACTTTAACGGGATGCTCTATAGGGCAGCTCAAGGCGGACATCATGACCTTTGTGAGCTGGCCAAGACCTGGGGCGCCACTGACTTTAACATGATGCTGTCTGGGGCCGCTCGAGGCGGACATCGCGACCTTTGCGGGCTAGCCAAGGCCTGGGGTGCCAGGGACTATAACTTGATGCTGTCTGAGGCCGCTCAAGGTGGACATCGTGACCTTTGCTGGCTGGCCACGGCCTGGGGTGCCAGGGACTATAACTTGATGCTGTCTGAGGCCGCTCAAGGTGGACATCGTGACCTTTGCTGGCTGGCCAAGGACTGGGGCGCTACTAACTTTAACGGGATGCTGTCTGGGGCAGCCCATGGCGGACATCGCGACCTTTGCGAGCTGGCCAAGACCTGGGGCGCCACTGACTTTAACATGATGCTGTCTGAGGCCGCTCGAGGCGGACATCGCGACCTTTGCTGGCTGGCCACGGCCTGGGGTGCCAGGGACTATAACTTGATGCTGTCTGAGGCCGCACACGGCGGACATCGTGACCTTTGTGAGCTGGCCAAGACCTGGGGTGCTACTGACTTTAACGGGATGCTCTATAGGGCAGCTCAAGGCGGACATCGCGACCTTTGCGAGCTGGCCAAGTCCTGGGGTGCCACTGTCTTTAACATGATGCTGTCTGGGGCCGCTCGAGGCGGACATCGCGACCTTTGCGGGCTGGCCACGGCCTGGGGTGCCAGGGACTATAACTTGATGCTGTCTGAGGCCGCACACGGCGGACATCGCGACCTTTGCGAGCTAGCCAAGGCCTGGGGCGCTACTAACTTTAACTGGATGCTGTGTGGGGCAGCTGAAGGCGGACATCGCGACCTTTGTGAGCTGGCCAAGGCCTGGGGTACTATTGACTTCAACTGGATGCTGCGTGAGGTAGCTCGAGGTGGACATCGTGACCTTTGCGAGCTGGCCAAGGCCTGGGGTGCCAGGGACTTTAATGGGATGTTGACGAGGGCAGCTCAAGGCGGACATCATGACCTTTGTGAGCTGGCCAAGACCTGGGGCGCCACTGACTTTAACATGATGCTGTCTGAGGCCGCTCGAGGCGGACATCGCGACCTTTGCGAGCTAGCCAAGACCTGGGGTGCCACTGACTTTAACAGGATGCTGTATCAGGCAGCCCATGGCGGACATCGTGACCTTTGCGAGCTGGCCAAGTCCTGGGGCGCGACTGACTTTAACGGGATGCTCTATAGGGCAGCTCAAGGCGGACATCGCGACCTTTGCGAGCTGGCCAAGTCCTGGGGCGCCACGAACTTTAACGGGATGCTGTATGAGGCCGCACGCGGCGGACATCGCGACCTATGTGAGCTGGCCAAGACCTGGGGTGCCACAGACTTTAACAGGATGCTGTATTACAACATACGAGATGACATAAAATCTCTTGCCAAATACTGGCAGGCCTGTGCAAGTAACCCAACCTTGCCCGCCTGGGTTAGCCTCTTTGCCCTGCTACTCGTTACAGATGGTTACTTTGTTCTTAGTACCCCCTGCATCGCATATGTTAGATGGTTTAAGATCGTCTCTCAACTGCCACTTGAGTTGCAAGCAGTGGTATGTTTTCGATGCCATGGTTTGACCCAAGAGCCGATCATCACGAGGCACCGGATCGATGAAGGGGGGCGATGGCTCTGGCCTGCAGATTAGACTTGCGGACGTTTGCCGATTTGGGTTAAAATAGGCCATACCACTCGACAAAACGCAAATTACCCTTAATGGGTCAATTATTTTTTAGACCATTGTGGCAAAAAATAATCAGCATGTCTCGTTAGGCAAGCTCCACACGAAGCCTCTCAAGATCGACGTCGTGGAGTGGCGTCTGACGCGGCCTAATGTGGATGAGCTTCGTGGTGCCGGTCGCCTTCAAGACCATCAAGCAGTGGGCGTCTTGCGTGAATTTGGCGCACCTAATTGTGGCCATGATAGCGCGCGACCTGCTATTCCAGACCTCGAGTTGGGCAGGATCAAGAATATGAAGCTTGCGTCCATTGCGGGCGTTAAGGCCTGTGGCGCCGATCTCCGGAGGCGTGAGATTGCCAGTTGCGGGGTCGCGCCCGTAGGCGAACTTAGCGATAGTGGCGGGCCAGTAGCCGCGAAACTTGGCTGCCTGGAAGGCATGCTCAGCGGTGGGGAATGTATAATCCCAAAGCTGGATGGGCGAAGGATAGAAGTTCGAGAGGACGCGACGCCAATGTGGGATGGCCTTAAGACGGTCCACCGTCTGTTGCCATTGGGGTCCACTGCCGACTTCTTCTTGTGGGCCATGGCCGGGGGCAACATCCGCGGACCCTGAGTAGTATGCGAGTGCCATGGCGTGCTTGTTCACATGGGTATCGCGAGATTCAAATAATTGATTCTGAGCCAGTGATAGTCTACTTGTGGACACCTACAAATTACCGCCAGTCTATGTCGCAAAAAATAGGCTTCGGTAAGTATGCTCAGCTGAGCTACGAGGCAGTCCTGGCCGATACGAGTTATTGCAACTGGGTACTCAAGGCCGGCGCGTCCACTCAAGACAATCCCAGTCTGCGGGCTCTTTATGAGTGGCTTTTGCAGTTCGCGGTGGACGTCGGCAAGGGCCCGCAGATGCCGATTGGACCGGCAAAGGCCACTACCCAGGGCAGCCTAGACGCTCCACCGGCGTACCATGGTGCAGGGCTCAAGCCCTTAGCGATCATCGAACAGCCCCGCCTCATGTTGATTTACAACGGCTTTACTATTGGTCCCAAGAACACTCAGTTCGGCCAAGAGTTGGCAGACGGTGACCTCATCGTGTGCCGCATGACACCGGGGCAGCCAGGCAAGACGACCTTCATCCTCAGCGTCGCTCAAGGCCTATGGGCGAAACAAATGAAGGTCGTTGGAGCTGGCTCGTACATCTACGACCTGACCTCGGACCGCGCACCCTCTGCCACACTCGACAGTGCCGCTCTTGGGGCCGCCCAGGGGGCCAGGGGTGTCCCCCTTTGGTAGCGCAAGTTTCTAGGAGTCAATTGCCACATGTACAACGCCATGAGCCTTATGAGCTTCGAGGGCAAGCGTGTTGAGTTCATCTGGACTCGCGATAATTAGCAATAGACTTGCGGTTCCGCAAGTCTGATCGGCCATTAATTTTTTGACCAGCTCGATGAAAAAATTAATGGCCGATCAGATGCCAGGTCGTGGCGCTCGCATCGTCGCCAGAATAGAGCCTATCTTGCATGAACACCAGTGGGCGTGGTTGGCATTTCCGTCGTTGACGGCTTGATCGTAGCTTGCGCCCAACGCGCGAAGCTTGTGGGCGATGTAGTCATGGCCCTCGGTATACAGCGCTTCTATGAGGGGCGCAAGCTCATCTACTTTGCTCATAATGTCCGTAGACTTGTGGGCCTTTGCTGCAAGTCTAGTGATAAGACCCCCTCTAAAAGCCTTCAAAAAATCACAATCATGCCATCAACTAACGCTGTACCAGCTACGCTTGCGAGGTAAAATCGCCTTCGCCTCGGCAGGAGTCATTGCGTATAAAGTGCTTCTGCGCCGCTGAGCTTGAGAGGCAACGAGCCCAAGCAGTAGGACCGACACGATGAGCGCGAAGCAACAGACGACGAGGGGACCGGTCCCGGCGTACCGCGACAGGACGACGGTCTCGCGGCACTCGCTGTCGGTGCCGAGAGGGGCGGCGCTATAGCAGGGCCAGCGCGCTGTTCCATTAGAGCAGCTCAAGAAGGTCTGCATCTCGGCCTCATCGAGCGGCCAGAAGCAGTAGTGGTAAAAGCACGTTGGAGCCGCTATGGACGCCGGGGCGAAACGGGCACAGAGGCCGAGCCAGCGCTCGACGTGCAGCGCCCCCGTGCACTCTGAGACGTATAAACCCCGCGCGGCGCGCATCTCATTTGCCAAGGCCGAGATCGCAATTGACCAGGCGGTAATGAGGCCAAGCACCGCGAGGGCAGCTGTGCAATATCCGACGTCACGCCACGCCATTGCTAATGCCTTCAAGTACCTCGTGTAAGTCGGATATAGGCGGGAAGGGCAGGCTTGTAAGGGAATACAAAAAATCATCACACCCCCTTACACTAGACTTGCGGACGTTTGCTGCTTGGGTTAAAATAGGTCACACCACTGGATAAAACGACCGACCAAACGCAAATTATCGCCAGTCTATTGCGGCCGAGTGAGGACCGCCACCACGCGCCCTAAATGCGACCGAGTGGGGGTATAATAATTGAATAGTTTCGGCTATAGAGGAGATCACAAAAAATGACCATTGGGAAGTGCCGCGAATCAGCAAACACTGTGTGTGTTTGGCTCGCTATCATCGTGCTCATCGTGCTCATTGGACTTTCCTTCTTGGTCTTCTACTGTGCAAGGTCCACGCAGGCCACGATAGACACCGCCAATGGCCCCTACAACTACACCTGTTGCGGTATCACTGTTCTCCAAAGTGGCTCCGTCTGTGCCGATATGGTCGCCACACGCGGGGAGAATCCCCAGTTCATAGTCATAAAGAAAGACTGCGTCACGCACGCGTCTCACGATGTCCTTCGCGCTCTCACTGAGCCCTGCTGGTCGTGTATGGGCACCGAGACCGATGTTGCCATTGCTAACAAAGATTATCTTACTGGCAATGTCACCTTCTTCTACATCTTCTTCTACATCTTGAGTGGTATGATGATTACCCTCGAGATCATCGTTAGTGCCGTCGGTTTCTGGGCATTTCGAACGAGCAAGCGTCGCATACAGCGTGTCGATGACCCCCCTACACTGCCGCCGATTTATGGCGCTGTCTCCCAACAGCCGAATGGCAATCAGTCGTCGTAAGATGCCTCCTCTTTTTTGGGCACAAAAAAGCAACATCGCGATGCCTCTCAGTACTTGTACCGAAAAAGCATGTTGGCGCCAGGCAGCTTGGACTGCTCGCAGATGCACCGCCAGAAGTCGCCTCGAAACTTGTCGACCGTGCCCCGCTCGAGGTGGTAGATGTTGTCCTGCAAGTCGTAATTGCGACTGCCGGGCCAGCCGCTGGCTTCGATGATCTCGAAAATAATCATCGCGCAGTTCGGCAGGTTCGTGATGCGAGTCTTGTGCGTCGTCTGGTACGTCTTCCAGATGATGAGGACCTCGCGGTACGCCTTCCGCACGTAGTCGATCTCATCCTTGGTCATGACCAAAGCGGGTCGGGAGGTGTATCGGGCGAAAAGATAGGGCGCGATTTTGCAGTACTTGCGAAGCTGAAGGGCGGTCAAAATGACCCTCGCATTCTCGACCCGCATCGTGTGGCGCTGTGGATAGTCGAGCCGGAACTGCCGCTCAATGACGGGCCAGTCGGTCTCGACGGACTTCACGATGTCGTCGCCGACAAGCTCGCCCTGGATCATCTGGATCATCTTGTTGAGCGTCTGCATTTCCTTGTCGATAGAGATCGAGTCGGAGGCCCGTTGGACGCGCGCATTGACCTGCATATCGAGCTTCTCGACCGTCATACCGCACGCGTCACAGACCCGGGCATAGAGGGCATCATCGAAGACAAGGGCGCCCCCGCAGATGCACGTCTCCGGCGCGGGGGCATCTGGGACGTTGCGGGCGCCTCTGGCGATGGCCGCTGAACGGGACCCTGACGCTTTTGGGACACAGGTCGCCTCATTGAAGGCCTGCAACTGCCCCTCCCAGGCGTTGCTGGCGCAGTGCTCGGTGACGTCCTTGATGAGGCGCGTGTAGGTGTCGTTGATGCGGCTCGTTGAGGCATCGTTGCCGTCGATGTTGGCGAGACAGAGGCTCTTGATGAGGGCGTCGGTGCGCTGGTGAAGGTCGTCTCGCTGCTCGGCTAACACGTCGTCGGGTGGTGCCTCGGGCAGGTCACTATGGACCGGCAAATCGTGTATCAATTTCAGTGTCCTCTGAAGCCTCGCCAACATTTTCGTGCGAGACTGAAGTTTATCAAATTGATAATCAATCTGGAGTGGCGTCATAAGCACGAAGCAACAATGGACTTCCAATCTTTTCTTGACGGGCCTGAGGCCTTCTTCGATCGCGTCAAGCGTTCCCACTCGGGCGATGTGTGTGCCGCCCTGATGCACTGGACCATCTCTGATCTGCAGAAGAGCGCCACGACCAAACTCGAGGATGGTGGTGCGTCGATCACCCTCTTTGAGCGCCTTCTCAACGTGCTTCCGACCGACGCCGTTCAGCTCCTGGAGGGTAAGCTTCAACCCACCGGTGTGCGTGCCCTGCCCGGGACCAAGTCGCACTACGCCGTGACATCCGTGACCAACATGAGGACCCGCTCGAACTTTCAACTGCTCACGACGGGCATGATCGCGTACCTGTACAGAGCCCTCACCGAACGCAGTGCCAGCGACGCCTGCAACCACTTTGACGACTACTACAACGCCGAGCAGAGCGCGCTCATTAAGGGCTTTCTCGACGCCCTCTTCGTGTACGACCCGAGCAAATCCATCGATCGCTACACCAGCGACCTGTACACGCCGCCGCAGTCGCGGCTCAAGGAGAAGATGGCGAAGACTGGCAAGGGCAAGGAGACCGAACATGCCTCTGAGCCGCGGTCCACGACCATGAAGGCCAAGACCGCCACCATCACCGCCAAGGCGCAGAAGACGCGCGTCAAGGACCGCCTCAAGAAGTACGGCGCTGAGGGCAACAAGTATCGCGAGGTCGAGCGCTCCTCTGCCGAGGTTGCCTTTGACGAAGACCCCGCCCACCCCGTCACTGTCGATCCGCCCGCCGACTTCTATGGGCACTTTTTCACCTTCTACAACACGCACTTCGACGCCATCTACAAGACGACCTGGCAGATCCACCTCGAGGGGAGGTCCGCCGAGTCCGTGCTCCCCGAGGCCGGCCGCAACCACTACATCCGCGAGGAGGTGCGCATCATTGAAGAGTCGCCCGACCCGACGGACCCGAGCAAGAGCGTCGACCGCCTGCTCGGCGAGTTCACCTTTAACGCGCCTCCCGCCCAGTGGCAAGACACGATCCTGGTTGTTGCCCCCGAGCACGGCAAGTTCTCGAAGACGGTCGAGGAGGCGACGACGGAGATGATGAAGCACAAGTCGGTGACGATGTCGGACCTCCAAGTGGTGCCCACGAATGCGACCGTCCTGACCGCCAGCTGGTACGCCGGCAAGAAGCGCGTCATGACCGACGACCAGACCACCAACCTGATCTTCGAGAAGCTCGAGCGCGACCAGAAGATCTACGCGGAGCTCAACAAGAAGCGCGTCGAGGACGCCAAGTTCCGCGAGTACATCGCCGAGGGGCCCGACGCTGAGAAGTTCGCGGACTACATGCGCGAGACCGCGCCCAACTTCAGCGGCCAGGCCCTCGACGAGATCGACATGGAGGAGCTGATTCAGCGCTACCGGGACTTTAAGTCGACCCAGAAGATCTTCAGCAACGACGACGCCAACTTCCTGCTGTTCGTGAAGACGAAGATGCCGGGGCGCAACCTGGACGCCAAGCCCCTGAACCTCGACGAGCGCAAGAAGCTCAGCCGGGAGTACCTGAATTCATGTGACGTGCCGGAGATATTCGATGAGGCCATGGCCCTCGACTTCTTCGAGATTGGTGGGCCCGACCGCGAGACCGCCGGGCTTACCACGCGCCGCGAGTACGTTGAGGCGCCTATGACCCTCAAGGAGAAGGGCAGCGTTGCGAACCCATGAGCGTTGATCCCATAATTGATTTTTTGCTTGTATGAGGTCTATCTCGTTCCGGTCAAGATGCCTCTTACGCTTACTGATGCGACTCCCTGCATCTTTAATGGTGAGAAAGTCACATTTGGCACTATCAAGGGAGTCGTTAGCATCGTCAGCGCTTACCCCCAAGTGTCTAGTGATGTAGCAGTCACACATGCAGATATTGTCTGCGGAGTTGAGCTTGACGGGGGTTACGAAACCATTACTCTGCCTGCCTTTGTGCCCCTCAGACCGCTCCTCGAGAGGTTTAATTCCGGCCTCGATCGCATCCGCTTTGCTATGCTTCAAGGCAGGTTTGTTGTCGTGCGTACCTCACGCCTCGACCCTGTCGACCTCAGTGACGACCCCGACAGCGTGGCAGACTACACAGATGTGGTCCTTGGCGCCATTATCGTGACCGACAAGAAGGGCGTCCCACGCGGCTGTGGACCTTCATGCCGAGCCGTTATGGCTTTCAGTTTGATGCGGACCTGCCGGCGGCTTGGTCGGAGCCTGAACGACGCGAGTTCTTGGAGGGCCTTGGGGTCGTATGACCAATGCCATTATTTTTTATCTTGACACTAGACGTACATTTGATTGCCAATATATGTACTTGTATGATGCAGGCTAATCAACAACTCTGGGAAGCCGCCTTGGCGGGCGATGATGCAAAGTGCAAATTAGCAAAAAAGCAGGGCGCTACTGCCTTTAACTGGATGTTGCGTGGAGCGGCGCATGGCGGACATCGCGACCTGTGTCAGTTGGCCAAAGACTGGGGCGCTACTGACTTTAACTTGATGTTGCGTGGAGCGGCGCATGGCGGACATCGCGACCTGTGTGAGCTGGCATACTCCTGGGCTAAGACCCACGGAGTTGTCTGGGGCGCTACTGTCTTTAACGGGATGCTACGAGAGGCAGCTCAAGGTGGGTATCGGGACCTGTGTGAGCTGGCATACTCCTGGGCTAAGACCCACGGAGTTGTCTGGGGCGCTACTGCCTTTAACGGGATGCTACGAGAGGCAGCTCAAGGTGGGTATCGCGACCTGTGTGAGCTGGCATACTCCTGGGCTAAGACCCACGGAGTTGTCTGGGATGCTGATGTCTTTAACGGGATGCTGTGTGGAGCGGCGCATGGCGGACATCGCGACCTGTGTGAGCTGGCATACTCCTGGGCTAAGACCCACGGAGTTGTCTGGGATGCTGATGTCTTTAACGACATGCTACGAGAGGCAGCTCAAGGTGGGTATCGGGACCTGTGTGAGTTGGCGGTCTCTTGGGCCAAAGCCCATGGAGACCCCTTAGGTACCACTGACTTTAACTTGATGTTGCGTGGGGCGGCGTATAGCGGACATCGCGACCTGTGTGAGCTAGCGGTCTCTTGGGGCGCTACTGACTTTAAGAGGATGATGATAACGGCTGCCAATGGTGGGCATCGGGACCTGTGTGAGCTGGCATATTCTTGGGCTAAGGCCCATGGAGTTGTCTGGGGCGTCACTACGTTTGATGCGCTACTGAATGAGACATCCAACGAAGAGATAAAAGCCCTCTGTAGATATTGGAAGGCCTGCGCCAAAGACCCGACAGTGCCGGCTTGGGTGAGTCTTTTCGGGATGTTGCTCGTCGCGGACGGTTATTACCGGCTCAAAGACGCATCGCCTGAGCACGTCAGGTGGCTGAAGATCGTCTCCCAGCTGCCACTTGAGCTACAAGCCGTGGTGTGTTTTCGCGTTCATGGCCTGACACGGGACCCGGTCGTCACCGGCAGGGTCATCGATGAGGGCGGCAATTGGCTCTTTCCAAAGTGAATTATTTTTTGTCACCAATTGGCACCAAAAAATAATCATGCGCCTCATCGGCTGCCCATGGCCCCCATGAGGACACGTTCAGCGACGGCCACGGGGGTGGTCCAGACTGTTGGGGTCTCGATGGTTTCAAGCTGCCGGGCAAGCATGTCGACAATGTCATGATAGAGGTCTGTCGGGATGCGATCCATGATGCGAAAGAAGCGCTCGGCGGCGTGGCGCTTTTGGGCGGCTTCTTTGGTCTCTTGATAGGTCTTCCAGCTGCTGAAGGTGCGCGGGAAAGCGCGACCAGACGCATCTGGAATTGCGATGTAACCCTCACGATAGAGCACGAGGCACATCAAGAGTGCCTGCTTACAGACGACTGGCCAGCCTATGAGGACTCGCTTCATGTTGAGCTCGTGAATGGCAATGATAGCTTCGACAGTGTCACATTGTCGGGCCTTTGATAGGTGCCCAGTCTGCAGGCGTTTATAGTCCCGGCTTATTGCGGGGACTTTATCAGAGACGCGACACGAGCTCGCGAGGAGGCTTTCGGCGGACACCCTAACTTGCTCCAGGAAGCTCTCAGGGGTGCAATCGGGGTTGTTGCGCCGGACGATTTTCGCGATGATCACCATCTTGAGGCTTATGAACTTTGGCGGCACTACCTTTCGCACGATGTCAAAGGCGAATGGGCACATCGGAGATTTGGCGAAGTAGGCGCGAATGGCGTCGGCCTCGGGGTGCTCGTGGAGGTGCTCTGGGCTAAGAAGCGCGCGATGGTGGCACTCGATGTGGGGCTCAACGAGCGGGTACGTGGAGCGCGTTCGGGTGCCGATGCTGCAGTGCGAGCGGGGGCTTTGGAGCCACAAGGCGCCGATGTTGGCAGCGCGAAATGGGAACTTTTGCCCGCGGGCCACAAGCTCGGCCACGAGGGGGGCGATGGGGAGTGTGACCACGGTGGGGTTCGGGATCAGGCCGCCATCGTAGCTCAGGAGCCATTTGGCGACGTTCGGAAGGCTCGCAATGAGCATCAACAATTGAGCCTGTGGAGTGGGGGACCAGGGGGCCGCATAAGCGAATAAGAAGGCGTAGGGGGCGTTTGGGAAGCGATATTTGGTCAATGGGATGGCGTCTTCAACGTCGCTGGCAGCGCTATTGAGCTCCACAAAGACGCGCGTCCATGTGCGCATAAAGCGCTCTAAGAGCTGCGGCTCCGCGAGCTCATTTAGTGCCGCGGGGTAGATGAAAGTCGCATCGCTAAACAGCGGCAGTGCTGGGGCCAAAGGGTGCTCATCGAAGCTGATGGTTCTTTTCTTGGGTAAGGCTGCCATGAGCGCGGATTACCTATCTTTTTTTGCAATCAATTTTCGCGTATTAAATGCAAAAAAGGAATACGATGGCGGGTCACCAAGTAAGTGTAGGGTAATCACGCTGTATCGTGTCGTAGTCATTGTCCCCAAATCGCGCGACGATCTCATCTGCGCTCATGCCTCGCTTTTTGAAGATCTGTGCCAGCCGGTACATGATGAAATTGCGTTTCTTGTCGTCGGTATCACACATGTAGGAAATCGAGATGAAGTCGATTTTCAGCTCAATCAACTTGTCGAGCTTAAACTGATCACGTTCCTGTTGGGTATTTATGTCTGATTCGTCCTTGTGGAAAAACGGAATGTAAAAGTAATGTTGCTCCCCGTCATATTCCATGGCAATGTTGAGCTCACGACAATAACCATCTAACTCAAGAGGCATACCATTTTTGTACATGAGAAATGATGGACGTTCCTTAGGGAACTTGGCACCTAAAGCGGTTTCGAGTATCTCACGGCAAGTGGCTTCTGATTTGTTAGGGCAGTATGGGCACCAAGTCCCGGCCTTGATACTCGATGGAGTTGTATCCCATTCGTGATTTTTAGCACATTGAAACCGCACTTTGGTATCACATGTGCTATATGCTGATAATCTTTTTCCACCTTTACTTTGGCAGATTTCATCTAACTGTGCCTCGTGATAAGCAGGATCAGTGATTTGCCCAGCACAGTAGGGACACCAATGTCCGGCCTTGATGTTAAGTGGAGTTGTATCCCATTCATGATTTTCGGCACATTGAAATCGCATTTTGGTCCTAGCTGTGGCATATGATGACAATCTCTTACCATGCTTGGATTGGCAAATTTCATCCAACTGTACTTCGTGATAAGCGGGATCCGTTGAATGTCCAGCACATGTTGGACACCATTGTCCGTTCTTGATACAATATGGAACTACATCCCATTCGTGATTTTCAGCACATTGAAATCGCACTTTAGTTGTAGTTGCGCTATATGCTGATAATCTTTTTCCACCTTTACTTTGACAGATTTCATCCAACTGTGCCTCGTGATAAGCCAGATCACGAGAAACTCCTGAACATGTTGGGCACCAAGTTCCGCTCTTGATGCTAGATGGAGTTGTATCCCATTCGTGATTTTCAGCACATTGAAATCGCATTTTGGTATCACGTGTGATATATGCTGATAATCTCTTACCATGCTTAGCCTTGCAGATTTCATCCAACTGTTCCTCATAATAGGTAGGAACAATGATTTGCCCAGCACATGTTGGGCACCAAGTTCCATCCTTGATGCTCGATGGAGTTGTATCCCATTCGTGATTTTCAGCACATTGAAATCGCATTTTGGTTGTATCTGCGCGATATGCCGATAATCTTTTCCCACATCTACTTTGGCAGATTTCATCTAGTTGTGCCTCATGATAGGTATAGTCACGACACTTGCCTGCACATGTTGGACACCATCTCCCATTTTTTATGTTGTGCGGAGTTGCATCCCATTCATGACTTTTAGCACATTGGAGCCGTACCTTGGTTGTAGCTCCTCTATACGCTGATAATCTCTTACCATGTTTGGCATTGCAAATTTCATCCAGCTGTGCCTCATGATAAACAGGATCAGTGCTGCGCCCAGCACATGTTGGGCACCAGAGTCCCCTCTTGATGCTCGATGGAGCTACATCCCATTCATGCCCTTTAGCACATTGGAGCCGTACCTTGGTTGTAGCTGCGCTATATGCTGATAATCTCTTCCCGCCTTTACTTTGGCAGATTTCATCCAACTGTGCCTCGTGATAAGTGGAATCATGACAATGACCAACACATGCTGGACACCATTGTCCGGCCTTGATGTTTGATGAAACTGCACCCCATTCATGACCTTTAGCACATTGGAACCGTACGTTGGTTGTAGATGTGCTATATGCCGATAATCGCTTACCGCCTTTACTTTGGCAAATTTCATCCAACTGTGCCTCGTGATAAGCAGGATCACGGCACTTGTCTGCACATATTGGACACCACGACCCGCGTTTGATAACAGAAGGCGTTGTGGCCCATTCGTGTTGCTGTTGACATCGAAAAGTGATTTTAGCACGATCTCCTTGGTAAGGGGTCAAGCGTTTTCCGTTTTTTGAGGAGCAAATTGCGTCAAGTTCGATTTCGTGCTTGTTGGCCATGATCCTCTCGTTGTCTTGGACTACATCCTGCCTATTATGAAATCAAATAAATCTACTAAAAAACAGGCATGAAGGTATTTTTTATATTAGATAGAGGTGTTAAAGCACGGCATTCCCGAGACTACTATTGAGATATTTGAAGTCGAGCTCTAACATTCGGTTGCGTAACCATGGTGAGACGTCTCTCCAAACAGGAACGCGAAGAGGAGATTGATGCCATTTGCCGAGAGCGTTCCGGTCGACGCAAATCGCCATTTAAGAATGGTGAAACCAAGATGGAGTTTCTCTGCTTCAGGTGCAATCAAGACTTTTGGCAAACTCCAGCAAAGGTAGCGGCTCTCGCCTGGTGTCCTACCTGCGTTCCACCGCCCAAGACTGATGCTCAACGTAATCAATTGCTCTTCGATATCACGAGGTACAAGGGTGGGCGTTGCTTGGAACGCTACAAGGGCAAAGAAACGAAGATCTTGTTTGAGTGTGCGGAAGGTCATCCGTGGACCGCAGCCCCTGGCGCCATCTTTAGAGGGCGCTGGTGTGGGTTCTGTTCTGAGCATGTCTTCAACAATCCTAAGCATCATAATAACATCTTAGACCAGATCTGCAGTCGTCGTGGTGGTACACGCATGACCTCCTATGCCAGCAGCCACGAACAAATGTGGTTTCGTTGCAAAGAGGGGCATAAATGGCCAACAATGCCAATGAACATCAAGACTGGGGGGACATGGTGCCCCGACTGTCGTAAGAAGTCAGAAGGTGAATGCCGCATGATTTGCGAAACGGCCTTTGGGTTCGCGTTTCCCACTGTAAAGCCACATTTCTTGCTTTACAACACAACGCGACTTGAACTAGACGGTTACTGTGAACGACTCAATTTGGCCATCGAAGTGAATGGGAGACAGCATTATGAGCTGCACAAATTCTTCCACGGCAACGATCTAGCTGTCTTCAAAGCACAACAGGAACGCGATGAATTCAAGGTCAATATGCTGAAAGCCAAGAACATCGACCTCATCATTGTGCCGTACACTGAAGATACTCCTGAAAAGAGGGACGCCTGCATTCTCAAAGAAGTGACGCGTATTTACGCAACGCGCTTTCAGCGCGGAGCCATCACCGTCTATGAATAACGTACTTCCTTGCATCTCTGGCGATTATTGTCGCAAAATGATGTACTTTTTTGGTCTAGGCCTCCCAATAAATCGTTGGATCATCAGTTTTGGGTTTAGCGTCGACTCAAGTTCTGATTATGATTAATTCGTCGTTCCTTGAACTTAGACACTTCTTTCTCTTCCTTCAAGGTCAACTTGAGTCCCAAAACCAGTTCCCGATTCTCCGGTACTTAGTATATCTAAGTACCAACAAACACAGCAACAACGTCCACAGGTGCAGTCTATGTGGCCGCCAACAACGATGGCCAGATGGACGAACTTCTCTACATGACGGGCCTCCTCGCCCGTCGTCTCAGCGAGATCACCGCCACCCGCAGTCAGATGTTCGCCCAGATGCAGCAGGCCGGCCAGGACGTGAGCAACTTTGCCATCACTCCCAACCTCAACGACGTCATGATGTCGCACACCCTGCTCCCTACCAAGACCTACCGCCCCTACGTGACCACCACCTTCCAGTACCTGAAGCACCGCGTCACTACCGGCTCCCAGAGCCTTGGCAGCGAGAGCACCTTCCAGATGCGCACCTTCGGCGAGTTCCTCAGCGACTCCCTCCTGTACGTCCAGACCAGCGCCGTCAACAGCGCCGACGTCTCCCTGCAGACCCTCGTCCTCGCCAACCTTAGCACTTGGCTGCCCCCCAATACCACCCAGAGCGTCTCCCCCTCCACCGGCGTCGTGACCACCAACTACTCTGGCGCCACCATCGGCACCATGGTCCCGCTCTTCAACGGTACCACCACCGGCATTCAGAACCCCGCCGCCGCCGCCGTGGGAGTTGGAACCGGCAACTGGGTTTTCGGAGGCACCACCCCCGTCACTGGCACCACCAACCTGGCCAACTACAACACCATCGAGGACTCTCAGGGCAACGTCCTCATGGACCGCGACCTCGTCAACGGTGTCGGTGCCAGCTCCATCAGCGCCAACATCACGACCCTCTACCCGACCACCATCCTCGTCCGCGACTACGTCTGCTACGCCGACTTCCCCCTCCACGCCATGATCACCGCCGTGGCCTTCCAGATCAACTCCACCTCCATCGACTCTTACACCCAGGAGCGCGACAACTTCCACATCCTCTACATGCTCCCCACCAACAAGGTGGCCAGCTACTACAAGTGCGTCGGCCAGGAGCTCGCTGTGAGTGGCTATTCCGGCCTCATCACCAACTACACCGTGCCCTCCAACGTCACCATCCCGGGCTACCCCACCGGCTCCATCGTGGCTGCCCGCCAGAGGACCGACATCATGGTCGGCTACCAGACCCCCCAGTACGCCCTCCCCGTCCTGACCGGCATCTACCCCAACAAGTTTGACCACTGTCGCGATGTCAACAACGCCATCCCCATCCTGGCCATCCCCAACACCGACAGGACTTTCCTGTACACCTTCGCCCCCCAGTCGCAGGTCGTCTACAGCGTCCCTGCCAACCTGTACGCCGTGCAGACTCAGATCGCCTACAACAATATCTACACCCCCACGACTCCCGCCGGTGCCGGCCCTCAGCCCACCAGCATCGTTACCACCGTCAACAGGACACCTCTGACCGTCGGTGGCACCATCGGCAACCTGGCCTTGACCCAGCTCCAGATGTACATCAACAACCTCTTCGTGGACCCCTCCGTGCACGACATCTACCTCGAGCGCATCGGCTTCTCCTTGACCCGCGTCCACCGGACCCAGTCCGTGAACATCAACACCTCCCTCTCTGAGACCACTCTGACCAGCTTCAAGTGGCCTCTGGAGTTCATGTTCATCGGCCTCAGGCCCGCCAGCAACCTGACCGTGAGCCCGTGGACCAACTGGTGGAAGTTCACCTACAACACCCCCATGACCGGCTCCCTCCAGACCAAGCACAAGAGCGTCGTCTGGAACGGTCTCACCAACGCCACTGGTACCTTCTTGGACGCCTTCATGCCCCAGACCAGCATCAACAACACCGCCACCATCAACTACCAGCTGCAGGCCCGCACCATCGACACCCTCCAGATTACTCTGCAGACCATCGCCCTCTACGACACCACCGACCAGTTCTTCTTCAATGCCTACCTGCCCTACGAGTACGGAGGCTATAACATCACTGGCGCCTCCGAGAACAGCTCCCTGTTCGTCACCTTCAACTTCTACCCCAACGACAACGGCTCTCCCAACGGCCACGTCAACGTGAGCAGGTCCCGCGAGTTCGTCGTGAACATCAACAGCAGCGTCGTCGGCTCCGGCCTCGTGAGCTCCACTGGCACCCTGCAGATCGTCGGCATCGTCATCAACTTCTGGGTGGCGTCGTCCGGTAACCTGTTCTTGCGTTTCACCTAAGTGTGGGTGGTTGCTGAAGTCGAAAATGTCCCAGTGGATCAACAAACTTTTTTGTGCCGGTCCTGATTTTTGATTATTCTAGAGCAGGACTTATCTTCTCGCAGTCGCTGCCATGGAAAGCCGTACAATTGCCTTCCCCGTGGACGGCCAGCCCTGCACCATCGACCTCGAGTTCGCGCCTTTCGTGGCGGTCCGGTCGTGGTCCATGGACCACGGCAGGCCACGTGCCAGACGCACAAAAAAGGACCCGGCAGTGTTCCTTGCGCGGTACCTCTTCCAGCTCATCGACGCCAAGTTCGATATTAACAGCATCGGCCAGTGGATCGCCTATCGCGATGGGAATGGTCACAACTGCACGCGCGCGAACATGTATATTGGTCACAGGAAGCCCACCTTCGGATCCTTGAAAGGTCGACTCAGCATGCAAACCAGCGATCTCCCCAAAGGCCATCGGTGTTCCACGTATTTTGATGGGCAACATTACAGTTTCGGCTCTTACGCCACCTTAGCCGCCGCTCGATGGGCGCGTCGATGCGTTTTCGGGTGGTATCACGGTGCCATTCCGGAGCGCTATGTCGGCATAGAGACGCCCTTAAATGCGGCTAGGGTCGAGGCAAAGGCGCGCGCGGCATACGTGAAGCACTTTGGGGCGCCACAAGACGACGCCCCTATGTCCCCTCTCGCCTTGCTTGCCTCGCAGGCGGCGATTAGGCAGGATACTCGTGAGGACCCAATGGCGGCACAGCCCCTAGTCGACAGCGATGGAACCTTCGCGGTGCTCATCAAGTTCGACGACCACGAGTACAACTTCGGCACCTACACATCAGCTGCATCTGCCCTCTGGGCGCGCAAGTGTGTTTATGAATGGTATGGGGTGCCCCAGGGCGGCTTTGAAGATGCGGTCCGACCCGACAACGCTGACGTCATTGAAGGCATCGCCAGGGCGCACTATGAGGCTTGTATCTTGTCCCCTGCGAGCGAGGAAAGTTCCGACGAGGATGACGAGCCCCGCAAAGCCAAACCCGGCATTTGCTGCAACACAACCATCAATCGGCGCCAATACAATTTCGGGTCCTATGCCACACGTGCTGAAGTCTATTGGGTGCGTCGATGCGTCTGCCAGTGGTATGGCATTATACTGCCGCATTACCTGGCCGAGTTAGTGGCGCCGGCCAATGCGGCGGCCATTGAGGCTGAAGCCTTGAGCTATTACAGGCGTCATTTCCCGGAGGTCATAACGGTGGCTATTCCTGCGCTACCACAGCCCCCTGAGGCATCAAAGTCGAGCGAGGAGCACCCTCATGAGCCCAGTTCAGATTCGGACTGTGAAATCTTGGGGTCCACACCGCGCTTTATCTGCAACATTCGCATCAACAAACAGCAGTGTTATTTCGGCAGTTATTCGACCTATGCCGAGGTTCAATGGGCTCGCCAGTATGTCTATAAGTGGTATAACTTGCCCGTGCCGGAGCATCTCTTGGACCTTGTGGCGCCGGCCAATGCGGCCGCCATTGAGGCCACCGTTGACAGCTATCGCCAAAGGCTCTGAACTCTGCTGTGATTTTTTGATTTCATTCTTTGTGGCAGTCAGACTCAAACATGCAAGTAAAGCCCGTCGTCAGTGGCGATTTAGCCCGCTTCCACGCTGTGACTCAGGATGGCCAAATCCTTGATGAGGACCGCGGAATGTTCATCATCGACGCCGAGTTCGCCGAGCAGATTGGGCGCGCGCGGTGGGTTTACAAGACGGGCGAGCTGCTGTATGAGGGTCCTCGGGGCGCGTGTATGCACGCCCACAAGTGCTTCGGCGGCCATAGCCCAGTCTACATGCCTATCGCCCAATACATCGATTACCTCATCAACGACCCAACACACTTGCGATGCAGTGGCACGATCGTCGTCAGGGGCGGCAACCCGCGCGACTTGAGGAAGGCGAACCTCGTGATGCGGCACACTGGCATTAACACGCATAGGACGGCCTACTCGGGCGTCATACAAGTCTGCCACGGCGTCACAGTTGCATATTATGTTGTGGTCTTCAACAAGCGCATCGGCCCATGGAAGACCGCGCTTGAGGCGGCATGGGTTATGCGCCACATCCATGAGACCGAAGAGATACCGATTCCGAACACACTTGTCACGCTAGAGTCGCTTCCAAACCATGATGAAATCGCCCAAGCTGCCAAAAAAGAATATGCTAATTTGCATTATTGAAGCGCCCATTGGAAGTCGCGGTCCAACACTTTTTTAACGCCCAGAATCTTCCAGAGGTGCAGCTGCAGGTCCATGTGGAGGGCAGCATAAATGCGACAGAAGCGCGACCATGGTGCCGGCAAACGACTGGCATGTGCCTGTAAAAAACAGTCACATACGAGCACAACGAGCACCACCAAACGCCTCTGGGTGCGCTCTTGTTTAAGCGCAATGACATGCGGCCAAGTGTAATTCGAAAACAAATCTTCCTCGTACTCAGGCCATTGAATGAGCACTCGAAGCGACTCGAGATTCTCCGCATATATGACGTTTTCAGGTGGCACGCAGATATAGCTAAGTAGCGTCTGCAGGGCGGCGGGCTGATCGCAATTTATACAAAGCCGATTTGTGTTATACGAGTTCCAATTTGGTTTAATGGGCTCAAATGACCCCCAGAAAAACCGCTTCCAAAAGCTCGGCTTGACCATCGGACGAGGCACGCGACGCAGCCATGGAAGACCATAAGGCGATTGCTCATTGAGGCGTATCACAAGGTCGAAGCGATTGGCCTGAAAGAGATCCACCCAGACTAATGTATAAATGTAGATATAGCGATGTTTCAGAACCTTTGTCCACCAGGCCGGGTCCCAATCTGCGGTCTTTATGAAGTACGCTGCCTTGGGACTTAGCGAGGTGTGGATGCCACTGAGAAAGGCCGTCAAAAGGTCAATGCGGTCTTGAAGCACACTATCAAGTATCATTCTTATATATGTCTCGCTGATACGATGAGCGACACGCTTGACTATCTGGCGACCTTCGTTTCGTGGCAGCTGTGCCGCCATTTGAAAGAGCGTTGTTGTGTTTGGCTCCATTGGGCTTTTGCCAATTTGGGTTAAAATAGGCCGTAGGATCACTAGATAAAACGCCGATTGGTCTCAAAAAAATACTTTCAAATATGCGAGACAGTCGAGTGTAGTGCTGGGGTGTCTCCCACTCGACTACATAAGCCCAAGCATCTTGCGCAGGTGCAGCTTGTTGCCCTTGTTAAGCGCCTCCGCGTAGCTCCAATACTCGGCGCTCCCAAAGCGTTTGCCCTCACTCGCTTCACTCAAGACGAAGCCAAATGTACCGCCATTGAGGAGCCTGTTATAGGTAAGGACGCGATACACGCCTGTGCTATGGTCGAAGAAATTGCTACTGGCGATATGCTGGGCGATGGCCTTGTCGCGCTTGGAACCGCCAAGGTCAAAGTACGAACTCATCACATCGCCACTGGTGAAGAAGACAATATGCATGTTGGACCGCAGTTGTTTATCGAGGGATGTTGCCGATTGCAAAATCATGATGGACATCAAAAACATGTGTCTCGCCTGGAAGTACAATTCTTTCATAAACTGTGCTCTAGCGAACTGTTGCAATTGGCTTGCGCAGTCGTCAAAGACCAATAACAGGTACGGGTTTACGAGTATATGCATCATCATGAGTGCCGTAAGGTCATCAATGTGCGGCTTGATGGTGTTCAGAGACGTTTTGTTGGCATTGTAGAACAGCGCGATGGCATGTTTGTAGATCAAGATCATGAATTCTACAGCGCGTGACTCAATAGCCTTTGTCACAGATGCACGTTGAGAAGTTGTCGGAGAGTGCTTCTCAAAGTCACGAAGAACGGCTGCTTTCTGCAGCTTAATTTGGGCGATGGCCGTGTCAGTGACAGTACTGCGGCACCAAGTTGTATACATGCGCTCAAGAACATCGAGTTTGGTACACTCTTTGTATATGGTCGAGAGTTGCTTCTGCCTGCGCGTGATTTCTTCGAGCTTCACCTTGGTCATCTCCGTGTGAATAAAGGGCTCCGGGAAGAGGTTCACATAGTCCGGGTTCTGTGTTGGGTTGAAGAGGACGCCCATGGGGACACGCTCCGAGACGTTTACAACATTGATAATCTGGGTCGTAAAGACTGTTTTTCCAGTGCCGCTGGACCCCAAGATACCTACCCCGAGTGGTACCAGAAAATCTACACTGAGTTCCCATTGCGGTAGCTTTACGCCATTGAACACCTCGTACCCAATCTCGCGTGGTTCTGCCATGAGAAGTAGTTTCCACTTGTAAAATCAACACACTGAATGCCAAAAAAGTGCATCTTGCAGGACGACTTACAGAGCAGGATAAATTTATGAACGCGAAGACAGCCAAGTCGTGGGATACGCGGCACCAAGGGCTTCATCGGATGACATGGGCCGTGGTTGGACTGGTGCCTGTTGAGGCTGCGCCTGCATCATCGGCGGCGGTCCTGCGAGGTCAGGAAGCGGCCCAGGCTCGCGCATCATCGGCCTCCTTTGGTCCGCGACGCCTATCACTTCAGGCACACTTGAGAACGCAAAGTGCTGTTCGGCGCTACCGGATTTTGAGAGAGACTGCAAGAGATAGCGGTTATTGATAAACAGCACCACGACAAGCGCGATGTAGATGAAGATGCCGGCGCGCGCAAAGTCCATCGGTGCGAGGTCCGAAATCAGCATCGCGATGATCCCCAAGATCACCAACGTCGCGAGTGCGGCGCTAAGGAAGGGGTTGCTGATGATCCGCACGACATAGCTGCTGTCGAGGGCATCGCGGCCTGCCCCCTGCAGATCTCCCATAAACAGTGGCATCGTGATCGAATTAACAGAGCTGTCTTGAATTTTGATCCACAAATTTGATTTTTCTAAGATCGTCACTTATGCACTCTCATGTCGTGGTTGATCAGCACTGTTAAGTGGCTATTTTGGCCAGAGCCGGAAACGCTGTGGGACGACACTCGGGCCCGCGATTTCTACCTGGTCACGACCGCTGAACTTGGTCATCATGAGATCAGTGAGCTAGCTATGCAGTGGGCTGCAGGCGATCTTGAGGCCGAGCCTGTGATATGCTTCACGATTATTTTTTGCAATCAGCCATGAAAAAATAATCCACCGTCCTTCAGCCATTGAGGGCGCCAAGCATGTCGTCGTACTCGGTGTACTTGTCGGTGTCAAAAGAGTCAAAGCCGATTGGGTCGCTGAACGAGGACGCCATTGCCGGCACCTCAATGAGGCCACCGATGCGGTCGTCGAAGCTCTCTAGGACCGCGGCTGCCATGCTGGCGGAGCTGTTTGCGGCCGTCGGCAGAGGTACTGGAGCGGGCTTGTCGGGCGCGGCCATTGGCGCCGAGATCAACGGTGATGTACGGGAATACCCCCCACTTGGCTGCTGCCTCGAGGGGTCCTGAGAGTTCCCACCATGGACACCTCCACGAGCCAGCCTCTCACGCAGCTCGATGTTCTGCTCTTTAAGACGCTCGGCCACGACAAGAAGCTTCGCGTAGTCTTGCGCGATTCGGTAGCACTCCTCGCGAAGCTTCTCAAAGTGCGCACTCGAGACCATCGTGGTCGTGGACCCGGCCTTGTCACGAAGAGTGGTGCTCAAGGTGGCTTTGAGGCCCTTAAGTGCGCTCCACACGAGACTCTGAAAGGCCCCAATGTGCGCCGCGGCCCGCTTGTCTCGGTCGCGCCTTTCGCTCGTGTGGAGCTTCACGATGTCGTCCGCGATGCGTGTGACGGCCGCGTTTGCCTCGCCCATGGCGGTCTCAAGGACGCGCTTGCTGATGCGGCGCAGCTCGGACTGCTTAATGTCGTCGTGGTAGGTGCTCGGCAGGAAGGCGCGGACCAGGGCACGCTCGTACTCGATTCCCGTGGTGGCCTCGAAGTGCCCCTTACCGGTCTTGGCGGCGCGCGCCTGGGCGTCGTTGAAGGACTTCGCGAGGGCTTCAAAGAACTTGTCGACGTGGGCGATGTAGGCGGCCGCGGCGCTGTGACAGCGGTCCACATAGTGCGCAGGCATGCCAGTAGAGGACGTCTTGAGCGTCTCTTGGGCCGTGATTGTGTGGGCCACGATGTCGTTGAAGTAAATGTTCGTGAGGAACTTCACGAAGAACGTCGCGTGCTTGTCGTCCATGGTAGAGTCGTTTGAAGGTCGGTGATGAAGCGCTCAAAGCGTTTGGTCGGGAATGAATCAACTGTGCCGCAATTCCTTGCTTTCAGTGGTGGTGGCATCTGCACCACGACCTATAGCGATTGTCCACAGAGCAGCTTCAGGAAGATTTCTTAGACCGCCCAACCCTCATTCCACCTGAGATATCAGGTGCGATTGGCAGGTTGAGTACCTCGAGTAACAAGAGCCTCTGTTTACGAATCGCTCACAGCAGAAGTAGTGTGCTCTCATGGGGCCGCCGGTACCGCTTTTGGTGCCACTGCAACAGGCATAATATTGCATGCGACATGCCCGATTGGCTTACAGCGTGGCGTGTCGTTATTGGTGATTAGCGATTGAGCCGCTGTCGTTTTTTACGGCAATCATGGCCACAGAGGAGTACCATTTTGAGGCCTACTACTGGGGGTTCCTCGATGCCGACAGGCTTCAACAACGGCTCTTGGACCGCGCCTTCTTCCAAGCCAGCTTCCCGCCCGACCAACCTCTGAAGGTCAGCAACTGGGCCTTCTTGTCAGATCACCCAAAGCTCATCACCGCCGACTGGCAAGTGGAGATCCTCGAGCAGGACGCGTCCTTCTTTATGACCGCCTTGAATCACGCCGTTAGCGCTCGCATGTGGGCATCAATACAGTTCATCGAAGAGCTTAAGGGTGACCTCTATTATCATGAGATCCCAAGAAGCGCACCTATGTCGTTGCAGTGGGAGGCAGTCAGTTGTGTCGATGGAACTCGCAGGGTGACCCCACATAAGTCGCTCTCGTGGGCGCGCCGATATCGCTTTTGGCGGCATTGCCAGCGTGCTCACATAAAGTGCGGAATGCCAGGCTGGTTGGTCCGCAGCTGGATCACGTCGGCTCCTCCACCTTGTGACTTTCACGCCATTCGCACGCTGGACTTGGACCGCTTCCCAGCTCTCCTGTACGCGCTTGAAATCGCCATTAGCGACGGCTATCTGGTGCTGCGAAAGGCCGCCAAGGGTGCAAGGCGCTTCTTCAACATCGCGATCAGACTCCCCATGGACCTTCAGCAGGTGCTCGCGAACCGGGTTTATGGAGCCGCCCATGGCACAATTGCGTGGTCTGAAACGTCCTGGCGCGTCGCCATTAGCGATTAAGAGTGTCACGATTTTTGAACACCCCCCGAGCATGAGACATAGCGCCAAACATGGAGGTAGGAGTCTTACTACTGTATGATTTCGTCGAACAAGGCGGTAAGAAAATGAAAGACATGATGCTCGATCGCGAGTATTTTATCAAAGTATTTTGCATCAAGTCGCAATTTCGGGTGGGCAATTGGTCCATCCTCGAAGACCACTCATGGCTCATCACGACCGACTGGCAGGCTGAACTCCTTGAAGCTCATGAGCCTTGTTGGTGCACGACTCAGGGTCATGAGCGTATGGCCAAAGATCTCGCGTCGGTGGTGTTCATGCGGACGGTTAAAAATCCTACGCCGTGGGAGTCGTTTTGGCCATGGAGGGCAATCGACCACTTCTCGTGGGAACGCCGATACCGCTTTTTGCGCTTCTGTTTCACACAAAAGCAATGGGACAAAACCACCATGCACGCTGCCACGCCGGACTGGTTGCTGTCGACCTGGGCGGCCTTTGAAGCCAATGATCCCACGGTGCTCGCCGCTTGGGTCCTGCACCGAGTCATCCGCAGCAAGGACTTAGGGCACTTTCCTGTGCTCCTGTACGCGCTCATTATTGCCATTGAAGAGGGTCTTTGGCTCGTCCAACACGAGCTAACGTCCAAGGAAGCGCGCTTTCTTCGCATCGCTGCAAGGCTGCCTATCGAGCTTCAGCAGGTCCTCGCGAACCGCACTTACGGCGTTGCGGGTAATCATATCGCATGGTCTGAAGTGGCATGGTACGTCATCAATAAGCCATAATTGAATGTCGTTTTTTGACACTGGACATGTGGGCGTTTGCCGATTTAGGTTAAAATAGGACGTAAAAACCGAGAAACCACGGCATGTACAAGACGCTCGACATCACAGCCCCCTTTGAAGACCCTCACGCGGTCGACGAGGCGGCCCCTGATCGCCATCGAGGGGTTCGCTGGTACTTCATCATGAGTTGTAACCACAGCCCCAAGGCCGTCCTGGACTTCTACCTCGCTCTGCGAAAGCGTTGCAGCGGTATACTTCTGCCACCCGATATCAATGACGCCCCAGGAGAATTATTGTGGGCCTGGGCGCCAAAGTACGCGGGCATCTATGAGGCGATGGGCCTCACAACATGGTCCTGGGTGCGCTGCCAGCCAAAGTACATGACCGCTATTTTGAGAATCCGCGAGCAAACGGGCGTGTTCTTGCCCGCCAAGTTTGACCAATCTTCTGCCGAGCATGCGACCTATACAAGCATCGCTGATCCACGTCTTAGTGACCCAGAATGGTTCGATTTTCTATGTGGGCCGGTCACAAGAATCTCTCTTGCAGAACCGAATCGTAATCGTCTGTTCAGTGACCCCATGCGTTATTTGCATCATGATTGGCAGCTGGAGAAGTTCGAAGAATGGATCTTGAACGGTCTCGACGAGGACGTCTGGTGTGCATACATGGGGCACCTCTACTCGGTCAAAATGCTTCATGCCTATGGCCATTTATATCCCATGCCTTGGATCTACGACAACCCCAAAATCTCATGGGCCCGCAAGTACGCGTTTCTAAAAGCCCTTTGGCATACGGACATAAGCATCGCGTACGATGCGGCGATTTTCGATGCCATTTTCGAGCACTGGGAGGGCCGCCCCACGCCCGCAAGTTGGCGCATTGTGCGCCACACCGACCCCACGCCGATGATGGTTTTCGGTCTCATTATTGCTGTTGGAGACGGCTATTTGCGGGTTGCATGTGACACTGAAGCACGTGTCCATCGGTTTTTCAACATCGCCACGGCACTTCCAATGGACCTGCAAGGGGTCCTGGCGCAGCGCGTGTTAAGGCTTCGAGGCAGCATTGTCGCCTGGGACGAGAGTGTCTGGCAAGGACTCATGCTTGATGCGTAAATCTTTGGTGCCTAAGACGGCTCTTTTTTGCACACGATGGTCAAAAAAGTAAGCATCGCAGATGCTAGATGTCGGACTCCTCGATCCATTCTTCGAACTTCGTACATTGTCGGAGTTCCATAGAGGCGGTCATGGGAGGAGTCGCCTGCTTGCTAGGTCGGGGTTCTATAGATGCGATCATGGAAGGAGTCGTCATCTTGTTCTGTTGGGGTTCCATAGATGCGATCATGGAAGGAGTCGTCATCTTGTTCTGTTGGGGTTCCATAGATACTGTCAATTTCTCAACGAGCTTGCGCAGGAAGGCGAATCGGATGCTGTCATCGGATAGGAGGTCACAGACCCTTGAAGTGATGTACACGTTGGTATGATTTGCGAATCCAAGGTTGTAAAGCACGTCGTCAAACGGCAGTTGTGTGCGCCATGGCGCGGCCAAAAGATCTGTGAGGAGCTCAGTTAGACCACTGTGATGGCGGATGACCCGAACCGCGGTGAACGCCCGCAGGTCCTCAGGGATGACGAGCTCGCGAAGGGAGTCGATCGACAGCTTCTCAATGATGTCTTCGCTGAGCAGCTCCGGGTGCTTCTGCAAGACGCAGATCATGACTGGCGACTCGGGGTCGGCGGCATTGAAGATCGAGTCTTTGAACAAGCGCCGCCATTGCAACGACAAAGTCGACTGCGGGACACCATCAATCAATAGCCTACGGGCCATATAGCCGCTAAGCACACATTCAATGTAAGCGAGCTCGATGTGGGGTAGGAACTCGTCAGCGCGCAACCAGATCTCCTGAGGGCGCGGCCTGTAGTGTTTCAGGAGATCCTCAAGATGGTGAGTTCGCATCCTCTTGAAATACGCAAATTCAAAGATCAATGGCGCGAATTGGTCAAGAATCTCTTTATCCCCGAAGGCGTCCATGATGAACTTTTGCTGTATCCATTCGTTGTCTTGCGCAGCTTTCCTAAAGGCGGCTTGATCTGCTTTGACACGATAGGCCGCTCTGACGGTCACCCAAGTGCCGGTCCTGAAGAGCGCATCTACAGTGTCTTCCATGGCTGATAAAGAGGTCTCTAGAAGACATTCAAAAATCATAGCACAGATGTTTTTTGAATCAGCCTCCGTGAAGGGTACGTCTAGCATGCTTCCTGAGACGCCTGATAAGGCGTGGTTCTTACATTTCCGATCAATACCTGTCGCGACGCCATCAGCCTTTTTTGATTTCTTTCAAGCCCTCTAGACATACCCTCCATTTCACCAATGTCATCCGAAGAGATCGTCACTGCCGTCTACACCGCGACTCAGAAGCTCTTTGAAGGGCTCCCCGAGCACCATGGCTGGCCGCACGTTAAGGCCGTCTATGAGAACACCTGTGAGGCCCTGAAGCACGGCTCCTACACGGACGACCAGAGCCTCAAGCTGCGCCTCGCGGCCCTCCTCCACGATGCCGACGACGACAAGATCTTCCCTGGCCTGATCAGGGGGCCGATAAAGCGCAGCGCCTTCTCCTCGGCCCACTTGGCACCGATGTCGCACTTCCCTAACGCTCACCATGTCCTCAAGGACTGCCAAGTGCCGTACAAGCTGTGGGCGGACATTGACGAAATCATCAGCCTGGTCTCGACCTCGACTCAAGCCGCTGAAGAAGATCGTTTAAACTACATCTATGATGGCGATGAGATTCCTCAATGGCTCTTCGTGGCACGCGACGCCGACCGCCTCGAGGCCATTGGTGCCGTCGGCTTCAAGCGCGTCATCGATTACAACACCGAGGTCGGCAAGCCTATGTGGACCATGGGTACCCCGCTGCCCATTTGGCGCGGCTACAGCATGGCTGACAAGGCCGGCCTGGTCATCCCCCACTCGGGCCGCAGAAGCGTCGAGACTGACATCCCGGCCTGGCTCGCCCGTGAGCTCGAGTCTGAGGCCTTCCACGCCCGCTGGCCCGCCTACCTCGGAGGCCGCAAGAGTGCCAGCGCCATCGACCACTTCTTCGACAAGCTTCTGCACCTCGACTGCGCCGACGCCGGCAACAAGTGGCTCATTGAGCGCGCCAAGGAGCGTCGCGCCGAGATGATGCCCCCGTTCGTGGAGCTGCTCGAGAAGGCCGCCAAGGAGCACCTGCATCTGACACGTAAGCAGGTTGCGGAGTAAAGTGGTCAAGTCTATTATTTTTTGATTAAGAACAAAACGACCAAGAAAGCGCAAGTCCAATGGAGGACGTATTCGCCGAGGTCCTCGAGGCCGCCAAGACCAGCAATGAGATACGCCGTCAAGCCGCCTTGAACCTCGGGCTGGAGATTTGGACGATCGTCTGGTCGCGCGATGACCTAACCTTTAAGGCCCGACTCGAATGGGCCGCTCTGTCACATGACCTGACTGAGCACATACCCGTCAACATCGTCCTGCGGTTCTTAGACAAGTTCATGGCGTGGGACCGCGGGCAAACACTGCACCTCTTGAGGAAGGCCAACCGTGTACCAAAAAACCTATGGAATGATGCTGTCGCGGAGATGGTGTTGTCGTGGTCGTACCTCGACTTCGTGAAAAAGGTTGTGGACTTTGAGTGGGGGCCAAACCCACATTTGCCTCACTACATTTATGATGGGCAAATGTGGATCTCTTTGCTTGCCGCGATCGGCTATTATGAACGCCCCCGTGCGCCCAAGCTGACATCGCAGCAGGCCATATGGGCCATAAATGGGTATGCGCACGTGGGCAACACTGAAGGCATCAGACGTATCCTGCAGACGACGGTCTTGAACCTAGGGTTCATTGTCGGTACCGCGGCGCGATGGAACTTGCGAGAATTTCTAGTCATTGAACCCGACTTTTGGAACACAGAGCGGCTGATACTGATGTACAGCCATAATGATTATGCGTTTTCGTACCAGCAGACACGCAAGCTAATCGACGCTGGCTCCAAGATCACAAACCATCAAGAATTTAACCTTGTCAACTTCGAGCGCTTTTCACGCGAGAGTATGATGCTCTGGTTAAGGTACTTTGGGCCACCTAGGTTCGTGTTTGGAGGTGAACGTGTCACCAATGCAGGCTTCCTAATGACTGCTATTGAGGTCGGTCTTATTTCGGCCACTGCACTGCAGCATTATTGGATCGAGCTTAAGACCTTCTACAGCGTATGGCGTAAAGTGCAGAACATAGTATGGTACGGCCCCCGATCGCGATACCCCGCGTCGGGTCGCGACGAGGCCTATTGTCGCTTCTGGCAGCAGTGGTTTGAGAGCAGTTATTGCCGCGCCAGCGTGTGGTTTTACGCGATGGTGGTCGTGAGCGATGGCCTCTTTCGCGTCGCAGAAGCTCCCGGGGCCGTTCACCGCTTCTTGCGGATCACTTGTCAGCTGCCACAGGAGCTTCAATGGGAGATCGCCCAAGGCCTCGCTGAATCGTATCATCGGGTGCAAGATGAGGCCGCGCTACACTGGCTTTTGAAGCTGCTCTATGACAGCTATTACACGGCGTGATTTTTTGAGGCCCTGTCAAGCTTGAAATCGGCGGTCTTGTTTTTTGGCCAACTGTGACAGGGATTAGACTTGCGGTAATTTGTGTTTTCTCGGTCGTTTTGTCTTATTCTAATGCCGCGCTATTATTATCACGGATCGGCCCATCAGATCACTGGCACCCTTGAGCCTCGACCATCGCGTGTAGTCGACAATGAGGCCGTCGTGTTTGCTACGAGCTCGCGCGTCTTCGCGACGGTCTTCCTCGGCAAGCCATGGAGCGACACTGAACTCGAGTTCGGTCGCTTCTCGCAGGATCAGCCAATGTACTTGCGAGAGCAGCATCCAGGCGTGTTTGAGCGCATCTACAAGGGCCAGCAGGGATGGCTATACCACGTCGATGCCTCGCGATTTTCACGCGACCCTCGGACCGGCATGCGTGAGGAGTTCATCAGCCGCGCACCTGTGCCCATCAGCAAGACAACACGTGTTAATGGCGTGTGGGACGCACTGCTGGATTTGCAGAAAAAAGGCCAGCTCGTGCTAATTACCTTCGAGCAGTATGCGAAATTAATGCGCGGGTACGTTGGAAGACGCATAAAATGACCGCAAGCCTACTACTGTTTTTTATGGTCAGCTCGGCATTAGACGATAGCCATGGTTGGCCATCTGATCCACGACAGGCTGCGTCAAAAGCCCATGGCTGGAAGGGTAGTCATAAGTGTGCCACGCGTAGACGATGGCATTGGACTTGCGTAGACCATGCCAGAGCCACATCCAGATGAGCCAACTAACGCCCAGCCAGATCGGCAGTTTGAGAAGCTCGAAACCTGCAACAGCCCAGACCGAATATGATTCCATCGGCAGCATCAACCAGATGGCGTTCGGAACGCCCCAAAGGAGGCCAGACAACGCGCCACATAGGATGCTAGAGCACCCACTGCCAAGAAAGAGCCACGACCAGGGTCGCATATTGTGGCCCACGACAGAGCTCGCCTGTAGGTCGGCCCAATCGGTGATCTCCACGTCATAAGTACCCACGCCCTTGTGCAGCTCAACCAGCGTGATGGAGCGCTTGTATTTGTGATACTGGGAGAGCCTCTCAGTGGTGCCGCGGATTATCACTATGACGGTCTTGTAGGCCGCATCCGTACCGCGCCGGCGCTCAAAGCGCATGCGGTGACCCGAGGCCCTGATCGGCTGTGACTCAAGGGCGCGCGGGGTTAGCATGAGAAAATGGAAGCAATCGGGATGTAAGGAGAACAGTCGTGCAAATTCAAATTATGTCACTGCCAACAAACCTAAAAGTCGTCCGAGGTAGCATCCTTGACGCCCCTATTGATCAAGCAATTTTGCACCAGTGCAACTGCCGTACCGAAACGGCCGCGGGCTTGGCCAAGCAGATTTTCGACCGATGGCCGTTCTGTGACGTCTATCGTGGCGTCATGCCACGCCACCCAAAGCTGGTCGTGCCGCGTCTCGCTGAGAAGAATGGGCCCGTCGTGATCGCTCTCTTCGCGCAAGATCGTCCAGGTAAAAACACATGGAATGAGGCGCGCCTTAGGAGACCATTCATCGATGTTCACGGGCGCTGGTAAACTAAATACCGCCAATGCTGGGTCGCGCTTCGTGTCCACGATCTGATGACCGACAAGACGAAGAAGGTGGTGCCGCGCGCTGTTGCCGACCGCGAACTCGACCTCACGATTGTACTCGCGCCGGTCTAACCGCTGGACTTTGTAGATGAATCGGGAGTCGGTATAGACCGCGCCTGTCACGCCATGGGCGAGGTACTGAAGTTGCTGGCCATTCCAGGTGATCACTGTCGGAGGGGACGTCATGATTAACCATGGGCTCATTGAAATAATGTTTTTTGAATCTATTCTGTCGAGTGGAAAACAACCCCAGGACCCCCAGCACCGCACTCAAGAGACACGCCACCACATGCTTATCATCGTCGGCGAGCCTTATGGGGGCCTTGACGCCCTCAAAGAATGTATTTCCAGGCGCACTATGTATAATGCGAGCATTGTGCAAGTGCGACCCAAGCCAATTTGGAAACTGCCACACGTTGGCAAAACCGCTATCGCAATGGCGCTTGGTTGTGTGGCTGAGATGACGGGCAAGCAAGGCGCTGGCTTGGGTACCTTTAGCGTGGCGTGGGCGCTTTTTGGCGTCAGTCTTGATCATCCGGTGCAGTTCCAACCCCGCTGCAATCACATTCACCTCATAACCACAGCTGAAGCTGACGAACTTCCCAGTGGCGCCACACTGGGCATCTTTACTGGTCGCGATACGATCGCGCTGCGCACAGAGTTGACAAATCGCGGACGGACCTATCGCCTGCTGAATCCTGACGAACCCGTCAAGGACATCGTGGATGAGATCAAGATTCTTGCCTGAATCGACCCCCCCCCCCCAGAATTGATTTTTTTATTCACACCATGTTTGACCCGCTATGTTTCGACTTACCTTGGACCTACTGCAACGCACAGGCAAGCTGCCTCGTTTTGTCGCCTATCAGGCGGTCGAGACGCTCATCGCGTTTTTGACGCTTCTCTGGTCGTTGCATGCTGACGCAATATCTATGGTCGTGGTCATCTCCTTTCTAGACCCTCTCTATCAGCTGTTGGCTGCAAACTTGATTTTAGAGAACGAACGCGCGATCGTGGCCGAGTTCACGACTACCTCCAACCGGCGTTTTAGCGCACTAAACTATGCGTCACGGCAAGCGTCAAACATCGATCACTTCACAAATCTCAGGAGCCGCGCCACCGACGCCATTACTTGGACCATGTACCACGCGATCAACCTGCTTAAAAACGTCATTGTCGGATGCGTCTGTACAGTTGTGCTCTTGTGTCGGCAAGAGCAATATCTCACAGTCACGACTCTGCTTGTCTGTAATGCACTCGCGCTTGTACTGATTATACGGCCTCAGGTAGCACACATCCGGGCTGAACACAAGGCGCGCTCAGAGCAACGCAAAAACCTCAGCGACAGGGAATCACTTCTCAAGCCAAGATTCGCGGCGGGCGAGATCGGCGCGAGCGTCATGACCGAGCTTAACATGCAACAGATAACGCTTCCATATCCCGGCCAGAAGCTCTGGGACGCGCTCTTCACCCATATCAATCTCGTTAACGCATTGCCTTTTGTGACGTTGCTAATTGCCCCCACGAACCCCGTGGCTACCCTCGCAACGATTGCGCTCTTAAAGAAGTTTGCGTCAGTGATCATGTCGATTGGCAGCTCCGCAACGAACTACATGCGGTACAACGCCGACCTTGCGGACTTCGAAAAGTTCTGGGCCGACAAATTGACCGACCCCGATGTCGCGACGCAGACGATGCCGAATATGGTTTTGGTCAAGACACCCGCGCACACGTTCACTATAACGCACGGCTTGCGCATACTCATCACCGGGCCATCCGGCTGCGGTAAGTCCACACTGGTGCATCAGATGCGCGGGTTCATTGCCGGCGCATCGATAGAAAATGCCGACATGTCATACGAGCCTACGGCCTTCCGCGAACAGTATGTGGAAGTGTCACAAACGGCATGTGAGAGGCTACCGATGAACACTCCCACCGTGCGCGATATCTTCGAAGGTGCCGACAACAAGGCCATCGCGGAGGCGTGTGACATGGTCGGACTGCGCCCCTGGTTGACGAAAATAGGGCTCGATGATCCCATTGCTAATCGCATTAGCGGCGGCGAAAAGAGGCGGCTCGCCATCGCGGCTCAGTTGGCCTCCGTGACCGACACAACTCGCGTCATTATCCTCGACGAACCCGAGCAGGGTTGCGACCCGCCACTTGCCTATGCACTCTTGACCCGCATCGACGCTGCCTACCCCGAGCAATGCATCATTGTAATTTCGCACCTTGAGCGCATCACCACTGCGATGAAGTGGGACCACCATGTGGCGCTTGAGTGAGCGACGCGAGGAATCGAGCGAACAGTGAGTATCCTTTTTTGTTGCTAGCCCGACTACAAAAAATTAATAGATTTACGACGGTCGCAAGTCTAGTTGGCAAGGGCTTTCTGCACAAGCAGTGCGCCGCCCACGATTTCGGGGCCTGCAACAATGGCCGCAGTGGCGAGACCGGCGAGAACCGGTGTGGCAACGCATGGTGCGCTCATGTGCAGCTCAACGCCGTGAGTCGCGCTCAGGTGGCCCGACATCGTCGAGACGCCCTTGTCGGACTTTAGGGTGAGGCAGCCGTTTGAGACGTGTGTGGTCTCGTGTTTGATGAAGCCAATGTCGGCGACTTCGTGAGGCGTGTCCATGCCGCGCCTGTTCTCGTATCTGGCGCATGCGCCGCCCGGGTACAGCGATTCGCAGAACAGCGCACCATGAGTTGTCTCGCCGATCTTGATCTCGATGCCAGCCGCTGTGGGCTTGGCCACGAAGTTGGCAACGTCATTCAGTGGTATTTTGGCGACGAGAGTGGTCGGTATTGAGATGCGCGGGGCGGAGTCGACGGAGCCGGTGCTGACAGGCTCTTCGAGGGCGTCTGCTTTGGCAGGGGATGGCTCTTCGAGGGCGTCTGCTTTGGCAGGGGATGGCTCTTCGAGGGCGTCTGCTTTGGCAGGGGATGGCTCTTCGAGGGCGTCTGCTTTGGCAGGGGATGGCTCTTCGAGGGCGTCTACGAGAATCTGCTCCGTGGCCGCCTTAATAGCGGCGCCTTGAAGGGCAGCGCGAAGCATGTTGTCTCCAGTGACGGCCGCGATGGTGGCGCCTTTGACAGCCTCTGCAACAATTCCGCCCTCGGTGCCAACATCGATACATGCGCCGATGACAGCGCTGGCGGGGTCTTGACCAATCGCGATCTTGACGCCGGCTGCAGCAATGGGGTCAGTAGGCATGACACTCGCGATGACTGCGCCCTTGAAGACGTCCTTGTCGCTGACTCCGAGGCTGTGGTCGACGACCGCGCTTGTGACGATGGCAGTGGCCGCGGCAGCTAGACCGGGGTTGGCAGTCGCGACGGCGGCAGCCATGATGATGGGCTTCACAGCAGGAGCTAGATCTTGTCCAATCTTGATGCCAAGCACGCGAGTATTGCCATTGCGAGAATGCACCAGGCCGTGCGTGAGATGTCTAAGTCTGAAGGGCATTTAGTCAGTTTGCGGCGAAGAATATACGATGTCTATGAGAAAATCAAATATTCATCTCCGGTTACAAAAAAGGTTAAAGCATTGACGGCGGATCTACCAATTTAATAGAACGCGGCAAGGGCCCGAAATGCGGGCTCGGACATCGCGCTCGTGATGACGTTTCTTATGCTGCCCATGGCCCGGTTGCAAAGCACCATTTGCAGGTCCAGCGGTAGCTGTGCCGTTATGCGGAAGAAGCGTCGTGTATAGCCTTCGCTCTCGAGGGTCAAATGCGGGTTTGCGAAACACATATTGGGTGGATACACTTGCCCGAGTCGCAAGAGACCATCTGCATAAAAGACGACCAGCGTAAAAAGGTACTCGTCGACAACCGCGAAGGCGACGTCCGCATGTCGCCAGCCAAACTTTTCGTGCAACTTTATGGCGCCACTCCATCGAATCGAAGGAGTAAGGTGGTAATGATCGATCACGTGCATGCCAGTTAACTGCCTGTCGAGGAGAAACCCCAACCACCGAGGCCCGTATCCGAGCGACAGCCGCACCCAACCGTGTTTTGTAAGGTCGGTTTTCAGCTCACGCCATCTAATCCATGCCTTTGCTGCAGAAAGTCCAAAAATCCAACCTGCCACTTTCCGCCAGAGCTGATTTCGTATGCGAAGGTTGGGGCACAGCTCGATGGCCTTCATGATGGCAATTTGATCTTTGAATCCGCAACGATAATATTGGTCCAAGTATATGTGGGCAAAAATCGCAGTAATGTTGTTGTTAATCGCGGCAAAGACAGTGCCATCGACGGGGGGCGGCTTTCGTAAATGCGAGGGGACATAATCGTCATCATCCATGGCTGTATTAGAGTGATAGCCCAAATTGACTGCCCGACAATCGCTTCAAAAAATAAGAGTCCTCAATAGAGCGCTGCCAGAGCTCGAAAGGCGGGCTCAGACATCGCGCTGGTGATGACGTTCTTGGCGCTACCGAGGGCACGGCTGCAGAGCACCATTTGCAACTCCAGAGGCAAACGGCTTGCTATCTCGAAAAACCGTTGTGTGTTTCCAGTACCATTCAGAGTTAGAAATCCGTCCGTGTAGAAGACGACCAACGCAAAGAGAATCTCATCGGCGACTGCGATGCGCACTTCCTCGTGCGTCCATCCATACAGATCGCCCAGCCAGACCTCTTCGTTAGTAGTAGGACCAAACCCAACGTCGACGATCTTAGAAATTTGTGCGTTTATCAGAAATGCCACGCAAGGCTCTCGGTAGCATCTCCCCGCGATAGAGCCACTCCACACTCGCGAGTCATAACGATGTGGCATATCATGGGCTACACAAGACAGTTGGCGCCAACATTCATTGCGGCGACGTGTGTCTGGACAGACATTAAGATTGATCATATATTGAATAATCGCATTTAGGTCGCATAAGAACCATTTTTTGGCTAACTTGGTCAAATACACCGAGTCACCATTTATAATGGCCTCACGCGAGTTGCGACTCATGATGGCGAAGCGATGATAGGTTTGGGAAATCCATCCATCACGATATTTCAAAAAATACATCTCAGTTAACCAAGGGCGGCCAAGGCGATGAACGCAGGCTCGGCGTCCTTGCTCAAGATGACGCTCTTGGCGCTACCCATAGCGCGGCTGCAGATGATCATTTGCAAGTCGAATGGCAGTGCCAGCATCATGCGAAAGAAGCGCCTCGTGTTGCACACCTCATGAACCTCGCCCAACGCAGTGAGCCGCAGCAGCCCATCAGACTGAAAGACCACGAGCGCCCAAAGGCCGGTCTCCTGGATGGCGAACAATGCCTCGCGGTATGACATCTGAAAGTAGGGGATAAACGACGGCGTCTGGGAGTGCATTCCACCAATGAACTCATACATGGAAGATGGGCTGTAGCCGAGCTTGTCAATCTGCCCCAAGACCAGAAAGGCCTTGAACGTCGTTGGCATCTGCTTGTGTGCGAGCACATTGAAACGCTGCCCCTTAGAGGCAACCACGAGGTTGGCGAACCACTTATAACATCGGTTGCGCAGGTGGATATCTGGCACATGTATAAGCAGTCGTAGATACGTGACCAAATTGTCAAAGTAGTTGACTGCCCAATTTTCGACTCCTGCTTCGAGTGCCTCTAGGTCACCCCGCCGGCACGCGTGTGCGACCCAACAATCTCCCGGTGACTCGTCCAAGTGTAGCAAATCGATGACGGGTCCAGTGACAAGATCCCACAGAAAGTCTTCACGCGGGCCATGCAGATACAGGTCCACAAGCTCCTTGTTGAAATATTCGTCCATGTGGTGACTGATGTCCTCAAGCTCCTTGTTGAAATATTCGTCAATTAAACTTGCGGTAATTTGCGATTTCATGTGATAGCCCAAATTGACAAACGCCCGCAAGTCTATTAGACGTGCACGGCCTGTTTTAACCCAGATGATAGCCCAAATAGACAAACGTCCGCAAGTCTATTTGGTGGCCGATGATGTCAAAAAATATCAAGCCCGCGGCCCTCTAGACATCGTCCTCGAACAGCCTCAGCATGTCATGGAATGCTCTCGAGCTATCTAGCTCTGTCAGTGATCCATCAACGACAACATGATAGGACCAGAAGCGGTCAGAGTCATTAGGAGGAACACGGACCATGCGGATGACCACCGAGTCGGGGATAACCAACAGCTCTAACTCATGTTCGGACGCCCACTTTAAGCGCGCATGATACTCGTTGGTCATGAGCGTCATCGACGGCGGCAGAGGAAAGACGCTTGGGGTCTCATGGTCGGTGCGTGATACCACAAGCGTAGTGTGACCACGTGAATCTTCACCATGACGTACTCGAACAGCGATCTCGGCGCCAATAGCAACCTTGACCGTGTCGGAGCCCTCTGAGGCTTCATCCGAAGAGTTGCTCGACTCTTGCATGTCATAGTGTTCGATCATAACATTGATCTCTTCGGCCGCCGTCCCAGTTATGCCAATGAGGGCACCCTGGATGCGCCATGTAAAGCCGTCCGGGACCTCGGAACGCATCAAGATGCTTTGATCGACAACGTGATTTGGCACAAGAAGACTCCAGGTGTCCTCAGCGAAGTTCATAAAGTGCACTGTCATAGTGCGAATGTCGAGACAGTCGGGCAGCTGACTAAAATCGGTGGCCTCGAGTGGAACTTCCACAGTCCGGCCATTTCTCAGAGTAATGTACTGTGTTGGCACTATCTCGCGTGCACCCTGATTCTCAATCATCGCAGCACCAAGCATCTGATGCCAATCTGCGAATGCTGGATCAGGCCCACGCCTGTCACGACCTTCGATGTCAGTCGTGACGATATCCAACCTGTCGGCTAGCTCGTTGGTCATCAAGATCTTGAATCCGATATTGAGACACGATCGGATGGTCGGTTCTGAGCCCTTGATCTCCAAAGGCGCCAAGCACAGACCGCTGCACATCGCGAGATAGAAGCTCGCGTGGCCCATCAAGACAGGCTCTTTGTGGCCACCGCCCATCACGAACCAGCCGCGCTGACAATCAAGTGGTTGGCATCGAAAGTCGTCCTCGAAATTACATTCGATCTCGCGAAAGTCCCAATGTTCATCCCAATCACGTGAAAGTGCAAACCAATCGCGGAACTCTTGCGTCTCATCGTCTTTTCTGCTCAAGATTGTTGGGCTCTTTGGCAAAACTTCGTCATCTGTCATGCGCTCACACGCGTAGAAAACAGCCTCACCGGCGACCGCAAGTTCGATAGGACACGCCATCAAGGCCGCATAATTGGCCTCGCCTAGATATGCTTTCAGCCGCGGTAAGTAGCACCTTGGCGTCATGCAACACATGTTCATTATGCGTTGAAAAACCTCAGCTTCGCGAATTTTCCAACCCATGGCAGGCCTGATGGCGCGCACTACCGGGGCAGCATTGCGAAGATTTTGGTCGAGGTCCGCGATGTTGAAGATGGGCGTCCATGCCTGTGGGCTCTGATGACTCAGGGGCCTCATAAGTTCGGCATTATAGGTGGCCCACAGCAACGGATTTTTGCTCAAACCTAGCACGGTCCACAGCTCGCGTTCCGACACGGCGGTGATGGCAACATGACAGTACGTGGCCGAGTAATAACAGCGCTCTATCAGGCGCCAAAACAGGCTCACGGCGGGGCATTTTGGATCGACTCCGTTCCACTTCACGCCGCCTCGTTCCGAGTCGACTGCGGTCTTCAGGATGCGAAAGACGTCCTCAATCGTGGGTTCGTCGGGCTCCAAGAGCGGCTCCATGGCCACGTCCTTGTGCTTTGTATAGCGCTGGTACGTCCACTCCGTGCCGTTGTTGTCAATGCCTGGGCTGTACGAGTAAAATTTAGTCACATGCGAACGCATTCCAAGGCCCGCGTTCCAGTCTTCCGCCCACCAGTCGGCCCAGAAGCAGGTGTGCTTGAGCATGTTGGCAATGTTAAGCGAGTGTGCCTCACAATAGACGAGCCATTCGGCGAAATTGGCAAAGTTGATGGTGGCGCGATGGGCTGGTCCCCTGTCAGCTAAGGCCTCTGTTGGCCTGCACAGTAGACTCCAGATGGGGCTCCAGTTCATCAGTTTAATGGTTTGAATGCTCCTTGGAATGGCTGTAATAGTGTCCCGACGACGAGGGACCTCGGGGTCCACCTTGGCATCCGCCTCATAGCGTGCAAATGGGCAGTCTTCGAAGAGGTCTTCGAAGTCAGGATGCAGCTCAATGGTCGCCTCCTCTGCAGGAGATGAAAAGAAGAGGCGCATTTTGCGATCTGTCTTGCACATGTGGTAATTCAAAAAATGCATTGAGATCCATAGGGTACATTAGACTTACGATAGCCAGCAAGTCTATACCTGAACTGTCATCTCCATCCTGTCGACCATAGCATCACTAAGCAGAACTTGAAAACCCGCGTCCATGGCACGCCCGATCTCGTTCTCTTGGTACACATCAAGGTCCTTGTATATGGGTGGACCACAATGAGTCGTGGCAATGGCCCGACAGAAGCTCGGAAAACACGTGATGTCGTCTAGAGACACATCGTACCATGCGCGCATACAATCGAGATTTTGCATTTGCGCCCAACGCGCAAAGTTGTTCGTGTAACTGAACCTGAAGTTCATGCCATCAAAGAGCGCCGGGAGTTGGTCCTCCAAGGGTGACCTTGAGAATGACATTTGCCTCTCAATAAGGATATGGACCCAAGATACGATCGACGAGGGCTCGCCCTCTATGTAACCAAAACTGTGCCACAATGCTTCGCCAACGATGGCAATCTTGCATCCTTGGTTGGCCTCCATGAAGTCCACAAGATAATCAAGCAGAGTCACTTCGTCGCCTTGTAAATAGCTCTTCAAGCGGTCCATGTAATTGGGCTGATCAGGAACCTTATGCAGCCCAGTGCCAAGCGTGCGGTAAACATAGGAATTGTTCAAGTGGGGGTGGGTCGGCCGGTAAATCGTGTCAACATGGTATGAGGCCCCCCAAAGGCGAATCATGCCGTAGTCGAAAGTCGATGATGGTTTCCAGGTCGGCACTTCGGTGTAATAAGTGCTGTTTGGCCTCTGCTGCAGCCAGAAGACGTGGACTGTAACAAGTATCTCCATGATTAGTGTCTGTCTCCATAGCTCGGCACGGTCGAAGCCCAAGGGCGCAAGGGCGCTGTCGGTGATGGTCGCATCGCGCAGCAGATTGTGCATGTACTTAGTGCTGCTCAATACGCGCTGTAAGAAGCGCTTCCACCAGACTGGATCAGTCTTCAAGGCGTCCACAATCTTGATGTCCACGGGTGCATCATAAACAATCTTGCCCATACCATTACTGTGGTCAATTTTCCATAGATGAGGAGATCGATACCAGATGTTTTTGCTTGAGTGAGTGTACGGGCCTGCCTGAAAAGTCCAATCGTCAAACCACCAGTAAACGTAATAGCAGCGATGCTTAAAGACGTTCGTAAAATTCAGCGAGTGAGCCTCACAGTACTCGAGCCAGTCGACGAATTCGTCGTACGTTGCGATGTCGGGGTGGTCCAGCGCGCGATGGTAGCTCATGAGCTTGATGCTGCGGACGGGGGTGTTCTGGCGTGCACCAACACGAGCATCGGCATCATAGTTGAGAAAGGGTGACCCCTCAAAGATGTCCTCGAACTCCGACCGCAAAACCAGCGGCGCATGGCCATCTCCGAAGACGAGGTGCATTTTTGCAAGCTACCTTCAACAGCTTATAATAATCAAAAAATAGCACGGCAAGGGCTCGAAACGCGGGCTCGGACATCGTACTTGTGATGACGTCTTTATCGCTACCCAGCGCACGGTTACAGAGCACCATTTGCAGGTCAAGCGGTAGCTGTGCGGCGATGCGAAAGAAGCTGGCGTGGAGGTGCCGCATTTCCCATATCTTCTTCTCGAAATTATCGTTAGCAACACGGACAAAGATTAAATAAGCGTCTGTGTAGAACACCACGAGCGCGAACAGTGCCTCATCGGCAGTGACAAAGCTCACGGCCTCAAGACTCCAGTGATACTTCTCGTGTAGCTGGATCGGCGTCTGTGATGCATCTATGATCTCACGTGCAAGCTCTTTTTGTCGTAAGATGCAGAAGGGTATGAATGGGTCGCCCCCATTCGCGGCAATAGGCCACAACACCGACCATGTGTCCCACCAGCGGCATTGTTCGGTCTCGAAGAACCGCGCGGCCAAGGCGCGCCAACATTGGTTGCGCTTTCTTGCATTGGGGCATTGTTTTATCGCATTGTTAAAGGTAATAAATGTGCAGTCGCGGCGTGCAAACCAGAGAATATCAGCAACTTGAAGGGCCTCATGGTCGCCCTTCTGGCATGCTGCTTCGATCCAGCAGACATTCACAATTCGCCCGCCTGAGATCTTGGTCATCCTGCGGTCAGAGACATATGTGAGAAAGTCCTCACGCGGACCATCTTTGTACAAGGTAAATGCGACTGTTCTGAACCACTGTGCCATGTTTGTTACCTTGACACGGTTGATTCAAAAAAGCTTGGACCCTCTTAGTCGCTGTCTGTGACCGCATCAGCGATGTTGCGAAATTGGTCGTGCGTTAGCATGTTGGGGCGTTCCGATGGTAATACGGTGGTTATTCCCACCTGCCATTCGCCGCGCTGCAAGGCCACTACCGGTATTGCTAAATTAGAGGTGCGGCTCATGTTAGCATATCCTGATGGTACCATATCTCGAGGCCAAATTGAGGGCATCATATGATGCTCATCGTTGCTGACATGTGTAAACGCGCCATCGTGAAGTATGAATTGCTCTTCATTGCCAGAGACGAACGCGTCAAAGCGCTGTTGCATGTCACCAATCACGGCGGGGGCAACCGTTGGGCGCCTGTCGCGTCCATACTCATCAGTCGTGTTAAAGGGCAGCTCATCGGCATCCTTGTCCTTCATCAAGACCTTGTACCCAAAGTTCATGATCTGCTTCAGCGGCAGAGATGGCGTGCCAGATACCAGCGGGGCAAGGCACTTCCGCGACATAATGGCCATCGCAAAGCTCGGATAACACCAAAGTTGCGGGTCCATACCAAAGGTGATCCACGCGCGCAAGCAATCATAGGGCTGTTGACGCGCATAGGTGGCAAACTCGTCCACTTCGATGAAGGTCGCCAAGCGATCCATACCCACCGAAGCCCAGTCGGCCAGTGCCTCACGATCCTCTTTTCGTGTCAAAATCGTCACTGTGTCGGTGTTGCCAAAGCCCTCACAGGCGACGAAAACGACCTCACCAACAAGCGCGATGTCTACAGGGCAAGCCTCGAGCCATTCATACACCGCAGCATCTAAACAGGTACGCAGGCGTTCGCGATATACGTTGGTCTTGAGCCCGAAAAGCTCAGGACCGTCACTAAAGATTCTTTGACGGAAGCTCCAGCCCTTTTCGGGCTCAAGAACGCCAGTGATGTCACGGATTGTGTCGAGCATATCCTCGATACGATAATGCGGGAACCATATGCCGTGGTCGAACCCGGCATCATAGACCGACATCAAAATAGCTTGTTTGCTGACATGCAGTTTTTTCTGCAGCACTTTGGCGCTAAAGATGCCGAGCAACACATGCGCGTATTTGTGCGAATAAGCACAACGCTCGATGAAGCGCCAATACCAGGCCTCGCCCGCACTGCCAATGAGCTCTTCCAAAGCACCGAAGAATGAGACAGCAGCGTCGTAGTCCTCAAAAAGCGGCTGTGGGGCGATGGGATTTTTGGACTGATAGGCCCATTCGATGCCATCGCTATTGATCGCTATCTCACCCGTGTCACGACGCTGGGGGAGGCCGTCGTTCCAGTCGTCGGCCCACCAGTTGGCCCAAAAGCACTTGTGGCCGATCATGTTGGCGAGGTTCAGCGAGTGTGCCTGGCAATAGTGGAGCCAATCGACGAAGTCCGCGAAGGTCTCACATCCAAGTAGCTCCCAAACTGGATGCCAAGACATCAGCTTGATGGTTTTTTGAGGCTCCTCCACACGGCCACCAGATGCGCCATAGTGCGCGAATGGGCAGCCTTCAAACAGGTCGGCATATTGGGCCGCAAGGTCCACAGCCGCGATTCGGCGCGTCTCGTCATCGTCTGCAAAGGTCAGGCGCAACATGATTCTGCGGCCTAGTTAACCCAAATCGGCAAACCTCTGCAAGTCTCAGGGGGTATAATCGCAATCAATTGTTTGAATTTAGCACACAAGTTAGGGACACCCCCATGGCCGCGATCTACGACGAGCTTATTACGGCCGCCGCCACGTGCGATCCAGCGCTCTGGGAGGCATGCCTGGCCAAGTCGCCCCAGCACACGGTCGCCGCCCATGACATCCCCCGCGAGCTTTACGAGGCGACAATGATGGCGCTGGAGAAGCCCCTCATGGAGCGTGTGACATTCAGCAAAAAATCGCTCGAGCATGCCATACAGTGTGCCCCGCTCGATGCCCTCTTACCTGATTTTAAGGTATGTCTGGCGCACAGTTATGAGCTTATGCTGCAACGATTCATGTGGAAAGGCTGCGTTCCAGAGCACCTTATAGATGACGCCATTGACGTCATGAAGAACAATCGTATGATAGCTGTATCGTTCGGGCGTCAGATTCTCAGCGAGCCTGCCTATCACAAATATATTACTGCTTTCTCGATCAGTGTACTTGCCGAGCTTGGTTACTTTGAGTTTGCCGAGTTGTGGGCACAGCCTTTAGGCGATGCGGTCAATGATGAATTCGTGTGGGCTATTTTAACCGGCTGTTATTGGTCCAATAACGCGCTCATGGCGACGCGTTATGTGCCGTTGATACGAAACAAGGAAAAGCGCATCGAGTGGGCACTGGCCTTTGGCATACGCGAACACTATCCTGTAGCACCGCACGATTGGACCCCCAAGCAGATCTTTAAAGCCATGAGCTACAACGATCAGAGCTTCAATCGTGCACTCCTTGAGAGCCAAAGGCATCTGATACCACTCCCAAAAAACTTCTACGATGTTCGTATTTTGGACGACTTCACGCTCGAAACAATGGCCCTGTACAAGCAATACTTCGGTCCGCCACCGATCGAGGTGTGGGCTAATTACTCCTTTTACAGAGTCGACACTGCTGAGCGCCTGATTGAGAGCGGACTATGGGAACCCCAAGAGCTTTCTGGGCGTCATTGCTATGATGCAATGCTGGGTTGGATGCATCGACGATGGCGTCGGGGGCCCATGAAAATGCCCTTTCTTGAAGGAGACGCGAGAGACGACCTTGGGCGTCTTGGCCCACAGGTGCGCTTCTGGAACGAGTATCAGGGCGATTTACACCTTCGCGCCAGCGTATGGTTTTACGCGATTGTGATGGTCAGCGATGGCCTCTTGACAGTTGAAGGTGGCGCCATTGGCGCGCCTATGGGTCGTTTCTTGCACATCGCCAGTTGCCTTCCAGTTGAGCTGCAATGGGAGCTGGCGAAGGTCCTCATCGGCACAAGAGGCCGATATACGGCGTCGGAGGCTGGCTTACATTGGCTCCTGCAGCTTCTCTCGTGAGAGAAGCATGGACCCTTATTCGACTTGCGGTAATTTGTGGTTTCTCGGTCGTTTTATCCAGTGATTCTGTCATGATATTTTTTGAATTCGATCCTTGGACCGCTGACTTGTGAAATGGAGCACACCACCCTCATTTCCATGCTGCACGCCGAGACTGCCATCGCCATTACTGAGCACGCCTATCGTGCCATTGTACCGGCTCAAGTATGCGCCTGGGGCGTGTTTCAAAATGCCAGCATCCGCAGAATCGGACTTCTGCAAAACAGGTCAGAGACCGTCAATCGCAACCTCCTCAAGCAGGAAGTGGAGTTCGTGGCCGACCTGAATCAGTACAAGGGTACCGTGTTTTGGGCTGCGACCATGGACGGTTGGACACTCGCAAAGTGCGCCCCTGGCGCAGTGAAGGAGCACGGCACCATGCGCCGCTTCATTAATCACCCATTTTACGTGCATCTGGACCGGAGTCCGACCGCCGCTGATCGGTACTACTACCCTGTCCAGTTCTCGAGGACCCGCTTGATTAACTCCGAGGTTGTCCCCTTTGGGGTCGCGATTAATAACCTGCGCGCCTGGCTCGCGCTGCCTGGCCTGTTCACGGCCAAATTGGAGGCGCCTGGGCGCGACTTTGGCTGGACCGATGAGCAATGGAAGGCCATCGCCGACATCTTCGAAGCCCGCAATGCTTGATGCTCGCATATCTTTTTTTGAATATACCCTTGCAATGCAAGTATACTAGACTTGCGGTAATTTGTGGTTTCTCGGTCGTTTTGTTCGGTGGTTCCACGGCCTATTTTAACCCAAATCGGCAAACGTCCGCAAGTCTACTATGGAGGACCTTCTTCTTCCCCTTCTTAAGCCCGACAGGGGCATCATCATTTACGAGATAACCATCGGGACACTCGTTGTGCCATGCCATATGATCGCCTCATGGGGCGATCTCGAGGCGCCTCAGCACCTTGAGAGCCGAGTTCACAATGGAGCCAAGGAAGTCCGAATGACCCTGCAGCTCTCATGGGGCCGTATAAAAATCTCGATCGGGAATCATGAGTTCCCGTGGATCCCTGATTACCTCCTTGACTTCTTCGTGAACACCCTTATGGTGCAAGGGAACCAAGTGGGGACGACCCCTCGAAAACTGGATCGGTTTCCGATCCACATTTGGCTGAGACGCTTCCCCAAGAAGTTTGAACGCGAGACAACTCGTGTCTTCAGCATGGTTACCATTAACGGTGGCGACTTTGAGGCCCCAGACGCGCTTGCGCGCACGATGGAAATTATGCGCGAATGGTGTGCCATGCCGTGCTACACGGAGGCAACTAAGATCATTCAGTTCTCTGGAGTCCCTGTTAAGCATCACAAGGCTCTCGAGGCTATCTTTGCGGCTCGCACCAACATCTGAATTGGGCTTGAGCGTCAACATATCTTTTTTGATTCCATTCTGTTGATGCACATTCATCGACGATGGCGCAGTGTTATAGGAGCCTTAACGTCGAGACCTTCAACGCCAACAAGGCCTTCGATCCTGTCCCTGGTTGGGAACCCGATTTCCTCCTCTGGTACACGCTCTTTGAGTGCGGCCACGAGCCCGCCGCCGTGCTCGCTTTTTGGCAGCACATTACGGCCCACTGTGTTATCGCGACCGGAGAACCCCTTGTCCTGGGGGCTGTTCCCAACCATTATCTCACGCGGTGGGCGTTCTCGTATATCACCATCTACGAGGCTATGGGTGTGTCGTGGTGGATACCCGCGAGAAGCGCTGACGGGCTCGTCTTGCAACTTCGCGATGCTACTGGCATGTTCTTGCCCAGCAAAATACCATCCTTTGCAGGGTATCACCGATACCTCAGCCCCACGCGCGTCGCGGACCCGCAGTGGTACGAGCTATCCGTGGGTCTCTCGTCGCCCCTTCACAAAGACCATTTAGCGGTTAATCGCCAGGCACTTGAGGACGACTATGAAACCCTGCTCCGCGAAGAATGGCAATTCGCGGCCGAAGAGCGCCGACACCTCGCCAATGAGGGCTTACATCCGCAAGAAATCAAGCGGTTCGGACAGAAGCTGTGTTCCATAGCACTTGACAAGCGCTATATGGCTACCGGCGACTTGGACAAAACGAGATGGAATATCCTAATCACGTATCACACACCATGGCCTCGCATATACCGCTACGTCAAGTATTTGGACGAGTTTAAGACACTTCACAATACTGCGAAATGGCTCGGTCTCCTCGACCACCACTTACCAGCGAAGACCCTCGTTGAGTATTGGGAAGGCTGTATTCCCAACACGGTTAGTCGGCGTGGTCTTGTGCTGACTAACGACCTCGATCGGCACCCGGCCTTCGTCTTTGCGATGTTCGTGTGCGTGTCAAGTGGACTCTTAGAAGCTCGCTTCCGTAGGCACCCTTTCGTGCGATTGCTCAAGATCGCCACGCAGCTCCCAATTGACCTGCAAGGGGTCCTAGCCCAGCGCATCTGCGGCTCAATGAAGGACACAGTGGTGCTAGATGACCTGTCGCTGAAGCTCATTCTGGCGTCCTAGAGTAGACTTGCGGACGTTTGCCGATTTGGGTTGAAATAGGCCGCAGAGTCACTGGATAAACTATCGAGAAAACACAAATTACCGCAAGTCTAGTGGTCTGATAATATTTGAATCTGTCCAAGCGTGTTAATTGGGCCCGGCCCTTATGACGTGGTCGCGTTCCTGCCCTGCGTCGATGTGGTACGTCTTGTTGCTGTACCCACGAGGTCTCTTAAACGGCCCACACTATATAGGTTACTTAGTTCTATCTTCCTTCCAGACGCGATCCACCACTTGATAGGTTGTTGCTTATTTTTTGAATCTGTCTGGGCTTGTTGGTCATCCCCAGCATGGACGCGGCCTACGACGAGCTCGTGGCGGCGGCCGCGACATGCGATGGAACGCACCTGACAGCAGTGCAAAAACGGCTCGAAGACAGCACCCTTCTGCAACTCACGGACATTCACAGGGAGTGCGTTGAAGCGGTCTTTCGCCGATTGGACTTACCCTTTGTAGAACGTCGAAATTTCGTATTGGCGTTCTTGCCAAGTGGCTATCGCATTAATATCAGTCAGTTGCCGGCGGACGTACTCCTGCATGATCTTGACGATTTCGTCAATTATGAATGGGACACATGGATGTATCGCGGGAGGCACAACAATATTTACGGTCGCGTCACACACCTATGGCTATTCTCTGTCAGATAATCGATGCAGGTCTTACAACATCATTGACCACGGTTCAACGTGTGCGCGCTGGGATCTTTGATGGGATCGGTAGCGTGAAGGATGCTCTCCTCGGCTGTCTGATAAGCAATAATAACCTAATGGCAACACGTTATTGGACGGCTTGGAGGCAGGTACATGGCGCGAGCAAACTGGCTGTGCTCTTTGGCTTCACTAACGACTACCCACCACTTGCCAATTGGACGCTTCCAATGCTTATGTATATATACTCGCAAAACGACTGTGAGTATAGCCAGCAATTGACAGAAAAGATCTTGAAAGAGGTATCATGGACACAGTTGAAAACGCGCATTAGTGTTGACGTTGATAGAACATTGTATGGTCTTGAACGCCTGTCACATGAGTCAATGCGACTCTGGCTCAGGTTGTTGGGCCCATGTTCAGAGGAGCTAATAACGTATGCCAATTATAATGGGACACCTGAGCAACGCATGTTCTATGCACGCGCAGTCCAAATCGGCTTTATCGAGTTCAAGCACTTGAGGCGGTACCGGACACGCAAGGTGCAACACTATGTTTGGAACAAGCATTTACGTGCGTCACAGTTTTGCTGCGTGCCAGTGTGACTTTCTACGCCATAATCGTCGTGCGCGACAGGCTCTTTAGTGTCGTGGACGCCGAGTCTGATGCACCTCTTCAGCGCTTTTTGCGCCTCGCCCAGCAGCTTCCCATGGATCTGCAATGGCATCTGGCGAAGGTCACGCATGCGACCTCGGGGTTAATGGGCGAACATGTCCCGTCGGAAGCAGGCCTACAGCTGCTGTTTGACGACTACTACACGGCTCATTAGACTGGCGTGTTTATTTTTTGAATCTTCTTTGGCTTGTCTCATCGCTCTCATCATGGTCGGCACCGTCACCGTAAGGCTGTTTTTCGTGACCCACAATCTGCTGAAAGTGCGCTTCGGGTCCTCTGAGGACTTTCGCCTCGTGGGTGGCCGCGTCGGAATGCTCGTTAAGGACGAATACGACACGCCCCCCAGCATGCAATTCTTGGTCCTAACACACACCCCGCCGCAGCAAGTTTGGACCAAATGCGCTCATTCTGGCGGACCAGGGCTCTGCGTGTGCTGTCCCTACGACGCCCCATCGCCGCCGACTGTGCTCATCTATGAGCTATCCGTGGATGCGCCAACTACCAACTTTACCAATGCGCATTTCTCGAATGTCGTGCGCATCGTGAATCAGCGCGTGGGTCAGATCCCCGCCGCCATCGCCATTCAGCACGAGCAGAAGTACCTGGTAACCACCTTTGATGAGCATGGTCGCTACTTTGGCTGCTACAAGACCGACCCTCCGACCCTTGAGCGCGACGTGATTGCCCATTTGATCCCATGGTCGCAACCCCTGTTTGATGGTCGCAACCGCCAGTGGCAAGTGACGGAAAAGTACTTCAGCCTCATGATTGAGATCAAGCCCAAGTGGCTTGACGATGGTGTCCACATGCTCACTCTCTGGGAGGCCTTTCACGCTGCAGGCTTCCCGCGCAGCCATTCGTTCGTGGCGGGTCAATGGAGCCCAACCCCTGTAGCTGGTGGTGCCCTCGTCAACAAGCAGCTCTCGTGGCATGCGGCTGGCCAGCGTATGGCACAAGAGACCGCGGCCTTCGTCCCACGCGTCTATAGCAACACATGGAAGCCCGACTTTCCGAGCTCTATTGAGGTCATTGACGACCGTGCCATTGCCTGAAGGCGCAATTATTTTTTGAATCTTCTTTGGCTTGTTATATTCCTCCCATCATGGTCGGCACCGTCACCGTAAGGCTCTACTTTGTGCAAAACGAGCAGCTTGTGGTCAGGCTTGGCGACCCTGCCGACTTCCGCCTCGTGGGTGGGCGCGTTGGAGTGTCAATCAAGGATGAGTTCGTGGTGCCACCTGCTGAATCCGGCCACCCTGGTATGCAGTGGATTGCTTGTTCAAAGCTGACTCCAGCCTCACTGACAGCGTGGTATGGCAACAGCGCTGCTCTCTGTAACCATAAGTGTGAGCAGTGTTGTGCATGTCGTTATTGTCAAAGTAATGATCTTTTTGTAACACACTGCATGTGCTGCCTGAGCGCCCCAAGCCCTCCAACCTTCTTGATTTATGAGCTCCCGCTCGATCTGGCATCGACCGACTTCGGTGCGACCCATTTCGACAACGTCAGTCGCATCGTGTTTCTCCGCACGGGCATCAAGCCCGCCGCGATGGCAGTTCAACACGAAAACAATTGGCGCGTCTCTGTCGCCTCGACCCTGTACAACGTTTCTGACGTGAACGTGGATCGCCCCATCATCGTGCACCTGATACCTTGGCATCTGCCCCTTCGCGACATCAAGGGTCGCGGCTGGCAGCCCACGCTAAAGTACTTTCACCTCATGATTGATCTTGACCCAAAGTGGATCAAGGACTCGACCGACAACGTTCATGTCCTAGCCTTATGGGAGGCCTATTATGCCAATGGGCTTCCACGCACAGACAGTCCCGCCATCGATGTGAATGCCTGGCATGGTGTGACCCAGCGCATCGCGAACGCAACCGCGGACTTTGTGCCGCGTGTGTTTATCAACGAGTGGGAGCCAACCTTCCCGATCACGATTAAGGCCATTGGCAAATAATAGACTTGCGGTAATTCGTGTTTTCTCAGTCGTTTGTCCAGTGGCCTTAATCGGCAAACGCCCGCAAGTCTACTGACCCTTATCTTTTTTTGAATCTGCCCCGACCCTCTCTCATTAGACTTTACGACCTATTTTAACCCACCTCGGCACACGCCCACAAGTCTGATGGTCACCGTACGCCTCTATTTCCTGCGCTCCACGCGCCTCACGGTCAACACCGGCAAACAAGGCGACTTCCGCCTCGTGGGTGGCCGCGTCGGCATGACCGTCAGGCAGGACACGACCGAGTCCGTGGCGAACATCAGCAAGTGGCTCGGCAAGAAAGAGGCCCCAGACTACATTACGAGGTGTTGGTTGTCAGCCACCACACCTCCGCCAACGGTCTTGATCTACGAGCTCGACATCAAAACCGGGAGCCACGAGGGCGACTTCGACAAGGCCGACTTTGCCAACGTGGTCCGCATGGTCGAGCAGCGCGTCCACGATCGGCGCTTCTGCAATAAATGCTCCTGGGGGAAGCGTCATTGGCACACCGCGAGCTCGGGTCTCGCGGCAGTTGCCGTCGCGCACGAAGATATGCACCTCGTTGCGACATGTGGTTATGGTGGCGACATCCAAGGCCTCTATACGTGGACGCGCCCACGAAGAGCCTTGTTGAGAAACCAGGACACGCTCGACGCGCACATCATCTCCTGCCTGATCCCTTGGACGCGCAAGAATTACATCTGGGCTCAGCCGGCCGGATACGTGACGCTCATGCTGCCCGTGCCAGAGGAGCTCGACAAGAACCCTCTTCATCATGACGTTCGGTGCATCAGCATCTGGGTCGCTTTCCTCGTCGAAGGTTATCCGCGGACCCCTGGGTTCTGGCCGTTTTCGCCAATCTTCGCTAGCGGCGCGTGGTTCCGGGCCATCAAGAAACTCGCCGACGATTCGTGGCCGTACGTGCCATGCGACTACAGCCAGGTTTGGAAGCCGGCCTTCCCGAGCACAATTAGGATCATTGACGATGCTGCGATTGTCAACGAGGAATAACCGGGCATTTCAATGTGCCTTAATTTTTTGTGAGCATTCTTGACAAAAAATTAAATCGCGTTCTTACTCGTCATCAGATGCCTCCTCAAAGCGTCTGTCCATGGGAGGATGATCAACTGCACGGCGGGAGATTTGCTCGCGATAGGCGGCTTTGCCATGAGCCAGCGTCTCGGCAGAGACGGGCTGAGTCGATGGAATATCCTTCACCAGCGCCTGACTGACGCAGAGACGAAAGATCTGACTGCCGATGTTGTCGGGGTCCTCGCGGGCCGCAATGCCTTGGAAGCCGCCAAGCAGATAGATACTACTATACGCGCATCAAATATCCGTAGGCTTGCGAACGTTTGCCGATTTGGGTTAAATAGGCCATAAACCCACCGGACAAAATGATCGAGAAAACACAAATTACCGCAAGTCTACTGACTTGATTTTTTGATTTATTTCTTGATGCTGTCAATCATGACGATCTACGCGATCAACGTTAGCGAGCCGTATTACTCGGACGTCGAGGCCGGCAAGAAGACCGTAGAACTGCGTCTCTATCGTGGTAAGTTCGTTCAGTTCGCAGTCGGAGACAAGCTCATGATCACGCGCAAAGAAGAGGCTCATGACGGGAACGAAAGCCCTGTATCGGCAGGATGCACGCGACAGATCATTGGTGTGACTCACTACGAATCCTTCGCGGAAGCCATTAGCGCCCTTGGCCTCGAGCGCGTCATGCCATCAGCGGCCAGCGTCGAAACGGCGGTCGCGGCCTACCGTGCGATTTACGAATGCGGCGGTGACGTGGTCGCCTTTGAGCTAGCCTAAGGCGTTTTCTCGGTCTACTGTTTTTTAAGATATTTGAATTAAGTCTTGCAAAGGTCTCAAGTCCCATCATGGCCTCGTTCCTCAAAAGCCTTGAACCCAACATCCTTGTGGAAGTGTCGTGCGTGCGTGTTGGCAATGTCTGCCTGCAGTACGCCTGTTATTCCACGTACGTGATCGAGAGCTTTAAGGACTTCGGAGTCGTGGACATGGAGGTCGATTGGCCTGCTCAGAAGATATTACTGACCCTGCAAAAGGACGAGGTCAGTTGTGATGGCAAAATCCGCTTCCATTACGTGCAGGATTTCAACCGCACACTGAGTCGCGCCTTTCGCAACTTTTACGGCGTCGATACCATCGTTGACCATCAAGGTCAGATTCGCAGCTGTCGGGGCGATGGTATACTACCTCTATACCGCTATCCGGACTGTTCGGAACGCGCTCCAGATCGTCCCATTTACCTCGACCTCTCAATTTCAGATGCCGATTTTCGCACTCCCGATGCGACAGCCCTCACTCTCGCGTACATGCGCGCCTGGACTGCGCTTGACGTTTACCACCGTCAGTCGCGCATCATCAAGCCCATCAACATGACGGACGAGCACTTTAAGCTGCTCTGCGACATCTTTGTAACGCGCAAGAAATAACTGGTCACTGATTTTTTGAATTTAACTTTAGTGGATCCCATGACAGGTCTCATGAGCGAGGGTTTCAAGGTCGTTCTTGCAGCAACAGCATAAAAAAAACATATAGGCGCATCACTTAATTGACACCGCTGGATGTGGCCTCGGGGTGCGGCTGAGCGGTCCCTGGTTCACTTTTTTCGGGCGGCTTAGGACCGTGCGCCATCAGTAGCGCCAGGGCGCCTCGCATGCTCGCCAGCTCGCAGTAAATGTCACGCGCCTTGAAGGCCACAAGCACGATGATGGTGATGATGAGGGCGAACCAGACCCACGTCCACGGGTCACTGAGGTCGAGTAAAGTGTCGTCGGAGGCATCGCCGCCAGCGCCATACACGACCACGTCGGGGTCGGCCCCCGAGAAGTGCGCCCGTCGGCCCCCCATCGCGCGGGTCGCGCCTTTTGTCGCCCCGGTTGGATGGCTAGTTGGAACCGCGTCAGCTTGTGTGCGGCGGTCTCCTTTGTCGGCAGCGCGCCCATCGGTGCTCACAGCGAGGCCGGCACGAGCGCTGCTCCCAGGTGGCGCTAGACGTCCTGCGGCAGCCGCTGCAGAAGGGAAATATCCGCCAATGATGTCGCGCTCCGGAGCAAGCCCGTAGGTGTCTCTGATTGGAGGCGGCCAGACCTCGCCATCGCCAGGCTGCAGTCCTTGCGCTTGCTGAAGTCCATAGAGCTGCGCCGGAAGATAGCCGCCCGATGAGACGCTGCCGGAGCCACTATAGATCTGAGGCTGAAAGGGACCGTAACCCGTAGCGGGCATTGCACCCGCAGACCCGGTCGGCACTCCAGCGGTCATCGGCCGCCCCATGAAGCCCCGCACATCAACGTTCCTTGCCTGCATCGTCGAATAGATGCTCTCGATGCCGCCATTGACGCCCTCCGGAGGCGCTCCCCAAGCTTGTGGAGTGCTCGGGCGCGTCATTGGATTCGCCCCCATGAAGGTCCCGAGGAGCGTGGGTTGCCAGGTCCGGTCCACGTAGGCGTTGGATGCCGCCTGCGGGCCGTTATAGGGGGGTCCGCCGACGCCAACACCGGGCCCATAGGCCGGACCCCAGGCGGTCTGAGGCGTGCCCCATTGAGCTTGCATGTGCATCGGGGGCGTGGGATTTCCGCTAGGCCAGTAGGGGCCTTGAACGTCCGGCCGCGAGATGTAGCTGGCCGGAGGGTACACGGGCCGCGTCCCACCGAGCGGATTGTACGTGAAAATATTTTGGTCTCGCAATGGAATCCGATTCATCGCCCGAATTATGAAAGAATCAGCAAGCTCTTCGGAGACATGGAAACTATTTTCACAATCTTACTATCGCCACGCGACTACGTCCAACGCGTCCCGCTCGGTGGCATTCCGGTGGCCCTCGCCCACTACGCTCCAGCGCCTCTAAAGCGCATCCCTGCCGAGGTCGATGTGCGGGCATGGCCGGCGGCCCCCCATCTACCCTGCTGGCGATGCGGCATTGGCCTCGAGCACGACGTGTGGTTCATACCACGGGCCATCACGTGTCCCGTCGTGGCGCAATTTCGCTTCGTGCCCATCGGCTGTTTCTGCACGCTAGTGTGCCTCTACGAGTTCATGCGCCAGAACCCAAAGTTCAACGTCTATGAGAGCAATGTGCGGCTCATGATCATTGCCAAAGTGGGTCGGCCCCCCACGCGCTTCATTGTGCCGCCAGACATGCACTTTGAGCTCTCCAAGTTCGGCGTGGGAACGATGACGGAGGCCAAGTACACGGCCGAGCTCAAGCGACTCGAGAACGAGATGTTCTTCATGAGCCCTGGGACGATCTTTCCCCACAGTTGAGCCTGTGAGCTGGCGTGTCAGTACCGGGGACGACAGTGCGATGCGATTTAGCGCGACACGGCCACGCTTCACAGTCTTTTTTCGGCCATGACGTCCTTGCCGATCTTTTCGTCCCTCGTCAACAGCGAGTTTGATGGTGCCGACTCGACGCGCCTCGAAACCGAGCTACTCGGGGAGCCAAAACTCAGCGCCGATGACCACAAGAAATTCATCGAGAACTTCAGCCAGCGCCTCAAGCAAATCGAGAACACGACGGGCGTGTCTATGACGCCGGGACCCTCCCACGAGACCCGGTCGCATGTAAATGTGCCCTCCCGCCGCGAGCCTCCTCGCGAGTACGCGTTCTCCCCTAAGGCGCCGGCACCTGTGCCTATATCTAGCTCCTTTGGAGGATCTTCTTTCGCCGAGCTCGACGATGACGACTCCGACGACAGCGATGACACCGACGATACGGCTTCTGTCAGCAGTACTTCAAGCGGCTCAAGTCGCGGCGGAGATGGCATGAAACGCTCCCTCACGGAGGACCTTCACCGCCTCAACCTCGAGGACCACAACCCCGGCACCGGTCCGCGTGACAAGATGTCCATCGATGACATGCTCCTTGACATTGACATCTACAGGCACTCGCTCGTGGGCCTCGGCGAGGACCTCAGCAACGTCCCCAACGTCACGGCCCGCTCTGGCTATCACGACGTCTATCGCGTTCATCAGCTCCTGTCCGCCTTATATGCCTCGAAGCACTATACGACGCTCTTCGCGGACGTCGTCCTCAGCGGCACCAAGATCCTCGAGACGGTCTTCGATGGCAACCTTAAGGTGCTCGGCAAGTACCCCATCAGCTACCGGGGCCTCACGCGGACGCTTAACTACAAGTTCACCTCCAACGCGCGAGCCGTCGCGAACGCCTCCACGAAGATCGCGAACCGCATCGGGGTCTCGCCCGAGACCGTCGTCCTGCTGGATCTCATGCTGCCGTTCCTCACCGTGCCCATCAAGAACATGGGGGGCGATGGAGGGCCGGTCACGAACCCTAATATGGCACAGGTATTGGGAGGCATGTGAACAATTCATGATTATTTTTTGATTATTTTTTGATACAGGGTAAGAGGTCTGAACGCTGCAACAATGGACCTTACAGCCAATCAACAACTCCGATTGGCAGTTGTTGCGGGTGATTACACTGCATGTGAAGCAGCATTTACTCGAGGCGCCACCGACTTCGACTGGGCGTTGTATGAGGCCGCACGCGGTGGACATCGCGACCTGTGTGAGCTGGCCGCGCAATTTGCACAGCAAAATGCTAACTGGGGTGCCACTAACTTTGACGAGATGCTGCATGAGGCCGCATACGGCGGACATCGCGACCTTTGCGAGCTGGCCAAGTCCTGGGGTGCCACTGACTTTAACGAGATGCTGCATGAGGCCACACACGGCGGACATCGCGACCTTTGCGAGCTGGCTAAATCCTGGGGTGCCATGGACTTCGACTGGATGTTGAGTGAGGCCACACACGGCGGACATCGCGACCTTTGCGAGCTGGCCAAGTCCTGGGGTGCCACTGACTTTAACGAGATGCTGTATCAGGCCGCATACGGCGGACATCGCGACCTTTGCGAGCTGGCCAAGTCCTGGGGTGCCACTAACTTTAACGAGATGCTGTATCAGGCCGCATACGGCGGACATCGCGACCTTTGCGAGCTGGCCAAGTCCTGGGGTGCCACTGACTTTAACGAGATGCTGCATGAGGCCACACACGGCGGACATCGCGACCTTTGCGAGCTGGCCAAGTCCTGGGGTGCCACTGACTTTAACAGGATGCTGCATGAGGCCACATACGGCGGACATCATGACATTGAAAATCTCGCCAAGTATTGGCATGCTTGCGCCATTAATTCATCTTTACCGGCATGGATAAGTTTATTTGGGTTGCTTGTTGTCACGGATGGATATTTTGTCCTCAAATGCGCATCGCCCGCACACGTCAGATGGGTAAAGATCCTTTCCCAGCTGCCACTTGAGTTGCAAGCAGTGGTATGTTTTCGATGTCATGGATTGGTTCATGAGCCGGTCGTCACACAAAAAGCCATTGACGAAGGAGGGCAATGGCTCTTCCCAGCAGGGGACACCCCTGCATCCCCGCAATAAGCACATGCAACGGGACACCCCTGCAATAAGCTATTTATTTTTTGACACTGTATCAAAAATAAATTTGATATAGGGTAAGAGGTCTTAAAGCACGACAACAATGAACCCCACGGCCGACCAACAACTCCAATCGGCGGCTTATGGGGGTGATTACACTGCATGCAAAGCAGCATATGCTCAAGGTGCCACGAACTTTAACAAGATGCTGTATGAGGCCGCACGTGGTGGACATCGCGACCTTTGCGAGCTGGCGGTCGCTTGGGCCAAAGCTCATGGAAACCCCTTGGACACTACTGTCTATAACGCGATGTTATATGGGGCCGCATACGGCGGACATCGCGACCTTTGCGAGCTGGCGGTCGCTTGGGCCAAAGCTCATGGAAACCCCTGGGTTGCTGATGATTTTAACGGGATGTTATATTGGGCCGCATACGGCGGACATCGCGACCTGTGTGAGATGGCCAAGTCCTGGGGTGCCACACACGTTAACTGGATGCTGTCTGAGGCCGCACGTGGTGGACATCGCGACCTTTGCGAATTGGCCAAGTCCTGGGGTGCCACACACGTTAACTGGATGCTGTATAAGGCCGCACGTGGTGGACATCGCGACCTTTGCGAGTTGGCCAAGTCCTGGGGGGCTGATAACTTTAATGATATATTCATAGAGGACATGCGTGAAGACATACAACAACTTATTAAGTACTGGCAAGCCTGCAAAGGCGATCCAACTTTGCCAGCTTGGGTAAGTCTCTTTGGTCTGCTCGCCATTACGGACGATTATTTCCACCTCACGCAGGCGTCATTTGAGCACGTTCGGTGGGTAAAGATCCTCTCCCAGCTGCCACTTGAGTTGCAGGCGATGATATGTTTTCAATGTCATGGTCTTGCCCAAGAGCCGGTCGTTACGGCACAAAAAATCGACACTGGTGGTCGTTGGCTCTTCCCAGCAGGGGACACCCCCGCAATAAGCTAATTATTTTGTGTCACAGTTGTGCTATTCAACAATAGAAATTGCACGGGTCATATGCATGGACGCGCTTCGAGAGTTTTTCACCCTTCAAAAGATCGCCTACTATGCACCCCCAACCGCCCTCGTGGTTAAGCCGTCCGCCGTACAAATCTACAAACTGCCGCCTGACACGCCGCGCCTCCGGAACACGGTCCTCGGGTACGCCGAGCCGCGTGATGAAGGCGAAACTGACGGGTCGTCGTCGCACGGGTCGCAACGTGGCGAAAAAATCACAGTACTGACCATCGACTTCTGACGATCAAGATCCAAACGAGACAAACCAGGTGCCATCTTTTTTGTAAAAGCCTTCGAAAAAGTAGTTCTTAAACAACACACGCAAAGTTAGCTTTTTGGCCTCATAAAGATGCATCAGCTTTACTCGATCTGCAGACCGAATGAAGCTCGCGATCATGTCATACACAGCCGATCGGACATCGAGGTCGGTGGTCGCGATGATCTTGTCAAGCTCGGCATCGAGCTTTGGCAGAGTTGTCCAAGTAATGGCCTTAATAGGCCGATTATGCCAACCAAAGCACACTTGCGTACCGGCCCGTGGGCCTTTCAACGCCGATACAGGCACAGCTTGGAACCACGTTTTGTTGTGGAGCATAGTAGACTTGCGGGCGTTTGCCGGCTATACCACTGGATAAAACGACCGACAAAATGTAAATTACCACAAGTCTAAGATGTGTAAAAAATTAATCAATAGCGTCTTACTTCAGGCGCGTGGCGAAGATTTCACGCAGCTTGCGCTGAGAGGCCTTAGGAAGATTAGCCATCACCAAGAATGAATTCTCATGGTAGATGTCAAGAGCGCACCAGGCGCGCATGTTGTCGAGTGTCCTTTTTTCGCTTTCCAATGAGCTAAAGTCAGCACCAGAAACTGAAAGCATGGTGAAAACCGGACGATGGGGGTCATTCGCATCCGATAACTCACATGCACGAGGGGGACGTTGGAGAAGTAGACCGCCACCATATTGACACATACGCACGCGACCGGCATGATCGAAAATGAGTGGCGCGTTTTGGTTCTTTAACCCGAAGCGCATAAGAGCCGCAAGCTCTCTCTCTCCGAGAGCAAGTTTTGGACGCGCAAGGTGGCTTGGCAATCGTTGTAGTCAATGGTCACGAGGAGCGTATTGATTTTGGTACCAAAATCTACTTTGGCAACAGTACCACCTACAATGTTTTCATAGTAGTAAGCCCTGTTACATGCGATAGTGAGGTTGCCGATTTGCAGGCTCGTTAGAACGACGGCCGTGTTCGACCGAACGAGATGTCCAAAGATGCACTCCATCGATATATCATCGCAATATCGAAATTCAAATATTTGTTAGCCTTCAATGGGCCTATGTCGCCAAAAAAGGTACGCACCCACGCGAGGACATAATCATCGATCATCAGGGCGCGTTGTGGCTTGTACAGCATGCTCACAAGATACTCTTGAAGCTCAAGTGGCAGCCGCATGGCGATAAACATGAATGTACGGACTCGTTTCATTTGGCGATAGGCTTCCCATAATTCGCGCGAGTCGCGGTACACGTTCGCTTGCCACTCACGCGGCAAGTTCAAATAGCCGTCGCTGGACAACACCATAAGCGCGAACATATCTTGCGCGCGGCGATGCTCGGCGTCTTCATTGAGTATACTATAGGGGTACTTCTGTGGAACAAATGGTTGCTTGGCCGCAGTGGGAATGAGACTCATGGCGTCTTGCAAATCGGCGTCGGGGTCATTGACAAGCTCGAGGAAGCGATGCCATGTCGCGTCAGAGATTGGATGCATTGAGAGATACTTAATTTTTGGCATATACGTGATTGTCTTACCCAATCTCTCGAGGAACCATACGCACATTTCGATTTCTCCACTACTAATCATTGTTCCGAGTGGTTGCGGTGTGCTGTAAATATAGTCATGGTCCATAAGCCATGCGAATTTGGTATGATCGGGGTCGGTCCTGTCCCAATAGAGGTTAAGACATGCCGGTGCGCCCATTGGAAGTGTGTTACGACGACACAGGGCGTACAATAATGAGGCGCAATTTGAGATACGCCCTACACACTCCTCAATAAAGAAAATACTGAAGAAATAGGGGGAGTATTTCTGATGTATCTGATACAAGATGTCGACCTTTTGTGCAATAGTCCATGTCGTCTGCCCAACAAGCTCCACAACCAATACTATCTCGTCCTGAGAAATTGTTGTCTGGCTATTGAGATGCCGCCTCGCTGCATCATAGGACTTGCGAATAACCCTTGCAAGTCCGGGCATAGCGATAAGACCCATTTAGCTGTAAATCAAAAAATCAATTATTCACATTCACTGTTCGCAAGTCTAATGGTGGCCCTGAGAGCAAGGTGCGAGCGCTTGAAGCTGCTGCAGAAGCTGGGGGGGGGGGGTGTCACCCATGCTCGATTAGTTTTTTCACACTTAATGCAAAAAACAATTCACTCGTGCCACATGGCCCAGGCAGCTTGCTTGAGCTCGAGGTCTGCAATGACGGTCTTCCTGATACCAAACACCGCCCCGCATAACAGCGGTTGAAGATCGACAGATAGCGCCCCACAGATGGCGAAGAAACGCAATTGTGCAGCGGTCGCGGCATTTGTTGCCTGTAGAACACCCATCTTGAGCCCTACAGTAGCTGCCATGAGCATGGCTGGCCATAGGTGCTTGAAATACCCGCGCATCGCGAAAGCATGATCAGGCCCACGATCACTGTCGCCTCGCAAAATCTCAAAGACGATCGTCAATGGAAAAGCCCACCAACAGTCCAAGTCATAAGTACCCGAATCGATGATATACTGCACAAGGCGCGCATCGAAATTTATTTTCCTTTCGTAACGCCACAGGATCATAGTTTTCTTGATGACATCCTGACGCCATTTGCCGGCGCGTTCAAAGTACTCGATACGCGGGTCGTAAATGCACCATTGTGTATATAAGTATCGGCAATGGTCAATGTCAAGATACTCCTGCAATCTCTCAAGTACGCTCGACACAAACATAGGGTACTTATATCTGTGCTTAAAAAGCGGGTTGATGAACCCCTCTAGTCGATCCCCAGGGGCAGCCTTAATGTACTCAATAATTAATTTGTCAGCCTTAGACGCAATGAGATGTTCCATGTCCTGTTCTACGAACACCGGTCGTGGTCGCGGCAGTGACGCTGGTAGATGTGCTGGAATCCAATCATGCGAATCGAACAAGGCACTGATGTAAAAGAGCTCTTGTTCACGGCCATGAAAGCGTCTCAAGAACGGCTCCCAGCAGAGTGTCAACGTGTCTCGAGCTAGCTTTGGGTGGTACTGAAAGAGTGCCAAGACCCGCTCAAACGAGCCATATATCAGGTCGTCGGGCTGCATGTGGTTTGTTCTTCGATGCAAAAAATCAAATGTTTGTGCCTTACACGTGGCCATTGGAGCAGGGTGCGAGCGCTTGAAGCTGCTGCAGAAGCTCGGGGTAGCTCGTGTTCATGCGCGCCATCACATCGGCATCGAGGGCTTCCTCGCTCAGGAATTGCAGGTCCGACATGTACTGACCACATGGTGTCTCGTGCAGCTGGGTCAAGATCTCAACGGCCCTCGACAGCTGCTCCCTGAGCGGGGTTTGAAGAACCCCCTTAAGAACCACGTAAGGCACCGAGATAACGGCGCAAGAGTTGAGGGTCTCACGGCGCGTCTCCGCGTCGGGGCCAATAAGCTCGTTGGCATTGATGGCGTTGCAGCGACGGGCACGAAAGTCGGCCCCCATAAAGTCGTCATTGATAAACAGACCCAGGCCCAGACGCCATTCACCGTTGTCATCTGTGTCCCTGTAGAAGCGAATACGGCCGTCAGAGTGACGCCACATGGTACGGTCCATGTTGATGTCGACGTTGAAGGTGGCCGAGATGCTGGCAACGATGGCGGCGGGGGTAAGGATGTGCATGGTTGCAAGGCTGATCAAGGTATCTGGAAAAAATCAATTGTTATGGAGGCCAAGAACGCCGGTACCTGCGCTCCAAGGGGGCGCCGAGCCACAAGTCGCAACGAGGCATGACACCTACAGCACATTATGCTCGCGGAAGTACATCTCGCCGTCCCCGAGAGCCGCCCCAAGCCCGCCCATCTCATCGTCGGTGGCGAATCGCAGCCCCACAAACTTGTACTCCTGCGCGTTCATGTCGTCGATGAAGCGATCGAGCACGGAGATGGGCGCCTCCTTCGTGAACTTCCACGCGAGGTTGGCGCTGTCGGGGCCTTTGTCGGCTTGCCCATCGTGCCACTTGCGGTACTCGTCGCACATCTCACGCTGAGGAATAACGCACCTTGGACCGTCCCGAGGCAGCACAATCAGGCGAGCAACTGCGAAGCGATAAATGGGGTCGTAGCGAGAGAGCATCTCAGTGGTCTCGCGGCGCACCACGGCGGGCACTGGAACGCGCTCAAAATCGCCCGCATAGTCGCGCTGAAGCCGCACATACGCCTCCACCAGCATCGTAAAGAACGCGTCGCGCGTGCTCTGGCGGCCTCGATAATCTTTGTTGAAGGAGGGGTCCGCGAGGCGCTCGTGGGGTCGAGCAGGGTCGGGGTCGTCCACGTACTGGCGCTTTGGCCGATAGAGGTAGATGCGCCTGCGTGTGCCGGTGTCAAAGCTGTCGGGTTCGATGTCATTGTTGGAGACGAGCAAGGCCGCGACCCTAATGATGAAGGTCTTTTCGCGCTCGTGAAGGTTACGGCCGCTGACCGTCTCTTGGCCGAAGAACTTCTTGAGCATATCGGACGCGAATTGACGGCCTCGCACGCTCTCAGACACCAGCGCGGCGCGCTTGTTTTCGACGGGCATGAGGGCGGCACTGTGCTCGTTGGCATCGCGAGGTCGGCCGTTGGTGGCGAAGAGCGCGTTGTTGACTGACGTCGCGTAGCCCGCGGGGGTGTCGGCGTTGCCGGGCTCGAGGCCAAGGGTCTCCGCGAACAGGGCGGACCAGAAGGATTTTCCGGCGCGCCCAGTGGCGATTAAGCACAACAATTTGGCGGCCTTGATGTTGCCATCGAGGGCCTGGGCGAGGTACATGAGGGTCCAATCGGCGATGCGCACACAGTCGTCTTCCTCTTGCTCGAAAAAGTAGTCGGTCCAGAGAGCCTTTAACTGCTTCAGAGTGGCATGGGCGGCGGGGTCAGAATCGCCATCAACAAACCGAGCAGGCGCGCAACATGAGATGGGCCAAGTGTGAAAACCTCGCAACGTCTGTGGCCGTTCATCCCGAGTTGGCAACACCAAAACACCATCCAGCGTGCCAACGATTTTGGGCTCGGTATTGAGTCGTGAGAAAAAGCTGTTACGCGCCATCCGCGACATAGCATCTTGGAAGATGTGACCATCGACCACAGCTCCGCCGATGATCTTGGCCGCGTCAGTAAGCCAACCCACGAGTGCCATACACTCGCTCGGTAGTAGTTGCTCATCGAACTTGGCGGGGTCGATCCAGGCATCAGGTGAGAGCGCCCGCAATATAATGGCGCCCTTCTTGGATTCCATGGCAGCGTTCCTAACGCTGATGCCTCTAAAGTGCTCTGCGAGCTTCAGGACGATATCTCGAAGCCGCGTCAGGAGGGCCGAACGTGTCGTGTGCTGCGTGATAGTTGGTCGCCACTTAAAGGCCCAACCGGCGCCATCATCGAGCGTCTCGTCCACGAACTCGTACCACTGCGCGATTGTCTTCGAACCCCCAGTGCTTACATAATGCGTCGCATAGCGGTGGCAAATGAGGAAGTAAAGGGCCTTGCCAATATCTAAGGGCGCAATCGCACGCCGCAAGTTGCGTATACAGTGCAACAGATAGGCACTGATAAACTTGTCCCGGAGAGACTCGTACTGGCGCCCATGATCACCGCGAGTCAACACAAGAACACGATAAATGAGGTCAATGGTGGACGGTTCTCTGCCCTTATACTCGATCATGAGATCACGCCACCAACTCTCGAATGAGGTCGTGCTGTTCTCACCGCCAAGCTTCTCCTCGTGCCAATAGTGCCGCGCCAACATCATGTACGATGCCGTTAGAAGATGCCCATCGAGTCCATCATTGAAGGGATTGTCGCGCTTCAGGGGCGTTAGACATGATATCAAGTCGCGCCAGGCGACGGTCGTGGCGCGTGCCACAATGAAGTCGATAAGCTGCTTCGCGAAGGCCACCTGTGGGTCTGCGAGTGCACCTTTCAGCGTCTGTGCGTCGGCCGGGGGCGGCGGGGGTGCGAAGTCGGGGTTGGCGTTTTTGAGGCGCGCACAGCAGGCCGTTGGATGTGGTAGAAGCACACTGTGGGCAGAGAGCTGCGAGACAGTGGCCGCAAGATAACAGCCGCTGCCTTCGTAGAGGCCGTCGGACGCCGCGAACTGCGCAGCCACAGGCGCAATTGGGTTCGTCCCCTCGAAGCTAAAAGTGCTTCCAAACCGCCCTACGAGCTGCACGCGATCGGCGTAAGAGAGGCGCACATTGGGAATCGCGATGTGAAGGCGGGTCCCGTCCGCCCTGACGACGAAAATGATGGCGCCAACAACCCCCTCACACTCGCGCTTAATGCACGCGAAAATGTGCCGGCAGAGCGGCTCAATGTGCGCGGTCTCTCCTGCAACACTGCAATTCAGACCCGCCGTCCTCTCGATTGTGCGCTCGCTAAAACGCCACGCCACGAGGGCGCCGCCGGTCATGTCGCGCTCGATGCGATTGTAAAGGGCCTTAATAACGTCGTCGCTAGAGACGACATATTGGCGCCCAGTGTGCGCGTCAAGGAGGTTCACGGAGCCGCGAGTCGCGAGACCCGGCAGGTTGGTCAGCTCAACAACGTGAGTGCCCGCGAGGATGTCATCGTACTCAGTCTGCATGGTTCACCAACGATGGCCCTCATGCAATTGACCCACCTCTCAGCCGCGTTGTGAATATAATCTTTTGCTACAAAAAAGCTAGTCAACTTGACTCGAGGGGCGGCCTCGCTTAACCTGTGACCCGGTCCCAGACCTCGAAGCGATAACGGACGCCATTTTCGGTGATGTCAGGCTGCACTTCAATGCGCTGGAATAGGGTCGTGAGGGCCTTCTCGAGCTCCTTGACATGCACGTTACAGCCGAATTCGAGGGGCTCCAGGATGCGCGTGAGATACACGCGGTTCACGAGGTCGCGCTTGATGGCCTCGTCGTAGAGGCGCGCGCCACCAATGATGAAGACGCTCCCGGCCAAAGGCGGTCGCTGGTCCGTCCCAGCGTGGTAGTCTATGGCAACATCGATGCTGGGGCAGGTGATGACTTCGGACGTGAGACTGGTGACGCTTGTTGTCGCGGTTGTCGAAATCACGAGGTTGTCGCGGCCCTTAAGAGGCCGAAAACGCGCCGGAATGGACTCCCAAGTCGTGCGCCCCATGATGACTGTATTGCCCATCGTGAGGTCCGCGAAACGCTTCATGTCGGTCTTCAGACCGGCTGTTCCAGGCTGGACCCATGGCATGCCCGGGCCCTTCTCCATGTCAAGCTTTCCGATGCCCCATGTGCTGTCGACCGCGAGGATGATATTGACCCCTGAAATATCGTCCATGACTCGACCCGGATGCTACCTCGGAAGAACGTGTTCAAAAAATAATTGATGATCCTATTGTGAACTGCACAGTTAATTCGTCGCTGCCGCTCCTCTCTGCACAGTTAATTCGTCGCTGCCGCTCCTCTCTGCACAGTTAATTCGTCGCTGCCGCTCCTCTCTGCACAGTTAATTCGTCGCTGCCGCTCCTCTCTGCACATGGACGAAGACGATCTTGATGAGATCCCCGATGACCCCGATTTCGAGCAGGACATCGGCGACTTTGACCTCGAGGGTGCCCCCCCAGAGGCACCTTTGACCGAGGATCAGCTCGAGGAGGCGGCCGAAGAACCCGAAGTTGCCCTCGACGAAGCCGATGTCGAAGAAGCATCGCCCGAAGAAACCGAGGAGCTCCTTGAGGCCGCGGCCTTCGTGGTCACCGAAGAGGCCGAAACACCACACCCGCGGCTCCTCATTCGCGATCCAGCGAAGCGCATCTTTGCGTCGCGCATCAGGAAATACGAGAAGGCCCGCGTCCTCTCGATGCGTGCGACACAGATCCAAAATGGGGACCGGGACTTTGCTGATGAGGCCGCCGAGGGGGTCACGGACGCGGCTGAGGTCGCCCGCATCGAGTACAACTTGGGGCGCTGTCCGCTCTCAATCTTGCGCCTCAGGAAGGCCGCGACCAGCGCCGCTGGGGCCATTTACGAGGTCTGGGGCGTTAATGAGCTGACGGGTCTTAGCATTTGAACGCGCGATTCTTTTTTACCTAATCGACTCGGAACGAGGTGGCGTCAAGTGCAACGATGTCGACTGGGCTTTGGGGGGTATGGAGGATGGATCAAACGATCCGCGCCTTGAAGGCCGATAAACCATGGTGGGAGCTCGGCGACCAGGTCCTTTCGGAAGCCGATATTGCCGCTAACGGCCCTTGGACCGACACACAATTGGCGCACATTTACGCCTGGCGTGCTTTTGTCAATGATTCACTTATTGACCTCGCAGTCGCCCTCTTTTACACACAGGACCTGCGGGTCTTGAATGGCCATTGGCAGGCTGCGGACATACCGCATCGCATCGACGAAGTGCTTGAGGTCATCTGGAAATCACTTCCGGACGAGGCCTTTCAGCGCTTCGTTGGGCTTGAGGGTGTTTGTTGGGGTTCTAGTTTTCGAACTCATACTTCTGTCGGATGCTGGTTAGCTCTCACCAGAAGCATGATAACAACATCAAAGTCTACGGGAAATCTTCAAGAGTCTCTCAGAAGATACGCTAACACAGTCATCGACGATGGTCCATTTTACGATACTACCCTTGCCGACTTGCAAGCTCTCAATGAGAGACTTGTAAATCGGAAACCTCTGCAGCTGCGCGATTTTCGTCTCTGGTGGCCGGCGCTTTATGCGTTCGTGTACGTCGTCTGCATATGCGACGGCCTCTTTGAGCTAATTCCCAACCCCTCACCCAATGCAACACTGCGCTTCTTTCGCATCGCGACACAACTTCCGCCCGAGCTTCAAAGGCTCATCTGCGCCAAGGTCCACGGCCCACGCGACCTCGATGTACCCTTCGATGAGGTTATCCTGAGGAAGGCACTCACGTGAAATCATGATTTTTTTTATGCAATATCATGAAAAAATAATCATCGGCCTTAGAAGTCGTAGTAGCCCATACGGGCTTTCTTGGCCAGGTCCTCCCAACCGGCTGCCATCAGATCGTCAGCCAATTGACTCTTGGGGTAGGCAATGGGGCTTGTGAAGTCACCATAATAGCCCTTTTCGGCCTTCTCCAAGATGACCTGAGTCATGCGCTGCTTGGCTTCAACGTCACTGATAAGCTGCTTGTACTCGCTTGAGTTTTTGAAGGTCATCATAGACTCGGCTTTTTGGGATTGAAGAGCAGCGTCCATGGCTTGAAAGATGGTTCTATGTGCCACTTGATCAAGATCAAATATTTGATTATGATCCTATCATGAGGCATGACCGCCATGGACCCGACCGTCGTCTTACTCCTGCTGTCCCAGGTCTTCGGAGACCTTCGCAACACCGCCTATGGCGTGGCCTTCATCGCGCTCATGATGCTCGGGAAGGAACTCTATCAGTCGCGCTACGAGGTCCTCTATTGGTTCGTCAGTCGCGGCCATTACTCGCGCACCTTTGAGATGCGCCTCGATGTTGACACCGACAAAATGGCGGCACACGCCATCAATCGCTGGCTGATCGATAAAGGCTATGTAAAGCATGGAATGCACATGTATGCTGGACCTTCCAGCACCGTAAGCAGTCGCTATGCACACTACGATACGCGCATCGTCCACGACTATAATGGCATGCAAAAAATCACGGTGGAACGTGGGTCCGAAATAGCGGACATTATGCTGCCAACGACTGTGCGGTTTAGCGATCGTCACGCGAAGTCACAGCAAACTATTATTTACACGCATCTTAGGCGAGACACGAACTCATCGGTTCATGTCATTAGGCTTCTGGCGACATCACTGACGATTCTAGATGCCTTTGTAGACACGTGTCTTGCGCATGCAAATCGCTCTACGTGCATGAATGACGCCATTGAAAAGTACCATTACAATGATCGACGTGAATATTGGACGAGCTCGGTGATACCCTTCTGCAACGTTGGGTTCGAACACCTCTTCTGGCCCGAGCAGCAAAAGGTGATTCTCATGCGCGCCTGCGACGACCTCAAAAGTGGCTTCGCATCGAATCGCCTCACACCGAGAAAGAGAACGATGTTGTTGAGTGGCGCACCGGGCCTCGGTAAAACATTCGCCGCCCAGCTGTGCGCGAAGGTCGCGGGTGTTCCGCTGTACTACATGCCGCCCCTTGATAGCGTCGACGGTAAAGTCACTAAGGACACGGCCCAAGTGTTCGTCAATAAGATCCTCGCGATCACTGCGCCTTGTGTCCTGCTGGGCGACGAGATTGATCTGCTCATGACCGTCGGCGACGACGCTGTCAAGGGTGCTCACTCCGAGGTGCAAATTCGACAGCTTCTAGATGGCACTCTGGTGCCCGGGATACTTATTGTGCTCACCACGAACAACCCAGAGGCGCTCATCAAGAACGCGCCCCTCTACAGCCGCATCGACCATCACCTCGAGCTGACCGTGCCCGATGAGCGCATCATGACAGACATCTTGCAGGACTACGGGTGCGACCTGACATGTACGAAGGCACCTGCTGAAGAGGGGACGAACCCCATCGACATGCGCAAGCTCTTTGGGCTCCTCGAGAGGGACGCCGATCCTGACGAGGCCAAGGCCCGCCTTATGCTTGAGCGCGCGGGCTACAAGGTTACGAGCGCGACTATACGCAAGTAGGGACCGATTATTTTTTCTCATCTCAACATGAAAAAATAATCACGCGCTCCTCACTTGGCCATACCATCGGCACTCATCTTGAGACCGCACTTGCACGTGAAGAAGGGCTTCTCATCCTGCCCGAGCATCAAGAAAGTCGTGATCTTGCGCAGGCATCGCGGGCATTCGCGCTCGAGCTTCAGGTTTGTCGGGTCCGACGCGCTGCTGCGGATGAGGGCGTCGAAGAGGTTGCCGGCCTGGCCGGTGTTGATCTCATAGAGCTTTGTATTGGCGCCTTCGATGGGGTAGGTCTCGCCGTCAAGCGGGCACTGGTAGCGCGCGACGCCATCGTTGTCGACGAAGATGAGCTTTGCGGCGCACTTGCAGAAGCCGGGTTTCACGATGACGCTTGGGCCGCCTCCGCGGGCAGGAAAGACGCTCGGGGGCGCGGCGGCAATGGCGGCACTCTCAAGCTCGAAGCTCCAGACTGGTTCGGCGTCCATGGCTTCTATGGCTTCTATAGTAGACTTGCGTGCGTTTGCCATTTTGGGTTAAAATAAGCTGTAGGATGACCCTTGAGGAGGCCTTCTATCAAAAAACAACTGCAGACGTTTGCAGATTTGGATTAAAATAGGTCGTAAAGCCTATGATCCGCAAGTCTAGTCCGTGGCCCCAATAACGCCCCCGTTCTCAAGCGACTCCCGCAGCTGCCGAATAGCCTCTGCGAGCGCCTTTGGATTGCCCCCCTTCAGTGTCAGGGTCGCGCTCTCATTGCCATCTGCGTCCTTATCAAGGCTAAACGTCGCTTCAATCTCGTCGTTCCCGCCCTCGAAGGTGTCGTCACCGATGCTTTCCATGCCGAGCTTCAAGAGCACATCGAGGCGCCACAAGACCTGACCGGCATCAAAGCCGGCATTGAAGTCGTCCTCGGTACCATAGGGCTGTCCGAAAATCTTGTAATTGGTGCTGAAGCGCATGACTAGACTTGCCGTTTTGTCCCTTATTGTGCGTCATTAAAAAAGTTCGATCGGCGTTTTGGGGGAACGCGCTCACACGGCCTCAATGGGCGTGCCAAGGTCAACCTCGCCAACGTCAAAATCGACCTCAATCACGATGCGTTCCCAGAGCGTTACATTGGGTCCGAGCTGATGGTACGTGTACTGCTTGAGGTCAAACAAGGGCGCGCGTTGGCCGCCCTCAAGGGTCTCGCCCTCGGGCACCATGATCTCAATGAACATGTCGACGTCGTCGGGGTTCATGTCGTCGCTCCAAAACTGCAAGGCGGCATCATCGGTATTGTACTCGCGCTCAAGGCCGGCTTCTTTGAGCAGCTTTTGGACCCACTCTGGAGCGTCAAGTGCCGGAGCAGCACGGCAGAAATCGAGGGTCATATCGCGCGTCTCTTCGACAAAGGGAATCACACACGTGCCCGCCTGGTCGCGCGTATAAATGACCTGCACCTGAGGACTGCCCATGGTCACGATTGTTCTTAACACGACCGCAACGCAACTGTCCAATCGCAAATGTTAGTGACGCTGCCTGGTAAGGGTGTCTCTTATTCGAAGGGACGCGCCCTCGAAGCAAATATTCTCGTTGCCCCAGCCTATTCCTATGGCCTCAAATACGCCCATGCCGGCCAGTTCCGCGACGGCTTCCGACCCACGCCCATCGACGTCGATCATGCGCAGCTGAAGGCCATGCTCGAGGACGATTTTGAACCCATCGATCCGAGCCGACTTAGCACACTGCCTCGCAACGCCCGCGTGGTCTACATTAAGCCCGACGGCCGACCCGTCATTGGCGCCATTGTGCTCGGCCACAGCATCACACGCGACGGCTCCCCCATGACGCGCCTTACCTTCCCACCGAGCTCGACCGTGAACCTCAGCGCGGGTCGCATTGCGTCGGCGGTCCGGACGGGCACGGTTTCAATGCCTCGCTACGGGCACACTTGGCAGGTGTCAGTGCGGAACATTCGACAGCTCTTTGTGGCCCAAAGCGTGACACTGCACGACCGGCTCGTGGCGACGGAAGCGCGTAATGCGGCCCTCGAGGTGAGTCTGGCCGAGGGTGCGCGGGCCGTGATCGAGCTCGAGCAGCGCGTCACTACACATGAGTTTGCCATCGCGCAGTTGCTGGCCCGCATTGAAGGCCTTGAGTCCCACGCTGACGGCCAGAAGCGCGTCATGAAGGCGCTTGTGGAGCGCGTTTCCGCTGGTCCCGCCGATCACAAGTAGCGGTGGAAAAAAGGTTGAGAGGCGCGCTAGACTCGCGCGCCAAAGATGCTCGGGACCGGCTCGGGACCGTCACGCACGAGTACGACCTCGATGAACGTCGTCTTGCTTGGCTCGGGCTGATAGCCAGCCGAGATGAAGACGGGCTTCACGTTGGTTGGGTCATCCCCCTCGTACATGGCCCCCATGGCGACCTTGTCGTGCTCGTCGATCTGCGGGCAGCGAGCCAGTGCATCGCGGTACTTGTCCCTGACACCGACGACAATGTCGGACCTCAGAATGGCACGTCTGACGAGCTTGAAACCGTAGGCCTTGAGCGTCGCATTGGCCTGAGTGACCGCGCTTTTTTGGCCGAAGAAACCGTCCTCAAAGATGCAACGCCACGGGATCAGGAACTCGTTCGAGCGGGCCGCCTCATTAAGGCTTCCGACTTTGATGCTCTTGCTCCTTGGGTCGTGAAGGCCGGCTTGGATGTAGCAGCCATTGTGCTGGTGCGACTCTGAAATGGCGGGCACGACCATGTGTTCTTCTTGCACATAGACGGTGACGACCGCAGCGGCCTCGCGGGGGAGTCCTGAGAGGGACGCCTGACGGGCAAGCTCCTTCTCGAAGTTTTGGGTCGGGTCAGAGCTTCCACGGGAAGCATCACTAAGGATCTCGAAGGCGCGCGCCAGCAGCCTCACGGTCCACGTCTGCAGGGCCTGGCCGTAGTAGCCGCCTTGGGTCAGGAAGCCCATGATGGCACAGTCGGGGTGAGTGGTACCAAAGCGGCCGTAGTAGAAGCGCTCCTGCTTGGTGCGTGGGTCCACGCCCCTCGGGTACTTGCCCTGCGCAATGGCATGCTCCTTCTGGCGCTTGGCAGCCTCGCGCATGTAGTCCAGGAGCTCTTTGAACTTGGGGTTCGGCACACACACGACTTTGGTGCGGACCCAGAGGTCGGTGGGGTTCTTATCGGCTTTGCGGCTCATTTTGGGGGCGTCGTGAGAGGCTAGACAGAGGTATGTCTCATGGCTCGATGGAAATCAAAAAATGTTCACAGCAAACCTACGAGGCGACCTCGGCCGGTTCATCAGCCAGCAGGTTGGTCTCGCGCGCAAAGAGCTTAGTGAGCTCGAAGAGGGGCTTGGCGAGCTCGGCCCGAAAGAGGCTCTTGCCTGAGGCCTTAAAATGACGGACACTGGCCGCGGCGGCGAGCGTGTAGAACTGCTCCGGGATGCTCTGAAAGCCCAACTCCGGCCCGTCAAGATTGCCTCCAGATCGCTCCTCGAAGATTTCATAAGCGCGCTCAACGCGTTCCAGGAAGGGTTTCAAGGCCTCCAACTCGGGTCCGTACGTGCCGCCTTGTGTGAAGACGAGGTTAAAGAGCTCGGGGTCGTCACGGCTGGCAATGTAGATGTGCAGGAGCATGTACAGCTTGCGCCACTCGAGCTCGACCACATCGCTCATGGCGGTCCTGTAATTCTCATAAATGTTGCGGCGCAGGAAGCTCATGAGGCGCGACTCGACGTAATAATCGGCGGTGGCCGGTCTGGTCGAACGCAATAGGAAGCCCATGGGGGGCTCAGTGCCCCAGGCGCCAGCAGCCGCATCAGAGTCGCCCACAAGCGCCTTCCAGAGGTCCGTCGGGGCGCGCCCACAGAGGTCTCGAACGGAGGCAGCATCAAAGTCGCGGCGAAGCTGGGCGGTCGCGGCAAGCTTCTCGGGGGCGGGGCTGAAGGCGTTCTTGCTGCGGTCCCAAGCCACGATGAAGTGCAGCTCGGAGAGAGGCACGAAGTGGTAGGCCGGATGGCACAGCACGAAGGTGTAGGAGTGGTTGAGCTCGAGGTCGTCCCAATTAAAGCCCTTGAACTCAAAGAGGGCCTCAAAGACGCCCATGAGGCGGTCGCCGCCCATTGAAAGCATGCCGCTGGCATCGACGCTGCGGCTGGTCGCGAGTTGCCATCGGTTGGCGTAGTAGTAGAGCGACACGACGGTGCCATTGGCGGCTTCAATGAGCTCGTGTGAGCGCTTCTTGGGAACCGCCCCGACCAGCTGATCAAGGCGTGCGTCAGTTGGCTCGAGGCGCGTTAGGCGCTTCGGTGGGTGGCATATGACCTCGCCTGTGTCGCTGAGGATGACACCATTGAAAAAATGCACTTTGTCATTCGGCCCCGAGCGGATCAGGACGCGGTCAATCACCTCATCCACACTGTAGATGATAGCCTCGACGCCTTGAGCACGACAGGTGTTTTCAATGAGGCGCGAGCACGAAACCGCAGCCGAGTTACCCTTGAGGACGGCACCGATGGATCTAAGAAGCATGATGAGCTGGGAATGAGTCTCTGGCACTTCTCAAATCAATTATAATATTTACAGTTGCTGCGATTTCCTGATCCGGGCCCTAATCGTGAGCTCACTACGTACCTATTTAGGGCCGCCCACTATGGTTAATTTAGACCTTCTCCGCAGTCGCGCACGTAAAGTTAATGTCCATGTCGTTCACCAACGAGCAACGAAAACTCTACTTCACGCATATCGCGTTCCTGGACGCCACGAGCGGTCAGCGAGATGCCTGGCCCTACACCACGTGGTTGGCCTGGGCACAGCTGCTCACGCCGAACCCTTTTTCTGCCCTCCTTGGCAAGTCTGCAAGTGCCATTCGTGAAGTGCAACTGCCCATCTTGGCTACCTCTCCCGCCCTCGCCCTCACGATCGATGGCGCCGAGTACCTCTCGGGGGAGCTTAGTATGCGGCCTATCGAGCTGTCATCGGACGCGCTCATCGTGCCGCTCAAGGGGCGCCCACTCCGGCCTTTCATGGTGCCTCCAGGAGAGCGCCTTGACGTGAAAGGTATCACGCTGCGAGGCAGCGCCACCCAACTGTCCCTGACCGACGCCGCCACGATCGCCTCCGACCTCTGGGAACTGCCCAACAGCGCACGTGCGATTGCCCAAGTCGCGACCAAGCACCTTAAGGCCTTTGTGGTGCCCTCACGTAGGACTGTCTCTCGCACGACCAAGCGGCCCGTCCTCTACACGGTCTCACAGCGTCGCTTGCTCGCCGACCTCGGCATCGAAGGCGCCGAACACACCGACGCCACGGCGTTAGATGGCGCACTCAGAAGCATCTTTGGGCGCGCTCTCGCCGAGGCCTTCATCGTCGACAACCCCGACATCACGGCCCGAGAGCTGGCTGTCTACCGCATCCAAGTCGAGCAGAAACGGCTCGTGGAGGCGCGTCTCGCAAGCACCATCGCGGCCTTCGTGAAGCTCGGTCTCATGCGGCGTATCGCGCTTGACATGGGCTTTTTGGTGCAGCCCACGAGGGACTTGGCAGGCCTTCTCTTGCAGCTCGCGAGGGTTAAAAGCGCCTCCGATGCCGCGACTGAGCTGGTGACGCAGCGCTATGAGACGCTTGTGAAGGTTTCCGAGGCCATGCACTACAACGGTTGCCCACACACGAAGCTAGGCATACGGAGTCTCTGCAGCGCCCCCGCCTTCTTCCCTGAGCACCTTAGGCCCTTTCTGGGGGGCGCCCCACCGACCCCAGCGGCCTCAAATGCCGTCCGCGACGATGATCTCGATGCCATGAAAGCCGCTCTCATGGCCCCCATCATCTGCCAGGTCTGTGGCCTTGACCTCGTGTGCCCGCATGCCTTCGTACGGCACGTTTCCGCGGCCTCCGCCATCGTGCCCCTGAGCGACTTTGTGCGCACCCAAGGCCGCTATACGATCTGCAAGCTCTGCGGCGAGATTGTTTACGACGACATCATGGCCGACATCAGCATCGTTGCGGCCCAAGACCCCGACTGCCGGCGTGTCCTGTACGGGCGTTATATGCTCTGTAAAGCGTTCGCTGGAGGACCACCTCCGAAGCTCGTGGACTTCGTGTATGACGCCGTGTACCTGCAGTTTGGCTCCATTGACGCCCTCCGGGGCACGACTGCGGACCAGCGTGAGGCCCTTCAGCGCGTCTATTGTGACATTTATCTGCTTGTGGCGTGTGGACTTTTGGGTTACAAACTGCGCTTGAGAGAGAGCAGGGGCAACGACGGAGGCGCAGGCGCAGGCGCCCACACCGCCCTAGACACCCTCATCGCCATCGTCCAAAAGCTCAATGGGCGCACCCTTGAGGCCCTCAGCATTGACCATTTGCGCCTCACGGCCGTCGTTACTGCCGCGGTCAAGGCCCTCAAGCACCGCCTCATGCGCGTCGAGGACGCCGTGGAAGTCGACCCTGCCGTGGGCGCCATCAACAGCCTCGTGCTCATTCAGTTCGTGCTCGTTGGGTCCATCAATAGCAGCGTGGCGATGCTGGCGGGTTCGTCAAGTGCGCCCCTGACGCGCCAGAAGCTTGATGAGCTGAAGACCGACGGCCTCTGTCGGCTCATCATTGAGGCCGCCCCGCGAATGGACCTGTGGTTGCGCTCGTTCGCGGCCTGGTGGGTCAAGGCGGCGGGGGTCGAAAGTAGCATAGTTGCGACTCCGGTGGCCGAGCTACAGGCCCTCGAAAGCGCCGTCAATGCGCGCTACCCGAATCAGCGCTTTGGTCGCATGTTGCTGCGGTCTGTGGCGCCAGTTGGCTCTATCGCAGGCATGTTTGACGGCGCGCATCAACCACCTGTGACGTGGCATTACAGGCGCGGGGTCGTCCCCCTCAGTGGCGTCATGCCCGCTGACACCGTGGTCCGCTGGAAGGCGCTAATTGAGGCGGGTGTGGCCCCCCATTTTACCTTCTCCAATGCCGAGTCAGTGGCCATCTTCAAGCAGCACATTAAGCGCAATGACCACCGGCTCTTCATCGAAGCCTTTGTGCAGACTTGCCCTGTCACCATCGAGGCTGCGAGGGCCGGCAAGGGGGTCCCGAACGTGCACGACTGGCAGAGTGGGAGTGTCAATGCTCCGCCCAAATGCACGCTCTGTGGGGCGACCCTCAAGGACATCTACGAGAGCGACGCCTACTTTGAGCGTTATGAGAAGCTTTTTACGGCCGTGACTTTCAGTGCTGTTGGTTCAGTGGCCCATGGGGCCCTAGATGCGCCCCTCGCCGAGCCCAGTTATGCGCCTGGGCCTGAAGCGTTCCCGAGCCCTGACGAGCTGACGGTCTCGACACAGCGGCTTGCGGATAAGCTAGGTATCGACGCCCGCTACCTCTTTTCGCTCGGGGATCTCATGGGACGCACGTACGATCAGACGCGGACCGAGGCGTACGAGCCGCGCTATAGCAACTGGCGTTTTTCGTGCCTCTGCAGCTACTACCAGCGCACGTTCAACATGCTTGCCTACAACGAGAACATCGACTCCGGTCCGATGTTCAAGCTCGACAAGATCGCCGAATTTCACAAGGCTGGCCACCCGAGTACTACCTCTAAGACCCATGGTGGCGCTACGGATGACGGCGCAAGTCGTACCCTGCTCGATCGCATCGGCGCCAACATGGTCGAATTCATGGCCATCTCCGCACGCCTTGAGATGCCAAAAAATGCCATCTGCAGCCTCATCGTGCGCTGGTGCGACGACATCTTCGCGGGCCTTGCAGGTGGAGACCGTAAGCTGGTCGAGCTCATCGCCCGGGACGTCCTGGCGGCCGACAAGAAGTCCGCGACCTTCGATAAGCGGGACCTCGTGGGCATCTTAAGCTCGGCTACCGATGATGCGGCCATGACCGACGACGCTGGCATGCAGCGTAGCGACTTCACCCACGATGCATTTTATGAGGATTTTTTATTCGAAGGAGATGGCGACCAAATCGCCATTCACGACTGAAGGTGTCACTGTGATTTTTTGATTCGCATCATTGCCCCCAAAAGCGAAAGATGTCGCATCCCGGTCGATATCTTGAGAAAGCTGCACTGCGTGGTGATCGTGGGGGCTGTGTGCAAGCTATCGAGAAGGGTGCCAGCGTCACCAATATACTCTCTGACGGAGCATTTGCCGGCCATCAAGACATATGTCAGCTTGCTAAGGACTGGGGTGCTACAAATTTTAACGGTATGTTATTAGGTGCGACTCGTGGCGGTCATCGCGCTTTGTGCGAGTTAGCCATCTCTTGGGGTGCCACCGACTTTGAGGGAATGTTGCTCGCGGCAGCTAATAGTGGTCATCAAGATCTATGCGAGCTGGCCATCTTCGAGGGAGCAAGGGGTTTTACTTACATGTTGGCGAATGCAGCTTATGGTGGGCATCGCGACCTATGTGAGCTGGCCATCTCCGAGGCTAAGATCTATGGCTATCGTTGGACCACGTCTGATTTTGATAGAATGTTGACATGGGCCGCCACTAGAGGTTTTCGCGACTTATGCGAATTGGCGGTCTCTTGGGGTGCCACTAACTTCAACAAAATGTTGGAAGAAGCAACGCAATCTGGACGTTATGATATGTGTCTGCTAGCCATCTCTTGGGCCAAGGCGCGAGGGAAGCCTCTAGGCGTAAGTGATTTTGAGAACATGTTGGCGATAGCATCTCGACGAGATAATGTACAACTTAAGCAAATTGCTGAGTATTGGCGGGCATGTGCGCACGACCCGACATTGCCAGCTTGGGTTAGCCTTTATGCCTTACTCCTCGTTACCGATGGTGAATTTCAGCTTAGTGTAGAGGCATCCCCAGAGCACAAGCGCTGGGTCGCGATGATGACGCATTTGCCACTTGAACTGCAAGCCGTAGTGTGCTGCCGGGTTCACGGGGTTGGCGGTTGGAAGGCCGCGATCGTCACGGGGGCGAAGATCGACGAGGGCGAAAAGTGGTTTCATGCGGCCAGGTAGATTGAATTGATTTTTTTGAATCACACGCAGCAGGAACACTAATTGGCATCATGTCCCTCACCGTGCACTTGGCCCCTCATGAAGACCGCGCCCTAAGCTGCTCTCGGGCACGCGAGGACGCTATCTACAGGTGCACAACCGGGCACCAATATGCGCTCTCGTGGCAGCGCGCTTGGCTCGGGCTATTGCCGCCATGGGCCGACCCGGGGCACCCGCGCATCTTGCGCGTGCGTCATGACCGCGTGACAGTCGCGGATATACGGCACTTTATGGCACCTCAAACGCCCACGTGGTCGGTTCAAATCGCCCTTGCCGCGATGCGTTGGGCCTTCTTGTTCTTGCTCGTCCTGGCCGCGCTTTTAATCACGCCCCTGGTGCGTGCGGGGCTTCATTGGACGCTACTGGGACTGCTTAGCATGGCCAACATCGTCGCCATTGACGTGCTTGTGGCCCGAATTGTGGTACCGAAACTTGTGCAGCTGGAGCAAGAAGTCGCACTTGTGAACATGCAGTCAAAGCATCTGATCGTGTATTCGTGGGGTGCCTTGGACAGCATCAAGACCGAGCTGCTGCAGAATATGGCCTCTGAGGCTGGTGTTAGAGAGGTCACGATAGCCTCACAAGGCTAGTCTACTGCCATCGATTTTTTGAAGTCCGTTTGAAGGCATATATGACCGCTCCCCCACGAAGCCATGAAGCACCTGTACCTTATCAACCTAGCATCGGCTCCGATGTCGCCGGATGCATCCCGCAAGAGGGAGGCCCTGATCGCGCAGTTCGCCATGCAAGAGCATGTGGTCTGTGAGGCCCGCGAAGGCACCATCGACCTCGCGGACATTCACGCCTTCTTCGCGTACAACTACCGGTCCCTCGAGCGGCCTGTGCAGTTCACGAGGTACGCGATTCTGGGCGCGGGCATCTGCGGCTTTGCGGTCTGGTGTCTCCCAGAGCTCCTGGCGTTGTTGGTCATTGGCGCGGCTATGATGTTTCTGGTGAACAGCTACGAGCGCCTTAAGACGCCCATCTGGCTCATTGACAAGGTGCTTATCCTTGTACCCAACGTAGTCCTGAGCAACCCTGAAATCGAGGCCATTCAAGAGGCCCTACTTGACGACGACATCGACGTCTGTGTGGTCTAAGGGGCTGCATTAATTTTTTGCAAGTGTGGAAACGAATTTAATTTACCTCACGCTTTGGGTTAAAATCAACCGCGATGGACCCGTCGTGCCTGTGAAGAAGAACGGGATCAAGGTGTAACTAGTTTTGAGAGGATGTTATGTGGGGCAGCTAAAGGGGGACACCATCTAGCAGACCTGTATAGGTCACAAAAAGTAAGATCGCTCTCAACGCCTAGACTTATTCCGAACAGTCATTTCATTCGGACGGTCCAGGAACTCGCGGATGGACAACCCCCACTCGATTACGTCGTCTGGAATGTGTGTCCATTTCCAGCGAACGTCTCTTTTACGCGTCGTATTAAGGTACATATAAACAGCCGCCAAGTGGTACTGAAGCTCCAGCGGCAGCTGCTCGGCGATGCGAAAGAAGCCACCGACACGGCTCTTGTATTGCATGAACCTTAGATTGTTCCCGCGTCTCTCGTGAGAAAGACCTATGCTGCGGAAGGTCTTTTCAGTGATGGCGGGCGGTGGCACAAAGAGGCCTTCGGAGACCATGACCATGAGTGTCAACATGCGAAGCTGATCATGTGGCGGCCGCACACGATCACGACTCTTTAGCAGTTGCTCGAGCGGGCGGAGGCTATATTCGTAGATCTCTTGCGCGGCAATGCCGGGATTGATGTAGGTGATGGCATGATCGCCGTCGAACTGCAATGCCGACTGTACTATCCCTGTCGAATCAAGGTCGGCGAGCCTGTTAGCTGATACACCAAAACGTCTGCGGCCACTAGGCCCACGATCATCGTCCGGCTCAGTCTCCATTTCACCTCTAGTGTGAATAATTTTGCAGCATGAATTGGAAAAATTAATCGAGCCATTTTGAACAAATACCAGTGGCTCTGTGATCTCCCATGGACGCCCTCCTCAGCACGCTTCCTTACCTTGCGAGTTGGGTCGCAGAGAACCCTCAACGGGCCTTGAGAGCCCTCATTGTTGGCCGTGAGGCCCTCGAAGACAGCGCCGTAACACATATTGACAGCGCTGTAAGGCGCATGGAAGAGGTTGTTGGCAGTACCATTGCCGCTTCGATACGACACATTGAAGATGTCTCAAGGCGCCTTGAAGTTCAGCAGCAACGTGATATAGGCGGCATACATAACCGTATCGAGGATGCTCTTCGGCGCACTGAGAGCATGACTCAGGACACGCTTCGGCATCTGGAAACCTCACTCAAAGAGACCACGGTGCCACACAAGACGGCGGTCGGGCTCGGCGAAGTAGGCGAAACGATGCTACTTGAAGCCACGAAACGCGTCTGGCCGGATGCGGAAATCGTCGACACGACCGGAACCGCACGCATGTCGGACCTGCACGTCGTTGTCCCACTGGCTCCTGGAGCTGCAGGAGCAGATTGGGGCTCCACTAGAATCGTCCTTGAGGCCAAAAACAAGACCATCATCACGGCCGAAGACGTCCGGAAGGCGCGCCGCGACTGCGCTGAAACGGCCGCTGGGCACGCCGATATGCGCGCCTACGTGTTTGTGTCCTTGCGCAGCGCGGCCATCCCGGGCATCGGGCGCGTCCACTACGAGTTCAGTGACGTTGATGGGTCATCTGGAAAAGCACGTCGGATCTTCATTGCATGGTTCGCGTTTGACACACTTGATGAGGCCAAACTCGACGCCGCCCTCAGAATCGTCAGTGCCATGGCCGCACTCCTGAGCATCCCAAAGCCAGAGCTGCGAGGCGATGAACGGGCCATTGAAGCCGCCGAAGCCATGGTCGCGCGCTGCATCACGGCCGTCGAGACGCTTGCCACACAAAAGAAGGCGGTCGAGGCAATGAGTCACTCGTTCAAGGCACTTTACGCGTCCTGGATGGCACTCGTGAGCAGCACTGACGCGTCCTATGTTGCCTTCGACGACCTCTTGCGGCCGATGATCGAGGCCGGGCAGCTTAAGTGCGGGCGCTGTGGGAAGCTGTATAGGATAAAGAGCGCGCTGGAGAAGCATGTTGCGTCCTGCAAAGGCGCGTGACCAGTGCGAATTGTTTTTTGCTACTCTGCCGTGAAAAAATAAATCAGACGTTCTCGAGCCAGATGATGTCCAGGTTGCGCAACGAGAACGGCACATTGGCGCGAATCTCCTTCGCTGCCCCAGGGTTTGTGGGCCAAAAGTCGTACGCGCACCAACGCACCATTTGGCACTGAAGCTCGTAAGGGAGGGCGGCTGTGATGCGTAAAAAGCGCGCTTGTTGGTCATCCATCGATGGACGCACAACGAAATAGCCGTCACTGATGCCCACGAGGAGCGCCAAGAGGAGGCCGCAGAAATGTGTCTTGGCGCGGCACGAATAGAGATAGTTGCGAAATTGCTTACCCGTGCGCAGGCCAATGACTTCTGACTCTACTGTGATAGGCAGGCCCGCATTGAAAGACCTCATGCAGAATGGCGTCGCCAATGGTATGTCTAAGATGCAACACAATTGGAACTCGAGTGACTGCCCCCGATGCACGGTCACTGCATAATTGTCGGGGTACTGCGGAGGCGGTCGCAGTGCCAGGACCGCATGCATCTTCAGAAGGCGCAATTGCCCGCGGGTAAAATCGCCACCAATATGGCAGTGTGTCAAGACCGCCCGCGCGTGCCTCGGATCACAAGCAATTAGGTCTTGGACCTCGACTTGAGCCAACGTGATACGCCATGACTGTGTTTGCGAGAGAAGCAACGCCGCCAGGACCGCCACACGAGCCGGATGAGCGCATTCAAGAAGCGCCTGAGGCAGCAACTGATCGGGGTACGGCCACGCGCTGGCAATGGCCAATAACTGCTGCTCCGACCACGTGTGCTGCCGCAGGGCTTTCTCCCAAAGGTGCAATCGATGCCCACGTGTACCATTTTTCGCGATCAGCCAGACAAAGACCTGGAACGACGGGAAGCGCATGGCGTATGCAACAACATCGTCCCACGTCATGTCCTCATGCCTGCGCATGGCCGAGAATGGTGCCGGATCGTGGCCCTGACGTATGGCAAAACGCAGCATGGGGGGGGGCTTAGTTGTTGGGCCTTCTTCGCAATCAAATCTGAATGCCCAAGACATCGGCCGAGGCGTTATTTGATTTTTTCCAGATGTTCCGGGTATCCCCCCCTCTCTCTCTCTCTCCTCTAACAACAATGGAAACCCCCTGGATCGATATCAAGATTTTCGTGAATAACGAGTTCTTCGCGAGCATGTACTGCTCCATGGACGACTATCTCCCCTTTCGCGACCACTGCATGGCGGTCGTACCTGGCAGCGTATGTGAAATCCCTCCGCTCCCGGCGAACAAGCATTGGGTCCCGCGCTTCGACTTGTTCTCCACCGCTGACCCCGACGATCTCTTTGCCCTGATCTTCTAAAGCCCCCCCCCCCCCTCAAAACTACTCCCTAGTTTTAACATGTGTCCTTCCCGGCATATGGTTTTTTGATTTTTTCTACAGGCTGATGAATACCCTCTCTTACCCTCTCCTGATAGCTATGGAAACCCC
>Ga0302191_10000027_pt1 | contig 89977 bp, 104 predicted proteins | sample II_Bog_E3_1_FD_198775 | JGI IMG/M metagenome (GOLD analysis project Ga0302191, IMG submission 198775) | Peat permafrost microbial communities from Stordalen Mire near Abisko, Sweden - II_Bog_E3_1 | ecosystem: Environmental > Terrestrial > Soil > Wetlands > Peat | place: Sweden: Abisko...
GAACGGGATTGAATTGAGTTTGTTGCGCATTCCTTTTAGCTTCGGCTTTCCGCCGATCTTTTTGAAGCATCTTGACCATGCCGTGTGAACCTGCGCCAACATGCCCTGTACCGTGTGACTCGGTATGTCGATCTTCTTCCCGTGGTCGGCAAGGATATTCTGAAAGTCCATGCCGGTATAGTAAATCCCATCCTTCGCATCAAGTTCGATCTTGCGCACGGCGAAATTATGAACCGCAGTCAAAGACCACAGCCAATCGTTAAGCTGCACTTCTTTATTGGCGCTTAACCTGAGTTTTACTTGTGCCTGAATCATGCTGATTTTTGCTGTTCGATGTACTGCTTGATAATCGCCAATGGCGCACCACCTACAGTCGCTACAAAATATGAGTTAGTCCACAGCGTGGGCAGTCTGGATTTAAGGCTTTTGAACTCTTGGCGAAGAAGCCTTGACGACCTCCCTTTGATGCGCTTTACCAGCCGATGAATCCCGAATTGAGGGTCAACCTCGACAAGCAAATGAATGTGATCCGGCATCGTTTCCATTTCGATTATTCCCGCCCCAAGCTCACCGCACACCTCGCGGACAATCTGCTTTAACCGCAACTCAATATCACCAACGATCACGCTGCGCCGATATTTCGGACACCACACAACATGATACTTGCTCGAAAAAACGATGTTGTTATTTGACTTGAACTTATCCATGCCGACAATATACAGGTTATAGCAAAATAGTCAAGAGCAATCGCTCACCCCATAGATAAATCTAGGGGATTGCGCTCACACTCTGTTCAAAAACCACGCCATCGTCAATGCGCTGGCGTATCTCGGCAATGGCCGCACGCAAGTCAGCCCGCGTTGCATTCTCAATCTGCGCTTCATGGATCTCGAATGCGCGCTTGATGGCGGTCATGGCGGCGCCGTCGTATCCCCATGCCCCAGTGCGTTGCGCCCGCACGCGGGCACGGAACGCACCTTCGAGCGCTGCGTTGATGTCGTCAACGAAGTGTTGGCCAAATCCGCGCTCTGCCAGGATCAGCGCGATATTGAGCGCGACCGTACACGTCGACCACTGCTGCTCATCGGCGTGGCCGGTGATCATGAGGTCGAAGGCGATGCGGAATGCGATCGAGAGATCGGCGATCTGATCATCTGCCAACGGAACCGCGTTCTCGCGCGCACGCTGGAATGATGCAGTGCGCTGGGCGGCTTTGTTGGGGTTGTAGGGTTTGCGTTTGCTCATGAATTTGCTACCTCCAACAGCACATCGGCATGGCACAATTCGCCGACCTTACACCAGCATGCAAGATTCTTACCGCGAAGTTCAGTTTTTGCCAAGGCCGCAATTTCTTTACCGCGTTCGTTCAGTTCAAGCCAGTAGCGATAGCATTCAACGGCATCCTCAATGGTCGGTACTGCGATATAATTTGGACCGACCATTGTCCCAACTGCCTGCAACGGCGCCACGCTAAATGGATTTCCCCATTGCGATGGCCGTGTCACGCAGACTGTATTCGGCGGTAATATCCAGCCTTTTGACCGTTTTCTTTGAGTTCTGATCGGTGTATTCATGCCATCAATATTAACCTAAATTGATTATTTTGTGCTGGAATCGTGACACTATATTTGATGAATGGACGCCATCGAAGCATTACGCCTCATCGCCGAACTCGACAAACCGCTCGAAGCGACTTCGCCTAACGACTGGCGGCGGCGTGTGCAGTTGATTGCGCGGATTGCACTTGGGGTAACAGAGAGTCCAATTGCATACGGGCGAGTTGAAGACGCAGGTCAACAATCTCCGCTTCCGCCTTCTCCAAATTGTCATGCAGCTTGTGATTGATCTTCATCTGGACTGAGAGCATTGCCTCGGCGTCGATGGCGCGCTTCTCCAGCGCTTGTTGCGTTGTGGTGTTCATCGCTGTACCCGGATCGGGATTCCTTTCAGTTGGTGTTCGTACATGGCGCAGAGGGGATCGCTTTTAGCTTCATACACTCGACAAGTTTCTGGCCGGTTCTCGTAATCTGTGCAGCGGCCGTCGGCGCCAAGCCGTTCGCAATCGAATTGCACTAAAGTTTTACCTTCTGGCGGATATGAAGACAATTGTTCGACAAGTGGGCGGACTGGTTTGAAATAATACAGTCCATACAATTCCATGAAGTTTTCAGCTTCAATTTTCCAGTTATCGATATTGAAATGCTTACCTCCAATTGTGAATCCGCTGCAGCACGCGCCAGGGTGGGTGCATGTGTCACAGGTACTCATGCCGGTATCCATTCCCATTGAGGTTGCCCAAGCCGCATGATGACCTTGCCGTCGGGACCGCAGAGTGGGCGTTTGCGATGCAGGACACCGCGCACCAGCATCGTGTTTGGCGTGAGTTTGCGCGCACGCGGCCCAGTGTGCGGCGGCGGGTGTTTGGCGTTTATGTCATCCATTGATCTGGAAACCTTATCGTAAATGGTTGTTCTGGTTCAAAATTAATGCACCATGTTGGTCTAGCTTCAGAAATGCTTATATCACGCAACATCGCGCCGGAAATCAAGAATTCTTCTATTTGCTTCTCAATCAGCATTGCATGCTCAAGCAAAGCGGATTCATACTGTCTCCAGATGGTGCCTGATATCATACCTGCACATCATCATCATAAAACCCGCGCACGACATTGCGAGGCACGAATCGCGCCGTGGCGATCTCGGCCGCACGTTCGCGCATAGCGGCTTCGCGCTGCAACTCATCGGCCGCCGATTCTGCCTGCGCTTTGGTGTCGCAGTCGACCAGCGGTACAAAAATTCGCGTGCCAGGACGCACGTAGCCGGCGTAATAGCCGCCTTTTTTGTGACCTGGGCCGATAGCGATGAAGTCGAGCACGGTTATTCCAACTCGGCGATGGTGCAAGAAATCGGTTCGTCGTCGCCATTTTCCAGCATGCATGTTCCGGCATCCTGGTCGACCGTCAGCACCTTGTGCGCGCGCTGATCACCAGGCCAGATCACCTCGGCGCCGGCTTGCAATTCCGCTCTCCAATTCGGGTTACCACGCATAATCGTTCCTTTCGGTACATCGTTGTAATATCGCCATGGCCGACACCGTAGTGTCACCCAGCCGGCGCGGCCGACCAGGACGCCTTCGAGATATTCCTCACGGTGGCCGGTGCGCTGGTTGTCGTAGATGCCGTTGAGCATGGCTATTTGCTGGAGAAATCGTACGGGTCGATTTCGTCTTTGTCGAGATACTTGGCGCGCTTGATAGCCAGTCGCCAAATGATCTCGCTGCAAAAATATCCGGCCAAAAATGCGATCGCTCCATACGCCATGAAGATCAGTTTCCCGCTGTCCATCAATGCACCTTTTCCTTGCCGAATGTGACCTTGATGAAATCCGCCATGCCCCAGGCAGTGCGACCGATGTCGTTCATGCTGGTGCGCTTGGCGTCGTGCATTTCGTACAACGCCGCCAAGTAAGTTTGCGGCGTGCCGGTGCGCTTGAGCAATTCCTCGGCGGCGCGCCGGTTATCAGCGCCACCGATCATGACCGACGCCAAGCAGCAGCACAATTCATCGGTGCATTCTTGGGATGCGTAGTTGCACGATTGCTCGAAGGTCCGACCAAACTGCTTCATGAACCAGTCGTCTTGTCCGCCAAACATGAACATTGGAACATTTCCGGATTTATCACCGCTGAGTTCTGCGAGAGCATACTTGCCTTCGCCGAGGATGCAGCATGCCACTGCAGCGATTTCCAGGCTGTTCGCCTCGATGGTGTAGGGGTCGGATGGGTTGATGATTTCGAATAGCATTATAGTTCCTCAGAAAGATGCACTAAAACAAACTTTTTCTTGCCGGCCGCCAGCGGCGCGCCATCGGTATTGCGGGTGATGTGCCAGCCGTTGCAATGGCGGCATTGATATGCGCCCATGGATAACAGTCCTTTTGCATTTTGCATGAATGCCCGGGCGCCGCGAATTGCCGGACCCTTGTCCGCATAGCGCACCTTTCTCTTGCACACTCTTTGCACTGCCAACGAAAAATCAGCAGGAACATTGTGCGAAAACTTGGCATCCCTACTTTTACGCTTCATCGATACACCTCCATAGGTATTAATCAATTTTAATCAATCAATCAAATAAAAGCAACATAAAAATGAGGTCGTCGTGACTTGATACTAGCACCATGACCGACAATGCCAGAAAACTGCTGTCCGACTCGCGTGCGCCGGCGGACGAACAATTCGCCGCGATGGCAGAATTGCAAAAAACGCTTATGCCTACGCGTTCCGATCTGATACCTGCTGGCAATATCGCGCCTATTATCGACTGGATGCGTGAGAATTATGCAGAACAGGAGATGAATAAGGCGCTGACCCGCAACAATGTCATTCACTTCCCCAGCATGGCGGCCCGCAATCGGCAACCTGGTATGCAGTCGGTCGATCTCGATGATAACCAAGTCGGCGTCTGGGGGGACTATTATGAACGCCCGGGCGCGTTCGGATTTGATTCGATGCGGATGATGGTCGAGCAAACGCCAGTCTTGTCGGCAGTCATCTGGACGCGGATTCGCCAAGTTCAGCGCTTTGCGCGGGCGCAGGAAAACGGTAAGGGCCCAGGCTTCGAAATCCGAATGCGTGATCGCGATGCCTTTGTCGGCAAACCAGAAAAGGAGAGCATCACCGCGCTCCAGACGTTTTTCACCAACTGCGGATGGGAAACAAACCCGCGCGCGCGGGCACGGCTCAAGCGCGACGACTTCACTAGCTTTCTGACCAAGCAAGTGCGCGACAGCTTGACTATGGACTCGGCACCGATCGAGACTGAATTCAAGCGCAATCGCTCGCAGGGCATGGATGGCATCTATGCCGTCGATGGCGCCACGATCCGGCTCTGCACCGAGGTTGGTTACCAAGGCGACGACGAGATCCGGGCCCTGCAGGTGGTGCAGGGGCAAATCCGATCCGCTTACACATTCGATGACCTCATCTACGTTCCGCGCAATCCCCGCGCAGACGTAATCGTGGGCGGATACGGCCAATCCGAGACGGAATTGCTTGTCAAGACGGTCACGAACCTGCTGAACGCCATGACGTACAATGGCAAGTTCTTCGACAGCAACGCCATCCCGAAGGGGCTGCTGCACCTCACCGGCGACTACGATGCCAATGACCTCGCCGCCTTCAAGCGCATGTGGTCGGCAATGACAAAGGGTATCGCCAACGCCTGGACGATGCCGGTCCTGGTATCCAAGGACCAAGAGAGCAAGGCCGCATTCGAGAACTTCGGCCAAGAAGTCAACGAGATGATGTTCAGCAAGTGGATGGTCTTCTTGACGTCGATCATTTGCGCTGTCTACGGGATCTCGCCGGAAGAGATCAACTTCGAGAGCTTCAGCTCGAAGACATCAAGTCTCGGCGGCAACAACGACACCGAAGACAAGATCATCTCGTCGAAGGACAAGGGCTTGTTGCCGTTGCTGCACTATTTCGAGAATGTCTACAGCGATTTCATCGTTGCCGAGTTCAGCGACAAGTATTGCTTCCGCTTCACTGGCCTCGACGACGAGGACGAAAAGCAGGGGTTCGAGGAAGAAAAGCTTGTCTTGACCGTCAACGAGATGCGCGCCAAACGCGGATATGAAAAAATAGAAGCTGCTTGGGGCGATGCGCCATTGAACCCGTCGCTTATCGGACCCTGGCAGGCTGAGCAACAACAGGGCCAGCAGGATTTCGGGCAACCGCAGGGGGAGATGGCGGAGCCAGCCGATGAAAATGCTGACGATGACGGGCAACCACTGGGTGCCGCTTCCGGTAGTGCTGCACCGGCGCCGGCCGGCAATGACTTCGGTGGCGACAAGGACAGTGGCGACTTCGGCGCACCGGCACATGGCACGGACAAGCCGCTCCCAGCTGCGTCTGGTGACGAATACGAACCAAACCCGATGACCAAGTCGTTCGGACTCCCAATTTTTACGATCGAGGCTTGATATGCAAGAGACAGTTCAAGACATTCAAACCAAAGCATCTATTCAAGTACAAGGTATAGCCGGCAGTGTCCGCGTAACCGAGTGCGCGATGTCGGCTATCGCAGTTACCCCCAGCAACGCCACTACGCTCCCTGTAGGATGTCAGGGCTTATGGGTCGGCGGTGCCGGCGCGGTAGCGGTGACATTTTATGCAGGGTCTAGCGTTGTATTCTCAGCAGTCCCAGCCGGTACGCTATTGAAAATCTCGCCGTCTCAGGTTCTTTCAACTGGTACGACGGCCACGCTGATTCTAGCGCTGTACTAATGGGCCGAGTTGCTGTCAAAGGTAATGCCACCGATTTCGCCGCCGGCACCGAGATCGGCGACGAAATCTATTTCCAACACGCAAGCGGACCAGCGTGCGGTCAAGTGCGCTCGATCGGGTGCCATGGCGTGACTGTGCACCACGAAAACAAGCCGCACCAGGTCAAGTGGGAGCATGTGCTCGGGCATAAGAAGCGCGCGCCGGTGAAATACACTGTCATCGACGAGGGCGAGGACGGTGCCATCGTTGGCAATGCCGCCGGCAAGAAGAAATTCCTTCGCATCGATCCCAGCGCCAGGTTAGGAGATATGGTTTTGGACAAGTCGCTTCGAGGTAACCGCATGATACTGTTCGCCAAGGCCAATGGCGCGCCACCTGGCCCTGGTCTGTCGCGCAAACAGATAACAGACAAAAACGGGGTCCAGGTCAACAAATGGGTGCGGACCAATCCCGATCAGGCCAAACCGCGCGAGCGTGCGCATGCCGATTCCGCGCCGTCGCATGTCGGGTTCAATCACGGTGAATTCAAGGGTCACGGTAAGGTAATCGCCAGTGGTGCCGATGGCCACACCGTCCAGGATGGTGCCGGCGCCACGCATAGGATACCGCATGCCAGCGTGACGCACCAATGGTATGGCGACGACAAACCGGACGCGTCGCCGCATGACGATGACGAAACCATTCATCCCGACAAGTTCAGTGCGGCCGACTTCGCCAAACAGCACGATGACCCGAACGCCTCGGCGGAAAGCATCATGGCCGCGCATCCGCCAGAAGTACGCGAACGCGCCGCCAAGACGGTAGAAAAGCTTGGGACTGTCAAGCCGACCGATCAAGAGCACTCGCAGGATGGCGTCTGGAACCCGGAACGTGCGGCCATGCACCGCAAGATCATATTCGATGGCGTCGAGGTGAAGGGCAAGAAGGTGCCTGGTCTGCTTTCGAATGAACGCGTCAAGGCGGCCACGCCGGCGCCTGGTCAGAAGCCAACCTTCATCGCGCTCGGTGGCCGTGGCGGATCCGGAAAGTCCACGCTGAACGGCAAGGTCTATCAGGAAGAAAACGCGATCGTACTCGATGCCGATCACATCAAGGGCATGTTGCCGGAATATGCGGGTTGGAACGCGCACCAAGTCCATGAAGAGTCTGGGCATATTCTTGATACCGTGCTGGCGATGGCCAAGATCCTGGGTGTCAACGTGGTACTTGATGCCACGATGAAAACCGGCAAGACGCTGGAAGACAAGATCAACTCGTTCAAAGACGCCGGATTCCGCACGGAAGCGCATTACATGCATCTGCCACGGCAAGAGGCGGCCAAGCGCGCCATGTCGCGGTTCGCTGGCGGTGGCGAAACCGGCCGGTACGTGCCGCCAGAGGTGGTGCTTGGCAACACCGAGAACGAAGCCAATTTCGACAAGATCAAGAACAATGTCGACGCGTGGTCATTCCATGATAACAACCGCAGCAAGGAAGAAGGGCCAAAACTGATTAGCGGCAAGGGAACGCCCGCACTTGTACCAAAAAAGATCATGACAAAGGCTATGATTCGGCCTATACTGTTCTTGTAGGAGGTGAATATCATGGCTGAAGAAAAGAAAATCCAAGGAATACCACATAGCCACTTTGATGGCTATGACGGCGGCACCGAGCCGCCTGCCGAATTCATGGCTGAGTTGCTGAAGGGCGCTCCTGCCGCCGTCCAAGCGCGCGCCGCCGAATTCGCCAAGGAACAGGCTGCTGCAAAAAAAGTTGAATAAATGCTTGACAAGCATTGTTCAAATTTGATGTAATACGCCTGTTCGTCGTGAAGGTAAAATTTATGTTCGATCTCTTCCATCGCCATAGGCATGAGGCCCGGCGGTTAACTATCATAAAGGTTGAAAAAGTCATGCAAATCAATTTCCAAGTCGGTGGCGTGCTCACCGAAACCGTTCTTGCCGTTTTCAAAGATGCTGCTGGCAATGTCACTTCCGCGCACGGCGCTGTCGTTTTCACTTCGTCCGATGACACCATTGCGACTGTCGTCGAAGGCGGCGATGGCGTTTCCGCTGTCGTTACCGGCACCGGCAAGGTCGGCACTGCGACGATCACAGCAACCGATTCCGCCGACAACGCCAGCGATATCGCTACCGTTACCACTGTCGCCGGCGAAGCCGTATCGCTGGCGTTGGAAGAAGCACCGGTTGCTGCGCCTGCTGCGGCCCCGGCACCAACCGCTCCGGCAGCGTAATCGTTACCCAGCCAAGGATGTAAAGACTTGGCACGCTGTCTCTTTCGAGACAGCACACGAATTGGCACCAATTACTGAAGTTCCAATTCGTGTGTCGGGATAGAGCAGCGGTAGCTCGTCAGTCTCATAAACTGAAGGTCGGTGGTTCGATTCCATCTCCCGCAACCAGAAACACCGTGAGAGCGCAAAGTGGTAACCCTGTACAGGGGAATAGCCGAGTCGTTGACTGCATTCACTGATGCTCGGCCACGATTAGAAGAGAATTGATGCCGCATCGGAGAATGCATGCGATGGTGCCAAGCAGTCAATTCAGACCAACGCATTGGTACGATTACAATTGCGGTTGGCAGGAGGTGAAAGTCCTCCACCAGTTTCAGGATGCGTGGCCGAGTGGTTGATGGCACCTGCCTGTAGAGCAGGTCTTAACAGCGCGTTGGTTCGAATCCAGCCGCATCCACCAGATTTGCCCTTGATTGGATTGGGGCCGGGAACCAAGGACCGGCATCAGAGAGGTTCGATTCCTCTTAGTGGCACCAGAATCCTAAGTTGGCAATAAGTGGCGTGAGCGAAAGCGACGTATCCACGTAAGCCAAGGGCGGATGAGAGCAGTGGAGCCTACGGCCACAAAAAACAAGACGGCGGTGGAAGTCCGCGCTGGAGACGTAACCAGCAAGAATATAGCCCATTGCCGGCTGCTTGACGGATTTGAGGCCGTTTCAACGTGGCTTGACGTTGGAGAATCAGAAGCCTGGCACGGTATGGCTTCCTCAAAACGTGAGTGTCGGCGGTCCAGAGACCTGGCCGGTAAGCCTGAGACGGGTACACATAGTCCACATCCGGGCACCCTTCGCGGTGCCCGGCGTCGTTACAGTACGCTGAAGCAATCCGAAAGGTCGCCGTCAGCGGGTAGTGGGCTTAAACCACCGCAGCGAGGTTGCGCCATGCCGGGTGCATAGTGGTGTGCGAAAGTCTCCCCCGGCAGGGGCGCGTGCGTGATTGTAGGATAGTCCAATGGAAAAACCACTTCTCATCGATGTCGGCGCCTGCTGCGAAGACCATACCAATTCCGCGCTGGAGCACTTGCACAAGGCCATTGGTGAGGGCGATCCCGATCTGATATGGGCGGTTCACCATTCTCCGTTCCTGGCGCGCATGATCGAACTCTTTACCGAGCGCGGCTTGATGCGGCTCGACGGCTTCAAAAACGAACTCATGCAATGGCTCGCCGGCGAGCGCCATGTCGGCCAGCACCGCACTGTCGTGCCGGCTGGCATGCACGAGCGCTGGACCGATAGCGAAATGAAGTTGGTCAAGCTCTACCTGGAGTCGCTGGCACCGGGTACGTTCACGCTCGATGACTACATGCTGTGCGTGGACATGCTGTGCAACAAGTACCTGGCGCCGGATGCGCTGCGCACCGAAGCCGAGTGGCTGGCTACCAGGTCCGTGCTCATGGGCCGTGTCCAGGCGAGCATGGCGACGGTATCGGCCAAGCAGGTTGATGTGTTACTCGAAAAACTCCCTGCCACCGTCGCCGCTGCCGCCGCAGAATTCCCGTTCACTCCCGTCCAGCGCGCCGTCATCGACTACGCGCGCGTGCGCGGCTGCGAAAACGTGGTTGAACTCGCGGCGTCGACCCGCAAGACCATGCGCGCCATCATCCAACTCAAGATGGCTGCCGATGCCTTGGGTAATCCGGCTCCGATGAACAACTTGCAGACGGCTTTGTTTGATGCGTTCGGGGAGTTGAATCGGGATTGGCGGCGGATAGCGTTGACGGAAGCGGTCGAGAACTCCAACCAGGGCTACGTGGCATCAATGCCGGAAGGCAAGAAGTTGCGACGCCTTGAGCAATACCATGGCGCTTGCCCATGGTGCAGGCGCATCGATGGCATGGTGCTGGAGGTTGTCGCGCCGGGTGCTGTCGATAAGAATGGCGATACCCAGGTATGGGTCGGCAAGACCAATCTCGGGCGCTCGGCCGCGCCGCGCCGGCGCCAAGGCGGGATATTGGTCGAGAGGCAACCGGAAGAGATGTACCATGTGGCCGCTGGCGCGCAGCATCCCAATTGTTTCATCAGCAGAAATGTTAATATTTATACTGTCGATGGTTGGAAAAAGATTGGCGATATTTCTATTGGTGATCTAGTTCTCACACACAAAGGTAGATTTCGGAAAGTAACATGGATTCTATCTGGTGCTCGTCATACTGGTGATGTAATTCAGATTGAAATTTCACAAGATGGTAGAAATCGCATTAAGATTTCTGAAATGACGCCAGAACATCCTGTTCTAACCGAAAGGGGTTGGGTTAATGCTGGCGATATAGTTATTGGCGATAAAGTGTCTGCATTAGCTAAAATTTGTGAAACTTGCAGAAAACCGTTTGTTAATGCACATCACCCGCATATAAAATCATGCTCAAGCCAATGTGCTGTTCATCTTGGAATAAACCAATTTTCAACTGGTGATCCAATAGCATATGCCGCTGCCATAAAACAAACTGCTGATTCTAATCGTATTCGTATGCGTGGCATGACGGTCGAACAGAGGCGTGAAATAACTGCAAGCGCACGTATTGCTTCAAGTGCCCTTGGTTATTCTTGGTTGAAAACTCCAGAATCAAAACGTAAAGGTGGGCTGACTGCATCAAAGCATAATTACACACCATCCCCAATTGAGGAAGATATTGCCGAGATGATTGAGTGTCTAGGAATATCGGTTGATCTTCAGCATCGAGTTGATAGAAATTATCCAGATGCTGCTGGTCGTAAGCGTTATTGGTGGATTGATATTGCATTGCCGGAACAGAAAATTGCTGTCGAAATAGATGGTGAACCATGGCATGGTAGATTATCTGGCGGCGGTGATAGCAAGCGCGATGATGATCTAAAATTATCAGGTTGGAATGTAATGCGTTTTGATTCTTTGAATGCAAAAGAATCACCGCATAAGGTGGCTGAATCGATTGCTCGTTTGGCGCTTAACCATTCTGGTGAATATACTTTTGGAAGTGCGGATGTATCGTCTATTTCTAGGCGTCATGTGACAAATAAATTGCTTTATAACTTTGGCGTTGAAGAAGATGAATCGTACATTATTGGCCGTGGCGTAGTAGTTCATAATTGCCGTGGTTCCTGGCTTGAAGAGGTTGATGATCTACCGGGTGAGGATGCCGAGTTCGGCGCTCGCATTCGTGAAATTTTGAGGAAGAAATAATGCCACTCGCATCAGGCGACAGCCAATCCGTGATCAGTTCCAACATAGCCGAAATGATTCGTGCCGGACATCCGCGCGCGCAGGCAGTCGCCGCCGCCTACCATAATGCCGGGAAGTCGCACGGCCACGTCAATCCACGCCCCGATATGATCAAAGCGCGCTGCGGCGGTCCTGGTATGTGCCCCATCTGCAAGTGCGAACAGGCTGATATGGCTGGGGTGCCGATGGTGAAGTCCGTGCTATTCGTCAAGGCCCAACCGACCGAAGCCCAGATCGCCGCTGGCAACTACAAAAAGCGGCGCATCGCCTGGCATGGACTTGAGATCGCCGTCGAGAACGAGGCGGGATCGACGCGCAGCGGCACCAAGCCGAATGGCGACAAGTGGTCGACCACCATGGTGCGCCCATACGGCTATTTCTGCCGGAGTGAAGGCACCGATGGCGATGAGGTCGACGTATTTGTCGGGCCGGATGAAGACGCCACGCAGGTCTATGTGGTGCGCCAGCGCAAAGTCGGCGACTGGGAGCGCTACGACGAGGACAAAGTGATGGTCAACTTCCCCAATGAGACTGCGGCGCGCGCGGCATTTTTGCGCAATTACGATGACCCGCGCTTTCTGGGGCCGATCACCGCCATGCCGGTTGACGAGTTCGTCGCCAAGGTGCGTGCTACGTATGACAAGCCTGCGATGATTAAGGCTGTGCTGTTCTTCAAGGAAACCACCAAGTCATCGTGATGGTAGGCTGTCAGAATCCCAATCTGACGGCCACTGCGATGCTGATATTCTTCAAATCCGAGCAATTTGGCTTGTTTAGTGCGCCTGTCCATGTCGGAGCGAGCGTGCGTGCCGATGGTACCGTAGTGGCACCGCATACGCGCATCCAAAAAATCAAACTGAAGCACGATACTGCGCCTCGGCACAAGAAGCTTGATTCGTTCATTGCCGCACATGGCGGCACCGAGCGGCTTTCCAATACATTGTCAGGCATGACGGAACCGCAGCGCCAGCGTCTGATCGCCGAAATGGCGAAATTGGATGGAATCACACCTGAACAAGTGGCGGCGAAGTTCGTTATCACCGTACCTACAGCTACAGTCGGCGAAACGCCGGACCTGTTTTCCGCGCCAATAGAGCCTGAAATTGCAACGGAATCGGCTGAACCTGCAACAAAACATGAAATAACCGAACACGTCACCGGGCGCGGTAAGACGCTGCGCGGCGTGGTTCGGCATGATCTGAGCGCTGACCAGGCCAAGGCCATTGACGAATACACGTTCAAAAAGGACGGTGGCTGGTTCATTCGCGAGAAGCATCTTGGCACCACACCAGCGATTTCGCGTGCGAAAGCAGTAGAGTATTCAATGCATGTGGCGCCTGTCGAACCACATCCTATCGAAGCCGCTGCGCCAGCGTCAGCAGTCGAGCAAGGCCCATTCGGCGTCCCCGCCGGCATCACCAAAGCCAGGCGCCGCGAAATCAACCAAAAAGCATTCGATATCGTCAATTCCGGCAAAGACATCACCGACAGCGATCGCGCTGTCTTGCGCCAATACAGCGGTAACGGTGGCTGCGGCGACAGCTTGAACGAGTTCTATACCGACCAGGAAGTGGCGAAGTCCATGTGGACAGTCCTGGGGCGGCTCGGCGTAACGCATGGCACTGTGCTGGAACCATCCTGCGCGACCGGCGTTTTTGCGCATACTGCGCCGGTCGGCGTGCGCCTTACCGGCGTCGAACTCGACCCGACCAGCGCAGCGATCGCCGATGTCCTGCATGGTGACCGCCATGAAATCGTCAATTCCAGCCTGGAGCGTTTCGCTACATCCGATGGTGACCGCCAGTTCGATGCAGTCATCGGGAACGCGCCATTCGGACTCCGCGGCAGTCTCATCAAAGACGATAAGCCGGAACTGTCCACCGCAGAAGGTTACTTCCTCGATACGTCGCTGGATAAGTGCAAACCCGGCGGCGTGGTGGCGATGATCGTGCCCACTGGCGTGCTCGACAGCAGCAGCGGCAGAAAGGTCCGCCAGCGCCTACTCTGCAAAGGCGAATTTCTCGGCGCCATTCGCATGCCAAACACGGCATTCGAGCACAGCCATACCGAAGTGACGACAGATATTGTGTTCTTCCGCAAACGTCCTGATGATGTAGCGGCGGCGCTGAAGTCTGCTGGGCGCGCGGCCATGAAGAAACTCGGCGTCTGGGACGAGGATTACTTGTCAGGAAACTATTTTGAAGGGCGTGGTGCTGATTCAGTCTTCGGTACAATGGAAGCGGGCTGGCGGGCGAAGGCCGGAATCGGCAATGACATCACGGTAGCCGGGAGTATGATCGGCGTCCCAGATAGCATCAGTACATGGCAACCAGACGAATTCAAGACGCCGACGCCTACCGTGCAGGAAGTCGTTGACGCACTCGATGATGATGGCGACCGCAAGCGGGTGCTCGGCGCCGCCGTGAAACGCAATTACGTTGTCGGCAAGGTCGGCGATACCAAGACGGTTGATGGCATTGACTATATTCTGCAGGGGCGGCCGCCGCGCTGGCACCGTGTCGACGAGTTCATGCAGTCTGCCGATGTGACCGATGCCCAGCAGCTCGCGCGCGATATTGAGTCAGCTATCGCCGGTGGCGACCGGGTCGGCCTGGCCGAGCGCGTTCAGGCTTACGTCGATGCGCATGGGAACCCGGGAAAGAACAAGAATTTGTTGTTGGCGGCATCGCAAGATCGCGTTTTGTATCGTCTCATTGGCGCCGTCAAACCCGACGGCACGCTGTCTGATGTGGTGTCTGGGGCTACTGTGCAGCGCGTCGAGGGGTCGTTCGAGACCGCTGCGCAGTCGCTTGCGATCGAGCATGACAATGGCCTATTCACAGTTGCCGATCTGGCGGCGCGCATGGACAAACCAGTTGCCGACGTCGAGGACCATCTCTTTGCCTCGTCCGACTACGCCTATGCAGGTGGCGACCGCTGGACGACCATGGACATTTACCTTACCGGAGACCTCTGGCCGAAGCTGGATGGGGTCCGCGCAGCGACAGCACAAGGCGAACTCCGTGAAGGACTAGCAGAAAAATATGCGCTGCAGGCAAAACGCCTAGAAGACGCCATCGACCCGAAGTCGCTCGAAGACGTCGACATCCAGGTCAACACCGCGTTCCTGCCTACAACCATACTCGAAGCCTACCTGAACGACAAAAAGAACAATTCCGGTAACGACTGGGAGCGCAAGCACCCAGACATATCGATCAAGTTTGCAGATGCGTGGTACACGGTCACAGGTGGCAGCGAGTATTCGAGCGCACAGAAGTTGCTCACCAATTACCTAAACCGTGATGGCGTCGGCAAGAAAGACTTACCTGACATTCAGGCACTCAATGAAGACTTCAAGGCGTGGTTGCTGACGAGTCGATACCGTGACGAGGTTGAAGACTTGTATAACCGGCGCTTCCGTGGCTTTGTCCAGAAGGAGTTTTCGGACGCAACAATTGATATCCCGGGCATGAATACTGAGGGCCTGAAGCAATACCAGTACGCGGGGTTGCGCTGGGCGATGTCCGCTGGTAAAGGAATTGTCGCGGCTGACGTCGGGCTCGGCAAGACCGTACGTGGTCTCATGCTAGCGCGCATGGCGAAAATCAATGGCACCGCGCAGCGCCCCACGTTCGTGGTGCCGAAGTCAGTTCTGGCCAACTGGGTCGCCGAAGCCGAGCGCTGGTTTCCTGGCAGCCGCTGTCTGGTGATAGGTGAAACCTACACGCGCGATGCCGATGGCATGCTCAAGAGCAAACCCGATGACGCCGCCACTCGTGCGCGCAAGCTACACGACATGGTGCAAAACGATTACGACTTCATTTTCATCTCGCAACCGACATTCTCAGAAATCGACATTGACCCGATTACCAAGGGCGAATACGTCAGTTCCGACTTCTGGGTGCAGCGTGGCGACAAGAAGGGCAACGCCGGCGACAAGAAGTTGAAGAAAATCCGTGAGGCGTACGATCAGGCGATTGCCAATCGTGAGTTCGGGAAGCGAACAGACGCGATCTATTGGAATGACCTTGGCGTCGACATGCTGTTAGTGGATGAAGGGCAAAATTTCAAAAATTTGTTTTCTGCCAAGGCAAGATTCGGCTCGACGCCTAAGTTCCTTGGCGGCCAAGGCGAGAGCATGCGCGCCTTTGACCTGAACATGAAAACGCGGTACCTGCGCGAGCACAATGATGGCAAAGGCATTTATCTGCTGTCCGCGACACCGACAAAGAACTCGCCGCTGGAAATTTATTCGATGTTGTCGCATATCGCGCCGGAAGCGTTTGAACAGATCGGCATCCGCAACAGTGAAGAGTTCCTGGACCGGTTCTGCTTGTTTGTCGAGGACAAGGTACTCACCACCACCGGTACCATCGAAGACGCCATGGTGACCGCTGGCTTCAAGAACTTGGGTGAGTTGCGCGAGATCATGCGCAAGTACATCGACCGCAAAACCGCTGCCGATGTCGGGCTCGTGCTGCCTCAGCGCGATGACCAGATGCACTTGGTAGACATGAACGCAGAGCAACAAGCCGTCTACGCGGGATTGCGCCAGGACCTGATTGACTCGGCCAAGGAAAAAGACGCTACCGGAGACGCACACATTTTCTCGATCATGAGCAAGATGGGGAAAGCGGCTCTTGATTTGGAACTACTTGACCCTGAAAAATATGTTGGCGAAGTCAGTCCAAAATATGAAGATGCGGCCAAGGTGATCGCGGCCGGTGCCAAAGACGGGGGTCAGGTAGTTTTCTGTGACAGCGTGCAAGCGCACCAAAAGATTGTCGAAGCACTCGTGCGCGCCGGCATGGACCGCAAGCGAATCGCCATCATCAATGCCTCAGAAGCGGAATCATCCTCCAAGCGCCAGAACATCGCCGACGCCTTCAATGCCGGCAAACTCGATGCCGTGGTTGGCAACACCGCGACCATGGGTGAAGGCGTCAACCTGCAGAAAAAGACAACCGATATCCATCACTTCGATTTTCCTTGGGACCCGGCCAGCATGCAACAGCGCAATGGCCGTGGACTGCGCCAGGGTAATATCAATGAGGCTGTGCGCATTCACTCCTACATGAGCAAGGGTTCGTTTGACGGTTACCGATACCAATCCATGATGGCGAAAAAGGATTGGCAGGATATTTTGTGGACTGGTGGCGATACCGTCGAGAATCTGGCGCGCGAGGGGAAACTTGATCGGTCCGACCTGCTGATCATGATGTCTGCCGATCCTGACGCAGAGCGTGCCAAGTTCGAAGCCGATAAAGCTGCAGCGGCCCAGCGCTACGGCGCCGACCAAACGCGCGATGCCGCCTATGAGTTCAAGCGTCTGCAGTTGAAGAAGCAATCCTATGGCGAACTCAAGAACAAGGATAACGCCAGCGCAGCGCGGTTGCGGTCACAGATCGATCAAGCCACCAATAAATTGGTGAAAAACAAGTATTTCATCGCCAAGGAAGCGCTAACCAGCAAAGTCCCGGTTGTGATCCATCCCGAGACCGGCGCTGCATTGAGCGCTGGAGTAGGACTCGATGTCGCCGAAAAGAACGGTACCATTGGTAAATGGGTGATCAGTTCCGTTAATCCGATCAGCGGAAACGTGTCCATGCGCCGCTACGGAGAACTCGGAAACGCTCGCGCTATATCGGTTCCGTTGAAGGAAATGGAAACCGGCGTCACTACTTTCAACTATGTCGAAGCCGATGAACAGGCAGTGATCGCTACCAAGTTATCGGCGGCTGCGGAAGATTCAGTCGGCTCGGTGGTTGATCTGAAGTCGCTGAAGGGTATGCCGTCTGCTGTGATCCATTCCAATTACAAGGCCCTGCAAAGCCGCTTGAAAGAAGGTCTTCGTGATTACAAGTGGTCTTCTCCGTATGGCGGTATGGGGTTCCTTGATGCGTCTGGTACGCCTGTTGCCGCTGAATCGTATGAGGCGCATAAGTTGGCGGCTTCGGACCAGCACGATATCATGCTCCCCACTGACGAGCATCGGGAAAAGGCAATCCAGGCATATATCGACGATGAGAAGGCTAAGCGGTTCACTACTGAGTATGTGACCGGTCGCAACCGTAGCCGACCAGGACAGACCGTATTCGTACAGCGCATGCCTGGTAAGCACGATCAAAGCTACAACCGGTGGAAGTCGATCGGCAATGAATTGTTCGGGCATGAATTCGAGAAGGATGCTAAATCGGCATTCCATAGTGTTCAGGGCGATACCATACGCCATGCGCCAACCTTCCATGATGCCATCCGCGCAGCGGTTCCGATGGCTGATATTGGGTACGGAACCACACCGAAGTGGCCGCGCAAGGCGCTGGCCGTGCTGTACGCAAAGGCCAAGCACGATGGTGTTCTGGACAAACCATTCCAAGAAGTGCAGCCGAAGTCGTCTCGTGGTGATAACGAGGTTCACAAGGACATATGGAAGTATGGGGAAAGTGGAAACGCGTTGATGAGCGGGATATATGGCGGTGGCACCACCGTGCGCGACGCCTTGACAACCCTTGCGCAACACAATGGATACGCTGACCTAGCATCTGCCATGACGGTATCTAGTACCAAGCCTGAAACTGCGGCCAAAGATGCTGGGCGTTTGCTCAACATGCCGCTGGCGCGTCACTCGGTGGATGCATTGCGCTACCTCGCCGCCAAGCACCCAGATATCGGCAAGACCACCTTGAAGGATTTAGGCATGCAGACGTACCGCCAAAACTCGCATCTCAACGCCAATGACCTGGCCCGCACATTGGACGAGATGCTGCCGAAATTCGAAGAGGTGGCAGCATGATCAACCCAAAACAATTCGCCGCTAGCACGCTCGAACTGCTGCAGGCCAACCCGCGCAATTATCGCAACTTCGGCACACACTGGTATTTCGTCAAGGCGCTGATGAAGCGGTTTTATACCGCCGATAACCTGTACCTGCTTGGTGATTTTGACGATCCCTCTGTGACGGCGCGCATGGAGCCGCCTGATGACTTGCAGAGTGCGCTCTCTGGCGCGGTCGAGGAATATCAGGAGAATGCATGCTTTGGCATGGGCGCGGTCGAGTTGACTGATGACGCTGGCGAGAAGTTTATCCTCATTGATGCCGACGCCTAGCGACTGCTATCATATGCTATCATATGCTATTATATCAATGCGCGAGACATGTTCAGGCTCACAGCTTGAAGTACCTGACTATCGCGCTTCCAGTACATCATTTTTCCACATCAATTCACCATTGGCGTCGATTGCCCCAAACTTCTCGCCAGCTTTAAGCAAATAGTAGCGGCCGTTGTGACGACGCTCTTGATATTTCCGGCGCGTCAGCAGACAGTTCGTCCCGGCAATTGAGCGACCAAACATGTTTGCCAACTCATACACGTAGTAGAGTTTTTTATTTGACTGAACCGATGTCAATGGAAGCGGCAATTGCTCTTGCTGTGTCGATGCCGACGACTCCACCACCTTCACCTTGGCGGTGGCAATCTGCATGAATTCCACCAAAGCTATACCAGTGGCACGATATGCTGCCACGGATGCCATACTGAGCGCTTTGGTGTCGTCTAACCCGCTTTCCTTGAAGTGCTTATACATGTCGCCGGTGATGTAGCCTGATTGCACGGCTGGATGCATGGTGACCGCCGGCGCGGCGATCGGCACGGCCTGCGCGACGCGCTCGCACTCGATGAAATACTGTCGCGCTTCCTTGCCCTTGGCGTTCCGCTCGACCATGGACAGTTCCTTCGCCATGTCGGTGGTGATGTGGTGGTCAACCCGGTTTTGACCACCTCGACCTTCGCTCCCCAAAATCGGGGAGCAAAGATAATCGGTATTTTCCACAAACCCATATTGGCTGATGCGATCTTTCAACCATGTTGAATAATCCTTGCCGACTTCCAAAAACGTATGCAAATCCCGAGCATTAACGGTCTGCACCGAGTTATCGCCGATTTTGGCGGTTGCTATTGTGATTATTTGATTCATTTTTGACTTTCTTTATCGCCTAATAGTGAGGGCCTTGGCAGTCCCTGCCAGAATTCAGGGATGGTCTTTCGACCGCCCTCACTATTTTAAGCATTAAGGTTCACATAATTCCATCGAGATCCGCCAAGATTTACGATGGTGCTTAGATAACCGGTCGTTGCGACCGATGAGAAATAATACCAGAACCGCGCAAATTTGAGCAAGTTTTTTGCGCCGGTTACGCAAATTGTTACGCTGTTACGCCAAAATATCGCTAAGTCATTGATTTTAAAGCGGTTACAAAGTAACAGTAACAAATGCGGATAGACATATATATGCGCATCATGCGCGCACACACACAATATGTTTCCTATATGCAATATAGATTGCTCACATAGTATCTATCTATATATATCTATGTTACTTTGTAACTGTATACTATAAGTATGAAAAAAATGTAATGAAATCAAAGACTTGGAACGGTAACAGAAACGTAACAACGCGTAACAACTGCTGTTGTTGCGTTACCGGCAACAAAACACAGTGAATTGGCGTCGTCGTGACCTGAATATGGTGGACATGATGCCTATTCTGTTTTTCAAATCTATTCCGGCCGGTGCGCGCTGGATCTCAGTCCATCCGAATGGCCCAGGCACAAAAGGTCAGCCGGTGTTGATCCAACCCAATGCCGATGGCAGTGCTCATGTGATCGGTGGCGCCGGTGGCAAACTCAACTACCTCAAGATCCGTGGCGTTCGCAGTGAATCCGACTACAAGCGCGAAGCCGAAGAAAAGAAAAAGAACAAGGTCGAAGCCGACAAGGCTCAGCGCAAAGCCGATAAAGAGGCTGGCCTGGTGGAGTCGAAGAAAAAAGCGCATGCAGACGTCAAGCGCCAGGTAGCTGGAAAGGAACAGGAATTCGTGCAAAAGGTGGCGGCCAAGATGAAGTGGGCGCCGGAGACGCTGCAATTCCCAGAGGCCAAGGTCGCCGACATGTCGCCGGCGGCGGCGGCCAAGGTCCGCGCAAAATTCCACAACGAGTTGGTGGCGCGCGCCAACGAGGCAGTCAACCTCCAGAAAAAGATGTTGGTCGACAACGCGGCGGCGCGCATGGAAGCCGATATTGGCGAGATCCCGCTGGAATCGAAAGACCCTGACGTGCTGTCCGTGGCGGACCTGAACCCAGTCAAGGCGGAAACCGGTGGCCTTGGCTTCGCGCCGAAATACGCCGACCGCGCTGAAAAGGCTGGGCTCACCGAAGCCGACCTCGCCAAAGAGGTTCAGGCAAGCAAACAGGCCAAGCAAGATGCGATGACGCCGGCGCAGCGCAACGCCGCAGTCGCCAAGGGCGAGACCGCCAAGATGGTGGCGATCGAACTGGCGACTATCAGGGAGCCGCTTGTCAGCGCCGACGCGCATGTGCAACTCGTCGACGCCCGCGCCGCCATGGAACTCGTCAAAGAGCAGAAAGCGCTCAAGCAGGTACAGCAAAAGGCGCAAGCAGCCAACAAGGAAATTGCAAAGACAGCGGCCGAACCAAAAGCGTACGTGATCGAGTACACCGCCGATCCCGATGCCGACGAAAAGATTGAGCACGATATCGAGTCCGACCTGCGCACCGTCAAGACGAAAGCGTTCCTGTCAGAATTCCAGCGGCTTGCCGGCGATGAGCCGATAGAGACACTGGGCAAGTACATCGGTGTCGGTGCCTACAACAGCATCAACTCGCTGGCGCTGGCCGTCGGTGGCGACGCGCTGGTGGACAGGTCTGTCGTGGACGTACTCGGTATTGCTGGCGCCGCTCAAGTCCTGGCGCGGCGGATCCACAATGACTTGCCGGATCAGGTGGAGCGCATCCAAGCCGGCATGCAGGAATTCCACATCGACCACTACATGGCGGCCAGTGAGTCAGCGCTCTCGGACGCGCGCGATCTCATGGAGACCGCGCGCGAGATCGAGTTGGGTGAAATGGCAAGCGGATCCGACCTCATGGCCGGCCAGGAACTCAATCAGCGCCGTCGCCGTGCTGTCACAGACGCGCAAAAGGTCATGGGCCAGACGCTTGGCGAGCTCGAAGCCAATGCCGCGCTCGTGGTTGCTCTGAAGCAGGGGAAGAAAGAAAGTTTTCAGGTATCGCTTGGCCGCACCACGCCAGAGTCCGCGATCCAGCGCGCGCGCGCAATCGGGCTCCAACGCGGCGACTACACGCTGGATGAGGTCGCTGGCGACAAGTTCCTGACTATCAACGGCGCTGGTCTTGATCGCCTGTCCAAACCGGTCAATGCCGCTGATGTCGCGCAGGTCCGGCGCAACATCGCAATTATCCGTGGCGACGAGGATGAGGACGGCTGGCTGCCCCTGGGCGTGGCCAATCGTCCAGATCTGGTAATGGATGTCAAACCAGGGGCATCGCCGTCGCTGGCAGAACCTTTTACCCCGGGCGCGGACCTGCAGCAATCGCTTCGAGACTATATCGGTGGTCGTGCCGCCGACGGCGACCCCGCTGCCGACATCATCGCCGATATCCAGTCTCAGGCGTTCTTCCAGAAGTCTGGCGACAACGCCGGGTATCGGGCCGCGCTCGACGCCGTGGCGCCGCTTGGCGACGGCCGGCTGCGCGCGGAGACGCTGGCACCGAAATTTGACGAATACGCAGACGCGTTCGTATCGAAGCGGTACGGGAACACGCGGTCGACGCTGAACCGGCAGAAATTCGATGTCGATCAAAAGTCCGTCGACGCGCTGCACCGGGCTCTGGCCGCTACGCCAGAGGGAACTGCTGCCTATAAGCCGATCGGCGAACTCACCGACCAGGATCAGCGTGCTATCCGCGAATTCTTTCACGCCAATGTCGCGCATGAGGATGCTGATGCCGCTGAGTTGCGCGCAGACTTCGAAAAACACGGTGCAGCCGAACCGGAGCGCACGGTGACCGACATGTTCGGTGAAGAGACCGACAACCCCGAGCACAGTGACTGGCGCGCGCGCCGTGACGAGATGGCGGGCAAGATCAAGTCGTCGAGCCTGAACTGGTCGAAATATGTCGATGCCATGCACGGCAACGAGAACGCCTACGCAGCGGTCCAGGACCTGATTCGATCGAAAGTCGGTAAGGCGTTCGCGGAAACCTATAACAAACTCAACCCCGATAAGCCGATCCGGCTCGGGCGCTCGGTTATCCGCAACAACCTCAACCACTTGGATGCGGTCGACCCCGTAGCGCGTGAGGCGCGCATGGCGCAAGAGCGGGCGCTGACTGACAGCTTGCGCGAGCGCAGCGGCGGCAAGTACGCGGCTGGGTCTGTGAGCGACAAAATCGATGCCGCGCGCGAGCAACAACACGCATTCGAGCAGTCACAGATGGGGTTCTTTGCCGACGACAGTCCGCCAGATGAGGCTAAAGAGGTCGCTGTCGCCGCCGATGAGCGGCATTCTCTTGGGCACGCGGCAGAGCGCCAAGTCGCGGCCATGATGGATAAGGTCGGGCAGAATTTCAAGCCTGGGCAGCCGACCAAGATTTGGGCGCCGTCGATGAGTGGTGGCAAGAACGCGGCCAGGCAGCGGCTTGTCAAGCTGGTTGATGCCAATAAGCGGGTGGTGGCTGCCTTCGGCACAGGGTCCGGCAAGTCGCTGTTGCAGTTGTCTTCGTTCACCAATCTCAAGGAACAAGGAAAAGCCAAGCGCGGGCTGGCGCTTGTGCCTTCGATCGTGCAAGGGCAATTCAATGGCGAGGCGCTGCGGTATCTCGAACCAGGGAAATACAATCTCCACTGCCAGCCTGGTGCAAACCGGGCCGAACGCATCGCCGCCTACAAGAATCCGCGACATGACTTTTGTGTGATGACGCACCAGTCGTTCCGCGATGACATGGCGCACCTCGGCGCTGCCCATGCCGGCGTCTCCGACGGCGAGATGGCGGCGCGGCTGAACGCGATGACGCGGACTGGGCGAAAAGTTTGGATGAAGTCAGTAATGGACAAGGAAGGTATCGATTTTGATTATCTCACCGTCGACGAGTCGCAGAATACTCTCAACCGGGCCGGGAAGTCAAACAGCGAACTCGCCAATGTCGCCGATGCGCTTGGCGATAACACGCCGTATCTGCTACACGCGAGCGGGGATCCTGTGAAAAATGATGCCAGCGAAGTCTTCGACCTCATGAGCAAGATGGACCCAGACCGCTACAGCGACCGCGCCGCCTTCATGCGCCGGTACGGTGCCGATACGCTCGCCAGCAAGGACGCACTCAAGCGCGAGATGGCGCGATATGTCTACCCGTCAAAAATTGACCCTGATGTCGGCGCCGACCGGAAAACCGAGACCGTGCCAATGTCAGGTGGACAAAAACTCGCGATGGCCGAAATGGACAAGCATTTCAGTGACGCCCGCTTGGCGCGCATGGCTGGGCGCGTCGATGTCGCTGCGATCCGCGCGATCTCGCCGCAGTCGTTCGCCGGCGTGCCGGAAGACCAACACGAGGCGATCGCCAAAGACCTGCAGGCAAACATCGGCATCCTCAAGCAGTCGGCACAGCAGCGAATTTTCAACACGCACGCCGATAACTCCAAGGTCGACCACATCTCGAAGATGGCCGGCGACCGCAAGGGCAAGCCTGGCGTGGTATTCGCGCACTCGATCGATGCCGTCAAGGCAATCACGGCGCGGCTGGAGAAAGAAGGACATCGCGTGGTGTCGCTTACCGGCGCCGACTCGGCGGTGGAGAAAGAGAAAAAGCGATTGGCGTTCAATCCTGAGACCGGGGACGCGTCGGCTGACATCATGGTTGCCAGCGATGCCGGGGCGACGGGGATGAACATCCAGCGTGGGCAGTGGATGGTGCAAATGGATGTGCCGAATACTGCTATGGTTCATGCCCAGCGCAACGGCCGTATCTTCAGAACCGGTCAACTCAACGATGTCGAGTTGACGGACTTGATCAATGACCATCCGGCCGAGCGCGTCGCACGCGACAGGTTGGTCAAAAAGTATGGGTTACGTGATTTGATGACTTCTTCGATGGACGGGCTTGACGATACTGGCGTGGCGGCATACGTCAATCAACGCAATGTCGAGAAACAGGACTTGCAAAATACTCTTATTTGATTATACTACTGACATGCAAACCAACATCGACACAACAACCCGCCATTTAGGCGAACTCGCCGCCATGGCGCATCAGACTGCGGCGGCTGAACGCCGCATCCTGGAAGTTGCTGTCAAACGGCTGGCCGATGTGCAAGCCGATATCGATCGCACGCGCCCGGGCGCGATCACTACCGATGGCGACGCCTACATGGACCTAATTCGCGAGCGCGGACAACTTAACCAAGTCATCGCGAAAGCGCGCGCCGTGCTGCAGACTTAGCCAACCGATTACTCGCAGCGCCGACCTTCGCCGCCTTCGGGCGGCTTTTTTTTTGCGCATGTTGCCGTCGTGACTTGATACTCGATGGCATGGACGACACCCAACTATTGGCGAATTGCCCCGAATATCTGTGCATCGGCTCGATGCTCAAGGCGACTCCGCGCATGGAGGGAAACAATCGATTCATCTATATCGAAGCATCCAACGAGGTCGAGGACCAGCAAAATGAAGTAGTTCTTCAAAAAGCGTTGCGCGATAGCGCCGATTGGTTCCTGCAGTATGGGAATCTCGATATCGACCACTATACACTGATCGGAAAACCCAATCCGAAACTTGGCACACCAGGAATACCTGGTTGTGAACTCTTCGAAATCGGGCGACCAGTAGATGTCAAATTTTCCGGCGGTGCTACCTTCGTGAAGGGTCTCATCGCTACTGGTAGTGGTCCTGCCAGCGAAAAAGCCAACGAATTCTGGTCAAGCTTGGTCGATATTAGCCCGCCAGCGCGCTGGTACCCATCCGTCGGCGGACATGTTATGGAAACCGCAGTCGAGATCGACCCAGACACAAAAAGCCGCAAAGCGTACGTAAAAAAAGTGCGCTGGAGTAATATTGGGTTTAGTAAAACACCCGTCAATCAAGCCGTCCCGACCGTTGCGACGGTCCCGTTCGGTGTGCTTGCCAAAAGTTGGGGCGTGGCCGGTCTGGATTTTGTCAAGGCTCTCGAAGCCAGCTACAGCACCGACATGGCGAATCTCTCTGGCGGCGGCGCGCTCGGCATGCAGTCTCTCGATGGCGCACCGAAAAATTATTTCGAGTTCCGCGACATCATCGCCGGCGCCATCAAGAGCGGTGCCGCGAAACCGAACCCGAAGGCACTTATCGAATATTGCAACAAAAGATTTGGCCTCGCGCTCAGCGACGCGGCTGAGTATGTGGAGCGGTTTTACCGCGATTTGAAAACTGGTTTAAACAAAAAACGGAGTGCGACATGAGCGATGGAAAACAAGTTGGTGCCTTCGAGGCGCTGTTGGGCGAACTTGACATCATAGCCAAGGCACTGCCGGCAGACGGGGGCGATAAAGTCATTGCTGCCGCAGCCGGTGGCACTGGTGAAGCGGGTGGCAAGAAAGACGGTGGCAACACCGGTGGCGAAAAAGTCGAAGGCAAGAAAAAAGAAGGCGAAGGCGAAGAACTCGACGAGGATGGTAACCCGCTCGTGAAGTCGCTGACTGTCACTATCAACGGCCAGGAAGTCCAGGCTGAAGACGGTACTGCGCTGGTCAAGGCGCTGATCGGGCGCATCGACGACACGGAAGACGTGATCGCGAAAGCGCTGTCCGCGACCATTGGCATCGTCAAGAAACAAGGCGAGGTCATCACGCGGCAAGCCGAAATCATCAAGTCGCTGCAGGGCGATGTGCAAAAAATCGGCAACCAGGGTAATGGCCGCAAGACGCTGCTGAACATTCACGACAATGCGTCGGCGACTTTAGCGAAGTCCGAAAATGCTGGACAAATCGATGGCTCGACCTTCATGGTGAAAGCCACTGCTGCCTTCGACGCTGGCAAGATCACCGGCAAAGACCTGACATTTATCGATGTCGCACTGCGCAACAACCAAGCGCGCGAAATCGATCAGTCTCTGGTCGCAAAGGTTCTGGCATAACCCACCCCACCAACCCGTCAACTTAAAGAGGAATCAAAATGGCAGGAATTTTCAATCAATATGCGGGGGTGGTACCAGGCGGTGCTAACCCTGTTCTGGGCGGCTCGCAAGGCGGGGCCCTTTCCAACTTCGAGGACTTGCAAAAAGCCCTCCAAGCCAGCAACTACCAAACCGACGTCGCGACCCTGACCGGCGGCGGCTCGCTTGGCGTTCAATCTCTCGATACGGCCATGAAAACCGTGATCCAGGAGAATGAGAACTTCACGCTGTTCAACATGCTGCAGTCGACCAACGCGACGAATATCGTCGACGAATACGTTCGTCAGACCGGTGTCGGTGGCGTGTTGGCGGGTTCGGCGAATTCTCAAATGGGCGTTGTCGCATCGGCCCAAGGCGCTTACGCTCGTGAAGTCGGCTTGGTCAAGTTCCTGATGTCCCTGCGTCAAGTCGGGTACGTCCTGAACATCGGCAAGAACATCATCGAGGCGACTGCGGTCGAAGAACGCAACGGCGCGCTGCAATTGCTGACCGATGCCGAATACATGCTTTTCCACGGCAACGCCTCGGCATCGCCGGTTCAATTCGACGGTATCTTCACGCAGATCGATGCGCAGATCGCAGCCGGCAATATGTCCAGCGGCAACGTCTATGACTTGCAGGGCGCAAAGCTGAATAGCGTACTGCCGTTCTCGACCATCAACGCGAATGTGCAGGGGTATGGTAGCTGGGGTAAGTCGACCGATGCCTTCTTGCCGATGTCTGTGCAGACCGATTTGAACACCGATCTCGACCCAGCATATCGCTGGATGCCTGCCGGATCGAATACGCCGATGCTTGGCGGCCATGTGGAAGCAATTCGCCTGACTCACGGCGCATTGAAAACCCATATGGACACGTTCCTGCACGATACATTGAATCCGATGACCGTGCCCTGGGACGGCGCAACCGACACGAATTACACTGCGGCGGCAACTGCCAATGCCGGTATCCTGCCGGCCAGCCTGACCATTGCAACCAATTCGGATCCGTCGAGTTCGTTCAACGCCTCGCGTGCCGGCTTATACTATTGGGCTGTCGCTGCAATCGATGCCACTGGCAAGGGTTACAGCGCCTGCGTAAAGAGCGCGCAAACTTCCGTCGCCGCCGGCTACAATGCCGTGTTGACGATTACGCGTTCGACCGCAGGAACCGAAAGCGGATACGCCTTGTATCGTTCGTACCAGAACGGCCCGAACACATCGTCGACACTGCGGCTGTTCAAGGTCATTCCAGTCGGCGGCGCTACCACTACCTATACCGACCGGAATGCCGATATCCCCGGCACTTTCCAGGTTCCGCTGTTGAACATGGGCCAAGCCGCCGATGCGATCGGCTGGCGCCAATTCCAACCGATGACAAAGATTCCTTTGCCTTTCGGTGTTGGCGGCGTACCCGTTATCTCGTGGTTTCAGTTCCTGTTTGGTTATCTGCGTATGACCAAGCCGAAACACCACGGCTACATCAAAAACATCTTGCCTTCTAAGGCAACGTGGCGGCCATTCACGAACGAGTAATCGCGGCTGTCTGCGGCCCCTGGCTCCGGCCGGGGGATTATCAATCGTCGGAGTAATAGATCATGCCACGAGTAATTTGTAAGTTGGAATATGCGTCCGAGTTAATAGACGGCATCGTATTTGAACGCCACGGTGAGCATCTCATCTCGGCGGAAATATCGGACGAAAAGGCAATGCATTTTACGTCTATCGCCGGTTTTGAATTGGCTGACAGCCAGGACAGCGAGATCCTGGCGCTGACAGAACAGGCGATTGCGCTTGGCATTAAGGTTGACTCGCGCTGGAAAGTGCAACGCCTCACCGCTGAGATCAAGAAGGTAGTTGACGCAAACGAATTCGCTGAAAAGCAAAACACGCTGACTCTGCAGAGTGCGGGCAGCGCCAAGGAATAACCGGCCGCCGGCCATTTTTTTAGAGAGAATGAAATGAGCAAAGCCCCGCAGGGTTCCAACCAGGAACAAGTCAACAATTCGTCTCCGGCGATGTCCGTTGCCAAGGTAGGCGATTGCATCGGCGATCTGATCAATCTCGAAAATACGGGCATGATTACCAAGGCCGGGTTGGCGATTAAAAGCGGGGGCGCGTCGCCGCTTGCAGCAGCTGCATCAGGTTTTGTGGCTCAGGTCAACGGCGCTATCGTTTATGTGGCTGCGGCAACAAGCATGCCAGCCATTGCCGGCACGTTGCCGACTGCCGACAGCGCGGCCTGGGCGTTTTATGTGAACCAGTCGGGAACGCTAAGCGCATCGGCAATGGCCACGCCAGCATCCACCGTTGCCGGTGCAATTGCCAATTTGGTCTCGTTGGCGGCAGCCACCGCGCCGGCCCCAGTAGGTGCTCAGCAACCAGTCTACTCGGCATTGATCGGCTTCATCGTGGTATCGAATGCGACTGGCGGCAACTTCACTGCCGGCACGACCAATCTCGATGCTGCCAGCGTGACCACGCTGTATTTTGATGCTCTCGGTAACAGTCAGTTGGTGCCATTGCTAACGCAGGAAAACCGCCCAATCTATTAAGCCAGGACTACCCCGGCTGACAAATCCGCTGTCCGGGAATACCGCTCAGCGGATTTTTAATGGGTTCACATGACTACGATTATTGTCGATCAAGCAGTGACGGTACCGGTTACGTTGTTGACCAATGGCGTCCCGACGCCGATCGCATCCGGGGCGACCGTCACGGCGCAATTATTCGATGTCGTCACCGGCGCTGCGTTATTCACGCCAGCGATTACGTGCTTGTCTGGCGATGCCGGCTCAAATTGGGCTGCGGGTCTGGTTGCGGTCGCATTGACCGCGCTTCAGACCAATACGACCGCGCCGCCGGTGGCGATGTTGGTCATCGTCGTGGACGGGAAGCCATATCGTTTCCGCCTTGATATCGAGGTGGCGAACTCTGCGCCGACGCGCTCGGATCTGTTCGTGAAAGATTTCATCGTCTCGGATATCCGTTCTGACCAACTTTATCTGTTGGCGTTGACGATCATGCCGAACCTCACCGTAACCGATGACTACATCTGGGAGAGGGTACTCGCGGCTGAATCAGATGCCAGTCGCCGCCTGCGGGTCAGGTTCGTGCCGACGGCATTTTTCCCGACGCCGCCCACAAGCGATCAGATAACGGCTCTGAACGGTATGCCGTGGGATATCGACCCCGCCTATGACTACGACCCCGCCATGTTTCAGGGAGACAACTGGAGTTTCATCCAACTCAGGCAGCGCCCGCTAATCAGCTTGACCTCGGTCATGTACAATTACCCGAGTGAGAATGATTTCAACTACGTGTTGCCGCTGGATTGGTTCAAATGGGATTTGAAATACGGGCAACTCCGCATCGTACCGACTTCGAACATCTCGATGGCGATGCTGGGCGGCTTCATGATTCAACTCATCGGCGCCGGGCGTGTGATACCGCATATCCTCAATATAACCTATGTTGCCGGCCTTACCGATGTCTGGCAGAAGTGGCCAGATATAATCGACCTCATCAAGAAAATGGCGGTCGTGCGCGTCATCGGCGACATGTTCTTCCCGTCCAGCGACAGCATCAGCGCCGACGGGCTCAGCCAGTCGCTGTCGGTCGACATGGAAAAGTATCGCGACATGATCGATGTCCTCATCGACGGCCCCAAGGGGCAGAATGGCGGTCTCAAGACTGCTATCCATGGTGTTCGTGGGATTGTGATGTGATGCAGCTAAGCCCATCAAAATTTAATTCCTTCCTGGCCGGAATCGGGCAGCAGTACACCTGGCGCAAATCCTACGCCTGCCCATGCACGGACCCGCACAGTGGCGCACCGAAACCATCATGCCCTATTTGTTTCGGGAAGGGTCGTCAATGGCTTGCCGGCGTGAATGGAGTCGCCGGCATGACTGGCATGTCCACGCAGCGGGCATGGGCACAGTTCGGTCTCTATGAGAGCGGCGACGTCGTGGTCTCGATCGGATCGGACTCGCCGATGTACACAATGGGGCAGTATGACCGCGTGACGGCATTGAACGCAACCAATCAATTCAGCGTTGTCTTGACGCATGGCGCGCAGGTGGAAGCGCTGGTGATGACGGTCAACTCGATTGATCGCGTATTTTGGTTGACGACCGATGGCACTGCAGTAGTTGAGGGCGGTATCCCTGTCGTCAATTCCGATGGCACGCTGACATGGGCTGGCGGCGCGCCGCCGGCGAATACCAAGTACACCGTCTCTGGGTCGAAGTTCTTGGACTATTTTTGCTTCGGCGACTTTCCGTCGAACCGTAACGAGCACAGCGGCGCGCCGTTGCCTAAGCGCGTTGTGCTCCGCGACTTTGATTTGTTCCGGCGTTAGGGTTCGGCGAACGCCAATTTGATTACCTCATCTGCCGCCGGTTGCATGGCCTCGGCGACCTTCTTGGCGATGTACTGGCCTGGTTGCGCCGGGATGATCCAGCCTGCAGACCATTCTCCCATAACGCGAAATGTGAGATATGTACTGGACTTCGACTTCTTGCTCGAGGTGTCGAACCGGACCATTCCGTGCTGATTTGTGCCTGGCGCGTTCATGCGGTCGCCCCAGTTGTAGGTAGCGCGCTGGCGCATGCGCACGCGAGCGCCGGTACCGCCATTGTTCTGCAACGCCTTGCCAGTCACCACAGACGGCGCCATGCTCGACGCGGCTTGATAGGTATCTGCCGACATGCCGCTGACATTGTGCCTGAGGGGGATGATCAGATACCGCTGTCCGGCATGGGGGCCGGTCTTGGCGAACCGTATTTTCTTCGATGTCTGGAGCATGCGCTTGAGGTCGCGCGGCGGCCGCCCGGTCTCGATCTCTTCCGCGTATTTGTAGTTGGAACTGATCACGGCCGACAGGTCGGTAGGATACGCTACCGTGATGGACGCCATGTAGGGGGTTTTTTCACCGCTCCATAGCCGTGCCTTTTTGATTGCGTTTATCCAATCTTCCCTGGTGATTTCAGCGATGTTGCGTATGGCCTGCTTGACGCGCGGGAAGACGGCGCCATTCACGACCCTGCGAATATCGTCAGCGTTTGGTAGATCGATGGTGATGGTGTAGTCGGCCATGCCCTAATTATTGCATCCCGTCGTCGTGACTGCACAATAATCTGCATGATCACGCAAATACTGCCTTCTGCCGTCGGGAACGCGCTCAAGATTTATCTTGAGCAAGAGCCGACTGCGCTTGCTTGGGTGATTTTGCGTAATACCACTGGTATTTTCCCATCATACAACGACGTCAATTCCGTCTCGATTTATGAAGGGGACGACGAAACGTATCTGATGGATACCTGCGGCCTCGTCAACGGGACCCTGTACTATTATTGCGAATTTTACTGGGATGGGACGGCTTGGAATGCCACTGCCATAGTGTCAGGGACGCCGAATTACACCTACACCGACCAGTCGGTTGATGTCCTCACAATCGTGCGCGACCGGCTCCAATATGGCCTTGAAAACGAGATCATCATCGGCACGTTGTCGCCGGCCAGCGGGCAGATACAGGTTCTGAATGCGCCGCCGATATTCGATGAAACGAATTTTCCAGTGGTGACGGTGCATGTCGCTGTCGATGGCAGCGGCGACCGCGCTATCGGCGAAATGCCGTTCACTGACGAATTCGATGCGGTCAACAACGTCTGGAAAGAGTCGTCTGGATGGATGGCGCATGTGTCGCTGACTATCATCGGCTGGAGCAAGAACCCGGATGAGCGGATCGCGCTGCGGCGTGCTCTGCGCAAGATAGTCATCGGCAACCTGGAAGTATTCGACAATTACGGGATCATCCTGCCTGAGTTCAGCCAACAAGATGTCGATGCGCTGCCACCAGAATATCCGGCTGCCGTGTATGAGTCCGTTTGCACATTCACATGCGAAGCCCCATCCGGCGTGGCCGATACGCAGCCTGTCTATGTTGCGGATCCTATCGTTAACGCAACCCCTGTTTTCCTATAGGAAGAAAAAAATGCCTGAAGATATCCAACAACCGATCAAGCCTGTGGTTCCTGCTGCAGCCCCTGCGGCTGCAGCCGTGGCCCCTGCGGCTGCAGCGGTGTCGGTGCCTGCTGCCGTGTCGTCGGTTACCGAACCGGCACCGGAAAACGAGATCACGCTTGAGCGTTATGCGATTGCGCGGTCGAAGACATGCGGTCGCGCCGTCGAAGCGCTCAATGCCTTCGCAAAGTCTGAAAAGCGCGCTGGCAACCATAAGGCCACGCGGTCTGCCTACGATGCTCGGTATGAAGCATTCATGAACCAACCGGTATAAAGGACGATCATGCCATATTTCTTCAACGGGCATTTGTACATCACGCCAACTACCGTGTCGGCGGTCAATGACGATGCAATGCTCAATCAAAATCTCAGCGTCGGGAATGTTCTCGCTGTCATCGGGCAAAGTACCGGCGGCACGCCCAACACCCCGCTGGTATTCGGCGACCCCGCGACCGCGCTGGCAACCCTGCGCACTGGCGAACTCGCGCAGGCTGTCACAAAAGCGTTCAATCCCAGCAATGAAGTTGGCGGCCCGACTACCGTCGTCGCGATTCGCGTCAACCCGGCTGTGCAGGCTGGCTTGACGTTGCTGGATTCTTCGGCGAATCCTGCCATTACCCTGCTTGCGTCCGATTACGGCCAGTACACGAACCAAATCAATGTCGATGTGGCCGCTGGCTCTACCAATGGCGTATACATCACTACCGCTCTCGGTAGTGATGTATACGCGCAGAACAATATCTATGCGGCGCCGATGACCGTCGTCTATACCGGCGCGCAGGCGACTGCTACGGTGACTGTTACCGATACCACGATGACCCTCTCTGCGCCGGCGGGGACACCGATCGCTGCCATCAGTTTGGCCTCATTTCCTACCGTCCAGCAGTTGGTCGACAACATCAACACTTTCCCAGGATTCGCGGCGGCTGTGTTGGGCGTTTCCGGGAGTATGCCGTCGCTGAACGGCTTGGATGGCGTCACCGCACAATCCATCAAGACGACAGCATTCACCGTCACCGCAGTGCTGCAGGCAGCCATCAATTACCTGAACAGCCCACAATCTGGCGGTCTCGTGGTTGCGGCGCGGCCATCTAACGCGCTGTTGCCGCCAGCGCCATTGGCAACGACCTACCTCACTGGTGGCACAGATGGCACCGTCACCAATACCCAGTGGAGCAACGCCTTCACGACCTTGCAGACGCAGGATGTGAACTGGATTGCGCCGTTGTCGGCGACCGGGTCCATCATCGCGATGGCCGACGCGCATGTGCAGTACATGTCGACTGTCGGGCGGAAAGAACGGCGTGCGATCTGCGGAATGGCGCTTGGCACGACCGATGCCCAAGCGCTCACCGAAGCGCTTAGCCTGAACAGCAACCGAACATCGATTGTACACATCGGGTACTACGATTACGACTGGACGAACCAAGTAACGGGTCTGCAACTGTATTCCCCGTACATGGCTGCCGCCGTGGCCGCTGCGGCCTTCTCCGGCGTCTCGCCAGGAACGCCATTGACCAATAAGGCGCTGACGTTTAGCGGCGTCGAGCGACGGTTGACCAACCCAACCGAGACCGACCCCCTTATCCAAGGCGGCGTCTTCTGCATCGAGTCGACGTCAAAAGGATACTATGTCGTGCAGTCGATCTCGACGTGGTTGGTCGATTCGAAATACGATAAGGTCGAACAGTCCGTCGGCTGGGCGCTGGATTTCGTATGTCAGAACGTCCGCAACGCATTGGACCCACTGCGCGGTCAGAAAATGACGCCGCAGTTGTTGCGTCGTGCAGTCGATATCACGGAATCACAATTGCGGGCCCTTGCCGTTCAAGAGCCACAGGGACCAGGAGTTATCACTGGCGATGCGGCTAGCCCTGCCTATACCGGGATTACGGCATCGGCCGCTGGCGATGTCCTATCCGTTCAATTCCAATGCAGCCCGGTATTGCCGGCAAACTATGTCGCTGTGACGGTCTACGCGGTGCCGTATAGCGGTACCGCGACGGCATCTTAACCCCAGGGAGTGAAACGTGGCAATCCAACAACAAGTAAATCTCAAGACGCGCACTGGCAATAAATGCGCGGTCATGTTCGGTGGCATTCAGATCGGGCTCTTGCAGTCGGTGCGCATGAACGACGACTATTCACCGGAACCGGCATCAGGTATCGGCGACATCCACGTCCAAGAGTGGGTTCCAACGATGGCGCGGCACAATATCAGCATCCAGGCGATGGTGCTCAACGTCGGTGAAATGATCTCGGCCGGCGTGGCGGCAGAAAATGGCGACGCCATGCTGCTTGGGCTCGTATTCGACATCGTTGTTTCCGACAATACTGGGGCATTGCTGCGCAAGTACGTCGGGTGTTCGTACGCTTCCGGCGATATCGAAGTCAGCAAGCACGCAATCGTCATGCAGGCCGGCCAGTTCAACGCGCTCGATACGCAGGGAACCGGCTGTTGAGAATACTTCTTGGCCGTGGCATGAAGGGGCGGCATCGTCTGGTGCCGCCCCTTTCGTCGTGATAGGAGAATGAAAACTCCCACCCACAATCACATACACCATCATGCCACGTCAAGCACATGCAACAGATTTTTTCGTTGAAGTAGATCGGCTCGGTCGCTTCAATTTCGCCAGGCGCACCATCGAAGACACGTTCAAGATCCGTGGACAATACCACCAAATCACCAGCGGCTACTATGATGACGACGGCAACATGTGCGACCTCGGCGCGCTATCCTATGTGACGGTCAGAGCGCTACTAGTTTCCGGCCCTGAGAATTTCGACATCGATCAACTTGATCCACTTGTGGATGATGAAGTCGATTCCAAGTTGGTCGCAATATGGAGGGCACTCCGAGAAAAGGAGCTCTCTTTTCGACCAAAAGCGCGGGTCATCGGCGCGGGTGGAGGGGCGGAAGCTGGCGCAAACTTACCGGCTCTGGTTTCGGAAGCAGTACAATCTCGCGCCGACTGACCCCCGGTATCTTGCCGCCACGGACGAACAGATCGAGACCGAGTGGTGGGCATACCAGTATCAGGCTGGCAAGGTCCAAGAAGAATTCCTTGACGAGCAGTTCAGTGTCGAGGATGAGCTGGCAAGGATAGAGCAGGAAGCGGCTGAGCGCGATCGCGCGGCGCCGCCTGACGATTGGGAAGATATCGATGGCTGACGTAAAAATTGGCGTAAACGCCGACGGCAAGAATGTCGCCAAGGCGATCGAGGAAATTACTGCGTCGGTCAATGATTTGGCCAAGGCGGTTGCATCTTCCGGCAAGGTCAAATTCAAGCCGGCTGATGTCGGTACCGCTGCGCGCGATATCGCACTGCTGAACAAGCAATTCGAGATCGCCGTTGCGCGGTCGAAGGCGCTGCGCGACGCCCTCAAGGCTACCGGCCAAGCCGGCAAGTCCATCAATGAGGTCGACTTTCAAAAGCTTGGCGTCAATCCGGCTGCTGCGCAGCGCATGCGCGACAGCGCTTTCTCGTATGCCGCGCGCGGGACGGCTTGGGATATGGGGCCTCCTGCTCCTAGCCAGCCGGCCCCGCCATCACCACGACCTGGGCGCGGTGGCGGCAGGGGCGGCGGCGGCACCAATTTCGCGGCAACGGCTGCAAACTCTTTCGGCGGCGGCGTAGGCGGTGGATTCGGCCAAGTAATTCAGGGCGCAACGCGCGGAGCCGCTGCCGGTTCCGCAGAGGGCGGCGGCATGATGGGCGGCCTCGGTGGGCTTCTAAAGGGAGGTGGAATTGCTGCAGCCGCATTCGGACTATTCAAAGCCGGTCAAGCCGTTTCTGAAGGCTACGACATGGCAAAGGAGCGCGGCACCAATCTCGACACGCTCAAGCGCCAGATGGGCGACCTCGGCGTCAGCTTCGCCGGTCTCAAGACCATGACCGACATCGCCAGCGCTGGTCTTGGCGTCAACTCGAAAGAATTCGCGGCACTCGCTGAACAATACAATCAGGCAAGCCACAACGCTGAAAAGACGCCTGAAGGTCTCGGCGGTGCCGTGCGCGATGCCACGCAGTTTGGGCGCGCCTACGGCATTGACCCTGGCGCGTCGGCGGGGTTCTTCGGCGGCATGCAGAACATGAATCCGAAGCAAAACAATCGCGAGTTGGCGCTCCAGATCGCGGAAGCAGTTGAAAAGGGTGGTGGCCGCGCGATGGCGCCGGACGTGATGCAGTTCCTGCAGACGATGGCGTCGTCGGTGTCGCGCAATAGCCTTGGCATCGCCAATACCGACGCCTACAGCGCAGCGTTCGGGAATATGCTTGGTAGCGGGCGCACCGGCATGACTACTGATAACGTATCGTCGATGCTCGGACAGGCAAATAATGCTATTTCGCATATGGGTGCTGCCGGCGAAGCTGGTCGAAATTTCCAGATCGGGTCGTACAATAAAACATACGGTCAAATGAATCCAATGGCCGCCGAAGCGCTTGCCGCTGGCGGCATGTTCGCGACACCGAATAGCGTGTTCGGGGATAAAAATTCTGACCTCTCTGAATATTTCCGTCGCCATGGCGGCGATGTCTCGCGGCAATGGGGCGGGAAGAACGGCAACGTGACTTCGTGGGGGTCGATGAAGGCAGGGTACGAGTCGGCATTCGATAAGGGCGATACCGGGAATTGGCTGCGCCTGAATGCCGTGCAGCGCGATCTCGGGTTGAATTCTCCGCAGCAAGCTGCTGCCATGATGAATCTTGATGAGAAACAGGCTGGCGGTCTTCAAAATTCATTGAAGCGGGCCGGTGTCTCGCTGAAGGATTTGAACGAAGGTGGGATCAAGACCATGGCTGCCATCGGCGGCGCCGACAGTCATGCTGATCTGGACAAGATTTACAGCCAGATCGGTGGCCGCACCGGCAAGGATGCGCTATCAGAAAATGAAAAAACGCACCTTGATGCCGCACAGAAAGGAAATACCGAGGATTTCCGCGATGCATTGTTGAAGGTTATGGCTGGCAAAGACCAGGAAATGACTGAGGCGAAAGATATGCTTGCTGGCATCAAGGCGATTGAAACTGCCGAGACTGCGCTTGGCGACAAGTTGATCGGTCCGATTAATTCCATTCGCGACGCCACTCTCCGCATTGCCAGCGTCATCGCAGGGCCAGAGAAAAAATCTGAGATGGAACTTGGTGCCGAACGTGGCATGGAGGCTGCCAAGGACCGATTGCCTAATGTTGATATTAAGGACCGGGTTAAATCGCACATCCAACTTGCAAAAATTGATATAAAGCCAAATCTACATACTGACAAGGCAGAACTTCGCGCAGAAGCGGATCGCCAGTGGAAGGAGGCTGGTTTGCCTATAAAAGGACAATCTGGCGATATCGACCAGCAAAGTTCCGATATCGCCAACACGTATGCGCAGACTGGCGGCACAAAGGCGCAATCTGACATCGACAAGTTGATGGCGATGGGATGGTCTGCTGAACAGGCCGCCGCGATCGCCGCCAATCTTCAAGTTGAAAGCGGCAGCAATGAAAAGGCTGTCGGAGATAATGGACTCGCGCGCGGAATCGCCCAATGGCATCCAGACCGGCAAGCAGATTTTGCCAAATTTTCTGGGCATGACATGAAATCGTCCACTCACGATGAGCAACTTGCTTTCGTGAATGATGAATTGCGAAATGGGAAATACAAAAAAGTAGGTGATAAATTGTCGCATCTTTCAGATGCCAACGATGCCGGATCGCTGATTTCACGAGAATATGAGCGTCCAGCAGATGCCGCCGGCGAAGCATCAAAGCGTGGACGTCTAGCATCTTCTCTGGCATCCGCGCACGATAGCCTTACTATCCATCTAAAGGTCGACACCACTGGGCGCAATGCGCAGGGCGGAACATCTCAGCACACTATCGAGACATCGGTGCCAATCGCCCGAGGTAGCGGCAATCAAACAATCGCATTGGCATCGCAATGAAATTCGAATCCCGCATACCAGGGATAGATGTGATCCTGGTAAAAAACATCGTCCGCACGACCTTGAACGGGTCGATACCGACATCGCAGCGCGACGCCCAGACGCGACAGATCAACCTCACCAAATACATTGGCGACGGGAACAGCGTGCGCGTGAACAAGTCCGTGCGCGAACCCGCTGGCGCGTTCTCGATCACACTCACCGAGCAATTGTTTTACGATGGCACGACAAACACTGGCGACTCGCTGTATTCCGTTATAGAACCGATGGACTACATCGAAATCCGCATGACCGGCAATGCCTACAAGCAGTCGGAAAATGGCGCGTGCTCGCGCATTCCCATGATCATGCGCGGCTTCATATCGCGGATCGCGTATTCCGAGACAATGGGCGCCGACGGCCACCCGCATCGCAATATCGTCGTATCCGGCCAGGACTACGGGAAAATCCTGCAGATGATCCAGCTTTTCTACATGCCTGGCACGCCGGAGAGCAACAACTACATGACGGAATTCCCATTTTTTGCGCAGTATGGGATTGGCGCTACCGTGCAAAATGCGGTGAAATTCATGCAGGACGTATTCAATAACGTGGTGAACCCGTATGTGGCGGCTCTGCGAGAATATTCGAGTGGGGTGGGATCGCCTGGACCATTAATCCCAATCAGCCTCGATTTTAGCTCTGCCATCGCCGGCACCGTGTCTCCGTTCGGCGCCGGCGGCTTCGGCCAGGGAACGATATGGGAATTGATCAAGTCGTTTGGTGACATCGGGACATGGAACGAGTTTTTTATCGAGGACCGCGAGGACGCACCGTATGCGGTGTACCGGCCAAATCCATTTATGGACGCCGCCGGACTGCCGATATTCACATTCCCCGCAGGGAAATTCCCGGGATTAGCCGCGAACCAGGTCCAGATCACGCGCGCCGATGTCGTCAGTATCTCAGCGGAACGATCTGATTCTGATGTCGCGAATTATTTCTGGGTCGACTCGCCACGGTTCAACCTCTGCTATGAGCCGACCATGAGATCAATGGCGGTTCTTGACCAAACAAATGACCCGGCCATGGGTCCATACGTGACCGCCTATCAGAACGTCGACCCGCAGCTATACGGCACTAAAAAGATGTGGGAGCAGACCCAGCAGGGCGGCCAGGACGAGACCATCAACGGGAACGGTGTCGCCGCCGGCGCGGTGCGCGATACCAATCAGACCAGCTTTACGGGCTGGATGAAGGCGCGCCGCACCGACATGGTTCGTCAAAACCGCGACAACGTGATTTTTGAGCGGGGGTCGATGCGGCTAAAGGGGAATGAGTCCATCCGCGCCGGAACGTACCTGTCCTACGAGCATGGCGACTACACGTCGCTCTATTACGTGGTTTCTGTCGAGCACGACTACGCGCCGTTCGGGAACTTCTTCACGTCGGTTCAGTTCGAGCGCGGAACCAACTTCATGGATCGCGTGCGCACGAAAGCGGATACTGATTCGCCGTATCTCTCTGAAATGGTCGATTTATCATGAGCAAGGGATTCGGCATCGTCGTCGCTACCTACCCAAGCGGCAACTCCATCGACGTGCTAATGAACAGCAACGGCGCCAGGCTATCCAATGTCCAGGTGATGTCTCCGACTGGTTCTGACAGCACTGGACACGTCGACCTCCCTGATATCGGCTATGTTCTCGGTGACCCTGCGCGCTGGAACCCGATCGGCCCCGCGACACGATACATGCAGGCTGTCATCGAATGGATAGAGGGGGTGCCTGTCTGCATGGGGTTCTTGCCGCCGCAAATCAACCAGACCAGTTTCGACCGCAAAAATTTCCATGTCTTCCGCCATGCCAGCGATGTCTACAAAACCATCAACGCCGCCGGCGATATCGAGGAATATCACCCGAGTGGCTCGTTTGTGCGCCTCGCGGCGTCGCCAGTTCACGAGGATCTCACCGGCCAGGATTTTGATTTGACGTGGGCGATCAAGCAAAATACTGGAGGGGCCGTGCATTGGCATGTGACGGTGGCCAATGCCGGGACCGTGGTGGCAACGCTAGATATCGACCCCAGCGGGAACGCTGCGCTGGTGAATAGTGGCAATACGACGGTAACCACGACCGGCAACCTCTCCGCGACCGTAGGCGGCACGGCATCGATTACCTCGACCGGCAACATGGAATTCACGGCACCACAGATTACGATGAACACGCCGACACTAATCGCTACCGGCAATCAAAACACGTCCGGCACGACCACTACCGCCGATCTGGTGGTCCCTTGACGCCAAATATTGCTGTCATCGGTACGACGTCAAGTCATGGCGGATCAATGACTACGGCTACAGGGTCAAAATTCTCGACGCCTGCCGGCGCGGTCTGTCGGGTCGGTGACCTGCATGTATGCCCAATACCAGGGCATGGCACGACGGTGATCGTATCTGGCGGCGCCACGAAAGCGACTGTCGGCGGCTTGGCCCTAGCCATCAACGGATCAGTCGCTGGCTGCGGCGCGGTTCTAAATAGTGGTTTCGCTCCGAATTGCTCCACGGTGTGAGCGTTCGTGACCACATAATCAAGCCATGTCCATATCGTCCATCACGTCGGCTATCAATGGTGCTGCGAGTTCGCTTAACTCGTTAGTAGGCGCGCCATCGCCGCCATCGAGTCAAAAGGCGTTGGCGGTAACATTCGTTCTACTCGACAAAGCAAATGGCGGCAGCAAATCTCTTGATCTGATTATCCGTCCCGAGGACTTGACCCGCACTGATGTGTCGCGCATAACCGTGCAGCAGACGCTTGGCGGTGCCTGGGGCGATGATTTTGGTGTCGGCCTCTCGACAATCAATATCAGCGGTACCACTGGCTGGCGTGGTAATAAGTCTGGCGATGGCAGGGTCCAGTTTTCAAATTTAAAAAATCAGGTATTCACGGACTGGCATGCGCGGCGCAACAAGGCGCTAAAGGCAGGGAAAGACCCCGCCGGCGTCATGTTGGTTTTTGTCGATACGCTCAACCAGAACCTCGACTCCGTGATCCCGATGACTTTCACACTTCGCCGCTCAAAGTCGCGGCCTCTGCTGATGCAGTACAACATTTCGATGATTTCCATAGCCTGGAAGGTTGTGCCGCCACCGGCACCGTCCTCTGCTGGCGGTCTCGCGGGCTTGCTGGCGTCAATCAAAAACCTCATTGCGGCAGCCAATAATGTTGTTAATTTCGTCAAGAGTGCAATAGGGCAGGTAACTGCTTACATCAATACGGCAACGACCATTTTTCAGAGCGTTACCAATTTGATACAAAATGCGCAGTCGATACCGCAGAGCCTACTCGGGCCAGCGATAGCGTGCGCGCAGGCCGGCGCGACCATGTTTTCAACGATTGCCAGCATGTCGGGGTCGACATCACAGTCTGCTGCGGCCATGGCGACTGCTTCCGATTTTTCAAATATCTTGTGCTTGCTCAATAACGCCGTCAACACGGTGCAGACGTATCCAGACTACACGCCTTTGTACGGCGCATCAAATTGCAGTAGTACCAGTGGAGGCTCTCCACCAAGTCCATACGCTGACACGAACCCATTTTATGCGGTAGTTGGGGCCCCGCAAAATGCGCCGGCACCGGCATCGACCACTGCGGCGGCACCGGTCATCGTGGTGCCGACTGTCTTGCCGCCGACTGTGACGATTACGCCGGCCGCGCAGCAATCGCTTGCGCTCATCAATAATTCAGATCCGGTATTGGCGCCAATGTCCATGTCGGCGCTTGGTACTGCAGCAGGCGCCATCGCATCCGGGATAACACTCAAATGAGCACGCCTTTTGATCGGCCACTTGTCGGATACCGTTTTGTCCTGACGCAGTACGGCGACACGTTACTGTCCGTGGCCGCGCGCGAGCTCGGTGACGCCAGCCAGTGGTCGACCATCATCGCGCTCAATGGCATGGTCTATCCCTACCTGACTGACGACCCGGCAAAGGCCGGAACCGGCGTATTCCTAAATGGCGGCTACATCACCGTGCCGGGGAGCACGCCCGGGGCAGATACGAATGACCCCAATGCTGTTTTTGGAACGGACATATTGCTGCAGAACGGGTTGCCGATATTCGTGAACGGGGATATTGGGACAGTAAGTGGCGTCCAAAATCTTAAACAGGCGCTCACAAATGCGCTCGACACCGATCAAGGTGAATTGCTTTTTCACCAGACTTACGGCACGGAAATAAGGAAACTTCTTGGGACGATGAATAACCATGCGGCTGTGCTGTTGGCCGCGCAATATGCGAGCGATACCGTATCGGCCGACCCCAGAATATCCAGTATCACCAGTTCAGTTGGGACGCTAGTCGGCGATGCAATTTCCGTTACTGTAATTGCACCGACTGTGCAGGGCACTACGTCAAAAACCGGGATAACTTATTAGGGATCGATAGTGGCATTCCAACTCAAAAATTTTGTTTCTATTGTTGCGTCGATGGTAAACCGCATGAAAGCGACGCAAACAAATTTGACCGACTTCAACATTGGTGCCGCTGGCCGCACGCTAGTGGAAGCGCCAGCGATTGAGATCGACCAGCTTTACCAGCAGATGTTCAACGGACTCACGCAAGCGATTCCGGTAAGCGTTTTCCAATCATTCAATTTCCCGCCACTGTCAGCCATCGGGTCCAGCGGCACCATGACAGTTACCGTGGCAGCGTCGACGAACCCAATCATCATCTCGGCTGGGACGGTGTTCTCGGCGACGGCGACAGCTATCACATGGTCGTCGACTGCCAGCGTAACCATACCGCCAAGCACTACCACGGTCAGCGTTCCCGTGACAGCTACTACCACTGGTTCATCCACGAATTTGGTTGCCGATGTAGCATTCACGATGACGCCTGCGCCGGTAGGATTTTCCAGCGCCACCAATTTGTCTCCGTTCGTGAATGGGCTCGATACCGAGACGCCGGCGGCCCAGCAAATCCGGTTCGCCGCATTCGTAAACTCGCTGCCGCGCGGGACCGTGGCGGCGCTGTACTATGCGATGACGCTTGCGAACGTGCAAGATGCCAACGGCAATATCATCGAGCAAGTGCGCTTGTCCAGCGTCGTCGAACCCTGGCTCACCGATGACACACAGCCTGTGAGTGTTGTGAATTGCTATATCCACAATGGCATCGGCAGCACTTCCGTGGCATTGCAAACGAGCGTCAATAACGTGATCCTCGGCTATTATAATTCTTCCGGCGTAGCCGTTCCTGGGTACAAGGCCGCTGGCGTCAATGTGAACACTGTTATCGCGACCGAGGTAGCCGTGCCCGTGACTGGGGTCATTACGGCAGCGGCTGGCTATTCACTGACAGATCAGGTGATAAACGGCGTCACCGTTCCCGGGTTGGAGACGTTGGCCGCTGCCGCAATCACGTCCTATCTGATAGCGCTTGCCATAGGTCAATCCGCGATTGAAGCAGAGATCGTCGCGCTCGTGATGAACATCCCCGGCGTCTACAACTATGTCGGGAGCTTACCGGCAGCCGACGTAACGGCCACGGTGTCGCAAAAACTGATGCCTGGCACGATCACGTTGACCTGATATGCAAATCACAAAAAAACTCATTGGCTATCTCAATCGAGTCTTTAAAAAAGACCCGTTGCCGTTCCTCGCGCTTGCTATTTCATATGCCGGAACCAGTTTCACATGGTCTATAAAAGATGCTCCCGTCTATACAGCTATCTGGACCTGGGATGATGGGTCAACCACTTGGGATGATGGGTCAACCAATTGGGATGGAATAAATAATGCCTATATTCCCAGCACGACATCTATTTTGACGATTACACCTATCGGTGGCAGCGGCACGACATTGGCGATCGATCTAAGCAAGTACACTATTACCGGGCTCGCCGAATTCATCGCGACTCAGGCAGGGTATTCGGTTAGCTACACAAACTCGTCTGGCATGGCTGCCTTGAGCGCATTAGTGCTCATCAATGGCAGCGGGTCGTCGACGCAACAAAATGGCGGCTTCCTTTACGGGTACACCAATTTTTGGTGGGCGTACATGGACGCATGCGCAGAAGAACTTGAGACCGCTCGGACACAAATCATCGCCATGCCGGCGCAAATGAATACGGTCAATGCCAATGGGTCATGGCTTGATTTTCTCGGAAATTTTTACGGTATCCCCAGAAATCAAGGCGAACTCGACCCGCAATACGGGCCGCGCATTATCGCGATGGTTATCAGGCCGCTTGGGAATAATATCGCTATCGCTGAAGCGTTGCGCGCCATCAACGGCGGTGGTGCCGTGACCGTCCCCGATTACCCGACGCTGACCAACAACAGCTACGGTCTTTTCGATGTGAATTTTTCAGCGAGTTTGGCGCTGTTGAGTGTGATGACACTTGGGGAAATCGAAACTTCCGTGCAAGCAATCGTGAATAAAATGCGCGATGCCGGCACATTTTTGCGCGTGCTGTCGGTTATCAGCCCGATCGAAGGAACGACATATATTGGAGCCGCCGTCATTTCAGGCTGCACAACATACGTTTATCCGCCGCCGTGACACCATAATTTCTTTAACAAAAAAGAACCCGCGACAATGACCTATTCTGCCGTTTTGACAGTTGCCGGAGAGGCGCTCTACGCAGCCGCGCTGATGTCTGGTACGCCTATCGTCCTCTCTACCATGTCCGTCGGCGATGGCGGCGGCAGTCCTATTGCTTCCCCGGATCCGACGCGCACGACGCTGGTTAATCAGGTCTACTCGACTACTATAAATGGGCTGTCGGTCGACCCATTAAATCCGAATTTGATGTGGGCACAGTTGAGTGTCCCGCCGACCGTTGGCGGCTTCACCGTACGTGAGGTGGGGGTATTCACATCTGGCGGGGTCCTATTCGCTATAGCAAATTACCCTGATACCATCAAGGCTGTGGCCGCCAGCGGCACTACATTGGATCTCGTCATCAATCTCGGGATGATAATTTCCAATACGGCGCTGGTGACGGTGACGATCGACCCCAGCCTTGTCGGCGCCACACGGGCATGGGTTATCTCGACAATCACACCTGGGTACATTCTCCCCGGCGGGGCCCAGTATCAGATGCTACAGAAAAATTCATCTGCTGCCGGTGATTTCAGTTGGGCCGATCCGCAATCGCCGTGGCTGGCAACAGCGGCCACGACTGGAGGTGTAGTCAATGTTTCTGCTCTGACGGCAAACAACAAGATCATCGAAGTAACGGGAGCGCTGACGGCAAATGTCACACTGACATTCCCTGCCGCCCCTGGCCGCTGGGTCGTAGTCAATGCCACAACCGGACCGTGGACCGTCACTGCCATTGCGCTTGGTGGTACCGGCGTACCCGTTGCGCAGGGAGCTGCCGACACAGTATTTTGCGATGGCTCGAACGTGCGTTATGCGCTGGCAGACGCGGTTACGCAGCCGCCAATGACTGGTACGACTGCCTTGGCGACGTGCGCCTATGCTGATGCCGCGACACCGTTTCGGTACGTTGTCCCGATCTTGTCGGGGTATGGCACCACGCCTGCATTTAAAAGCCAGGTCGGTGATACCTCTGTTTCGCAGTTTATCAAAGCCTATGCGATGGCTGTGTCTTGGTCGATGCCAGTCCTGTCTACGCTAAATCCCGCCAAGCCGTTGAAAATGCGGCTGCATTTTACTGGGGATGTTGGTGCCGGAAATTTCTACCTGCAACTCGGGTATCAGATCTTCGCAAATGGACCGCTAGGGACTGTCGCATATACCAATGCCGTTGAATCTGTCGCGGCTCCAGCGACGGCAGGGAATTTGTCAAATTATTTGGCTGCTGTGATGGAGATACCGGCATCGACATTGGCATCACAGGATTTGGTAAACTTCGTTTTGACCAGACTCGCCGCCAACGGCGCCGATACAAATACTGGTGATTTCCAGTTGGTAAACATCACCATGGAGCAATAACGATGAGTATTTTACTCGGCAGCCAGAGTCCACAGCAACCTGCTATTTTCTTCCCGTTTTCAACCGTATACACGATCGTGATCGCTGGTATTTATCGGATATCTGCGCTTGGCGCTGGCGGCGCTGGTGGCATGGCATATACCAGCACTGGGACAGCGCAAGCCGCTGCGGGTGGTGGCGGCGGCGGCTTCTCTGAAATCGATGTCTTCCTACCATCTGGTACGGCTATCACTATTTCACCTGGAGTGGGTGGCGCCGGGGTTACGGCGACAAATGGTACTGCGGTAATTGGCAACGCCGGAACATCCACGACGGTGACTGCAACCGGGCTGTCGTTAACGGCAACCGGCGGCGGCGGTGGCGGCGCCAGTATTGTCTCTGGCACTCAGGTATACGGTGGCAGCGCAGGCACTGCATCGGGCGGCTCGAACAACCAAAGCGGGGGCAATGGCGGGGCTGCTCAAGCCACATCGACAAGTACCGGCGTAGCCCAAGCTGCGGCAGGCGGCGGCGCGGCGGCTACGCCTTTGGGCACGGGTGGCGCGGGCGGCGCGGCGCTGACATCAATCACGGGAACGTCGACATATTCAGCCAGCGGCGGCGGCGGCGGCGTGGGCGGTTTCGCTGGCGGTATGGCGACCGCAACTAGCGCGAGTTCTGCAACGGGCGGCGCGGGTACGGGAGGGGCGTCGGTGAACGCTACAAATGCTGTTGGTCTTGGTGGCGTCCCACGTTTGGGGTCATTCGGTGCGAGCACAAGCACCGTTGGCGCGGATGGTATTAGCCGTACCGTTACGCTCAGTGCTCAAAATTTAACAATAGCTAGTGTGGGTTTTGAATCGTTGTTCGATCCGTGGCGCTCATTCACTGGCGGCGGCGGCAGCGGCGGAGCGAACCTCGGAACGAATGGAGGGCTTGGTGCTGGTGGGGGCGGCAGTGGGACTGGTTACTTTGGCGCTTGCGGCGGGACATGTGGCGGCGGCGGCGGTGGTTCGGGAGGCGGTGGGATTTCGGGAGGCGGTGGCGTTGGAGGTCTGGGCGGCTTTGGTGCTGGCGGCGGCGGCATGGCTGGAAACGGCGTCAAGAGCGGAGCCGGCGGCAACGGCATTGTTACGATCGAACGAATCGGGTAAGGGGGCATCTTGAAAAAAATCATTATTTCAATTTTTCTGCTGATCGCATCGATCACTGCAGGAGCCGTTGGGTCAAGCGTTAACCCTTCTGAACCAGCTTTCAAAGAAAATCTGTCATCCGGCCCGATACGCTCAAATTTTGCTGCTGCTTATAGCGACATCAATAATATTTTTGGGCAATTCAATTCTGCGACAGCACCGGCCTCTCCATCAATCGGTAATCTCTGGCTAAACACTGCCGGAACTCCATATTCATTGGATGAATACGACGGCACGAGTTGGGTAAATTTACTCGGAATCAATGCGTCGACGCATTTGCCTTTATTCCCAATTGCTGGCTTTCCTCTCGGGGCATCGGTCGGCAATCCCGGTACCGGCAAGATCGAAGCGCTATTGCCGCCATCGACTGTCACGCAGAGCAACTACGCCTTCGGCACCGCCGACCTGTTCAAAAAGACACGGCGCAGCAATGGCGGCACGGCGATGACCGACACGCTGCCGGCAGCGGGCGCAACCGGATTGGCGAATGGGACGCAGATCAATATCGCTAACGTGGATGCAAGCGCAACCGACACCGTGACCGCTGGCAGCGGGACAACGATCGACGGAAGTTCGACGCTTGTGATTCAGCCAGGGCGCGATATCTGGCTGATTTACGATCTGGCGAACGCAGAATGGCGTGGAGCGGGGAATTCGAGGACGGCGGTTTTGTTTTCCGGCACGCCGCCTACCGCTTCGCAGCTTTGGGGTGGGTCGGCTACGCCTGGGAGTGGGGCGGCGGTTGCAGTCGGGAGTTGCCTGACGCTTTCCGGGGGCGTTCTTTCCAATAGCTGCGGCAGCACGTTTACCGGGCCAGGGTCGTCTACAAATGGATATCTCCCGCAATGGAATGGCGCAACAGGAAATATATTGGCGGCAGGCCTTCCGGTTGGCACAACTGGAAACAACACCGTTGTTGAAACTAATGGAAGTGGGCTGATTGCAGCATCGATCATCCCCGCACCAACGGCAACGACACTCGGAGGAATTGAAAGCATTACGAGTTCAGCAAGCAATTGGATTGACTCAATCAGCACCAGCGGCGTTCCGCATAAATCACAACCTGCATTCTCCGATATTTCAGGGTCTCTAGCAGCCTCTCAAGAACCTGCATTTACCGGAGATATAACGACAAGTGCAGGGTCTACCGCGACAACGCTTGCGAATACCGCCGTCACCCCAGGAAGTTATACATCAGCGAATATTACGGTAGACGCAAAAGGTCGTTTGACGGCGGCGGCAAATGGATCGGGAGGTGGGGCAAATAATTACATCACAAAAACGACAACTTACACCGCCGCTAATAGCGATAATATCTTTGCAGATACCAGTGGCGGTGCGTTCGCAATCACATTGCCACCCACGCCAAGTCAGTACAATCAAGTATGTGTTTCAGACGCAGCAGGAACATTCAGCACGAACACATTGACCATTTCTCGCAACGGTTCAAATATTATGGGGTCCGCCGCAGACATGACAGTGACAACAAATTATGCATCATTTTGCTTGATGTATTACACGACAACACCTGGCTGGAGAATAAAATAATGCGAAATTTCATCAATCGGGCAATCCTTTCAGCAGTTTTATTGTGCTTTTATGCGACCTCTTTCGCGAGCGATTTCAGTCAATTCGCTGGCGGCGGGTCTGCACTACAACCGGCAATATTTTTTCCCACATCAACAACTTATACAATTCCCGTAACGGGAACCTATCGAGTATCTGTCGAAGGTGGTGGCGGTTCCGGCGCGGCGTGCTTAAATTCGCCTTGTGCTTCGTCTGGAGGTGGTGGTGGTGGATTCGCGGAGGTTGATCAGTCGTTTATTTCCGGCACGGTTCTGACAATCACGGTGGGCGCTGGTGGCGCTGGAATTGCTGAATCGACAGGATCAACTTGCGCGAACGGAAATGCCGGGGGAACTACTAGCGTCACCGCGTCAGGGTTCACTACCATTCAAGCGACTGGCGGCAGCGGGGGGACTTGTAGCAAAACAATAAGCGTTACGGGAGGTGCCGGCGGGGTCGGGTCAGGTGGCTCCAACAATCAAACAGGCGGCGCGGGCGGCAATGTCACATGGTCTGCATCCGGGATTATCTCGGGCGGAGGCGGCGCGGGCGGATGGCCAAACGGAACTAGCGGCGCGGGCGGTGCCGGCACTACTCAAAACGGCGCGGGCGGCGGAGGCGGAGTCGGCGGCGCGGGCGGTTCCAGCGGTTCTGGCGGATGTGGCGGAGGCGGCGGTTCTGGCGGAGTCGGCGGCGTCAGCGTTGGGAGTGCTTGTCCTGGCGGAAGTGCCGGCGTCAATGGACTCCACTTTGCGTCAGCGGCAAGCACGGACGGAGCTTACCGCACGGGGGCTGCTTCTGGCTCTGCGACAAACGCGATATCCTTCGGGTTTGATTCTCTGTTCGAACCGTGGCGGGCTATCACGGGCGGGGGTTCACAAGGAAACGAGCCATCCGTATCCCCTGGGACCGGCGGGGGAAGTGGCGGCAGCACCGCCGGTTTCGCTAGCGGGAATACCGGAATTTTGGGCGGTACTGGTGGATGTACAGGAACCTCCTGTATCACGGGCAATTCATCTATTGGTGGTGGTACTGGTGGTGCTGCCTCGTCATCCACGAGTGCAACATCTGGCACGGCGGGCAGCGGTTTAGTTACCGTTGAAAGGATAAAATAATTCTTGACATGGTTGAATTCAAAACTCTTTAAACCTGAAAGCCGCAAATGAAAAAAATACTCGCCGCATTGGTCGTAATGGCCTCGTCTATTTGGCTAAATGCCAATGCGGTCGAGTTGAAACTTGATTTAGATCTGACGCAATATCAGCCGGCACCTGTCGGAAATTGGTATCAGCGCGACATGCCGAACACGATTCGTTGTCGCGCTGTGTCAGGTGCCATTGGGATTTATACCGATCAGTTTTACGATGGTTGGCAAATTGGTTTAGGTGTCGGCAATGCCGGCCGCTGCACGTCAGATGCGATGATTCATAACGTCGACGATTGCTCAGTAGGTTGTGGACCAATCAGTCACATGCAAGGCCAAGGAACTATGCCATTCGGCTATCTGATGGCACGCAAGACATGGGGAAGCTGGTTCGCTGAAGGTGGATTGTATGTGACTCGGCCAAACTATGAAAATACGAATTTTAATTGGTATGGACCGCCGCCGACATATCAGGTCGGTCCGCTTGTTAGCCATATCGATCACGCAGTGAAGAACACGCCAGGATTTGGTGCTGCTGTCGGTTATACTTTCGCAAAAAACTGGTCGGCAATTCTAAAAATCATCCCGACTAAATCGACCAACACGCAACCAGATCCAAACGGTTCCAGTGGACAAACCTACTATCGCCCAATTTATTCCGGTGCGCTTGGTTATGCTGCATCAATCGGGGTCCAATTCAGTTATTGAAATTTGAGTAAATTCGTGACATTAAAATAGGTGCAATGAGATGGGGACACAAGCCATGCCAGAAAGCGAATTAAGGGATTCACTGCACCCGATAGATCGCCGGATGAATGAATCTTCTCGGAGAGATTATGTAATGGAGAGCCTTGAAGAAGGGCGAAAGCAATTCGCGGCTATTCATGAAAGTCTGAATAAACTTACCGAGACCGTCGGTACGATGAGCGTAAAGCTTGAAGAAAATACGGTTTTGACAAATAGGGCAGTTGAATTGGCCACCAAGACGGCCGACGGAACCGCCGATCTGGTAAGGATTTCTGAGTTCGGTACAAAGATCACAAAATTTGGTCGATTCGTTGCGAGCACAGTCGCGGTATGCACCAACGCATTGAGCGCATTGTCGAAGGTTCTCGTGCCAATTCTTATCCTATACGCGATCGGCGTCACGCTATGGCATGGCGACAAGTTGAACTGGAAAGATATTCTTGATTGGGTGAAGCAAATATTATGACTCGTTCCACAAAAGATCAACTCGGCGGACAGAATGTAGCGGCATTTTTGGACATGCTGGCTGCATCTGAAATTGGTCCGGCATTACTGTCAGAATCTGATGACGGATACAACGTGCTCGTTGGATCGACGCCATCGCATCCGCTTCTATTCACCGACTACTCGCACCATCCGAATGTGTTCAATCAAGCGTGCGACAGCACGGCAGCCGGCCGCTATCAACTACTGCACAGATACGCCATAGCATACATTGCATCGCTTAATCTGCCAGATTTCTCGCCGATTAGCCAGGATGCCATTGCGGTTCGCCAGATCAAAGAGCGCGGTGCGCTCCCACACATTATCGCCGGCAATTTCGCTGTTGCAGTGCAGTTGTGCAGCAATATCTGGGCAAGCCTTCCTGGAAACAATTATGGGCAGCACGCCAATTCGTTGACGATGTTGCAGGCCGCATATGTCGCCGCCGGCGGCACTCTATCTGAGGGATCGACATGAAATACGGACGTCGGCCAGCGCGCCATACACTCAAGACAATGCGTTCTGCTATCGTGATGCATCGGCATTTGACTGCACTCGGTCACGCGCCTGCAGTTGGTAACGATTATGTGTCGGCGGTTACGGTTCCATGGGGCATGTATTTGAACGATTCCATTGGGGATTGTGTCTGCGCTGACACAGCGCATGCATTGATGCTGCGCACCGCCAATTCGTCTGGCATCGTTATCCCTACCGATGCCGATGTCCTTGCATTGTATGAAACCGTTGGCGGCTACAATCCCACCGATCCGTCGACCGACCAGGGCTGTGATGAAACAGCCATGTGCCAATACCTCGAATCGACAGGATTTCTCGGGCACAAAAGCAATGCAACTGGCATGATCGATCCCAGCAACATCGACCACATCAAATGGGCCGCGCATTTGTTCGGGTCAGTACGGCTTGGCTTCAATATGCCAGTATCTGCAATGGCGCAGTTCGATAACGGGCGCCCTTGGGATATCGATCCCGCTGCCGACAATTCTCTCGATGGCGGTCACGATGTGCCGTTGGTTGCATACGACAGCGATTTCTTTCATGTCATCACATGGGGGCGTATCCAAGCCGTCACACCGGCATTCTTCGCGAAGTATTGCGATGAAGCGCATGCGGAAGTGTTCTTGGACTGGATTCGTGCAACTGGTGTGGCGCCATCTGGATTCAATGCCAACCAACTGGTCGCCGACCTGGCTGGACTCGTTAGTGGTGCGCCATGAAGACAAAACTTGAAATCTTGATCGCTTATCTGGCGGCGCGCGGCCGCGAAACAGGGACATGGAAATGTCTCGGGACGATCCTGGTATATATTGGATCTCGCTATGGGATTACTCTCACGCCAGAAGAGTGCATGTTTTATTCTGGCATTGTCTACGTAGCAGTTGGTGTGCTTGCACCAGATGCAAAGGCGAAGGCCGATGTCATTATTCAACAGACACATTCTGAAGTGCAATCTGCTTTGGCAGGGAAGGATGCATCTTGACGGATGAAGAAGTCAAACAAGCGATGACGCGGATCGTCGCGGCATATCAGGCTAAATATGGACAGCCGCCGAACGAATGGTTCATGAATCAATTCGATTTCGCACTGTCGATGGAAAACCAGACCGAAGCGCAGGTTATGGACGATATCAATTCTGGGAGGACTGCGCCATGAAGAGGACATTTTTGATGATCATGGTCATGTCCTTGGTGATGTCTGTTCATGCCTCACCGCTTGAGACCGAGGTGATGGTTGACAACTTCGCCGAAGCATACAGAAGCCATCCGTATGTGGCACCAAAGCCGCTATTAACGTGGTGTGCCGTGGTGCTGTCAAGCGATAAAGTTATCTACGGCGGTCGTTTCACTGCACCTAACGCGGACTCCGCAACAGCGCGAGCCTTGAAAGAGATCAGGTCCTGGACAGATGGCCTGAACGGCCCTATGTCGAACTGGTTCGCGGGAACCATCAATGACTTGCAGCCAGATCTGCAGGAGGAATACGGAAAGCACCCTAACGTAGATATCAATGGACATCTGTTCAACAACGGCAATGAGAAGCCGCATTTCAATATCTGGCGGTGCGACAAATAATTTTTATCATGTTGGCCTTGACCGCGTGCCAACGCATTGATGACAATAAAACGCGGCAGTATTGCAATACGCTTCCGGTGCAATGTATTGATCCAGTTCACAAATAGGAATTCACCATGAAAAAAACACTTCTCATTGCATCATTACTTGCCATCGCGCTGGCTGGATGCCAAACGATCAACGCTGCGAACACGACCATCGACAAGGTAATTGGTGATGGTTGTAAGGCCGATACCGCAGAAGCCACAAAGATCGCTGGAACGCTCGACCCAGCTGGCGCCAAGTGTGCTGCTGCTTATGGCGAAGCCTGCGTTATCTTGACGGCAACGCCATGCTCTGGCGGACCGCTGTGCGCGATCGAGAAGCTTCGCGTCGGCCGCATCGAGCAGAACGCCGTGAATGCGGCCTGTGTCGGCGTGACGGTGCCGTAATGAGCGAGATCGTGTTCGCCGCTCAGATGGCGACCCATGATGTCTACGCACCAGTCACCGAAGGCGTATTCGACAACGTTATCGTCATCAACGAGGATACTGTTGCTACCAAGCGCGTTCCAGACGCGTTCTGGATCGTTCCAGCCGGTACTGAAAACATCGATGGCTGGATCAACGACATCGACATCCTCACGACAGATTTGAATGGTGTTGGTGCCGTCCATTCTGGTTTCTATCAAAACGTGCCGGCGTTCGTGTACAAGATCGTACCAATGCTTCGGCTTGGCGACAAGATCAAAATCGCATGCCATTCGCGCGGATGCCCGATCGGTGCACTCATCGCGGCCGCATTGGTTATGCGCGGATATGAAGTCGTCCAGATGTACCTATTCGAGAGCCCAAACTTTTGCTTTCAACAGGGGGTCGACTGGTTTGCAAAAAACATACCGAATACATTCACGACGCGCTGCGTGGCGGCATGGGCAAAATGGTTTGGAGATCCTGTTACGAAGGTGCCAGAACCGAACCCATGGCAACAATGGCGTCCTCTCGCCGGCCTGAAGCTTATTTTCGGGTCACCAAAGGGACTGAAAAGACTTTCGATGATCGAATATCACATGGGTGAAACGGTTCGCGGCGCCGTGGCGGGGATGTGATGGCATTCGTCTTGATATGGTATTGGCCGTGGTTCATCCTGGCCGAATTGTCCAAGTCGCCCCGACGCCGCCCGGTGTTGAAACTGGTGAAATAGCCGTTCTGACTTGGCGCGCAAAAACGCGTCAAGGTCTGTGATTTCTTCCAAGCACGTCAATGTCGTTTCCTGTCTTCCAATAATTGTTGGCATGAGGTGCAAAGGTGGCGTCCGAGCGCACGCCGGAATTCCGGCATCTGGTCTCCACACTCTTCAGCCTGGCATGTTGACGGCCCATATTCACTGTCGGTTGGTTTCCATGTGGGCATCGTATTTCGGAACTGGTTGACACGCTCCCATTGCGCGAGTTCGACATCCTGTGCTACGTCTTCGATCGACATGTTTTTTTCTCCCTGTAAGTTCGCGCCCATTCTTCGGCGTTGTCTGGTGTTCCAAGTAGATGTTCAACTCGGTGCAGGCGGTGCCTGATGCCAACGACGTGCGACGCCGATCGCTTTTGCCATCGCATGCAATTCCGCGTCGGTATCCGCGATCAAGTGGCACATCACCATGCGACCGTATTTGGCGCGCATATCGTCGACGTAGACCATAAGTTCCTCAAATAACAATGGTTATGCGCTCGGCGGCGCGGGTGATTGCGGTGTAGAGATGGTTGATACGATTCTCGCGGAACATGCCGCTCTCGTCGAACAGCATAAGCGTGTCCCATTGTGAACCTTGACTTTTATGAACGGTAATAACTCTTCCGTATGTGAACTCATCCGATGTCCGTTTCTGACGCCAATCGAGCTTGTCCTCGGTACCGAGAAAGAACTCGTTGAGCACGCTCAAGCGCCCTGGGTCTGCGAGTCCATCCAGCGACGTCACATCCAGCCCCACGCGGCCATTCTTGTGCTCGACGACATCGCATGTCCACATACTACCGTTCAGGAGCCCGCGATCACGATTATTTTTCAGGCATATCAGGCGATCACCATGCTCTGGCAGCGGCGACGTGAAGCCTTTCAGCGTGCGGATGCGGGTATTGAATACCTTGCGGGTCTTGTTCATGCCCACCAGCACCTGGTCGGCCCCAAGAACGTCGGCTTGATCGAGGTCACTGCGGTGGATGATCTTGCTCTCGCCATAGCGCCCGTATGCGAGTGGTTTTCCGTTTCTGACATCGGTGGCGATCTGGATGATTGGGTTGTCGGCGGCTTGGCGATGGATCTCGGTCAACAACACGTCCGGCTTGTCGCGCGTGAAATAGCCATCGCCTTCTACCGGCGGTAACTGCATGGGGTCGCCAAGGACAAGGATTTTCACGCCGAATGATTCGAGGTCTCGGCCAAGTTCTTCATTGACCATCGACACTTCGTCGATGATAATCAACTTGGCCAGCGTGGCCTCGCTGTCTGGATTGCGCTCGTACTCAATCTCCTGGGCGTCGGGGTCGACTACCTTGTAGATCAGGCTGTGGATGGTGCGGGCGCCGGCGCAGCCTTTGGACTTGAGCACGAGCGCGGCTTTACCTGTAAATGTCGCGAAAACGACGAGTCCGTCGACACTGCCAGCGATCTCGCGCGCGAGCGTTGTCTTGCCGACGCCAGCGTACCCGAACAGCCGGAATACCTGCTTGCCGCGTTTATCTCTAAGCCAATGGCGCACCGATTGCAGCGCGGAGCTCTGTTGTGTCGACCAGTGCATCAGGCAAAGTGCTTTCGATAAATATCTTCGACGCGATCAACCTGCTTGTCGGTCAGGTTGGTTGTAACCTTGCCATTCTGGCTGACCTCGACGATATTCTGGACGAACTCGTTCTCCCATGCTGATAGGTCGTTGGTTCCGACCATGCCCCCGATGGACTTGATCATGGTACCGATGCTGATGGTTCTCATGGCTTGCCCGCCAGTCCGCAGTAACCGTAGGCTGATGGTACGTCAATATGCGTCCCACTGATATTTTTACCAGGATAGGCAATCCAGCGCCACATAGCGCACTTATCCGCAATGCAGCGGCAGCTTGCAGGAATGCGAGTTCCACCGAGCATGTCTGTGTTGCAGCCACCGACGATAGTATGAACTGGCTTACTATCTCCACCAGTGGAATAGGTTTCATGGCGCGCACCGCGCACCATCGGGCACCACTTTCCAGTGGCTTCTTTTACGGTCATAGTCATAGCAGTTCCTTCCAAGCCATAAATGGCTCGCGGATGAGTTTGTGGAAGCGCTGGGCGGCGGCTGTGTTGGTGTCCAATTTCACTCGCGAATCGATCTCGCACGTATCCAGAATGAACTGCTTTGCCTCTTCGGCGGTCTGGCAGGCACCGCACTGCGTATGCGCCCAGTATTGGAAGTCGGCGTCACGGCAAAACGTGCAAGCAATGATGCAGAGGTCGCGACTCATCAGATTTGCTCCGAGAAACCTCGGCCTTCAGGCCGAGGAGTGAAAGGAGCCGACTGCGAAGCAGTCGTTGCCTTTCGGTTGAAATACTGGTAACGTGTGCATATGAAGCGTACAAACACATTCTTACCAGAGCCAATGCTTGCTGAACTGCGAGCGTTGTCCAATAAGCTCGACGTACCTGTCTCCGAGCTGATCCGTCGCGCTATTGCTGAGTTCTTGAAAACCCAAAAATGATCCTCGTCTATAGATACCGGGTGAAGTCGCTGAACGGATTGCTGAACAAGCAGGCCAGGGCGTGCAACTTCGTCTGGAATTTCTGCAACGACAGGCAGAAGGATGCGCTGCGATTTCACCGCCGCTGGCATACCGGGTTCGACTTGAACAAGCTCACGCAAGGCAGCAGCAAAGAACTTGGTCTTCACTCCGGCACGGTGAACGCCGTGTGCGAGCAGTACGCCAAGTCGCGCGCGCAGAAGAAGCGCCCGTACTTGCGCTATCGGGGCAAGAAGAACCTCGGGTGGGTTCCGCTCAAGGGCCGCGAATTGAAGCGCGAAGGCAGCGCCTTCCGGTTCGCTGGCAATACCTTTCGCGTATTCGACAGTCGCCCGCTCCCTGAGGGGAAAATCAAGGACGGAACGAACTTCTCCAAAGACTCTCGCGGCAACTGGTTCCTGAACATCGTGATCGACGTTGCCGTTGCTCCTGCCGACGCTCGCAGTCCTGGCCGTGGCGTCGGCATCGACCTTGGCCTGAAAGACTTTGCCACGCTGTCCACTGGCGAAAAGATCGAGGCGCAGCATATCTACCGAGGCACGGAGCAAGCGCTTGCCGTTGCCCAGCGCGCCGGGAAGAAACGTCGCGTGAGTGCCATTCACGCAAAGATTTCGAACCGTCGCAACGATTTTCACCACAAACTCTCGACGCGCATCGTTCAAGAGTTTGACTATATCGCGGTTGGCAACGTGAACGCCGCAGGACTCGCCAAAACCAGCATGGCGAAGTCCGTTTTGGATGCCGGTTGGTCTTCCTTCCGTAGCAAACTTGCGTACAAGGCTGTTAAGCATGGCGCGTGGTTCGAGGAAGTGAACGAACGTTTTACATCCCAAATCTGTTCGGATTGCGGCTGTTTGCCCGATTCGAGGCCGAAAGGTATCGCAGACCTTGGAATAAGAGAGTGGCAATGCAGTGACTGTGGTTGCGTACATGATCGTGACACCAATGCTGCGTTAAACATTCTCCGTCGCGGACGTGCGACGCTAGCTGTAGGAATCCCCGTCCTTTAGGGCGGCGAGGACGTCAAATGGATTCCTTATCGGCTGGTCGCCCAGCCTGCTGGGTTGATCAGAATACTTCGTCGCTGTCGCCGCCCTGGGCATCGCCTTGGTCGTCTGCTGGAGGCGGTTCTGGTTGTTGGTCAGGTTCCGGTTCTGGGGTCGGCGCTGGCGCGGTCTTCTTCACGACAGCAGCCTTTTTAGGTGTTGGTGCAGAGGCAGTTGTCGACACTGCATCGCCAGCAGATTCCGGTTGCCCAGTAGGGGTGCCAGCGGTTTTGGCAATCGCAGCCGCAATGGCAGTCTTGGCCGGACTATCTTTCTTTTCGCCGTCTTCCTCGTTGTTGAAATAGGTCGATGCCTTGGCACCATCCTTGATCGCGTTGTAAATTCCTGTCAGGTCAACCAGTTCATCGGCTGTGGTATCGTCGACTTGATGCCCAAGGAATTTTGCCAGCATCGCCGCAGAGACGCCCTGCTTCTTGAACGCATTCGACATTGCCAACAGCCGGTCACTGAGCGGCTTCTCGTTGTCGCCGGCAAGTGTGCGCTTGCATTCGGCGATACCGATCGCGACAAGATGTTTTGGCATCAGCGCCAGGATGCGTCCGCGCATGATGCGCGCAGCAACGTTCCCGATCCGGTTGTCGATATCGTTTTGGCTCGTGATCGCGCGCGGGCCTTCCTTTGTGTCCAGGATATGCATGATAGCGATCTGGCGCCGACTGTGATTGTTCTTTTCCATGTCCCATGCGAACACCTCGACTTCGCTTTTGCCAGCACTACGGCTCAGTTCACGATGCCCATACTGCATATTTCCGTAGCAGCGTGCTGCTTCCTCGGCAAAACGAATCGAGGGACCGCTACCGCGGTTTGATACGGCATAGAATGCCACGGCGGCAAAGTCCGGTGACCGGCACGATTCCTTGAATTCTTCGATGGCTGCCACGACGCTGCGCGGAAATCGCTTGGCCAGCGTCATCTGCCCCTGCGCTTCTGCGATGGCGCGTTCGGATTCGATTGCAACTGCACCGGCGTTGATGCTGGTCGGCACCATGTTGCGGTTGAACGGACTGTCTCTATTCTGATCGGTTGTTACGACTTCGTTTGCCATGTGGATCTCCAAAATAAATCCCGCTCGGTGCGGGTGTGAAATTGATTATAATTGATTAATCTTCGCTCGTCACGGAAAATTCGCCATCGGTCACGCGCGATACGAACAATTGCAAACTGGTCTTCGCCATGGCGCGCTTGAACTCGGCGAACGTGGCGGCATCTAGGCTTTCAATGCGGTCGACGCATACAGCCCCAAGCGTCCCCGCTCGCAACTTGGCGACTTCGACGGCGATGCCGACCTGGGCGGCGGTATTTAGCCGGTCCAGCGGGACGCCGTCTTTGTAGATTTCGCCTTCGCGGACTTCGATATCAGGAATTGGCAAGTTTTCCAACAATTCCGTTTTGTAGGCATCTATGGCTGCCAACGCGGCGGTCTGCTTGTCGGCGTCTGCTTGCAGGTCGGTCAATTCCGTTTGCATTGCCGCGATGGTATCTAGCGCCTGCTCGCGCTTTGCGGCCGCCATACGATTTTGCTTGATGTTGGATAATGCTATCTTGAGCGGTTCCTGCGCGGCATTGCAAGATGTTGCAGCATTTGTGCGCGCTGTCTCGGCTTTGGCGGCGTTGGTACCTGTATCGAGTTTGATAGCGTCTTTTTCCATAGTCGCGGTGGCGCGCAATGCTTCGATATCATCCTGAAGTTTTTCGTCGATTTCGGCGATGCGCTTCGCAGCGGCTTCGCGTATTCCTGTCATCTTTGCGTCGATCTTGCGCATTGTCGTAGCGAGCTTATCGCGCTCGACGGCGATAGCTGTTTCAAGCCCGTCTTCGTCATCGCCCATGACGCCGCCAACACTATCAGGCATCGCTAACTGGATCTGGTTGATCGTGCCTTCCTTTTCCTTGACGGCGCGGTTTGTGCTCGTCCGGTCTTCGTAGACGCGCTGGCGCACGGTGTCGATAACGTGGAGCGCATGTAGACCTGGTGCAGCCTTAACCGGAACGCCAGCCAACTTGGATAATTTATCCACATCGAGTTCGAGCGGCATCGCCTCCAGTAGAACTTTCACGCGGTCTTGCTTGCGTGCGGTCAGGAATTCGACCGGGTTTACCGACAACATGTCGGCCAAGCGTGCAATTGCTTCGGCAGGTCGCGCAACCTTCTTGCCATCTGCCCCACGCACGTCCGTACTGGTGGTTGCGCCACTGACGCGGCGCTGGATGCTGCTGCCATCCTCCAGCACAAACACGATCTCGCCAGCGGCGGCACCGTTACGCAGCAGCGTGGCGTCGTGGCCTGGGCGTAGTGCGGCCTTGATGGCTTCGAGAACACTGGTCTTTCCGCAACCGTTCGTGCCCTCGATGACGGTGAACGCACCGGCATCGAATTCGAGTTCTTCGATGCCGAGGATGTTGCTGATTTTGATGTGGTTGATTTTCATTTTTTCTGTCCAATGGCTATTTTTATCAGGTTGTAGGTATTCGGTGCTTGCGACCCAGGTTTCGGATTGAGGATGTTCTTGCACTCGATCAGGAACGCAGCAGAAATTTTGGACCAGTCACGAACCAACCCAGCCCATTCAGTGGAAACCGTCGCCATTTTTGGCAACTGGTCTCTTAATTCTGGGACTTGTTCCAGCAAAAGCAGGCAACGCCGAAAATCAGCAGGGTCCCATGGGAAGTGATCACCACCGCCGGCGTCGACTCCAGTCAGATGCGTGAACATTGTATCGCTGCTAGCGCCACGCTCGCCACTAGCAAGCCATCGACATGCTGCGTCGGAAAGCGTGGATGAATATTTAGCGATCATGCCAGCATCAGCAAGCGGCTTTATTTTAGCCAACAATGCGTCAACACATGTTTTCGTCCCGAATGCGAAGTTGGCACCGAGCATGCGAGCAATATCCGGCGACAAAATCGCATCGTCGCCCGCAAGTTTTAGGACATTTGGCATTGCCCGCAAAGAAACCGTGCCGAATATAATGAAACATTCATCACGTTCTTCGACTGTGAATTTATTTGTCTCGTTTCTGTTTGTTTCCAATGTCACATTTTCCATTTGAATTTTCTCTGTGTGAGTGAAAGTTACCGACGCATCCATCCCGGCAACTCCAGTTGTTGAATCTCAAACCCGTAGTCGGGAAAGTGGTTGGCGCGCTTGGCGGCGACAATGCGCAGGAAATCCCTGCGTGCGGCGGCATAAGCGCGCGCGATCTGTTCTGGCGTGGCGTAATAGATGCCGATCGCGTAAGGCCATTCTTTTTCAAACGCCAGGAATACCCACGACTCTGGGTGCTCGCCATAGAGTTGATCGAACACGTCAAAGTACCAGCTTACCTGGATATCGTACCTATAGTTTGCCGCCGACTTGCCGAATCCAACCGGCGATGCGTCATCGGTACTCTTCAGATCCACGATCATGCCCCCACCATTCTGCATGAAGTCGGTCCGGCACTTGATCAGTTCCCCGGTTTCGCTGTCATTGACAAAAAACGATTGCTCGACAACGCCATCGCGCAACAACGCCGATGCCATCGGATGCCGGTAGACGGCATCGCGCAACCGCAGCATATCGGAATACTGCTCGCTGGGTACGATGATCTTGTCTGCGTGTTCGGCCTCGAATGCCGCCCATTCTTCCTTGTCGGCGTTGCTACGGCGTGCGATTTCAAGACCGCAGACCACGTTGGACGCCACGCTGTCAGGCTCCAAGATGGCGATGTGGCACGCCTGCCCGAACAGTTGCGCCGGCGTGGACGGTTTGATATCGCGATCCGGGTCCAGATACTTCGCCCAGTAGTGCAACTCCGATTGCGTGGCGATGCAGTCCAGGTGCGTCTTGGAGACACCGGGAGCGCCGTGGTATTCATCGTTAGTCATCTGGACAAGCCCATGCAACGGCACTGTCTTGACCACATTTTCAATTTGCATATTCCATCCGCGTGACGTTAAAGTGACTTCACTGTATATCAAATTTGAGTAATTCGCAAGTATTCTTAATCAAATTTTGCTATTCACGATGAAATATAGTACACTTCAACAAAATAAGGAGTTTGTGTGGAGCAACCAAAAAAGAAGTTTTCGATGGTTTTTACTGAAGCGCTAGATGCAATTATCGCTGACGGCGTGACTGTCGGCGTGACGTTGACATCGATCTGTCGCCAGACTGGCATTAGCCGCGCCACGCCGGATCGCTGGCGCAAGACACCGCCGAAAACGATCAGACTCCTTGATGAGATGCAGGATATGATCGACGCCAAGCGGAAGCAGGATGCCGAGGACAATGCCGTGCGGGCTCGGGTGGCGGCTTCGAAAAAATAAACTGAAATTGTTTTGTGCGGAATAGAATTTTGTGCCGCGCAGGGAGATATTATGGCAGCAATTGTGTTGCGGGATTATCAGGATGTGGCAGTGACAGATATTCGTGCCGCGTTCAAGTCGAAGTTGCAACCGGTATTGTTTCAGATGCCGACCGGGGCAGGGAAGTGCTTGGGGCGTGGGACGCCTGTTTTGCTATACGATGGAACGGTCAAACCAGTCGAGAATATTGTTGTTGGCGACCTACTCATTGGTCCAGATAGCAAGGCGCGTACCGTTCAATCGCTTGCGCGTGGCCGCGAGAATCTTTACCGTGTGACACCAGTAAAAGGTGATCCATACATCGTCAATGAAAGCCATATTCTAAGTCTAAAAATCAGTGGTGGAAGCCCGGTAACTGCTGGTGATGGGTTGATGTATGGCGGCGATGAAGTTTGCAACATCTCAGTTCTTGATTATCTAAAATCTTCAAAAACATTCAAGCATGTCGCCAAAGGATGGCGTACCGGAATTGAATTTCAACCACGTGATGTTCATGAGCATTTACCACCATATATGCTCGGCCTTTGGCTTGGAGATGGGACAAATAAATTTCCACATATCAGCACTGCTGATTTTGAAGTTGTTGACGCAATTTGCGAATATGCAATTTCACACAAAATGCGTGTGGAAACTGAGTTTACAAAATCTTGTCCAACTTATCGAATAGTTTCTTATCCAGAAGATGGCCGTGGCCGTGGTAATCATCCAAACAGAATGGCTAATGCGCTTGATTTTTATCATTTGCGTGGAAACAAACATGTTCCAGACGATTACAAATGTAATTCTCGCGAAGTAAGACTTGAAATATTGGCTGGCATCGTTGATACCGATGGATATCTTTCGAATGGTACCTATGATTTGATTTTCAAAGAGCGACGTCTTGCCGATGATGTTGCATATTTGGCGCGATCGCTTGGTTTATCATCCTATGTTATGCAATGTGAAAAAGGCATAAAAAGCACTGGATTTTCTGGTACTTATTATCGTTTAAATATCAATGGCGATGTCGATATAATTCCGTGTAGAGTAGCACGCCGTATTGCATCGCCACGCCAGCAAAAGAAAAGTGTTCTTGTCACTGGCATCAATGTTGAACCAATCGGTGAAGGCGACTACTACGGCTTCGAGATCGATGGTGATCACCTTTTCATGCTCGGCGATTTCACGGTCACGCACAACACCTACACGTTCAGCTACATCGCCGCCAACGCATCCGCCAAGGGCAACTCAACAATCATCATTGTTCACCGCAACGAATTGCTGATGCAGGCCAGCCGCGCGCTGCACAACCTCGGCATTCAGCACGGCATGATCAGTCCGCACTTCACGCCGAATCCGCACCATAAGATTCAGGTCGCGAGCGTAGATACGTTGCTGATCCGGCTCAAGAAAACGCCAGGTAAATTCAAATTCGACCTGGTCGTGTTCGATGAAGCCCACCATGTCACAAAAAACAATAAGTGGGGGAAGGTCTTTGCGCTGTTGGCGGCAAAAAACACGCTGGGCGTGACCGCCACGCCGGCGCGCGGTGACGGTATTGGTATGGGCGTCGATCATGGCGGTATCTTCAAATCATTGGTGACTGGTCCACCGGTGTCGTTGCTGATCGAGCGGGGAATGCTGATCAATCCCGTTGTGTACGCCGGCAAGGTCATTCCCGACTTCTCCAAGCTAAAACCGAACAAAGACGGTGAACTCAATGTCGACGAGGTTGCGGCATTAGTGGATAAGCGTGTCATTACAGGTGACGCTGTTGAGCACTATACTGCGATCTGCCCTGGAGTTCGCGCTGTCGTGTTCTGCGCACGCATAGATCACGCTGAACACGTCGTTGAACAGTTCTGCCAGGCCGGATACAAATTCAAGTTGCTTGTCGGCGCGCCGCGCATGAAGGAGGCTGAACGCGATCAGGTTGTGCGTGAGATCACATCTGGAGTGATACAGGGTATTTGTGTGGTCGACCTTGTGTCGGAGGGATTTGACGTGCCAGCACTCAAATGCTGCATCATGCTCAGGCACGTAGGAACGCTGACGATGTTTCTGCAGATGATCGGGCGCATTATGCGACCAGATGGAACTGATAGCCCAGCGTTCGCGCTGGATCACGTTGGCAATGTCGGCACTATCCTAGAAGGAAAATTCGTGCCAAAGCACGGACTTCCCTGCACCGACCGCGAATGGACACTCGAAGGCCGCAAGAAGGGAAAAAAGAAACAAGCAACCAACGAAATCAAGTTGTCGCAGTGCCCTAACTGCTACTACGTCTTCGAACCAGAACCATGCTGTCCCGCATGCGGCCACGAGATGCCTGTCGCTGGCCGCAAAGAGGCAGAAGTGGTCGACGGCACGCTTGGGCAGATCACCGACGACATGGTCAAGCTGGCGCAGATCTCGCGCAGGCGCGAGATCGCACAGGCGCGGACACTTGAGCAGCTTCAGGCATACGCTGCGCAAAAAGGATATTCATCGGGTTGGGCTTGGCACACTTTTAATTCACGCAAACAGAGGGCATAATGGCATCACTCAATAAAATGCAGGTAATCGGTACACTCGGTCGCGATCCCGATATGAAGACAATGCCGAATGGCGATTCCATTACAGTTGCCAGCGTGGCGACAACTGAGTCGTGGAAGGATAAGGGGTCTGGTGAGAAGAAGTCCAAGACAGAATGGCATCGCATCATCTTCAAAGGGAAACTTGCTGAAATTGCTGGGCAATACCTGAAGAAAGGTGGACAGATATACGTCGAGGGACGGCTTGAGACGCGCAAGTACATCAAAAACGAAATCGAGTATTCGATTACCGAGATCATGGCGGACAACATGCAGATGCTTGGCGGGAAGCCTGCTGATGCAACGCAAACAGCGCATACCGCTGCGCCAGCACAGGCACCAGCAGCTAAGTCGGATGCGCCGTTTTGATATGGCGGCCATGAACTCGGCGTGGATCATGCGCTACCTGGTCCAGCACACATTCCAGCGCAAGGGCTTGCTGATCGTTCCCGAGACATACTGGGCAGGAAGCGAATGCGATCTTCTACTCGTTACCGAGAACCTGCGAATCATCGACATCGAGATCAAAGTCAGCCGCGCCGATTTCAGGCGCGATCAGTTCAAGGACAAATGGTATCACTCGTGGGATTATGGAGTTGATGGGCCTTGGCGTTCAGATGCAAGCCATGAACTCCGCCGCAAGCGCGAGTTCCCGCGCAAGGTCTGGAAGCACTATTTTGCGATGCCTGCCAGCATCTGGAAGCCAGAAATGGTTGCCGATTTGCCGTCGCCAGCATGCGGAGTCATTCTTTTGCACAAAGACTGTGATCGCGAGTGGTGTACCGTCGAGCGCAAGTCGAAGCCAAACAAAGACGCTGAAAAAATTAGTGCAGAATCTGCGATCGACCTCGCGCGGTTGGCGAGTTTGCGGATGTGGGATGCGCTGGTTCGACTTGAGTCAATGAGTGCAGCATGATGGGTATCATCCACGTCGTCTCATGTTCAACTGGCAAGGATAGCGTTGCAACCCTGCTGCTGGCCGTCGAGCGCTTTGGCGCATCAAGGGTGCGCGGCATCCTATGCGATACCGGCAACGAGCATGAACTTGTGTTTCAGCACCGCCTCTATCTGGAGAAAGCAACTGGGGTGAGGATCGTCGTCCTGAAAGCCAATTTCGACGCGGAGATTGCGGCAAAGCGCTTTTTCATCGCGCGCGACAAGCGCACCCGGCGCGAATATGACACCAAGCCGGTTTTCGAGGCGGACGGAACGACGCCGGTTCCAAAACGCGATGGACGCGGAAATATCGTCACCAAGAAGGCGAAGCACGATGGTGTCGATGTCCTTGTGCCGGTGCAAAAGATGGTCAAAGTTGGCGGGGGCCGGCGTGTGCGCTGGTCCAACAAGGCGAAGAGAAGGGCGCTGGCAGCGCTACACCCGACCGGTATTCCATTTCTCGATCTGTGCATGTGGAAAGGACGCTTCCCAAGCCGCAAGGCGCAGTTCTGCACTGAACACTTGAAGCGCGACATGGCGGTTTCCTACCAGTTGGACTTGATCGCGCAGGGTCATACGGTCGTGAGTTGGCAAGGCGTGCGCCGCGACGAGTCGTTGAATCGGGCAAATGCCAAGAAATTCGAGCGCCTTGACGATCACATGTACGTGTTTCGGCCGATTGTCGAATGGACTGCCGAAGACACCTTCACTTACGCGGATTCCAAGGGGATCGATCCGAACCCCTTGTACAAGTGCGGCATGGGCCGCGTCGGGTGCATGCCGTGCATCAATGCCAGCAAGGGCGAGATTAAGGAAATTGCACTGCGATTTCCCGATCACATCGAGAAGGTCAATGAATGGGAACAAAAGGTTGCGGCTTGCAGCAAGCGCCAAGCCGCAACCTTCTTCCCGGCCCCAAGTCGTGGCGAAGTAGTCAATGACGAGAAAGCCTATGCCGCAGACCACAACATCTATTCGATTGTCAAGTGGTCGAAAACAACGCGCGGCGGCAAGCAGTTTTCACTTTTGACAGAATTGCATGAACCAAATAAATGCTCTTCCTCCTATGGGTTATGTGAATGACACGCGAAACCCCAATCCTCCGCACGATCTGGCTCGCCGTCGCCCGCACGACCACGCTGTTCCGCCTCAACACCGGCATGGCGTGGGCGAGCGGCGGCGGCAAGGTCACTAAGCGCAGCGACGGCGCGGCCATTGTCCCGTTCGGGCGCCCGATCGCGCTCGGGTTCAGCAAGCCCGACAACACGCCGTTGGCAGGCTCCAGTGATCTCATCGGATGGCACTCCATCACAATCACACCCGAGATGGTCGGCGCGCGCATCGCAGTCTTCACCGCAGTCGAAGTCAAGCGCACTGGCGGCGGACGGCGCCGACCCGAGCAAATCACATTCATTGACAACGTCCGCGCGGCCGGCGGCATCGCTGGCTTCGCATCCTCACCCGATGACGCAATAAAAATAATCAGCGACTGGTTTCCACCAATCAATTAATTTTTGGGAATTATATAGATGACTACCTCAAAGAAGGATTGAGCGAATGAGTTTCACGACACGGACAGAAGCCACCCGCGACGATTGGCAGACGCCTTTGGCGCTGGTCTCGGCGCTCGGCACCTTTGACTTGGACCCCTGCGCGAACTGTGACGCGCCGATGCGACTGGCGACACGAGGGTTCACGCTTGCGGACGACGGCTTATCGCAGGAATGGGCGGGGAGAGTTTGGATTAATCCGCCATACGGCGCGGTCGCCCGCGTGTGGATTGCGCGCCTAGCGCAACATGGCAACGGCATTGCCCTAATCCCGCCGCGCCTTGGCGCGAAGTGGTTCCATGAGGCTGTTCTGGACACCTTCGACGGCATTTTATTCCACAAGGGGCGCATCGCTTTCCTCGACCCCGGAACCGGGCTTCCTGTCAAGGGCAATAATGCTGACAGCATCTTCATCGCATACGGCGCGACGAACGTGGCCGCGCTAGAAACCTCGGGCCTTCCCGGTAAGATGTGGAAAGCGCGGTGAAAGGGAGTCATCTATATAATTCCCTAATTTTTTTGTCAATACTGTGTGCGTTTGCGCACAGACAAGCAAAAAATTACTCAAAAATATACACGTCCAACAACAATTCGCGAGTAAAATTCTATCCGTTAATGTTGCCATTCGTTTCCGACAACATGGCGAGGGGAGACTAGGCTTGCAATCGAAAAGTGTCGACTGCCGACACCTGTCCCCCCCCTGTTTTTTTGCAGCCACTAGCCACCGCAGAGGGTCGTGCATGACAAAAAATAATAATGGTGCCACACATGGCATCTGAACAAGACATCATCGCTCAGTTCAGGACCGCGATGGCGGAAGCAGACATCCTCGTTGATGACGACATCATCGCAGACGGAAAAATTCACAGGTACCACGTCCAGGATGACCGCAAGGGAAGCAAAAACGCTTGGGCAATTCTCTTCATCGACTCCACGCCTGCCGGCTCGTTTGGGTGCAATAAGCGATTCGGTGAAAAGGTCAAGTTCAAGTGGAGCCTGCAGGAAGACCGGGCGCCGCTGACGACAGAAGAACGCCGCGCCTTCGCCGCCAAGATGGCAGAGACGCGGGCGCGCAAAGCCGCAGAAGAGGCCCAGCGTCACGCCAATTCCTGTGTCCGTGCCGTAGCACTTATCGACGCGTCAAAACCAGCTGCAGAGCATCCATATCTTGCGCGCAAGGCCGTCAAGGCGCATGGCATACGCATTGGGGCGTGGCCGGTCACCAATCCCGACACCGGCGAAGTCACCATCGTCTCCGAGACCGCGCTCCTGATACCGCTGCGCGACATCGACAAGAAGGTCTGGAGCGTGCAAGCTGTTTTCGCTGACAAATCAAATATCCTTGGCCGTGACAAGGATTTCCTGTCCGGCGGCCGCAAGCAGGGGCTATTCTTCACGATCGGGAAGCCCGTCGACAAGACGTTCGTACTCGGGGAGGGTTACGCGACTTGCGCGACAATCCACGAGGCAACAGGGCATGCCGTGGTAGTCTGCTTTGACCGTGGCAATCTCATCCACGTCGCACGGATCCTGCGCGCCAAGTTCCCAGGCCATCGCATTATCGTCGCCGCCGACAACGATCAATGGACCACGGCGCCGGTCGATAACCCTGGCCTCACTGATGCCAGGGCGGCGGCGATCGCCGTCGAGGGCCTGCTCGCGGTCCCGCCGTTCGTCGAAGCCGACTGCACAGCCGACTTCAAACCTACCGATTTCAATGACCTCGCGGCTCTGCGCGGCGCCGACGCCGTGCGCGCCGAATTCGCGGCACCGTTTGATCCCGCCGTGAAGGAACCGGACGCGGCGCCACATCTACACTTAGTCGGGCTGGAAGATATCGCCGGCGCACCAGAGAACGCGCCGCTGCCAGTCGACGACGACGGCATCCCGCCGACAGTGCGCGCAAACATGTTTTTTTCGATGTTGGGCTATGACCATGAGCGATATTTCATTTTCAACCACAAAAAGCGCCAGATCGTCATCTACACCAAGGGTGATTTCAGCGATGGCGGGTTGATCGAACTCGCGCCGCTGCTGTGGTGGGAGTCGCATTTCAGCGGTGGTGCCAAGGGCGGCATCGACAAGCGGTCCGCCATGGACGTGCTGGTGCGGTTGGCGCATCAGCGTGGCATCTACGATATCTCGCGTATTCGCGGGCGTGGGGCGTGGACAGACAGGGGCCGGATCGTGTACCACCACGGCGGACACCTCACTGTCGATGGCGTGGATACGGACATCACTGAACTCGATTCGAAATACGTCTATGAGCTCAACAAGTCGTTGCCGGACATGGCGACGACGCCGATGACTGACGCCGACGGCAAGCGCGTGCTCGAACTCGCCAGCATCTTCCGGTGGACGCGACCGGGGTCGGCGGTTTTGCTCGCGGGATGGCTGGCACTCGCCCCCGTTTGCGGAGGCATCAAGTGGCGTCCGCATATCTGGCTGTCGGGGTCCGCCGGGTGTGGGAAATCGAGCGTGCTGAACGAATACGTGCATTGGTTTATGAACGGATGCGATTTATTCTGTGTCGGGTCAAGCACAGAGGCCGGTATCCGCCAGGAACTCAAGGGCGATGCGCTGCCGGTTCTGTTCGATGAGTCCGAGTCGAATAACGACCGCGAGGCTCTGCGTATCCAATCCATCCTCGCGCTCGCCCGTCAGTCATCGTCAGAGATGCAGGCAAAGACGTATAAAGGCACCGCCGGCGGCGACGCCCTCTCATTTCATATCCGGTCGATGTTCTGCATGGCGTCAATCCAGGTCGGGATCAAGTACCAGGCAGACATCGAGCGCGTGGTCGTGCTGTCGCTGCTGCCAAAGGGCCGCGATGACCCCGACCCCGCTGCTACCTGGCAAACGATGTCGGCGCGTATCAGAGACGTGCAAGCCGATGATGACCTCCCCGGGCGTCTATTTAGGAGAGCGTTGACGCTCCTGCCGACAACGCTGAAAAACATCAAGGTCTTCGCTGAGGTCGCGGCGACTAAATTCGGTAGCCAGCGCGACGGCGACCAATACGGGACACTGCTCGCCGGCGCGTGGTCGCTGATCAGCACCGAACTGGCCACATACCAGGACGCCGCAAATCTCATCGAGAAATACGACTGGTCAGAGCACCGCGAGTCAAACGAGGTCGATGAAGGCCAACGCGCGATATCGGCGCTGATGGAGGCGCACATCCGCGTATCAGGTGCAGACGTGACCGTGAACGAACTCATCCGCACTGCCAAGGGCTATGAAGTCCTTGGTATGAATATGGCAAACGATGCCGCGCACGCTATCCTGGCGCGCTATGGCATGCGCATTGACGGCATGCGGTTGATGCTGTCAAATAATTCAGGCGAGCTCAAGAAGTTGATGGCGGGGACGCCGTTTGAAGCTGATTTGAGGGGCGTTCTCTTGCGGACAAAAGGGTGTCTGCGCGTCGATCGCCCGGTAAAATTTTCCGGCGTGGTTGCGCGCTGTATCTCGATCCCGCTCGATGACCTGATCAGCGATGACGTCGAATATGCGGGTACTGACACCGTGGTGAGGTTCTGATGTCTGATATCGTGGTTCCGAAGTCGTTTGTGGATGACTTCAATTTTGTGATGGCGCACTATGGCGTCATCGGGTGCGATAGCGACGACATCCGCAAGAGCGTACGCGCGCATTTCAATACTGACTCGGTGTGGGTCACTGAGACTGCTGCATTACTGCGGTGGATGACTGCGACCTGGCGCGGCATGCCGACGCCAGACCTGTGCCGTGGCTACATGGCTGCGTGCCGGCATTGGCCGGCGGATGATACTGTGTTTCAGCGCTGGGGGATATTGCTGCTGGTGCGCGAATGCTGGCGGTTACGGGATCGGTATCAGGTGGCCGACTCGGTTGAGGCGTCCGCCTGAGTTATTTGCATAGGATGCAAAAATTTTGGATCCTATGCAAACCATTTTTTGCGCTATCTGGAGCGCGAGGGAATTTATTCATCATTGCACCCGCAAGTATGGCCCCAATCACCACATCGAATGCACCAACCATTTTCTAGCAAGTGCATGCGGAGTTCGTGATGCAGGGAAGTAAATTTCTTAAAAGATTCTTCTTGATCGTCTTTCCAATACGGACGAACTTTGAAATCCAGCAGGGTATCAATGTCTTTAAATAATTCCGTATCGCGATCATGCCTGCTTTGTGCTGATTTCGTGCTGGACGCCAGCAAAGCAGCATTATCCTTTTGCAGACTATCAATCTTCGATTGCTGCTCTGCGATGACTCGCTCTAGTGCTTCGCTCATTTAAATCCTTTCAGTTTTATCTTCGGCTTAACATCGACTTGTACAAGGCATTGATGATTGAGCGTTCCCTCGGCTCGGTTATCGCCTTTAACGATGATGCGCATCCTGTTTCTATCGAAATTTCTACGAACCAACTTAAACCATTCGCCAGTACGCAGCAATTTAAAACGAGCGCCATCGGAAACTAGTCTTAGTTCGCAGATCATTTCAAATATTCCCCATCGCGCTCTGTCCAGACGCATCTTGCCCGACGATATTGCCGCGTTGCGGGCCGGGTGCGCGAGTATTCCATTGCTCAATAGCCCCAGCAGTATTCACAGAGTGCCCGGCAGGCAGCGAGCTATTGGTCTTTGCAACCTCGAATTTAATCCCGCAATGGCAGGAAACATTCATCCAGCGATGCGTATCGCCTTCGGAAAAGTAAATTTCCTCGCCGCGGCACATCGGGCATTCACGCGGTTCACTCATGATTGCCTTTCTGCTGTGCGATTGCGGCATCGATTGCTTCTCGCAATGTCAACCCATCGCCAAAATCGTCATCAAAATCGAAGTAATCATTATCAATTCCGCAACCAGAAAAACTAGATACCCAAACCAAATGTTTGCAAACCGTATCCACTAGCTTTGACCCTGCGTACAGAGCTATACCTACTTCTACGTTATCAGATCGCAGTATGGCAGACAGCCAATCCAGCCTATCCTTATCCTTCTCGCGCTCGGCTTTGAGCGCGTCAAACTCTATTTCTTTTTCGGCAAGAAGTGTTTCAAGTCTGCGGAGCATTTCAAAGTACTCATTACGCTCGTCAATGATTTTCTTCACCACAAACATATTGTGTTGCTCGGCTTTGAGGTCGGCAACAATATCATCAAGATTAAGGGGCGTCATAAATGCCGCCCTTCAATTTTTTAAGTCCTAATTCCGCTGCCGTCAAAGCGCAATATTCCTCGGACAATTCAACGCCAATAGCACTGCGCTCTAGGTTGCGGGAAACGCGCATCGTTGTACCAGACCCCGAAAACGGATCAAGCACCATATCGCCAGGCTTAGTAAATAACTTAATAAACCATTCCGGCAAACTTTCAGGGAAAGCCGCGCTGTGTTTTTTGTTTCCGCACTCTGTCGCCAGGTGCAATACGTTCGCCGGGTAAGCCATTTCCCGACCTATCCAGTTTTCAATTTTCTTTCCAAAGCCGCTGCCAACTTTTGATTCATCGCGCACGCGGTCGGTTTCGCTTAATGCCTTGAGCCGTGAATTCTTCCAATCGCCCATTGGAACCATTACAGCGTCTTGATACATAGCGAACTGCTTTTGCTTTGTGAAATGAATGCATCGCTCCCAAGCGTCACGAAAGCGGTTAGGCCATTTCCCAGGGTAACAATTTCGCTTGTGCCAAATATATTCTTCCGTCCACAGCCAGCCACGTTTACGCATTTCAATGATTAGTTCCATCACGTAGGTGTGGCGTTCGCCATCAACGACCCGTTCCTTGATATTCAAAATGAAAGAGCCTGTTGGCTTCAAAACGCGCTGCAATTCGTCCGCTATTGGCATGAACCACTCTACATAGTGATCGGCATGAACCCCGCCATAAGTGCTTTTACGTTGGTCCGCATATGGTGGCGATGTTACGATCAAGTCCACGCTTTCGGCGGGAACCGTCCGCAGCACTTTGGCGCTGTCACCTTTGATAAGGAGCAACGCGGGATGCAAAATTTCAGCACAATCTCTTCCGCCTTCGCAATCCAAACAGTCGATATTTGAAATATGAGATCCACATCCATTGCACATTACAAAATCTGATAGTGAGTCTCCGTAATTGTGCGGCGACTTGTAAAAATCAACGCGAACTACTTCTGCGCCTCCGCAAAACGGGCAAGGTTTCAACTCACTCATGACTGCACTCATGATCTATTCCTTTGGTGGATTGGATTGTAGAGCCGAAGACGCGAGGAAAAGGAGGGCGAAGAAGGTTAGGCATGAGGAGCCTCCTCCTGCTGCACGATAGCGGCATCAATAGCGGAACGGGCAGAATTGCCGTAATCTCGGAATGGTCAGGGCCATCTGGGAAATTACTCATTTCGCAGCCTTAATCGACCGCACGTTTTTAACCGGAGATGGTGCCGCAACTGGCGCTGCCGCACGCAAACGCGCGCGCTCGAATTCGATACTGATGCGGATGTCAGTATGGTCTTTATCGCGCCACTCGATTTTGTGCCCCAGTACAGGATGTTTCAGGTCATGGATTTTGTTCAAGATATCCTCCCAATAGAATTAATGCAGCGATGATGATCAGAACCAGAGTCTGGTGGCGGTCTGCCCAGCGGTAGAGGCTATTGAACATCCCCACGGATAAATCCGGGGGATTCCGGTCGGAGTTATGCGACATGGCGTAACTCCTGATTCGCGGCACATCCCATGCCGGACAAGAGGGTGTTTACGGCAGCATTTACGTCTCTGTCGTGGCGGACTCCACATCCACATTCCCAATGTCTTACTGATAGTCCTGCCCATCCTTGCGGCCCGGTTAAAGCTCCGCATGACGAACAAGTCCTAGTGGAATTACGGGAAACGACTTCGATGTATTGAGTACCGCTTTGAATGCTCTTGTAACTCAACATTGACCGAAGTTGAGCATGCCCACTGCTGGATACGCTCTTCCCAAACTTCTTTGCTATCCCCTTGATGTTGTCCTTCGAGAAAACGATCAAGGTATTCTCTTGCACCAGTCGCAGCGATAGCTTGTGATTCCTGTCTTTGCGCTGGTTCTTGATGCGCTCATGCAATCTCGCTACCTGCTTGCGATTGATGCCGCGCTGTGCCTGTCCTAGGCGATCTAGCGAGGCTTGCAACTCCTTCGGGTGCGGTACCTTCTCGCCGTCAGAAGTGGTGATTAAATCTTTAAAGCCGGGGTCTATCCCGATCATGCCATCCGCCGTGCGCTGGATAGGTTTGCGCTCCGCATCAATGAACAGGCACAGATACCAGCCGGAAGCGCGCTTGATGATGCGTCCGCACTTGATCTTGCCTTTCGGTATGTCCTGCTTATGGAAGCGCAACAACCCGATACCGGGCAGTTTGATGTGGTTTCCTTCCTGCGACTTTATGGGGTCAGGGAACGGGATTGAATTGAGTTTGTTGCGCATTCCTTTTAGCTTCGGCTTTCCGCCGATCTTTTTGAAGCATCTTGACCATGCCGTGTGAACCTGCGCCAACATGCCCTGTACTGTGTGACTCGGTATGTCGATCTTCTTCCCGTGGTCGGCAAGGATATTCTGAAAGACCATGCCGGTATAGTAAATCCCATCCTTCGCATCAAGTTCGATCTTGCGCACGGCGAAATTATGAACCGCAGTCAAAGACCACAGCCAATCGTTAAGCTGCGCTTCTTTATTGGCGCTTAACCTGAGTTTTACTTGTGCCTGAATCATGCTGATTTTTGCTGTCTCACACTCTGTTCAATTAGGTCGCCATGATCGCGTTCCCATGCCCTGGTGTCGGCTTTATCGGCGGCGGCATCCTCTTGCGCGCGCTCGATGCGCGCCTTAAAAATCTCCGATGCTGCCGCCTCTGCAGCATCGGTCCAGTATTTTTCAACGATATCGCGAAGTCCAGATGATGTAGGCAAGTGGTCGCGGAGAACGCCTGCCAGCGTGAGCCACTGCGCGCTCGACATCTCGGATACGGCCTCGCAGATGTGCTCGGAAGTGAAAGGATAATATTCGCCCTTTGGCGCAGTCAACTCGGTCACGATATCCGATATCGCCTCCGAATAGGCGTCGTCTTTTTCCTGCTCTGCAAGGTACCGGTTTAATGCCTCGGTGACTGCGCATCGTTCTACCATGTCAACCCCTAAAAATTGTGGACGCAGAGAAAGTGCTCGCTGCGGTGGATACCTAACTCGACACCGTCAAGCATCTGGTAGCTGACCTTGACGCCAAGCAGCGGGAACGCGCCGCCGGCAAGCGCCCACTCCGTTTGCTCTGTGGCCACCCCAGTTTCTGGCTTGTCCACCATCTTACTGCATAGGCGAAGGTCTTCGCGGTGATGGCGCGCCCAGATGACGGCGAAGACCTCGGCGCTGGTGGGGATTCGTTTCATGGCGGTCACCGATACCGATTGGCAAGCGCTACGCGACTGGCAATGCGCGCCGCATAACAACTATCGTGGTCGTGGAAGAAGTGCATGGTGCCGCCGTCGCTGGTGGACACATCCAAGGCCGCGCCGACATCGTTAACCGTCACCGTATAGTTCTCGTCCTGCTGGTGGGCGATGTACTGGCCGGGTGTGAATGAGATCTCGATGCAGTCACTGTGCTGTTGGTTGGCAGCGTACCATCTCGCAGGTTCTGGCCGCCGTGGCGGATCATAATGCCTCTCTATCGGCGGCGCCAACGCAATCGTGTTCGGCTGCGGATGGTGCAAGTAAATAGCAAGCGACCCGATCCAGACCGTCATGACGGCTGCGAATATCCAGGCTATGGCTGATGTTTTCAAGGTGATGCTCCTGGTAGTTGATTGGATTATGCCGATTATGCCGGATTGGCACACCGACGAAGCCACTGCTGGAAACTGAGAATGTGCTGCCGGAAATACTCGGTGGCGATGTATTCGCGGTATTTGGTGTGATCGGTGATGTACATTTTGCTCTCCCTGAGTCCTTGATTTAATAATAGACCTTAATCAAATTTAAGTAAAGTCCTTTTTTGAGTAATAGTGACATGAACCGTAGCCGGTGTCGCAACGAAGCAACTTGTGATAATGATATCACTACCACGCAAGTAACTCTATCCCCGCAGTGTTACCACAGAAAAACCGTTACCAAGCACGTAAGTAATTGATTTTAAACGTAAAAAACGTAACAATTGTCTGTTACCCAATTGTTACGCCGCGCCCATCAAAATCGATCGGTTACAAAAATTGTTACCCTGTTACGGTAACATCGACGTAAGTCATTGATTTTAAAGGGGTAACAAGTAACGGTAACAATCGCCGGGGAGACCTATACATATATGCGTATCACACGACATATATATAATTGTCATATACACAATATCCATAACCTCATATGTATCTATATATATAAATCTATGTAACTTTGTAACTGTATATATAAAGGAGGTGAAAAACGTAACGAAATCAAAGACTTAGGCTCGTAACAATTTCGTAACAACGGGTAACAATCGCTGTTACGCTGTTACCGTGACGTTTTGATAAGTATTTGCACCGAGTAGCATGTCGGAATGGTGGCGTCTGTGCGTTTCCAAGCAGACACATCTTTGACATCCTCCCCGCCCTGAAGGGCGAGGTTTTACGCACAAATCCGATAAACTAAAAGAAATATCTTTATTTGATTAATTAGAATATGCTACCATCCACAAAAATCAATTCAGGGATGACGAAATGCTCTATTTCTTGCGTGAAGAGATGCCTGGCAAGCAGTTCTTTGACTGCGACAAATACCACTCTACCCTGACGGTCGATAGCTGCGCTGTCATGTGGCGGCAGGCCAATCACAACAGCATCGAGCGCATGTACAAGTGCAAATCCTGCCCGGTCGGCGCTTTGCACGCTGGCGAGACAGCTGCCAACATGTCCCCCATCAAAGGCACTGTCACTTGCGCGCGTTGCCACGAGGGTGCGCCACGGCTAATCTACCGGCATCTGTGTGTGAGCTGCTACAACCGCCAGCTTGAATGGATCAAGGGCCGGAACGCCAAAGGCAAGTGGCCACTGCGCATGTTGCGCCTAGATACGCGCGTGCTCGGGTACATGTCTGGCGATGAACCGAAGGTCTTGCGCTTCCAACTCTGCGTCGATACCGTCGAGTTGATGTGGGCGGCGCTGCGGGATAGCCAGAAAAAAGTACGCTTCGCATTCCGTGGTGAGTTCGGGGGCCCGATCAACCAGATGAGGCTGTTCTGATGGCGAAGAAGCAGTATTCACCGGACCAGTTCGGCTGGGATCTCACACAGCATGTTTGCCGCGTGTGTTTGGGCCGCATCATCCACCGCTACACAGTCGAGCAAATCCATGTCCATCGCTGCACCAACTGCGGCACTGAGACGCGCAGCGAGCACGATACAGTGCATGCACTATGTGCTTGTGGCATCAAACTCCGCAACCACAAAGACGCAGGTATCCGTTGCGTGGTCAACGATAAAAAATGCCCCGAGCAACCGGCCGAGATCGTTGCGGTCCAGGTTGAACCGGAATTCCTTGTGCGGAAGTGAGTTAATCATTTATAATACATGACATGAAAAAGCGCATCTACATCAGCGGGGCCATGACTGGACACCCGCAACTCAATTTCCCGGCCTTCCACGCTGAAGCTGCGCGTCTACGCGGTGAAGGTCACGAGGTTGTCAACCCAGCAGAGATCAATCTTGACCCTGGCGCCGACTGGGCGACATGCCTACGCGCTGACTTGGCGGCGCTCCTGCAGTGCAATACCATACGCATGCTCGACGGCTGGATGGCGTCGCGCGGTGCGGTCTTGGAGCACCACGTTGCTGTGCATCTTAACTTCGAGGTAATTTATCCGTGAAAGCACCACTCCCGCGTGATCTCGGCGCCGAGATAACGACGTTCGTAACTGTCAATCCTGGCGCCACATGCGATCATATGGCGGACCATTTCGACATCGAACTCGATGTCGCCTATACGATGCTGGTCGATCTCGTCGACCTCAAGCAGATTTGCAGTGCAATCACGCGGCAGGATGGCAAGACCATCACTGTCTACCGAGCGCCTGGGGCCGAACTGCCGACGATATTCGAGAAAGCGCTGGCAAGCGCTGAAGTCGCCGCCGGTGGCCAGCCGCAGACTGCAGAGCAAAAGGCGATTGCGTTCATTACCGCCAACGGCGGCAGCGCCACCAGCGACGAACTCGCGCATGTCCTTGGCCTCAAGCCAGGGCAGTTCCCGTCGACATGGCTGGCCGGCGCGATCAAAGGCGGCAGGATCAACAAGAACAGCCGCCAGTGGTCGCTTGGCGCTGGATCAGCGCCGGCACCGCTGAAGCCGTTGGTGTTCAATCCCGCTATCAGCACGCGCGCGGTTGACGCAGCGCCGGAGCCTGCACCGCACGTGCCCGCAACCGACGACGATTACAAAAAAGACTACAAGGAATTCACGGGTTTGGACTGGCCGACCGAGGACTTGCCCGCACCGACGACGACTGCGCGCGAACTCACTGACACTCGCATGCAGGTCGAGTGGAGTCTCGGCGATGCCACGTACATTATCACGGCGCCGACAGCTGAGGATATTGCACATGTTGAGTCGCTACTTCATGGCGACAAGCAGGCGGCTGCATCCGGTCCGCTGCGCATCGCTGCGGCATCGTTTGCGATCTGGAGTAGCGGCGAACTCCACATCGCCGATGGCGATCGCACCGTCGCAACGCTGTCGCGCGAACAGGTCGTTGAGATGCTGGACTATCTCAGCGTGTTTGATGTTGCCAGGGGTAAAAAGTGAATACTGCCGTAGCCGACAACCAAATCCAGCGCGAGGTCGAATCCTGCGCGCGCGACCTGGTGATAGCCGCGAACAAGCTCGGGCTCGTGGTCACCATCTCGCAGCGGCCTTTCCCGCCGCTCGCCATGGGGAATTATGAGAGCGTTGTCGAGGTGCGGGAACGGTTGGTGCGGGGATGACCGTTACGATCATGGTTGGCGATGTCCGCGAGCAGTTGCGCAAGTTGCCCGATAACTCAGTGCATTGCGTCGTGAGCAGCCCGCCATATTGGGGATTGCGCGATTATGGCGTCGATGGCCAGCTCGGACTTGAAGCAACGCCGGCGGAATTCATCGCCACGATGGTGGCGGTGTTCGAGGAAGTGCGTCGTGTGTTGCGGCCGGACGGCACTTGCTTTATCAACATGGGTGATTCTTACTGGTCAGGTGCTCAACGTGCAGCCTCTTGTGGCACCTCCGGCAAAGTACCTGCAGATTCGATAGATCATGGTTGTCTTTGCGGAAATCTTTGTGATGGGTGTCGCAAGGCGTCTCGCATTGGCAAATTTCACACCGGTTCTCGGCTCGCTGCCATGCCAGAGCCTTTGCAGTCCGAGTCCAGCCGCGGGCATACGGTATCTGTGACCGACCGTTTTCCCACATTGGATTCGTCTCTCCAGGCTGCCCACACCGAAGCCGCCATTCTGGGTCAGCCAAGTTCTTCTGGGCTCGCAGACGTGCCGCTTCGCGCCGCTCCGGCGTCCACCAATCAAGGATTTTCTTTGCCACCTCCGGCTTCGTGCTTGCCGATACAACGCCGGGCCGACGAATGCCTTTCGTGCGGGTGCTCATTGCCTGATTGCGATCCGGAGTTCTCTCATACGGTGGCGTGCAATTTTTGCATAGCCGAGCGCGCGTCGGTGTCTGGCACTGTGGGCAAGGATGCTTTGGGCTTGGCATCCGGACATTCTACCAGTGCGGCCCTGAAACCGAAAGACCTTGTGATGATGCCGCACCGACTGGCGATCGCGCTACAGGACGCCGGCTGGTGGGTTCGTCAAGACATCGTTTGGTCGAAACCCAATCCCATGCCAGAAAGCGTCACTGACCGCTGCACCAAGTCGCACGAATACATTTTCTTTCTGACGAAAAGTGCGAAGTATTACTACGATGCCGAAGCGATTAAGGAACCGGCGCAAACATGGTCTGGGCAAGCAGCAGTGTTTGATCGCACTGGGCCTGTATCTGAGCATGTCTTACCAGGGCAATCGGCTGCGCAACATCGGCAAAGACTCCCCGGTAATGTCAACCCGCCGAAAGGCCAAGTAGCTTACGAAAATGGTGATGACAGTCACCGGACAAAGGCAGGATTACTGGCCTATGCTGAAAAGCAGCGCTCCATAAAAATCAAGGTTCCAGGAGGATGGGATACTGATGCTGGAGCCCACGGAACGATTCACCGCGAAGGCCGCAACGAAGCAGAATATAAGGAATATGTGCCGTCAGAAAAACGCAACAAGCGCAGCGTCTGGACGATGGCAACCCACTCGTTCAAGGATGCGCATTTTGCCACCTTCCCGCCGGAATTACCGGAGACGTGCATCAAAGCCGGATCAAGCCAGCATGGCGCATGCTCTGTTTGTGGAACTCCATGGCGACGAGATACTGAATCGACATTTGTCCCACAGAGTGATGTCAGCGAAGAAAAAGGCGTGCGTGGCGCTGGCGATCAAAAGCCTTTGGATGCATCAAACCACAGAGATGGTTTCCCGCGTGGAAATACCAATGTCGAAACGATTGGTTGGTCGCAAGCATGTAAATGTGTTGGCGCGCATGTGGTACCGTGTACCGTACTCGATCCATTTTTCGGCGCCGGCACCACCGGGCTGGTTGCCGATCGGCTGCAGCGCCATTGCATAGGAATCGAACTTAATCCGGCCTACGCCGAGATGGCGCGCAAGCGCATTCTCTCCGAATCAACATTATTTGCTGACATCATCATGGCGTGATATCAGAATATAATCATGAGCGAATTCAAACCCATAGATACCCTAGCCGATCTGGCGCGTCAGGACTTGGTATGCGGTGACATCGAGGCAGGCTACATCGCTGGCGTCTACGGCGCGCCGGAACCGATTGCCAGCACGTTCTCGCGTGCGTTCTGGCACGGCTGGCGCAATGGCCGTGTCGATGGCGCGCACGATGACCCCGATGAATACCATGCCAGGCTGGCAGCAGCCTATTCCGAACCACAATGGCTTCACTGAGGACAATATGACCACCACCACCAACGCCGTCACCGTATCCGCCTTTTTCGATGCCATCCTGACGCGCACAGGCGTGAAAAATGATCGTGCGCTGGCGCGCCTGATCGACATCGATCCCTGCAGCCTGTCGAATATGCGTGCCGGCCGCGCCGGCATGGGTCCAGTGATCCTGCTGCGCGTGCATGAGGCAACGGAAATATCCATTGCCGAATTGAAGCGTATGGCAGGCTGGCCGCCGGCGCGGGCGTTCAGCCGTGGATGATTTCGGCCCATACAGCACGCCGGATCCAAATACCGGACCGGCGGCTGTGTGCGCGCGGCTAATACGCGACCCCACGCACAAACACATTGTCGACAACGACATCGTAATCGAGTACCTGATGTGCGGGAAGCAAAAGCGGCATCAGGGCCGCTCAATTGCAGGGTCCGTGCATCTGCCAAAAGTCCAGGGTAAGCTGGGCGATCTCTTCGAGCAACTGCTGACAGCGCACTTCGGCGCGCTCCCCGACTTCCTGATGGTCATTGACGAACCCTGGTGGAATGCCGCCAGCGAGATCGATCGCGAGGCATTGTGCTGGCATGAACTCTGTCATATCCAGCAAGAAGTCAACGAGTTCGATGACCCAAAGTTCGACCGCGATGGCGTCCCCGTCTACGGGCTCCGCGAGCACGATGTCACGGCGTTCCATAGCGAAGTCGCACGTTACGGTGCCTGGAGTCCAGATTTACAGGAATTTGTTCATTCAATTAACCAAAAACGAGGCATAATCACGTCATGACCTTCATTTCATACTATCGCCAAGCCGCTTGGCATGTCTTCAGCAGCGTCATCGTGCAGGTTGGTATGGTGCTTATGCAGATATTGATTCTCGCTCTGTTGATGGCTCGGTGCACGTTGCTACCTATCACGGCGGCGCTGATGGCGTTCGACCTCATCGACAAAGACGCGGCGGCGCGCCGGTACGACAGCCTACTCGAAGAGGACCACACAGAATGGTGACCGCGATTGAAGCCAAGATCAACGAACTCGCGGCGGCGCTTGTGGCGGCAGGTAAATTTCCAGATATCGCCAGCGCCCGCGCCGATGTCCGCCACCGCCTCGGCGCTGTCATCGAACCCGAGACGCTGGCAAAACGATTTGAACCCGGGTATCCGCTCGGGTAACCGCATCGGCGCGGCACGCCGGAATTATTGGAGATACACATGGCAAAGGCACCACAAAAAGTATTGAGACCGTTATTGGATCGCGAAGACCGTCACTCGCCATCGCCATCGGAGTCAGGGCTGGCACCATTGAACGAAATCCCAAGTCGTCTTCAGGAAATTTCAAACGAATTGAGCGATCTCGAAGACGCTGCCGGGTCACTGGTGCAGAAGATCATGCCGGTTTTGCGTGATATGAGCAGCGATAAAGCGCTGGGCGTTGATAATCCGCCATCTCAATCGGCGCTTGGTGCCCAACTGCAGGATCTCATCTTCCGCATTGGATGTCTCACACAACGCATGCGCGACGCCAGCAACCGCGTCGAACTGTAACCCGAGCCGGCGGCTGCCGGCATCACCACAGGAGCAATAATGATAGAACCAACCGTCGGCCGCAAAGTATGGTATCGGCCAAAATTGTGCTTTTCCGCGTTTCCGCCAAAGTTAAGCGATGACAATAAACCTGTTATGGCGCACGATCAACCATTCGACGCCACGGTATTGCATGTCAATGACGATGGCACAATCAATGTTCTGGTCTGCAACGAGATCGGTGCGCAGATGGGCCTGACAGACATCGTTCTCGCCCAAGACCGTCCCGCTGAACCCGGCGAGTGCGAGTGGATGCCATATCAGGTTGGACAGGCAAAGACTCAACCTGCTGCGGTTCCAGTCCTTGAGGCTGGGTGTACTGGCGGATGCAAAGGCCATTGCCACACCAGTCCTGGACCGGTTCACGATGGCACAGACGCTGCCTGACACAGCAAAAAATCCACTCTCATTGATAGTGATAGTACATTGAGAGTCTTGATAGTGTGCATGAGAGTGGATATCCAACATGAGCGCGCCGAAAAATGCGGAAAAGTTGGCGGTAAAGATTGCAATCAGTGAACACCTGAAACTGTATGGTCCGCGGGAATGGCCTGATTTTTTCGACAAATATCCAAATGTTTCAAAAGCGTCGATGTGGCGCTGGATCAAAGAGGTCAAAGACGATCTGGAGCGCGCCACCATCGACGGCGGCATGGACCTGAAGTTGATGCAGAAGCGGATTCGGTCGAACGCCAGCCCAGAACGATCTTCCCGAGAACTCAAAAAGCATATCCCAGTCGCGCCATCGCCAGCCGGGCTGGTCGGTCTCGGTTCCGAGAATGTTGGCGAAGTATTCATATTCCTTGAGCAATTCAACGAACTCGTGCGCGACATGAAAATGCTGCGCAAGCACTCCGTCGAGTTGCAGGCGGACGGTGAAGAAAAGATCAAGAACCCGATGCTGTTCGACCGCAGTCTTGGGCGGCGCCTGGAATTGCTTGAAACCTGGCTGCACTCGCAGGATATGGTTTGGAACCTGGAGCGCATGCAAGAACTTTACATGATGATAATAGAAGAGGTCGGCAAGGTCGACGCCGATACCCAGCAGGCGATACTCTCGCGCATCCGCACGCTCAACAACAAGCGCGGGCTCACCATTGACGCGAGGTTGTACTGATGGGGCGCGTCGCAAAAGTGAAGCGGTTCGATCCGGCGGCGTCGCTGGACGAGTTGATATCCAGGTTGGAGGTTCATACTGGATACAAAGTACCCAGCACCACCGTTATCCCAGATGGCATGGGTTTCCGGGAATGGTGCGGCGGCCTCGCGCACGATGGCCTGAAGGTCGACGGAAAACCGTTTCGTCTTGATAACCGACCCGCCATGGCATGGGTCTACGACCAGATCCCCACCACCGCCGATGAGGCGTACCGTTATATTCTTGTCATCATGAAGTGCGCCCAGGTCGGTTTCACCGTGATGGAGATCCTGGCCGCTTTGTACCTCGGGCTCAAGTTTGGGCCCTGCACCGTCGGCATGTTCCTGCCCGACATGAATCTTGCTGGCATCAAGTCGACCGAGCGCTTCATGCCGATCGTGCGCAGTATACCCTCGGTTCATGCCATGATGCGCCAGGATGCTGCGGACGGCAGCGGGCGCAAGGCCGGCGAGGGCAATGTCACCAAGCGGCGGCTCAACGATGCCCTCTATGTTTTCAGCTGGACGAGTGGTCGCGCCACGACGGAGTCCATCCCGATGGACGTCCTCAACTTCGACGAGGTCCAGGAGATGACACTGGACCAGATCGAGAAGACGTACGAACGGCTCAGCGCGTCTGAAGTGCGGTTCATGTTGATGGGAAGCACGGCCAATTGGCCAGAGAGTGACATCCACCACTGGTATCTGCGCGGCAGCCAACACCGGTTCCATACGTCTTGCCAAACATGCGGTACCGCGCGGCCGCTGGACGATTATTTCCCTGCTTGCATCAAGTTCGATACGGGACAGGACCGCTACCGGTATGTCTGCCAGAACGGCCATTGGATCGATGACCCGCAGATCGGGGAATGGCGCGCTGATGCGCCGCACCAGGACAAGACACTCGAGCTGGAAGTATCCAAAATAAACCGGCGCCAGCGCATCCGATCGCTTCACTTCCCGCAATTCCTGTCGCCGACGATCAGCCCGGACGAAATTATCACCTCGTACGGCAGCGCGACCGACATGAAGAATTTCTTCAATCGCAAGCTGGGCAAGCCATTTCTAGATCCGTCGCAGGTTCCCGTCACGCTGGAGCACTGCGCTGCGTGCGTGGCCGCCGGCGCGCTGATCGGCTTGATGTGGAAGACGCGCGCGCGCAACACGTACATGGGCATCGATCAGATGGGCCAGTACAACGTGCATGTCATCAAGGAGCGGCTTCCTGACGGTCGACAGGCTGTTGTGCATGTCGAGGAAACCTACAGCGAAGATCCTTTCGCGCGATCGAGCGAGTTGATGGAGTTGTACGGCGTGTCGGTCTGCGTGGTCGAAATAAATCCGAACTACAACGAGGCAAAGAGGTTCGCGAACCGGCACCGTGGCAAGGTCTTCATCTGCAATAGCTTCGGCGCCATTGAAGAGGGGATGATCCAGTGGGGCGACGCGCCCAAGTTGGATGTCTCTGACCGGCGCACAACCGAAGAGGACCGCGATCGCTACACGCTCAAGATGGACCAATACAAGTGCATGCAGGTCAGCATGGCTCGCATCACCGGTGCGCTATGCCTATTCCCGGATCCGCAGGGGCTTGTGCAAGAGGTTTTGAAAGACGGGAAGAAACAACTTGCGGCGGTGCTGCCGCGCGTCTTCGCGCACTTCACAAAAACAGCCCTGGTCGCCGAAAAGGACGATGAAACAAACCGCTTCAAGCGCTCAGTCAAAAAGATAGGTATCGATCCCCATTTCAGCTACGCCAACATGCTGTGTGACGTCGCCTGGGCGCGCTCACATGGCACGTCTACTTTCCTTATCCCGCAAATGGAAGAAAAAAAGGACCACGTCGTGAAAACTGAGAACATGGGACTTGGAATAATTTCAGAGACACTAGCTGAGATAAAGGCTGATGCAAATCTGCATCAGCGCTGTGGTGGCTGCACATCGTTTGACCCGGTCGACGGAATGTGCATGGAGAGATGGTTTAAGGTTCGTGAGCAGGATGCTGGCTGCGCTATCTGGGTAGCTAAGGCTTAGCACTAACCAAGTCCAACGATGCGGTGTCGCCGCATTGGCGTTCCTTCTCCGCCAATGCAATACCATACCGCATACCAGCATCAAACGCGGCTCGCGTAACAGCATCATGGTGCGCGACACCGATCAGTTGCGTGTCTCTAAATTTCTGGTAGGCTTCTTCTGTCACCACATCACCTTATATAGCCAATATAGAACGACGGCCAGCGCACCGACTCCGCAAATTGGAGCTACGATGAATTGTCCGATGGCTTGGATTATTTCTACTGTCATGGTGTTTCCTTTGTTAAGAATTGTTGAATTCTCTGTCCTATGAAAAGCATGCATGGCACCGCCATCGAGTTTCCCAATGCCTTGTACCGTGGACCATCGGCTGCCAGCAACCAGTAGTCTCCGTTGATCAGCGTCATCTCTTCTTGGCGGTCGGCGTCAATTAATTCTTGCGCGCGCTTGACTGAGAGTTTTCTGATTGGGATGTTGGTGTATCCATCTGAGAATCCCTGCAGTCGCTCGCATTCCGTTGGCGTTATTCTGCGCACTGCATAGGATTGCTGCATGCACTGCACCTCTTGGCGCGCTTCCAGCGTGTAGGCGCAGTCTGTTTGAACACCTACGCCACCTGGGCCGCTGTTGGGATTGGTGCGCAGAGCACCGGCTTGGATAGCGTGCGTTATCACCATTGGCGTACCTTGACCTGGTTTTCCGCCGCCGCTATTAAGGCATCCAGTCCGATCACCGTTACCACCTTCAAGTCGCAGTTCGCCTCGGCTGTTTTCGGCGAACGCCACAGCTAATTGGCCGCCGCCATTAGCATGACTCCCATCATGCCCCATACTCCGTAGTGTCGGCGCCATCTCAACGGTCGCGTCGCGACCGTTGTCTTTGCAAGAGAACGCGATCATTGGTGCACCGCCGCTAGCGCTATCTGAATTCGTCCCAAGCGTACCCGAGATATCGCCTACGTAAAGATTTGATCCTCTGGTTTGGAATGCGATCGTCGACTCGCACGCGTCATCGCACTCCATGCTGCTGCAATCAGGGCAAGTCGGATTGCGGTCGTAGTCGTCAATTCCGTATTGGCGTCCGCATTGATGGCAAGTGAAGCGCTGGATGCGGATGCTAGGTATTGGTGCCAACACATGGGCCTTGTCACCACCACCACCACCACCACCACCACCACCACCACCACGTAGACAAGTGGCGACATCATCACCGAGTTCGGCCGTTGCGCCGCCTTCGCGGCCACGGAGGGCGACGGATAGCGCCATCGGTATCAGCATGCCAGACTCGGCATCCTGCTGCGTCGCACTTCCAGCCGCTTTGCCGTTGGCCTGAAGCGTCCCTGCAACTATATTTTCTTGGACAATGAACGTTTCCGTATCAAAATCGTTCCTAGTCTTGGTGCTGGTGCTGGTGCTGGTGCTGGTGCTGAGCGGTCCGCTTGTGTTGCCACCGCCGAAGGCGACGGGCACGCACATTGCTGGCGATGTACCAGCACCGCGAGTTCTACCTGCCGCTGCGTCAATAGTGCCGGCGCAGAGTTGCAAGTGCCAAGCTAACGCATGATCTAAGTCAGCCCCGCCATCGCTATTTCTCAGCGTTCCGGTAATGCAGCCCCCCCCGAGTTCAAAGTCGGTTCCAAGTCCACCACCGCCTGTAGTGCGGCTGCTAATTGTGCCGGTAACTTCTTGCCCCGTTTTTCTGCTCGGCGGATGATCCCGGCGCATGCCATCGCGCTCAAAAAGTATTTCTGTGGGATCGAACTCTTTTCGAGCACTTGCGACAACGAACACACGCTCGCGTCGTTGGGCCACGCCGAAATATTGTGCATCGCAGATCCGCCAAGCGATTGAGCGGACGGGTCCAAACACACAACCAGCGTTCGACCATTTTCCCCCTGGCGCTGTGAGCGGCCGATCTTCGCCGGCAAGCGCTCCCAGAAAGCAGCCGAAGGCGTTGTCTGCTGTACTGAGGACTCCGGGCACATTTTCCCAGACAACGATAGCGGGAGGCTTCCCCCGAACAAGTCTTGATTCATCGATGGTATCCGCAAGTTTTACAAAGGCAAGTGTGAGTTGGCCACGCGCATCTTCCATGCTACCGCGCAGACCCGCGATCGAGAATGCCTGACATGGCGTTCCTCCAACAAGTACATCTGGCGCTTCGACTTCGCCAGCGCGCACTCGCGCTGCGATGGCTGTCATATCTCCCAGATTCGGCACGTCCGGATAGTGATGCGCAAGCACGGCAGATGGGAATTTCTCGATTTCTGCAAACCAATCTGCTTCCCACCCAAGAGGATGCCATGCGCACGTAGCTGCCTCGATGCCGCTACACACCGACCCGTATCTCATGCAGCCGCCAGTTGAACCTCCCCACGGATAAATCCGGGGATTCCGGTCGGAGTTATGCGACATTGCGTAACTCCTGATTCGCGGCACATCCCATGCCGGACAAGAGGGTGTTTACGGCAGCATTTACGTCTCTGTCGTGGCGGACTCCACATCCACATTCCCAATGTCTTACTGATAGTCCTGCCCATCCTTGCGGCCCGGTTAAAGCTCCGCATGACGAACAAGTCCTAGTGGAATTACGGGAAACGACTTCGATGTATTGAGTACCGCTTTGAATGCTCTTGTAACTCAACATTGACCGAAGTTGAGCATGCCCACTGCTGGATACGCTCTTCCCAAACTTCTTTGCTATCCCCTTGATGTTGTCCTTCGAGAAAACGATCAAGGTATTCTCTTGCACCAGTCGCAGCGATAGCTTGTGATTCCTGTCTTTGCGCTGGTTCTTGATGCGCTCATGCAATCTCGCTACCTGCTTGCGATTGATGCCGCGCTGTGCCTGTCCTAGGCGATCTAGCGAGGCTTGCAACTCCTTCGGGTGCGGTACCTTCTCGCCGTCAGAAGTGGTGATTAAATCTTTAAAGCCGGGGTCTATCCCGATCATGCCATCCGCCGTGCGCTGGATAGGTTTGCGCTCCGCATCAATGAACAGGCACAGATACCAGCCGGAAGCGCGCTTGATGATGCGTCCGCACTTGATCTTGCCTTTCGGTATGTCCTGCTTATGGAAGCGCAACAACCCGATACCAGGCAGTTTGATGTGGTTTCCTTCCTGCGACTTTATGGGGTCAGGGAACGGGATT